>Ga0207711_10001638_pt1 | contig 20646 bp, 16 predicted proteins | sample KBSS34metaG_FD_184401 | JGI IMG/M metagenome (GOLD analysis project Ga0207711, IMG submission 184401) | Switchgrass rhizosphere microbial communities from Kellogg Biological Station, Michigan, USA - KBS S3-4 metaG (SPAdes) (version 2) | ecosystem: Host-associated > Plants > Roots > Rhizosphere...
CGATCGTCAGGAAACGGTTCTCAGTGACATAGTTCATCCACTTGACGATTTCGGAAATGCAGCGGCGAGTGCCGGCCACTTCGCCCGGCTTGCGAAATAGCGAGATCCCTACTTGCTTCTCTTGACCGGAGACCGCGTTCTTCACCATCAACTTCTGCGGCTCGACCGGAAGATTCTTGACTCGCAGGCGCTCGTCGAGAAACGGATCCTGTTTGGTTTCGATCCGCAGCGGGACATCGTCCTTGAGCGTGTCGCCGATTTCGACCAACTGGTCTGCCAGCCAGTCTCCCAACCCATTCTTGTCGAGTACCGACATCGCGATGTCGATATTGGTCTTGTACTGAATCAGCCTCTCGCGCGTGTCCTTGGCGGCGCCATCGCGAATGCCCTGGAATTCCACGCCGTAGCGTTTTTCGAAGGTCTGGGCCAGCGAGACGAAGTACTCGGAATTCATCTTGAACGCGTAGGGATGGCTGGGGAAGCCCAAAAGCTGCTGCCCCGCCTCGGGGATTTGGCCGTTCATGGCCGCGGGCCAGTAACCCTTGGCGGTCTTGCCGATCATCGCCATGGGGCGGCGATCTTTTCCATCCCAGTGCTCCATGGTGTTGAGCGCGGCGATCACCTGGTCGTAGTCGTTACCGCCATCGGTTGCGAAAACGTTCCAGCCGTAGGAAGTCCACTGATCGATCAGGTCATACGCTTCGTACTTGGAATCGACCACGCCCCCGATGAGCGAATCATCGATGCCGGCGTTGTTATCAGAGATCATCACGCGAAGGCGTTTGCCGACTTTCAACGCCAAAGCCTGAGTCTTGAGCTCCTGGGCGTGGCCTTCGGTCATGGCGAACTCGCCTTCGAACGCGATCACTTTCGGGGCGTTCACAGAAGCGCCCACCACATCCCAGAACGCAGCCTTTCCGGCGGCCGTAGCGACGCCGATACCGGACGGCCCGCCGTTCACGTCATTGGTAACGTCGGTCGTTTCGGCGTGTCCTGCCAGCGCCTTAATTCCGCGAACTTTGGCTTGCGCGAACAGCGGGTGATCGGCGAGGCCGTTGTCCTGGAGCAGAGTCTTCATCGCACCAGCGCCGCGACGGAACCCGAGTGCATCAATCGGCAGAATTGCGACATGCGGATCGGCGAAGTAGCGCTTGTGGCCGGTTGCTTGGAACCTGCGTTCGAGAGCCTGGCCCATGATCATCCACAGCGCGTAGCACGTGGGAATGCAATGCCCGCCGGCGAGCATGAACTTGTCGCAATAGGGATGCTTGGGGCGGCGATAATCGTAGCGCAGCCCGCCCAGCTCCGCTCCGACGAGGTGGATCGCCACATTGTAGGGCGTGTATGCGAGTGGTCCGCCAAAGTGCCCCGTTTGAGAATAGTTGCCGAGCAGCACCAGGGTCATGCAGGTCATGAACCCGACGTCTTCCAGGCGCTCGCGGTCGTAGGGCGAGGTGTTCGGATCTACTCGTGAAAGCATGCTGGTAGCCATGATGGAATTGGCCATTATCCCACGGATTGCACGCTTGCCCGATTTGCGCGTCAATGGTCTGTATGAAGAGAATTATGGTTCTCGGCCTCATGGTTCTTATGGCCGCCGTGGCGATCGTATGGGCCCAACAGGGCAAGGCGCCCGCTGCGGTCTACGCCCAATATGAAGTGCGTTCCGTGTTTCCGCGCGAGACATCGCCGGCGATGTATGAGCAGGTATCCCAGCAGGAGCTCCAGAGTATGGCGACGCAGGGTTGGGAACTGGTGAGTGTGACGCCGTACGTCTATCGCAATGAGGAGCGCGGATCGGCGGCGAATAATAGGCCTGCGGTAACGCAAACCTATCCGGCGTATTTTTTCAAGCGAGTCAAACTGCTGAAAACCGAAACCGTCAGCCTTGTCCCGGCGCACGCCCCGTAAGAGCGGCTTCAAACTGGAGTTCGAGCGTTGCTCCTGGCTCAACAGCGGACCATTGCTGGAACAGTTCGCTGCGCTTCTTCTTGACGCACACGATCTCATCGAAGGTCAGCATACGCGCACCTGTCATGGCTGCGGACTCGTGAAACTCGTCAACGGTCCAGATGACGCCGGCTGCTCGCTCGGCAGAGAACAGCCCGACGATCATCTCGACCTCGCCCGCTTCCGGCGGTAGAGGCCCACGAGCGCCTTTGCCTGTGGTGTCTTCGATATCCCACCCCTCGGCGATCAGTCCGAAAAACCCGCGGCGAAGCCCGAGCGTGGTCTCCACGGCGAAATGGGTCAAGTCGTGAAGCGCAAAGTACGCGGCATGGCGATTGGTCTGCTTCTGCCACGTGACCGAGCCGTCATCACGTATGCAGCGCAGGACGCCGGCGCCATCGGAGCGCTTGGTGATTTCTACACGCACCCTCCCAGTTTCTCAGATCCGCCGCAGTTTCACGCCTCCGTTGGTGGTACTCACGTGAATCAGAGGTCCGCCCGAACCGACGTTAAAGTCCAGGTTACGTGGACGGATCCGGCCCTGCACGGTGACTGAAATCGGGAAATCCGAATCAATCGCGCCGTTGACCGTCTCGGTCTGAATGTGCGCCGAATAGTTCTCAGGCATGGCGATGGTCACCCCTCCGTTGGTAGTGCGCGCTTCGAGCTGACCGCCCTCCCAGGTTCTCCCCGTCAGTTCGACTTGGATCCCGCCATTGGACGTTTGGCCGGCAACGTTGCCTGCGACACGCGTCAGCCGTACGCCGCCATTCTTGGCGTCAAACTCGATTCGTCCCCGGATGTCGGAAAGATTGATTCCGCCGTTGAAGCTCATCGTGCTTAGATCGGTCGATTGGGGGACGAAGATTTCGTAGCTGACCGACCACCAGGAATCACGCTGCGAATCGGGCCCTGAAGCTTTTATCTGGCCGGCGGAGGTATCCACGCGAACCAACCCAGCCAGCGCAGTTGCTTCACCCACGGAGTTTGCCCAGGTCTCGACTCGGCTGCGGATCGAGACGTCGTTTCGAAGCCACCCTTTGACGGTAACTCCCCCATTTTTGCCTGGATCGATGGTCAGCCGGCTGACACCTGGGATCGTTTGCTCCCGAACTTCACAGAAACGCTGGCGATCGCGGTCATTGTTGCCGCTATCGCAGGTCATCTGGGGAGTTCGATTGTCCCGTAGCTGAGCGTGCGCTCCTACCGCGAGGATTAACAAGGTGAATACAAGTTTCATCACACCCTCCGCTGGGTAATACCGGCGAACGCAGCGAGGGTTACAAACTAATCGGTCGGATTGGTGGCGAAGACGGTCATCTCGGTCACGAATCCGCGGTCTTCCATTTCGAGCACGGATTTCACGGCGTGCGCGATATCTACCGGCAGCAGCTTAGTGGGATTGCTCTTCTGCTCGAATCCGGCGGCTGCGCCGAAACTGGTGATCACTTCACTGGGGTTCACCAGAAACACGCGGATGTTGTTCTTGCGCAGTTCCTGACGCCAGCATTCGGTCATCCCACGCAGCGCGAACTTGCTGGCATAGTAGGCCGTCCCGTTGGGCGCGCCTCGATGCGACGCCGTGGATCCGATGTTCACGATGTTTCCGCGATTGCGCGTTATGAAATGCTTGGCGGCCTCGCGCGCCATCAGCATCGCTCCGGTAACGTTGGTGGCAAAGGTGCGCTCAAAACTGGCCAAGTCGAAATCCACCAGCTTCTTGAAGGAACCGAGGCCGGCGTTATTAACCAGGATGTCGAGATCGCCGAATTTTTCGAGAACCTCGCGCATCGTGCGGATAGCGTCGGCTTCCTTGGAGACGTCAGCATGAATGGCATGCGCGCCAAGAGCTTGGGCGGCTTCATCCAGCTTCTTTTTATCGCGTCCCGTAATGGCCGCCTTTGCCCCACTATCGATCAGGCTCTTGGCGATGCCGTAACCGATGCCCGAGCTTCCTCCGGTAACCAGCGCTACTGCGTTTTTCAGATTCATTCCTAAATCAGTCTATCGTGAACAACCGCTCGGAAACACGCTACTGAGCCGCGACAGTGATGGAGCGGTCATACTGATTTCATTGGCACGAAAATCGAAGCTAGGCTTCCGGTGGAAGCGGTGGGTCCTCGCCATCCTGCTGTTCTTTGTCGGCCTGCACCTGCTGTGGGGCATCGCGTTACTAGGGCTGCGATTTATCAACCCATTCACGACTGGGGTACAGATCCAGCGGCGAGTTGAGTCGTTCTTCACCCGCAACCCGTACAAGAAACGCCAAACGTTCGTACCCTTGCGCCGCATTTCGCCCCAGCTCCAGCATGCGGTGATCGCGGCGGAAGACGGCAACTTCTACCGGAATTATGGAATCGATTGGGGACAGGTGCGCCAAGTGATCGAGGACAGCGCCGATGCCGGAGAAGTGACGCGAGGCGCGTCCACCATCACGCAGCAACTGGTCAAGAACCTGTTCTTTACCACGCACGCCAACCCCTTCAGGAAAGCTTTCGAATTCACCCTGGCGCCCATGGCGACCTTGATTCTGGGCCGCAACCGCGTACTCGAGCTGTATCTGAACGTGATCGAATGGGGCCCGGGTGTATTCGGGATCGAGGCCGCCGCCGAGTATCATTACCACACCTCCGCGGCGATGCTGAACCGGGAGCAATCGGCTAGGCTGGCGGCGATTCTACCTTCGCCGCGGCGCCGCAAACCCGAACGGATGAGTCAGTATAGCGCCATCATTCAAGACCGCATGCGCGTGTTAGGTTGGTAAGCTAGCAGGGAAGAATTGTGATATTCTGAGCCCCGGCCAGGGAGGTTTACCATGAGATTCGTTGCGGCACTGATTCTGGGAGCAGGACTCGGGTGGTATGGGATTCCCAGCGCCGCGCAAAGTGGCGACACATATAAGACGCGGCTTTCCGCGCTTCCAGCAGACGCGAAAACGCGTCCCGATCTGGCTGGAACCGGCTCGGTGACCGCGGTGCTCTCCGGAACGAAGCTCACGGTGAACGGAACCTTCGACGGCCTGAAGACCAACGCCGTCTCGGCCAAGCTGCACAACGGTATCGTGGCCGGCGTCCGCGGACCGGCATTCGCAGACCTCACGATTTCAAAAGCGATGAGCGGAACCGTTACCGGATCCGCCGACCTGAATCCGCAACAACTGCAGAATCTGAAAAAGGGCGGAATTTACGTCCAAATCTACACGGAACGACCCACGGACGGCACGCTGTGGGGCTGGCTTCAGCGCTAGGAGACTCCTCTCATGAAGAAAACTCTCATTCTGGTATCACTGTTCGCTGCTCTCTATGGCGTTTTACAGCTCTTCGGCCAACAAGCCGCCGGGCCTTTTACGGCTCAACAGGCTGACGCTGGCCGTACCGCGTATCAAACCAACTGCGCTGGCTGCCATGCAGCGGACCTGTCGGGAATCGGCAATGCGCTGCCGTTATCTGGCCTGCCATTTACTGGCAGCTGGGGAAATCGCACTGTGGGCGATCTGGTCGGATTCATGGAGGGCGCGATGCCGCCGAATAATCCGGGCGGGTTGGGCGAGCAGAATTACTTGAATATCGCCGCGTTCATTCTGCAATCCAACGGAGCGCGCGCCGGGAATCAGGCGCTGGCCGGGAATTCCACGGTGGCGATTCGCAGCGTCACGGGTCAAGTAGTTGCCCAAGTACAAGGAGCCCAAGGCGGACAAGGGAAGCAGGGCAAGCAAGGAAAAGCTGCACCCGCTGCCGGCGGCCGAGGCGCTGCCGCCCCGCCCGCTCCGCGAGGTTTGCTGATCCCGGGAACTGTGAAGAACTACACGCCGGTGACCGACGCGATGATGCGCAACCCGGATCCGGCCGACTGGCTGATGATCCGGCACGACTATCACGCCAACAACTACAGCACGCTGAACCAGGTCACGGCAAATAACGTGCAGGATCTGCGACTGGTCTGGACCTGGGCGATGAATGAGGGAACCAATCAGCCCGCTCCCGTGGTCCACAACGGGACCATGTTCATCAACAATCCAGGCAACATCGTGCAGGCTCTGGATGCCAAGACTGGTGAATTGATTTGGGAGAATCGCATCGGCGAGACGGCCACGGGCAATTCGCAGCGCGGCCTGGCGATTTACGACGACAAAGTCTACGTGACAACAGGCTCGGCGCAGATTTATGCGCTGGATGCGCGCACCGGCAAGAACGTGTGGATGACCACGATCGGAGATCGTACAGATGGCACCTACAGCACCAGCAGCGGACCGATTATCGCGAAGGGCAAAATCATCCAGGGTCTGGGCGGCGGTTTGTGCGACCAGTATCGCGAGGAGAAATGCTTCATCAGCGCCTACGATGCACAAACCGGCAAACTGCTCTGGAAGTTTTACACCATCGCCAAGAGCGCTGATCCCGGCGGCGACTCCTGGGGCAAGCTATCGGATCTGTTCCGCGCAGGTGGCGATACCTGGATCACCGGCAGTATCGATCTGGATTTGAACCTGACCTATTGGGGCGTGGCGCAAGCCAAGCCTTGGATGCGGGCATCGCGCGGTTCGGGCAATGGCGCGACGAACTATGCGAACTCCACAGTCGCTCTGGATATCGATACCGGCAAGCTCAAATGGTGGTTCAACCATGCACCCGGGGAGACGCTCGATCTGGATGAGGTATTCGAGCGCGTCCTGGTGGATGACGGCGGGCAGAAGTATGTTTTCAGCGCCGGTAAAGACGGCATTCTCTGGAAGCTTGACCGCGTGACTGGCAAGTACGCCGGCCACAAGGAAACGGTGTTCCAGAACGTCTACGATTCCATCGATACGAAGACGGGCGAGCCGCATTTCCGCAACGATATCGTAGAAAACCAGGTCGGCGAATGGGTTCAAGACTGCCCGACTTCCGAAGGCGGCCACAACTGGCACGCCATGAGCTATAACCAGCCGACCAACCAGATCTTGATCCCGGTGGCGCAGAGCTGCCAGGAGATGAATCCGCAAAAGATTGATTTGATTGCGGGCGGCGGCAGCGGCGGCGGCGCGGCTCGGCGCTTCTATGAATCGCCCGGCAGCAACGGCAACGTCGGGAAGTTCGCCGCGTACGATGTCCGGACGCTCAAGGAAAACTGGAAGATCGAGCAGCGCTCGCCGTTTATGACCGCAATTCTTTCCACGGCCGGCGGCGTGGCTTTCGTGGGCGACATGGACCGCTACTTCCGCGCCGTGGACGTAAAGACCGGAAAAGTTCTGTGGGAAACTCGCCTGGGAACATCCGTCCAGGGCTTCCCGCTGACCTTCAGCGTTGGCGGCAAACAGTACATCGCTGTATCCACTGGACTGGGCGGCGGCAGCCCGCGCATGGTGCCGGGCATCCTGGCTCCCGAAGTCCACTATCCGTCGAACGGGAACGCGCTGTACGTGTTCGCGCTTCCGGATCGTAAATAACCCGGCCGGGGCTGGTTGAAAACCACCAGATTGGCGAATTTCGACCGGCTCCGGCTGCCACTTCTGCCCCGTTTTCAGATACTTGCGTCTGGCAGCAAACATGCATCACCAGAAAGCTGGATGGTGATGTATGTTTAAACGTTCAGCAATCATATTTTCAGGTTTGGGACTAGCGTCCGTTGCATTGTTCGGCCAGGACGATGCTGGCTGGAAAAAATTTGGGAACGGCGACCAGTCCTACCAATTGAACCAGGCACAGGCGCTGCCGCCGCAGAACTCGCAGGGCGCTCCGCAGAATGCTTATCCCCCGCAGAACCAGCAGCAGAATGCGTACCCCCCTGCTTATAACATTCCTGCCCAGGCGACTCTTTCTGCAGGAACTTTTGTAGTGGTTCGCGTCAACGAAAAGCTCTCGAGCGATAAGAACCAGCCGGGAGATTTCTTTACAGCCACGCTCGTACGGCCCTTGGTTGCGAACGGCGTTGTGATCGCGAATGCCGGCCAAAATATCGCCGGGCGGGTTTCAGAAGCGCTTAACGCGGATCGTGGCAAGGGCACTTCGCGATTGGGTCTGGAACTTACCGAGCTAAGCCTGGTGGACGGGCAGCAAGTTCCGATCCGCACGCAGTTGATGGAATACCAGCGCGGCACCTCGGGTGGGCGCGATGCCGGCGTGGTGGTCGGCACAACCGCTGCGGGCGCTGCGATCGGCGCCGTTGCAGGCGGAGGAGTCGGCGCGGGGATCGGCGCCATCGGCGGAGCCGTAGCAGGCGCAATTGGAGTGATGGCTACGCGAGCCCGCTCGACTGAGATTCATCCGGAAGCCGTTCTTACGTTCCGCACGCTGGACCCGGTCACGATTGTGACGGATCGATCCGGCGGGGCGTTCCAGCCGGTACAGTCGCAGACGTATCAGTCGCAGGGACAGTATCAAGCGCAAGTTCAGCCACGGGTACGGGCTGTGGCGCCGCCGGCCTATTATGGCGGTTACGGTTACTACGGCGGCGGCTACTACGACCCGTTTTACTATCCTTACTATCCCTACGGCGGCTATTACGGCTACGGCTTTGGACCCTCGTTCGGAGTAGTGATTCGAGGCGGCGGCGGCTACCGCGGTGGCCGTGTCGTCGTTCGCGGCGGCGGCCGGCGCCGTTAAGATTCCTTAACGTGTACAATGGGCGAGTGGAGAACTCCCTTGCTTAAAGTTCTGAAGCTCGCCCTGTTTGCCAGCTCTGTCGCACTGACGAGTCAACAAGTTTTCGCCGCCGAAGGCATTGGCAAAATCTTCGACGATCAGGTCTCAACCATCGAGCGCGAAGTTTTGGGCCTGGCGATGAAGATGCCGGCCGACAAGTTCGATTTTGCACCCACGAGTCCAGGCGTCTTTACGGGTGTGCGCACCTATGCGTTGCAGGTGCGCCACATCGCGACGGAGATGTTCCGGATCGCCGAGGCGATTTCCGGCGAAAAGGCGCCGGTCGAGATCGGACCCAGCGACAACGGTCCCGATACACTGAAGACCAAGGATCAGATCATCGAGTACTTCAGGACGTCGATCGCGTTCACCCGTAAGGCTGTGGGCACCATTACCGACAAGAACATGAACGATCCGGTGCCCTTCGGCCGTAACGGGACGAAGGCTTCTGCGGCTGCGTTTATCGGCCTGCATAGCTACGATCACTACGGTCAGATGGTGGTCTACGCACGGATGAACGGTGTGATTCCGGGCGGTGGTCCGCCGCCGGGCGGCAGCCAGAAACAGAAGTAGTTCAGGGCTTCATCGTCCAAGCCCCGAACTGGCTGGGCCCGATCAATTGGGCTCCAAGCGCTACGCCTCCCGCCTCCATTCTGGCGGCGAGCGTATCGATTTGTAACTCCTCTGCCGTCGCCAGACCAAACTGCTCGATCCGAGGGATCAGGCTGCGGACGGTTTCGGCGACCCATCCATACAGGTAGGATCCCGGTGCGCCTCCAACCGGCACCTCAGCCTGGATAGTCGGCCACGGCAGGCCGGCGTCCAGAAATGTTCGCACCAGGCGTTTTCCAAAATCCGTTGGATTGTCACCGCGGCGGAACGCCTCGCCCATCATGGTGTAAGTCTTGCGCCACAGCGGCGCATCGGGCCAGGTCGGAGCCGCGCTGCCGAAATCGAGTTCGTGGCGGGAGTTCATCCAGGTGGATCTGCTGGAAGTTCACATAACCGGCGCACTCTTTCTGTACCACGCGCGCGCGGGCTCGATCGAGCGCCGCAGCATCCCGATCCACGCCCAGAACGCTGCCCGATGGACCCACAAGATCGGCGGCCAGCAAGGAAACGTCTCCCATGCCGCAGCCCAGATCGAGCACGCGCATCCCTGGGGCCAGTCCGCCCGCGCGGAAGAACCGCTCGGTCCATCCTCGAAGTATGGATGCCTGCTTCAACAGCCGCTTTTGCTCCTGCTCAGAGTATCCGAGCACGTAATCCCGTGCAGCGATTTCAGAGCATCTCCTCGTGGACGATCTTGCCGCCGACCACGGTCAATAGCGATCGCGTATGCTTCAGATCTTCATCCGGGACTGCGAAGCAGTCTCGATCCAGCACCGCCAGGTCACCATGGTTGCCGATCTCAATGGATCCGAGGTCGTCCTCCTCGATGAACCATTTGTTGGCGGCCGTTGCCATCCAGAGCATTTCCTGGCGTGTAAGGGTTTGATCGCCGAGGATCTGTTGTCCGGCGAGATTCTTGCCCGAAACGATCGTCGAGAAGTTCAGCCATGGATTGATGACCGTAATGTCGCCACCGTCGGAGTGGTAGCCCTTCTTGATGGGATGCCCCATCAGCATCCGATAGGGCGGCCCGACGTTGGTGCCGTTGCGCAACGGTCCCCAGCCGACCAGCACCCCCATTCCCATGGCGTGCATGCGGTTCGCAAGGTCCACCGGAAACTCCGGAATGTGGGAAATAATCCAGCGCAGTCCGGAAAGCGGGATCTCGGCATTGACCGTCTCGCGATCCTTCACCAGGTTGGTGACCCCGGCGAGATTGAGCGCGTGGTCTTCGGCACGCCAGCCAGCCTTGGCGATGGCTCTCAAGCCCTCGACTCCGCCGCCCGTGAACTCCCCGATGCCGCCTGTTTTAATCCACTCATCCCCGAAGAACGGAAAAGAGTTCTTCAAACGTGCGGACAGCGTGGGCAGAGGCGGGTTGGCCGTCGGGGAGTCCTGATGCACGAAATCGATCCGAAGCCGAGCCGGCATCGCGCCCTCGCGGTGAAGCGCGAAAAACGGGTTGTGCATCGTGTAGGTGTTCTCATTCGCGAGACCTCCGGAGACCGCCTCCGAGTGAAAGGCCCCGCAGTCGCGATGTGTGGTGACGCCCAGCTTGGCGTAATACTTCAGAGCATCGAGCGCGGATCGTTTCCGTGTCTCCGGCGTTAACAGTTCTTTTCGCAACGCTAGAAGAGCGGCTGTAAGCGCCGGTCCGGCGATTGCGCCGTCCACTCCCACCATCACGCCCTTGCCTTCCAGCCATGCTTTGCCCTGGCTGTTCGTTCTGGCGCCGCCCTGCGCAGCCTGGATATAGACAGGACGATTGACAGCGTCGAGCTCGGCCAGCGTTGGAAGACGTCGTTCCATGAACTGCATGGCCGACACCGGGCCGACGGTGGAAATAAACTCGCCAGCAGGCACGTCGACACTACGAGTCTTCAGGGCCGCGATGGCTTCCGGAATAGTGAAGACATGCTCCAGCGGCGTGTGCCAACCTGGCCGGTTTCCCACCAGCACGATGTGGTTGTGCGCGTCGATCAGGCCGGGAATCACAGTTTTCCCCTTCAGGTCGATGCGCCTGACGCCTCGCGGGACGGAGACGCTGTTGCCCACAGCAGCGAAGCGGCCGCGTTGGATCAGCGCTTGCGAGACCACGCGATTGGCTGGATCCATCGTGTGGATCTTGCCGTTCACCAGAACCAGATCTGTTGTAGGTTGCGGTTGTGCCAGAAGTTTCGCGCCGCTCAGTCCGCTGAGCGCGAGCGCGCTGGCGCCGCCGAGGAATTGTCTGCGCCCGAATCCCCGCGCATCGTTTTTGTCACGTTTAGCCATGTTTGCCTCCCACATATCTTACTTCCAAAGCAGTAGAATCTCGCTATGGCTTTCTGGAATAGATCGATCCTAACGGCTGCACTGGCGGTTCCTTTGATCGCCCAGCAGCCCTGCGAACGGCTCAGCTCCCTTATCTTGCCCGGTGTGACGATTACGCTGGCGCAATCCGTACCGGCAGGATCGTTTACTCCGCCCGCGGCCCGGGCGGCGGTCAATGTTCCCGCATTTTGCCGCGTAGCTGGCACGGTCACGCCGGAAGTGCATTTCGAGCTCTGGATGCCGTCAGCATGGAATAGGAAACTGCTGACCGCAGGCAACGGCGGTCTGGCGGGGACCATCAACTACACTGCGATGCTCGATCCATTGCGACGGGGTTACGCTGCCAGCAGCACCGACACCGGCCACGTTGCGGATAACGATGCGCATTGGGCGCAAGGGCACATGCAGCGTGTAATCGACTTCGCGCATCGAGCCGTGCATGTAACCACGCAAGCGGACAAGGCCATCATCCGGGCTTTCTACAGCGCTGCGCCGGAGCATTCCTATTTCAGCGGATGCTCGCAAGGGGGCCTGGAGGCCTTCGCGGAGGCGCAACGCTACCCGCGCGATTATGATGGCATCATCGCCGGCGATCCTGCCAACTACTGGACCCATCTCTATGCGGGCGGACATCTGTGGATCGCGCAGGCCACGATGGCCGATCCGGCCAGCTACATTCCGTCTACCAAGCTACAGATGATCGGCGACGCGGTATATGCCGCCTGCGACTCATTGGACGGAATCAAAGACGGCATCCTGAACGATCCGCGCCGCTGCCATTTCGATCCGTCGGCTTTGTTGTGCAAGAGCGGGGACGCCCCCACGTGCCTGACGTCGCCCCAAGTCGAGGCAGTCAGGAAGATTTATCAGGGCGCGCGCACCTCGGATGGCGATCAGATCTTCCCGGGCATCATGCCCGGTGGCGAGGCCGGCACGGGCGGATGGAACACCTGGATCACGGGAACGGACCCCGGCCGGGGATCGCATATGACGCTGGGGTTCCCTGCCCTGAAAAATATCGTCTTTGAAAACCCGGATTGGGATTTTCGGACGTTTCGGTTCGACCGCGTTCAGGGCCTCGACAGCGACGTGGATTTTCTGGACTACAAGATGGGTCCCATCATCAATAACATCAATCCCGACTTGCGGGCTTTCCAGGCCAACGGGGGCAAGCTGATCCAGTACCACGGCTGGGCTGATCCTGATATCTCGCCGCTCAACAGCGTCAACTACTACCAGAACGTGGTCCAGTTTATGGATCGGAACGGACGTGGATTGAGCGAGACGAAGAACTTCTACCGCCTGTTCATGGTCCCCGGAATGTATCACTGCAATGGCGGACCCGGGCCGAACACATTCGACGCCTTGAGCGCGTTGGAGCAATGGAAGGAGAAGGGCACGGCCCCGGATCGCATTGTGGCCGCACATGCGACCAACGGGACTGTGGACCGCACGCGTCCATTGTGCCCGTATCCGCAGGAAGCTCAATGGAAGGGAAGCGGCAGCACGGATCAGGCTGACAATTTCGTCTGCGCGCTCCCGAAAGTCCCGTAGCTACGGCAGAGCATTGTACAGGCGTTCGTCGAAGGGACTTCCCAGCCCTGGCTGGAGCTGATCGCGAAAGCTCTTGGTGTGCGGATGGGCGAGATGAGCTTCATACGCCTGCTTGCTCTGCCAGACTTCGACGATCGCGAAGTGGTTAGCCCGGGAGACGTCGCGCAAGGCTTCGAAGCGAACGAATCCAGCGTCCTTGCGATTATCCGCCGCGAACTGCTGCAGCAGCTTGGCCGTATCGGCCGCGAAGTTCGGATAGACATCGACGTAGGTGACCACGTGGATCTGCGGCTCGCCCTTTTGCTGCGAGAAAACCACGCCCAGGGCGGCGAGTCCTAACGAAACCAACAGCACAGTTCGTTTCATAGCTTTCAAGATACCTCTACTACTGACTAGGGTGGCCTGGGGGCACTTTCTAAGTGCTGCACCGGATTCCTTCCCCACCAGTACGGTGTTATTTTTGCGGCGTGTGGAGGTAACACACCATGAAAACCAGAGCAGCTCTATTGATCGCGATACTGGCCACGTCGGCTTGGGCGAAGGACCGGATCTGGCAGGATGGCAGCCTGCTGGACACGCGCAGCAACAAGTATTTTCGGAGTATCGAAACCAGCAGCGACGCCGATCGTGCGCAATCCAGCCGGATGTTCACCGATGCGCAGACAGTTGTGACCAACACGATCTATGATCGTTACGTGGTGGAATCCGCAGACGCCGCTTATCTGGTGGAGCGGGGCCGCTTCAAGTCGGCCAAGCCATCTTTGCTGCGCCCCAATCTCTCCATAAAGTTCGCCATTGAGAAGAAGAAGATTTGGCTCCTGGACGAAGAAGGCAGAGAGTTGGAAACGACCATCCTGGAACGCTTCGCAAAAGACGCTGCCCGTCCGAGCGTTACTGCAAGCCTGCCAGCTCGGTAGCGAACAGCATCGCCATCGCGCCTCCGCGCGGATCCGGACCTAGAAGCGCGGCGCGATTGAGATAATCCTCCAGCGTGTTCTGCTTGTTGGTGGATTCGCACACATCCACCAGTTGTCCCTCTTTTCCAACGCGCGCCACGACGCCGCTCCAGGCCAGATTGACGCGAGACTGATATGCGGCCGCATCCAGCCAGCCGAGGCGGATGCCGCGCGCCATCGCAAGCCCGATCATGGCCGTGGCCGAAGTCTCCGCATACGCGCCCGGTTGATCGATCACTTCGTGCCACATGCCGTCCTCATCCTGGAACCGCGCCAGGGCGAACATAAGTTGCTGGAACTCGGCGATCATGCGTGGGTAAGCCGGGTGATCTTTCGGAAAATCGGTGAGTGTGAGGGCGAGACCCAAAGCCGGGAAGGCGTTCCCGCGTCCCCAAGCCGCATCGGTCAGAGGCGAATGGCGATACAGACCGTCGGGCCGCTGGTCGAGCTTCTCCATAAATACAAAATGCCGCGCCGCCAGATCGAAATACTTGCGTTCGCCCGTCAGCTTGCCGGCCTTCGCAACCAGTGGCGTGGCCATGAAGACCGAATCGGACATTTCGTCATGGAACGGCATGGACTCGAGCATTTCGCCGGATTTGGCGAAGCCGAGGTCGGCGGCTTTGCGGACCAGCTCAGTATAGGACTTGTTCCCGGTGCGTTCGGCCAACTCGGCGAATACCATGTGCCCGGCGAGGGTCAGCGAATTCGCCCGGTTCAGCGGATTCACCGAGGGATCGAGATACCGCGCCGCGAGTTTCTCCACGTCGGACACATGACCCAGGCGCATCTGCGCGATCAGCGCCATGCCGGGAATATAAGTGAGCTGGTTGAAATCGCGACCGAAGTATTGCCCCAACTCTTCGGCGAGCTGCCGCGGCGAACGGCTTCGGCGCCGGATGATTTCGGAGTGTGCTTCAGACATCGGAATCTGGCGCGGCAAGGACAGGATCGTCTCCGGCCGGACCGAGATGATCACGCGAGCCGGAATGCGCCCGACTCCGGCAACTGTATTTTGCGAAAGCGCGGAGGCCAGACCCGAGTCGCCAGGTCCGACGATCAGCACCAGATCCGGCGCCTGCAGTGCGATCCATCGCCACAACACGTGGGATTCGGTGTTCTCACGGTAGGCTACGCCCGGTGGCGGAAAGATGAGCGGACTCTTGTCAGGATTGGCGCGCGGAATCGCCAACAGACGAAGACGCCGGAGAGACGGCCTTTCGCCCTCGTACGATGCGATAGCCGAATCCACCATTTTCGCCGAAGTGCCGTCGTCATTCAATCCGCCAATCAGCAGTACCGTGGGTGAGGTTGGGAGAGCCCCGCTGACTGCAAATGCTTCGATCCTGGTACCTCGGCGGGTGAGGCCCACAGCTCGACCTTCGGCTCCCTTCAACATGGAGGCGACGAGAATGAATAGGAGTAGGAAGTTATGGAGTCGGCGGGCCTGCAATTCTCGCCTCCTGAGATTAAGAATTATACCTCTCAGCGAATGCGCGGAGTCAAAAGCCGGTTCCATATTATGGATTTTGCGTGTGGCTGAATTCCGGCTTATGTATCCCCTAGTAGGAGTTAGTGCGGGATCTGTATGCAAGGTTAAAAAAGCTTCTAAACCCCAGGAATTCGGCCTTTTTCGTTGACAGCGGCGCATCTCAGGAAGTACTATCGGCGAGGAAGCAGCCACTCGGCCGCTTGTAACTTTGAGGGGGCATTAATACATGCGTTTCTTGACAGCAGTATTGTTGTGTGCGTTTTTGTTGCTGGGAGTGCTTTCGGCACAGACCGGTAATGGCACGGTGACGGGCGTCGTTACAGACGCCACGGGAGCCGTCGTAGCCAACGCTCCTATTGAGTTGAAGAACACGGAAACCGGCGTGATCTTCCGTGCGACTTCCACCGATACCGGCAACTTCACGATTACTCAGGTGCCGATCGGAAGCTATGAACTAGCGGCCACGGTACAGGGATTCAAGAAATACACTCGCCAGAATCTGACGATGTCCGCGGCGCAGGTAATGCGTCTGGACATACCGCTCGAAATCGGCGCGAGCACTGAGTCGGTAACGGTTAGCGCGGAGTCTTCTCTGCTGCAGACGGAAACCGGCGACATGGCGCACAACATCACGTTCGCGCAGTTGCAAAGCTTGCCCCTCCTTGGCACCGGTAACGCCAATTCCGGAAGCTCCGGCCTCCGCAATCCCTACAACACAGCAACAGCCATCCCTGGCGTTGTGTACACGCCTAATGCGTCCATGATCATCAATGGCGCTCCGAACAACACTGCGTCCTACCGCCTGGAGGGCATGGACAACACCAACCACACGGTGGGTTTCGCGGTGCAGGAAAATCAGCCCAGCGCGGACGCCGTTCAGGAAATCGCCATCCAGACCAGCAACTACGCCGCGGAGTTCGGCGCGGCCGGCGGCGGATTGTTCAACCTGGTGATGCGGTCGGGCACCAATGCCTATCACGGCACGGGATACGAATACTTCGTAAACGAAGCGTTCAATGCCGGGCAGCCTTTCGGTATTAGCGACCAGGGCCACAAATACACCCCACGCAACCGCCGCAACGATTTTGGCGGCACGTTAGGTGGTCCGATCTACATCCCGAAGATCTACGACGGGCACAACCGCAGCTTCTTCTTCTGGAGCTACGAAGAATTCCGCGAAAGCTCGCTGCTCGCCCCGGGCCAGACACTTCCCATCGCTGCCTATCGCAACGGCGACTTTTCTTCGATCTCCGTAAACGGCGGCGCAAATTTCAACCCCAGCCTGGGTGTGGTCACGACACCGCTGCCGTCAGTGGACGGTCTGGGACGCCAGATCTTTGCGAATACAATTTACGATCCGGCCACGCGACGGGTTGGCAACAACGGCGTGCTCGTCGCCGACGCGTTTCCGAGTAACATTATCCAGCCCACGCGCTTCGACCCGACGGCGAAGGCGATCCAAGCCCTGATTCCCGCGCCGCAGAACACCGCGTACACCAACAACGCGAACTATACCAACATCAGCTCGCGCATCTCCGGTATTCCTTCGCTCAAGCTGGATCATTCCATCGGCAGCAAGGGTAAGCTGTCGTTCTACTGGTCTACCACTGGAACCGAGAGCCAGTACTCGCTCCCCAACGGTAACGCCGACGGTCTGCCTCCCACCATCACGCAGGCTCGCGGCACGTTTATTTATTCGCAGACCGAGCGCATCAATTACGACCATACCTTGACGCCGACCATCCTGCTCCACCTGGGCGGAGGCTATTCGCATATCAGCTTCTACGATGGCGCGCCGGTCCAGAATTTTGATTGCGCAGCCATTTCTTTGATCAACTGCCAAGCCAGCATCTTCTTCCCCAGGGTCAACATCGGGACCACCGGTAGCATTGGCGGCATGCAATCGTTCGGGAACGCTCAGTTGCATACCCTCACCAACACGCATAGACCGGCCTTCAACACCAATGCGACCTGGATCAAAGGCAGCCATACTTTTAAACTCGGCGCGGAAGTCTGGTTCCAGGGAAATATCACGAATCCCCCCTCGGGTGTCACCTTGAGCTACGGTACTGCCCCGCTGACCGCGGGTGGAAATTCCACGACGGCTGCAACCGCCCTTCCGTTCACGCCCGCCAACGGATTGGGAAGCTCGGTGATCGGAAACCCCTACGCCAGCTTCCTGCTGGGTGATGTGCAGAGTGCCGCGCAGAACGCGCCGCGCGATGTCCGAATGGGGCAAGCACAATGGGGGACGTTCCTTCAGGATTCGTGGAAAGTCAACCGCAAGCTCACGGTGGATTTAGGCGTGCGCTGGGATTTCGCTCAGGTCGCCAGGGAGCAGTATGGCCGTTCTGCGGATTTCTCCCCGACCCTTGCGAACGCCAACGCCGGCGGTCACCCGGGCGCCTTCATCTATGAAGCCACCTGCAACTGCCAATTTGTACCGAACTATAAATACGGCATCGGGCCGCGGATCGGCGTGGCTTACCAGATCACGTCTAAGACCGTGTTGCGCGCAGGCTGGGGCTTCGTCTACGCTCCTCCACCTGACATCGCCATCAGCGCCGCGAACAGCTTGACCAATCAGCCAGCCGGAACGAATGCTTATCTAAACGTCCAGGATCCGGGCACTCTGCCCAAGCCGGTATGGCCGAATTTCTCGCCTTCCATCTATCCGCTTATCGTAAATGGCGCCGGCACCACCAACAACGCCCTGGCCGCGCTGGATGGCAACGCTGGCCGGCCCCCGAGGCAGAACCAGTGGAGCATCGGATTGCAGCGGGAACTCAACCGCAACCTGGTGGTAGAAGCCTCTTACGTCGCCAACCGCGGCGTCTGGTGGTCCGGTATCGGCCAACAGAACCTGGGCCTTTTGAATCAGGTTTCGCCCGACACGTTCGCCGCCGTCGGCCTCCATCCCTACACCAACGCAGCGGACAATCTTCTTCTCAGCTCCGCGATCAACACCTCGGGAGTGATTTCCCGCGTCGGCAACCTGCTTCCGTACGCGGGTTATCCGACCACCAGTACCTTGATCAACACCTTGCGTGCATACCCGCAGTTCGGTAGCGTGGCGTTAGGTGGATTCGCCGTCACGGGCGCTCCAACGGGATCGACCTACTACGATTCCCTGCAGGCCAAGGCAACCCAGCGTCTTTCGCATGGTCTGTCGGTGGCCAGCACCTTCACCTGGTCTAAATCTCTGGTGGCTACCAGACAGGACTTCTTTAACCCGGACAGCTCCAACAAGATCCTGCAAACCACGGATCAGCCGTTCCTCTTCAACATCAATATTCTTTATACTGTTCCGAAGGCGCGCGTCTTTGATAAGTGGTCGATGGTAAGCTGGGTCGCCAAGGATTGGCAGGTTGACTTCTCCGGTTCCTACGGCAGCGGCGCGCTCCTCACGCCGCCGGCCGCGACCACCACCAACAATCTGGCCGCAACCGGAACCAACCAACAAATCCGGGTGGCGGGTCAGCCCTTGTACACCAAGGATCTCAACTGCCACTGCGTCAATCCGTTCACCGATCAGGTGCTGAACCCCTTAGCCTGGACCAACCCGGCTGCGGGCACATTCGGCCCCGACACGCTCTATACGGATTTCCGCGGTCCGCGGCATCCGACTGAGAGCTTCAACTTCGGTCGCAACTTCCGGATTAAGGAACGCATGAACTTCCAGGTTAGGATGGAGTTCACGAATGCGTTGAACCGCACCTTCCTCGGAAACCCCGTTACCAACGTGGCCCCGGCGAACGCGGTCGGCCGGAACAATCTCGGCCAGATCAACAGCGGCTTCGGAACCATCAACGCAACCTCCGCGGTTAACGGAGCACCGACGTTGGGCGGCAATCTGAGCCTGCCGCGTCAGGGCACCCTGATCGCCCGGTTTACGTTCTAAAGCAACATCTAGAACGAACTCAATTCACGGCCTCGCTGCTTCGGCGGCGAGGCCGTTTTGTTTTGGTGGATCGGGTATATAATCTATCGACGGTACGAGGAGAACGCCATGAAGCGGATATTCTTAACATGCATGTTGTTAGCGGTGACGCCCCTTTTCGCCCAGACGGGTGCGAAGAACGGAGAATGGCCCACCTACGGCGGCGACCTCGGCAATACCAGATATTCAGGGTTGGACCAGATTAACGCCGCTAACTTCGACAAGCTGGTAGTCGCGTGGCGATTCAAGACCGATAACCTCGGTCCACGCCCCGAGGCGAATCTCGAAGGCACGCCGTTGATGGTCAAAGGCGTCCTGTATTCCACAGCGGGAACACGCCGGTCGGTAGTTGCGCTGGATGCGGCCACAGGCGAGCTGTTGTGGGTCCACGGTGAGAACGAAGGCAAGCGCGGCGAGGCGGCTCCGCGTCAGCTTTCCGGCCGCGGCCTGGCCTATTGGACCGACGGACGCGAGGAACGCATCATCTACGTTACTCCCGGATATCAGATGGTCGCGCTGGACGCCAAGACCGGGGCGAAGATCTCCGGCTTCGGTAAGGCCGGCATGGTGGATCTCAAGCAGGAGGATGACCAGGAGATCGATCCGCTCAGCCCGGATATCGGGCTGCACTCGGCGCCTCTGGTGGCCGGAAATACTGTGGTCGTAGGCGCGGCGCATAAGCCTGGCGGCGTTCCGGCCAGCAAAACGAACGTGAAGGGTTATGTTCGCGGCTACGACGTGCGCACCGGCAAACGGCTGTGGATCTTCCACACGATTCCGAAACCCGGCGAGTTCGGACTCAACACCTGGGAGCAGGATTCGTGGTCCTATACCGGCAACACGGGCGCGTGGGGACAGATGTCGATCGATGAGCAACTGGGCTTGGCCTACATCGGCGTGGAGATGCCAACGGGCGACTACTTCGGCGGCCATCGTCCGGGCGCGGGCTTGTTCGGCGAGAGCATCGTCGCGGTGGATCTAAAGACCGGTGCGCGCAAGTGGCACTATCAATACGTCCATCACGGAATCTGGGACATGGATAATCCTTGCCCGCCAATTCTGACGGACATCACGATTAACGGGCGGACCGTAAAAGCGGTCGCTCAGCCCACCAAGCAGGCGTTCATGTATGTTCTGAATCGCGAGACCGGCGAACCCATTTGGCCGATCGTCGAAAAGCCGGTAGAGAAGGGCGACGTTCCGACGGAG
>Ga0207711_10001639_pt1 | contig 20644 bp, 19 predicted proteins | sample KBSS34metaG_FD_184401 | JGI IMG/M metagenome (GOLD analysis project Ga0207711, IMG submission 184401) | Switchgrass rhizosphere microbial communities from Kellogg Biological Station, Michigan, USA - KBS S3-4 metaG (SPAdes) (version 2) | ecosystem: Host-associated > Plants > Roots > Rhizosphere...
GATCAAACGTCGAAACCACGTTCCACATGATCAAGTCGAAGTTCGGGCAGAGACTTCGTAGCAAGTCGCTCACGGCGCAGATCAACGAAGCCTTGTGTAAGGTGCTCTGTCATAACTTGTGCGTAGTGATTCAGTCAATGCATGAACTAAACATCACGCCAGAGTTTTCAAACGCGGCGTAAAGTCAGAAGCCCGCGAAATGAACGATAGCACTTCGCGGGCCTCATACTCTAAAATCTCACACGGTCTAGGCGCGAGATTGCGGCATGATTCTACTACTTGGAGGATCAAGCGGCAATGCCCGTTCTTGTGTGCGGCTTTCTTGCGCCGGAAAAGGTGGTATTTCCTTCGTGTCTGACTTGCCTCCGGCCTCCGATTCGCAAACCTCCAGATCAAAGTTCTGGTTTGCAATCGGCGCGTCCGCCGACCTCATTGCAATAGGTGGTTTTCTTGTGCTCTTAGGCGGCTTCCTGATCTACTACCTAACGGAGATACCTATACTCGGCCCAGTGCTTATAGCGTTCGCGCTTGGCGCATTCTTTGTGTTAATGGTTGGTCGCCTAAGGGTGGTAGGTGATGAACCCATACTCAGTCTCGGCTCATTCTCCGACTATGCAGTCGCTACGGGCGTCACGCGCACACGTCTAGAGCCGCCGTCTAAACCAAACATCGTCCTGCTTTCGCAACGGCAGTTTGTAAGGATAGCCGCCGACTCGTCCAGTTTCACATTCTCGGAAAGCCGTGAAGGAACCCCCGCCGTTGTCGCGAGATTCAGAAACGAGCCTGAACGGTCATCAGAGATAAGCACGGTTCGAGCGCGACTTATTTACTACGATTCGCAGCGGAATGAGCTAGGCAGTGTTAGTCACGGAGTGTGGTTAACTGAGCCGTGCAACTACACGAATTTTAGAATTGGATCTGAACGGGCGCTAGTTGTGGGTTTGTTAGAGGACTTGATCTACAAACCGGGGGTTCAAGGACAAGCCGGTCGCAACGTTGCTGTACGGGTACAAGGACTCATAACGATCATCGACAATCGAGATCAACCAGCATTGCGCCCGAATAAGCCAACATGGGTAACGATCACCTCCAAACACCTCTTTATCAAGGTGACGCTTTATTCAGAAGCGGGGGTCTTCGGAGAAGATTTTTGGTTCGAGTTTAGGCCGGGCTCCTCTCCGATATTTCAATCCGCTCAACCAACCTGACTTTTGAGGCAAAAGATCATCCTGCCTCAAAAGGACTGTCAAATTGAGAGTTTTGAGGCAAAGCCCGAAGTAACGAAGTAACGAAGTAACATAATCTCTATTATCGGACGCAAATGATATCGCTTCGGACTTGCTCTCTCTCCTACTGAACTACCCTTTGAGCTTTGCTAATGGCGCTTTTCGAAACTGTGATGCCGAACCTTCGCGCCGCTTTCAGGTTTACGCCAATAGACGGACTGCTCGGAACCAGTATCGGTAAATCTGACAAAGCCACATGTTGCAGCAAATTTGGTAAGACGATCTGCTGCGCCGCCATTCTTCCCAACTCTACGTCGTCGCAACCAAAAACGAGAATCTCATCTTCGTTGATTGTCCTCGTGTTAAAGCCAACAATCGGCTTAGAGGACCTCGACGTAAACTGTTTGAGATGTGAAGCAACGTAATACTTTCCAAAGAAAATATCCGCCAGACTCTGCTGCGCTGCAGTCAACTCCGGATGGTCCACCTCGATCGGCACAATCGGAAAAGGCGGACTCATTTTTGAAGCTAACTCGAGTAACTTGTCCTTGAAAATAACGTCCTGGTGATATTTTGGATTATAGATAAACCCAAACATCTTCCCCGGGAGAGCCTCAGCATAAAAATCAAGATACATTTGTGCTGGAACTCCGTAAACCACCCCTCCGATATTGCCGCGATGCACGTCACTGCCAAGATGCTGTACTAAATGACTCTTTACAGGATCTGTTACGCCAATAAAAATTATCGGTATATCATTCAGATAACTTCTGTCGGCGAATTCACTGACTTGCGTCCCGATTGTTACGAGGTAATCCGGTTTGCTGGAAAAGCTGCTCAAAACTGAATCAAAAACAGTCTTGTTCTCTGAGTCTTTCCCTGTTTCTGCGTAACCCACAGCATTTTCAAAGTGTGCTATGTAACTCGTCCCCTTGAACATTTCGTCTACCGCCGATCGAAATCCCTGGTAGATATCTTGCGTATAAGGAACGTCACCGTTAATGACAACTGCAAACTGAATTGGCTTTTTAAAGTTCGGAGACGGCGCTTCCAGGTTGTGCTGAGTTTGAGCTGACGATGTGACCAGGAAAATTATTGACGCGCATGCCAAAGCCAGCGAGCCACAAACAACGAGCCCCAGATAACAAACTACAAAGCATAACTTTGCTACAGCGCGGGAATGACGGCTCCAGACTCGATCCGGATCGTAAACTTCCTGTTGCAGGAATTCCTGCACAGTTGTGAAGGTGGTTACATCCTGAATAGCCAGCTTTGCTCTGTACGACAGGCCAAACCCGCCGATAATTTTCCGTTGGACCCGTTTCCTTTTCGAACCTTTGACAACGGTATATGTCTGCGTGGTAATCAGGAACCCGTACGCCAGTAAAAAGAACAGGCAGCTGATGGATAAGCCGACCGCAAGCTGGGTAAGGAAATCCAGATGCTGAATATCCGCATACAAGGACCACAGAAGAGCGATTGCTACCGCGGTGAGTAATCCGCCAACCTTCTGGGGTCCTTGCGATATATCTTCTTCTGACGGTTCCCACTTCGCGCGCCCGCGCCACGTTAACCCGATTGCTATCCCGGTGGACACAAGCATCCCGACAGCCTTAACCAAGCCGCTGAGTTCTCCGTACTGCGAGTCCATCGGGACCTACCCCCCTGTTTGCCTGGGATAGCGAGAAAACCCCTTGTAGAACAGAGATGAGGGTTTTTATCGTTCCGTTGCTTTATAGTTTACTCCCCTTTTGAGTATTTTTGGTAACTATGCCGTAGTTCTGTGAGGCTTCCCCCTTCTAGGGGGCATCTGTTGCCGTTATTTCGGCTTTCTTCAGCTTCCTGCGTTTGAGTGTTTTCCCGAGGAATTCATAGATCCACTCCGACTCCTTGGCCAGCAGCGGCGCGAAGGTCGCCAGGAGCAATACGTACAGAGCCGCGAACGGCTGAATCAGTGGCAGCAGTCCACCTGATTGTGCGAGCTTGGCGACGATGATCGAGAACTCGCCGCGGCCAAGCAGTGTCAGACCAACGTTGAACGACCTGGCGCCAGAGTGCCCAGCCACACGTCCCGCCAACTGCCCCGCAACGATCACTCCAATCAGCGACAACAACGCCGCGCCGAGCGATAGCCAAACAGCCCCTCCCAACGCAAACGGATCCACCGTCAGACCAAAACCAAAAAAGAAGATCGCTCCGAAGAAATCCCGAAACGGCACCACCAGCTTTTCGAGCCGGCCGCTGTGCTCCGTTTCCCCGAGAATAAGTCCCAGGAGCAAGGCGCCAATCGCTTCCGCGACGTGTATCGTCTCGCCGAATCCCGCAAACAGAAACAACCCCGCAAAGACCGCCATGATGAAGACTTCATTCGAGGAGATGCGCAACAAACGATTCAGCAGCGGCGTGGCCCACCTTCCAATCACCAGCAACCCGACGATGAATCCGAGCGCGAGTCCCGCTGACGACAACACGCCCCGAAGCGAAGTCGCTCCGCTAAGCACGATGCCCGAGAGCAGCGACAGATACACCGCGAGGAACACATCCTCATACATCGTGATGCCGAGTATCAGCTCCGTTTCCGGATTCGCTGTTCTACGGTAGTCAAACAGAATCTTGGCAACAATCGCGCTCGAGGAGATCGTCGTGATTCCGCCAACCACCAACATCTCCTTGACCGAAAAACCGGTGAGATACGCGTACGCGAACCCGAGCGCCAGATTGATGAGAATGTAAATGGTCCCGCCAATCATGATCGAACGCCCTGCTTGAATCAGCCGGCTGACGTTGGATTCGAGCCCCAGATAGAACAGCAAAAACAGGATCCCGATGCGCCCCATGAACTCTATCAGCGGCGCGGTTTCGATGAAGCGAAAGTCAAACACGCCAAACTGCGGCGCATGTGGGCCAACCGCCATGCCGATCAGGATCAGAAACGGAACGTTCGACAAGCGAAGTTTTGACGCGAGCCACACGGCGAACGTGATTAACGTCAACGCCAGACCGACTTCGAGGACAGCGTGCTCCATATCAATCAACCCTGCCCGTCACGAGAAGTCGTTTCAGCCTCGCAATCGTCATCCGATCACCCGCCATGATCAGCGTTGCTCCTTCGTTGAGCACGGTGTCTGCCTCGGGATTGATGCGTTTGACACGGTCCGGTTCGATAATGGAAACGATCGAAGCGCCGGTGGCGGTACGCACTTGCAGCTCACGAATGCTCTTCCCGATGCACACCGATCCGGGCTCGATCGTGTACCACTGAAGCAACAGATCATCGAGCACGATCTCGGCAGACGGTAAGGCCTTCGGAACATAAGTCAGGCCGCCGATGATTCCCGCGATTTGACGTGCTTCGCTGTCGGCGAGAGTCACTACGGAAGCAACCCGATCGGGATTCTTGCGCGTGAAGTGATAGAGCTCGCGTGTGCCGTCGTCGTGAATCACGATCACCAGGCGATCACCGTTCGCGGTCTCGACCTGAAACTTTCGCCCCACGCCAGGCAGAGCGGCTTCACTGATTGTCGACATCTTTAAAACTCCTTTCGCTCGTAAGCGCGATACACCTCCGGCTTACGGATTCAGTATGGATTGTCACAACGGAAACTACTACGAACGAAGAGGCGGGCCGCGGCTCGGTGGCGGCGCAACGAGGGCCAGACAAGCGAGAGTGTCTGCTGGATGTCGAAATGGAATGAAAAAGGCGAAGACTGGCTGCGTCTGAGATCGAGGTCCGGCAGCGAGCTCTACCGTGTTGCGTTTGCCGCGTTTCTGATTCTGCGTCGGTACATCGAGCGGGCCGTATTTAGAAAGCGACTCACTCCCCTGTTCTTCTACGTCAGAGACAGACCCGGCGTCGTTTACGCGCGTCAGTACCGAATTGGGAAAGGGCGTGAGGCGCAGTCCTTCGCCAACTGAAAAGCACAACGAACCAATGATCACCGCCGACAACGCAGCAGTGATCATGAAAGAGCTCGTCACGCGTGGAAATATTTTCACGAGCCCTCACTATACCAATCGCGGCGAGCCAATTCCAAACGCACTATATCTGCGCGAGCTCGAGATGCGTTGCAAGGATGCGGTTCTCGTGCTGCTGGTAATACTGGCAGTTCTCTTTCTTCTGCACTTCGCGCATCTGCATCTGATTGCGCGGGCAGCCGCCCAGACACGACGGCAAAAACTCGCAGCCGCGACACACAGGATTGTCGAGTGGACTCCAGTTTTTCCACTTAACGGCGTTCGGATGCGCGCTGTCGAGATCTTCGCCGAGCTGGCCGATCGCCTCGCTCGAATCATCGACCGCGAGGCCGCATTTATGAATCTCGCCATTCGGATTAAAGATGAACCCGTTGTTGCCAATCGCGCCGCAGTTATACAGCTTCGGCTCAGGAAACTGATACAGTCCCTGAAAAGCGACGGGTACGCCGTACTCGTGCAGACGCCGCATCCACTGCATGTTCATCTCCTGAAACTCATCGATCGTGCAGACCTCGGTGGCCACTGAAGCGCACGCATCGGTAAACGGCGAGATGCGGGCGAGGTAAGGATAAAAACTCTTGCCGGCGCCAAGCCAACCGCGCTCAGCGAAGAAATCCAGAAGCTTCCACGCGTCTGCCAGGTTGTGCTTATCGACGTTGATTCGCAGTCGAATGACAAACTCGCCGACGACTTTTCCGAGCCCGAGAATGGTCTGCTCAAACGACGAGATAACGCGTAGCTTGCTCGGCCGTCGCTGATCGTGGATCTCTTGCAGCCCGTCGAGCGTGATCTGCAAACGATCGATGCCGACTTTGTGCATGACCTCCACTGCCCTGTCGGAGATCATCGTGCCATTCGTGATCACTTGCGCGCTGTAGGGCGTGTCGTAACGCTTGCACAGATCCAGAAACGCATCTGACAGATACTCGATCGTATTCAACGCCAGCAACGGTTCACCGCCAAACCAGTCAACCGCCATGCTGGGAAACTTCTTCGTCGCGAACCGCTCCGTCACAAACTCGACGATCTGGTCCTGTTTTTCACGGTCCATGCCGCCGCGCTTCTTCCCGACGAAGCAGTAATCACAACCGAGATTGCAGCCAAACGTCGGCAGAATCGTCAGCAGAAACTGCGAGTGTTGCCGCTCGCGCTGGTATTGCTCCTCGATGAAACCGAGCTCATCGAAGCTTTCTTCGACCACGAAATTCCCCGCCACGAGATGCGCAAACAGGTCGTCTTTCTCAACCGCAGAGCTCAACGGCGCGCCCGAAGCGCCGCTCTTGATGATGTCTCCGCAACGCGCAAATGCGCCCGGAGACAACTTCACGAGTGCCCCGCTACGACCGTTGTAAACGACTCCGTTGCCATCGGAGAGAGGGATGAGGTGGGTATAGTGAGACGCTTTCCACGCCATGAGCGTGCCTCCACAACCGGTTTGTAAAGAGAGTTAGACGATACAGGTATCGCCGCCGAAACACGGATCGAAACGACGCGAGAGTCCGGCCTTATTGAGCGACGCTTCGAGATCAGCCTGGACGATGACCATGTCTGCTTCCGCGTGCATGTTTGTGGCCGCGATGCAGGTGTCGCCACCGAAACAGATGTCGCCCTTCAAACCGAGTTTCGCAAGCTCTTCGGCCTTCATCGGACGCGGCAGGCGCAGCCACATCACTACCTCTTTCGAGGTTTCAGTGGAAGCTGCGGCTGAGGTCTTCTTTGTGGACTTCGCAGACTTAGCCGACGTAGCGGTTTTCTTACTCGCCATTGGGTTAACTCCTTTGAGGTTGCGAGGGCGCCCCCAAATTAAACCCGTAACTGCGATCTGTCAATCAGGTTTTTTGCCACATAATTTCTTGACTTCCCACAGCCTATGCCTTATTAGGTCGGTACGCGCGACGCGGTTCAGTCCTTACGGCTTTCACAACGATGCTCTTCAATGCGTCCGCCATGCTGTCGTCCACTGGAAACCCGACTCTATGGCTCTTGCCGAAAACTTAAACGCGTTCTGGATCTCCAAACTCGGCGCTGATCGCCTAGCCCAACTGCCCGGTGGATCAACCGGCCGCAGCAGTCTGGACAAAGCACTCAACGTCGTGCGCGAGCTCAAGAAAGATCGCGAGACTCTCTACAACCTTCTCTTCGAGGGCTTCGACGGTTACTTCCATCAATCAGTTTTCGTGCGGGATCTCAAGAAGTCGATGGCCTCGACTCTCGCAAACCTCGAAATTGGCAAGACCGTAAAGGACGTCGAATGGTGGGCGATACAGTCGCCGAAAGCGCATCACGTCAGAGTGCTGGCCGGCGTACGCCGGCAGATGCAGTTTCTCACCGCGAAAGATGTGGGGGAGTGGTACGTCATCACTATTCCCGTGATGATCGAAGCAATGCCTTCCCTGCTGCGAGTGAGAACATTGACCGTCCAGAGTACACCGACGACGTGGTCCGAGCTGCTGGGCAAGGAGATCACTCGAATCCTGACGCCCCTCGTCGATACTGAATTGCACGATCAGGCTCTCGGAGCGACAGGCGTTCCGGTCGGAGATCTCGGCGAGATGGTGGATTATTCACGACATGCGGTCGAGCTGATGAAAGACACGGCCAACGTTAATACCTACGCCGGCACGTTTGCCGTCAGAACCGTCGGACAGACGCGTCACGCAACCGGCGGCGGCGGACTCGGTCGCAAACGCCAGCCGATGCACGTTGTAATGTCTACGGAATTTAACGAACTCGTTGGATCCGATCGCGTTCGCCAGTGTGAGATCGACGTGCAAAAAGATCTCGACATCGGCCTGCTCGCCGGCACTGCTTTGGTTATTTATCCGGTAGAAGGCAAGATTGTATTTCGCAAAATGCTCAGTGGAGGAGCGGTTGATGCTTTCCTGGCTTACCTGGCCCGTTGATTGGCTGGCGCGAAAAATCAGTGAACCACGAGTCCGGAGATTACAAGCGGCGCTCGGCGACGAGCGCTATATCGATACGGATAGGTGGGCAAAGCTCAATGGCATTAACAAGCAACAAGCCGAAGCAGAACTTGAGGCAGCCGCCAAAGTCGGTCTTCTCGCGCGGATGTATCTCTACGAAGGCAGCGACGCTCCCGGCGATTTCCTCGTACCCGAAGAACTTCTGAATACACCAATCAAACTCGTCGATGCAGGGTTCATCGACCAGGATGAAGACGCCACGATTTCCGTCTCGCCGCTTCGTTCACGACCGGTTTATGTCGACGCCGAAGGTCAGGCCGAGACTGAAGCTACGCAGTTAGCTTATGCCACGTAAGAAACCAATCATTCCTTCTCAGCTTCGTCCGGTTAGTCTGGCACTAGCTAAACTTGAGCTGACGAAGGGCCATATCCTGGCCTCGATGCCATGCATTTTTTTTGGTTTTCTACTCATAACTATCGGGACGTTCAAACCATTTACTGTTCACTTCCATCCGGTCTGGTCCTGGCTCATCACCGGCTTCGGCGCATTGTTGCTTGTACGCGAAACGATCGAGTTATTCCAACTGAGGGAACTTATGCAGAAATCACATGAAAAGATTCTGGCTTTTGTTTTTGGCGCAGTGTTCATCGTAGTGCTACTGATCGCAGCCTTCGCGGTGCCAAATCCAACAGCGTTTCAGTACACCGTCTTTCGTATTGTGCTCGCACTAGCGGCTGCCGGCGTAGCAGCGATGTTTTCAGGTTTCCTGGAGATGGAGATTCCGAAGGTGCTCCGCGCTGGGGGCGCGCTCGCGGTCTTTGCCGTGGTCTACTTCTACGCGCCCGCGGCACTGGAAAAGTTGCAGCAGTAAACGTCAGTTCCCTTCCGCGTGCAACTTAAGCACTTTCAAGAACGCCGCGGCCGCCGGTGAAAAGCTCGCGCCGCGGCGATGCGCTGCCCACAGCGTTCGCGTGTGACTCAAACCACGCACAGGCACACTCACCAGCACTCCACGCTCCAGCTCTTCCCGGACGCACATGCGCGGCACGAACGCCAGTCCCATGCGCTTCTGCACGAAACGTTTGATGGTTTCGATCGTCGCGAGTTCGAGGGTGATGTTCAACGGCGTGTGCTGCCGCGCGAACGCCTCTACCACTTTCACGCGCGATCCGGATTTCACGTTGTGCGCGATGAACGACTCGGTTCCGAGCTCCTTGATCTTTATTGACGAGCGTGTGGCGAGCTGATGCTTCGGACTCATGATCAGCGCCAGCTCGTCTTTCAGGATCGGAAACGCTTCGATATCGCGGTCTTCAGGCTCCGACGCCATGAGCGCGAAATCGACGTTGCGATCGAGCACCTCTCGCGGCAAATGACTCGAAACGTGGCGAAAGATTTCGACCTTCACGTCCGGGTGACGTTCGCGAAACGCTAGGATCAGCTCGGGTAACAGGTAGAGCGTAGTGCTCTCGTTCGCGCCCACGCGCACGCGCCCTTTCTTCAGGCTCTGCATCTCGGTGATCGCCTGTCCGACTTGATCTCGCAGCGCCAGAATGCGTTGGGCGTAGTCGTAAACGACCTGCCCGGCTTCGGTGAGCACCGGCATCTTCTGAGTTCGATCCAGCAGGGGCAAACCGATCTCTTCCTCCAAACGGCGAATCGCGATGCTCACCGCGGGCTGCGTACGAAACACGCGGTCGGCTGCTTTTGAAAAGCTTTTTTCCTCGACGACTTTCGAGAAGTATTCCAGTTGGGCCATCTCCATGCGGTGATTATAGCGATATTGGACCCCGCTTGACCCATAGGTCGCGTTCCCCTAAAGTGACGGGTTCTTATGGCGATACGCATTGAAAACCAGTACGAGGGTCCTTTGCCGAAAGGCGCGCTGCAACAGATCGAAGAGGCCTTCGATAGTCTTCCAAGGGAACATACACGCGGCATCGAACGCATCAGGCTGGTGCCGTTCATCACCGAACCGCGCATTCGCGGCCAGTTTCAGGCCACCGAGCTGCCCGGTCTTTATCATCCGCGGCAGGGTCCGAAAGGCGCCTGGCTGGAGCTCGCGATCAACGTCCTCTTAACGCCGGACAAGCCGTTTCACAAACGCATCGTTCCGCGGCTTTCGTTCAAGAGTAATATCGTCGCGCTCGTGTTTTCGCTCGTGGGCCAGCACTACCACTTCACGCTCAAGCATTCGCTGAAGAAGACGCAGCTTGAACCGGCGATCAGGCAGTACACGGAGAAGCAGTTGAAGTTGTGGAACGAGCGGAAGCACAGTTTCCGCGCGCGGCTGTTCAAGCCGCTGCAACCGACTTTCGAGCGGTGGGCGAAGACGTTGCAGAAACGCGCGGCCGCTGAAAAGAAGAAAACCCTGGCTTCGAAGTAGTTATTTTGCCTTTGGAACTGGCGTCGAAGTAGATATTTTGCTTGTGGAATTGGCTTTAAATTAACTTCCCACAGGCGTCGGCAAAGCGGACTCAAGTGGTCGCGGGCTCGTCATCAATCTCATCCGCGACAGCGCGCAGGATCAACGCCACCTCAGCATCGCTCACTTGGGAAGCCTTGAACCGCACTTCAATATTGAAATCCTTCTCAGGCGACGCGTACTTAAAAACGTAAGGCTTGGCTTCCGGCACGACCCGTGGTCCCATCTCCTGCCGCCGCACCTCGCGCGCATCATCACGCTTCAACCCCTTCGTCGCGATCTCTTTCGCGAAACGACGCATTGAATCGTCATCAGGTTGCCGGACGATCTGCAGCAACACAGACTTCGCGGATACTTCCGCGTCCCGGCATACCTGCCGAACGTCATCAGGAATCTTCGCGATCGCCAAAGCCTCCGTCACCGTCGTCCTGCTCTTGCCAACCTTCCGCGCGACGTCGTCATGCGTGTAACCAAACTTGTCGCACAGCGCGAGCAATCCATCGGCCTCTTCCCAGACCGTGAGATCCTTGCGCTGCATGTTTTCGATCAGCGCGATCTCCGCCACCGTGCCGTCGTCAACTTCCATTTCGACACACGGCACTTCCTTCAAACCCGCGCGTTGCGCCGAACGCCAGCGCCGCTCACCCGCGATGATCATCCAGCGCCCGGTCAGCCGATTCGGCTTGACGAGCAACGGCTCGAGCACGCCTTTCTCCGCAATCGAGGCCGTCAACTCCGTCAGATCGCCAAACTCAGTGCGCGGCTGCTCCGGATTCGGATCCAGTTTATCCACCGGAATCATGCGGCCAACCTGCTGCGGCCGGTGTTGCGACAGTTCCTCGACGTAGTGAGAATCGTGTCGCATTTGCAGTCCTGTCGGCAATCCTCTTTTAGACACGGCTGATTACCTCTTCACAAAGTTTTCCGTACTCAATCGCCCCTGATGAATTCGGCGCAAAACTGAAGATCGATTCCTTGTAAGCCGGCGACTCCTCGAGCCTGACACTCTTGGTAATGACGGTTTCGAACAGCTTCGGACCAAACACTTTGCGGATCTGTTCGTAAACTTCACGCGCGAGCGTCGTGCGCTTGTCATGCAAAGTGACGAGCACGCCGAGCAGCTCGAGATTCGGGTTCGGACGCGCCTTCACTTTCTCGATCGTTTCGAGCAGATCGTCCGTGCCTTCCAGCGCGAAATACGACGACTGAATCGGAATCAGCACGTGCGAGGCCGCAACCAGCGCGTTCACGGTGATCAGTCCGAGGGTGGGCGGCGTATCGATCACGATGACTTCGTAGTGCTCGCGAAACGGTTCGAGTCGATCTTTCAAACGAAACGGCGCGTCGAAATCGCCCACGAGTTTCGACTCCAGTTTCGCGAGATTGATTCGCGCGGGAACGAGGGCAAGGTTCTCGACGGGCGTCGCATACACCGACTCTTCAACCGGCGCTTGTCCATCCATCATCAGCTCGTAGATGGATCGCTCGACTGTCAATGGATCGAGAAAGGAGATCGAACTGTTAGCCTGGGGATCGAGGTCGAGAAGCAGGACACGTTTTCCCTTGCGGGCAAAGGCGGCAGCAAGATTAATCGCGGTAGTGGTCTTTCCTACCCCGCCTTTTTGATTCGCGATGGCGATTACCATTCGCTGCACAGTGGGAATCTAGCGCTCCAAGGGTTCATAACTCCTACATCGGGAGGTCGCCGGCTTCGCCGATGACGTCGGGCCATTCCTCTTCACTACTTGATAACTCACCCTCTTCGCTCTCTTCCGTCGGCAGAGTGTTGCGCGAAGCTTTGATCACTTCCATGTCAACGTAGATCGGACAATCGGCACGCAGCGCGAGCGCGATCGCATCTGACGGACGCGAATCGAGCACCATGCGGTCGCCTTCGCTGTTGCGCATTTCAATCACGGCGAAAAACGTGTTGTCACGCAGACTCGTAACCACCACTCTTTCGACGCGAACGCCCAGCTCGACGATCAAATTGCGCAGCAGATCGTGCGTCATCGGCCGCGGCGGCGCGATCTTTTCAATTTCCAAAGCGATGGCATTGGCCTCGTAGGCGCCGACCCAGATCGGGAGCATCGTATCACTCTGAACGTCTTTCAGAATGATGATCGGAGTTCCGCTGTTCGGATCCATCATCAGTGCTCGGATCTTTACCTCGATTTCCATAAAGCACGTACCCCTTACTCTACCGCAGAACGATTTACCCTGAACGATTTACTAACGCCCCGTACAGGCTGTTTGTCTTGGCGGCGGTCACTGTAACGTTGACGATCTCGCCTTCGAGACTGCGATCGCCGGCGAAGTTAACGACCTTGTTGCACGTTGAGTGCCCCGAGAGATCGTGTTCGGATCGAGTGCTCTGCTTTTCGACGAGCACCTGCAAAGTTCGACCGACGTACGATTGATAAATGCGCTCCTGGGTTTTGCGCTGCGCTTCTTCGAGCGCGAGAAAGCGGGCGGTCTTTTCCTTCTCCGGCACCGTGTCGGTGAAGTTTGCCGCGGGCGTTCCGGCACGCTTCGAATACTTGAAAATGAAAAGGCTGTCGTACTCGCATTGCGTGACGAGATCGAGTGTATCGCGAAAGTCTTCGTCCGTTTCACCGGGAAAGCCGACGATGATGTCGCTCGTCAGTGCGAGACGGCGGCTGGAGCTCTTGATGCGTTCGATCCGCTGCCGGTAATCGTTGCGCGTGTGGCCTCGACGCATGAGCTTGAGAATACGATCGCTGCCTGATTGCACCGGCAGATGAATCCAGTCGCAGAGATTCGGGTTTTCTTCGATAGCCGTGACGATGTCCGGATGAAAATCGCGCGGAAAGGAAGTCGTAAACTTTATGCGCGGCATTCCGGTCGCAGCCACTGCGCGCAGCAAACGGCAAAACGGCGTCGCGCCCTTGAAGCCTTCGAGACCGTCCTCGACGCGTGGCCGGTAGCTGTTCACGTTCTGACCGATGAGCTGGATCTCTTTGTAACCGAACGCCTGAAGGTTCTTTACTTCGGCGACGATCTCGCTGGCTGGGCGGCTGCGCTCGCGGCCGCGAGAGTAAGGCACGATGCAGAACGAACAAAACTTGTTACAGCCTTCGATGATTGGAATGAACGCCACGTGTGGCGAGTGTCGTTCAGCAGGTGAAACGTCCCACGAATCAGTTTCGCCGCGTTCGCCGAGGTCGAGCACCTTGCGCTCGCCGCCCTGGGCGCGTTCGATCAGCCGCGGAAGTCGATCCGTGGCGCGAGTGCCGATCACCATATCGACCGCCGGCGCGTGATCGAAAACTGATGCGCCTTCGAGTTGCGCCACGCAACCCATCACGCCGACGAGAACGTCGTGCTTGCCCGGGCGCGCCGCGCGCACTTCGCCGATGCGCGTGTAGACCTTTCGTTCCGCCTTTTCGCGCACGGAGCAGGTGTTGAGCAAGACCACGTCTGCTTCATCCGCGGAGTCGCAGAGGTCGTAACCGGAAGTGCGCAAACCACTGGCTGCGCGTTCCGTATCGGCAACGTTCATCTGGCAACCCATGGTCTCGATGTAAACTCGTGGCTTCATTTCCACTTCGCTGGAAAATCGTTTCAGTCCGTTAGAAGGTGGCCACAGTCTATCAGAATCACTAGCCGAGATAAATCACGTTTGAAAAAGGCAGTTACTTGCTTCTTCGATGCGGCGCTTGTAGTATCGCGAGTGTTCGTAATCCCAGTGAAAAGAAAGGCTCCTCATGTCCTTTAACAAAGTAATCATCGTGGGAAATCTCGGTCGCGATCCCGAGTTGCGCTACACGGCTCAAGGTACCCCGGTTTGTACCTTCAGCGTGGCCACGAATGAAAAGCGCAAAGATAAAAACGGCGAAATGCAGGATCACACGACCTGGTTTCGGATCACGTTGTGGAACCGGCAGGCAGAGACTGCCTCACAGTATCTGCAAAAAGGACGGCAGGTTTATATCGAGGGGCGTTTGCGTGTGGAGGAGTACGTCGATCGCGACGGCAAGCCGCGTCATTCGCTGGAAATACATGCGACTGACATGCAGTTCATCGGCGGGCGTGGCGGCGACGACATGCCGGCTGAACGAGCGGCCTCCGCGAGTGCCGGACGTGGACCAGCAGCATCATCCGAACCGGATCTAACTGACGACGATATTCCGTTTTAGGTAGCGGGCGTGGTGAAAATCCGTTTTCTTTGAGATCGTTCGCTGGCGCCAGTAACGAGTTAATTCCACGCAACGATCACCCGCTTGAACCGGCTCCGACTTGATCCGCAGTGCCCCAGCGTCCAAAGTGACGCAACTTACTATACCGGCGAGCAAGTCGATCTTCCTGCGAACAACTGACTGCTTCAGCCAAACGCTCGCTCAACGCGGAGTCGAGAAAGCGAGCCGTTTGGTCGTAGTCGTTGTGCGCGCCGCCTTCGGGTTCGGGAATGATCTTGTCCACGATGCCTTCGTCGAAAAGATTCTGCGCCGTTAGTCGCAAACCTTCAGCCGCGCGATCCGCTTTGCCGGCATCTTTCCAGAGAATCGCCGCGCAGCCTTCCGGACTGATCACCGAATAGACTGAGTTCTCGAGCATCAACACCTGATCCCCGACGCCGATCGCGAGTGCGCCACCGGAACCACCTTCACCAATCACCGTCACGATGATCGGCACCTTAATCTTCGCCATCTCGCGCAGGTTGTAAGCGATCGCTTCCGCCTGCCCCCGTTCTTCCGCATCGATGCCGGGATACGCGCCAGGCGTGTCGATGAACGTAAAGATCGGCCGGCCAAATTTTTCGCCCAGCATCATCACGCGCAGAGCCTTGCGATAGCCCTCGGGTTTGGGCATGCCAAAGTTGCGGTAGCTGCGCTGCTTCGTGTCGCGGCCCTTCTGATGGCCCACGACCACGATCGGCAAGCCGTGAAAGCGTGCGAAGCCCGCGACGATAGCCGGATCGTCCCCGAAGCGCTGATCACCATGAAGTTCGACGAAGTCTTCGAACAAACGCTCGATCAGATCGAGCGTGTACGGTCGATTCGAATGACGCGCCAACTGCACGCGCTCGAAAGCTGTTAGCTGGTCGCCCGCAGGTTCAGACTCCGGCTCCCCTTTTCCCTCTTTGCCTTTAGCCATTTTTCAGTTTTTAAGTTTTCAGATGTTATCAGACGCGGCTGCCGTTCCCGCCACCGTTCCCGTTTGCCGGGTTCTCAACGCTAACACCACAGCCGAGCTTCTTCAACGCCTCTTCCAACTCGCCGCTGCGCTTAACGCGCAACGCCTGGTTGGCACGCACCCGAACGATCGTTCCGTTGTCGGTGAGCGCCTCGAGTGTTACGTCGCAGTCCCCCGGGTTCGCGCTTAACAATCCCAGAATGTGATCGCACAGCGTCGGGAAATCGTCTCCGGACGGTGTGCGCAATACCAAAAACTCGTTCACCCGCGACGCGGCGTCAATACTCTGCACCTGGTCCACGATGATCGTCGGCGGATTATCCTCACTCAATTCCAGCCGGCCAATGATCACTACCGCCAGATCGTTTTGCAACAGCGGCGCAGTCTTGCGATAGGTTTCCGGCCAGAGCACGCACTTCGTTCCGCCCGTTTCGTCCTCCAATCGCAGGAGGGCAAACTTGTCGCCCTTCTTCGTCGTGCGTAGCTGGAGATCCGAGATGATCCCACCGCAGGTGACGCGGCTGCCGGTATTCAGGTTTGGCAGCTCAGACGACCCGACCGCTTTCACGTTCTGAAGCACCTCGAGATAGCGCTCGAGCGGGTGACCCGAGATGTAAAAACCGAGCGCTGCCTTCTCTGCCGCGAGCATTTCAATCGCCGTCCAGCCTTTGATGGTGGGCGAGATCTCGTTCGCGAAGTCGATCTCCTCGGGCATCGATCCGAACAGTCCGCTTTGCCCGACCGACCGCTCGCGTTTCGATCGCTGGGCCCGGGACAGTGCCGCGTCAATGCAACTGAACAGCGCTCCACGCCATTCGTGCATCGTCCGGACGTCCTTGAGCGAGTCGAAAGCGCCGGCGCTGACCAGGCTCTCGAAGACTCGCTTGTTCAGAGTAGCCGACTCAACCCGCTCGGCAAAATCAAAGAAGGATCGGAACGGGCCGCTTTCCCGTGCTTCAGAAATCGCTTTAACAGTCGACTGACCGAGGCCCTTAATGGCTGTGAGCCCGTAACGGATAGCCCCGCTTAAGGGAGTGAACCCCGAGTTGCTTTCATTCACGTCGGGCGGCAGTAAAGCGATCTTCTGGGCTCGGAGCTCCTTCGAGTACTTAAACACTTTAGCCGCGTCCTGCGCCTCACTCGAAAGCACCGCCGCGTAAAAGTGCTCCGGATAATGAGCCTTGAGATACGCTGTCTGGAAGGCCAGATACGCATACGCCACGCTGTGACTGCGATTGAAACCGTAGTCAGAAAACTGCGCCATCAACGAAAAGATCTTCTCGGCCTTCTCACGCTTGATCCCGCGCTCGACTGCGCCCGTGATGAACTTCTCCTCGTGCACCGCCATCTCTTCGCGCTTCTTCTTGCCCATCGCGCGGCGCATTAAGTCGGCTTCGCTAAGTGTATAACCGGCAAGCTTCTGCGCGAGCTGCATGATCTGCTCTTGGTAGACGATGATGCCGTAGGTGTTGTTGAGAATCTCCTTCATCTCCGGCACGAGGTAGCGCACGGCTTTCTTCCCGTGGTGCCGTTGAATGAACTCGTCCACCATGCCGCCATCGAGCGGCCCGGGCCGATAGAGTGCGTTGAGCGCCGCGAGATCTTCAAGCCCTTTCGGCTTCAGCTTCCGGCAGATCTCCTGCATGCCCGAAGACTCAAACTGAAAGACCGCCTCTGTCCTTCCATCAGCGAATACTGCAAGCGCTTTATCGTCGTTAAGCGCTATATCCGACCACTTAATCTCCGTCCCAAGCGACTGTTTAATGCTGATTAAGCAGTCATTTATAACGGTCAGGGCGGTAAGCGCTAAAAAATCCATCTTAAGCATGCCGGTCTTTTCAAGGTCCGACATGACGTACTGCGTGGTGAGCTCTTCCTTTCCGGAGACGGCGATCGGGATCAGTTCCTGGAGCGGCAAGGGCGAGATGACCACGCCCGCGGCGTGCACCGAGGAGTGACGCGCGCAGCCCTCCAGCCGGCGCGCGATCTCAAGTATCTCTTTAACCTGCGGGTTCGTTTCCATCTCCCGCTTGAGCTCAGGTACTTGTTCAAGTGCCTGGCTGATGCTCACGTTGCGGCCACGCACCGGCGGCGGAATCATCTTCGCGATCCGCTCGACCTCCGCGTACGGCACCTCGAGCGCGCGACCGACATCCTTGATCGCGGCTTTCGACGCGAGCGTTCCGAAGGTGATGATCTGGCAGACCGAGTCGCGGCCGTAGAGGTCCGCGACGTGATTGATGACGTCGCCGCGGCCACGTACGCAGAAGTCGATATCGATGTCCGGGAGAGACACGCGGCCGGGATTCAGGAAACGCTCGAACAGCAGATCGTACTGAAGCGGGTCGACGTCGGTGATCTCGAGGCAGTAGGCGACGAGGGATCCGGCCGCCGAGCCACGGCCCGGACCGACCGGAATGGCGTGCTCTTTCGCGTAGCGGACGAAATCCCAAACGATGAGAAAGTAACCCGGGAAACCCATCTGCTTGATCATCTGGATCTCGCTCGACAGACGAGTCTGATAATCGCTGATGGGCTTGTTCAGTGTTCCGCGAGAGACGAGCGGGTCCCAGACCTGTTGTCGCCGGCGCTCGAACCCCTGCCGGACGATCTTCTCGAAATAGTCGTCCACCGACATGCCCTGATCCGACGCGGGAATCGGATACTGCGGCAGGTAGTTGACGTCCTTCGGCAGCTTGATGTCACAGCGCTCGGCAATCTCAACGGTGCGCGTGAGCACCTCGGGAATCTCGTCACCGAAGATGCGCCACATCTCTTCCGGCGAGCGCACGTAAAAGTTCGGACTCGCGTACCGCAGCCGGTTCGAATCGTTGACCGTCTTGCCGGACCCGATACAGAGCAACACGTCGTGAGCGCGCGAATCGTCGGGCATCAGGTAGTGCGCGTCGTTCGTCGCCACGAGCGGAACGCCCGTTCGCTTCGACAACTCGACGAGCGATTTGCGAATGCGCTGCTGTGGTTCCAGACCGTGTTCCTGGATCTCGAGGAAGTAGTTCCCTTTTCCGAGAATCTCTTCGAACTCGATCGCCGCCTTCGCGGCTTCGTCACACTTCTCCTGGGCCAACATCGCGGACGGCACGCCCGACATGCACGCCGAGAGGGCGATCAAGCCTTTGCTGTGTTCCGCCAGGAGCTCTTTATCGATGCGCGGTTTGTAATAGAAGCCTTCGGTGTAGGCTTTCGATGTCAGCCGCACGAGATTCTGATAGCCCTCGTAATTCTGGGCCAACAGGATCAGATGGAAGTTTGCCTTCTCGCCGGGCGCGCTCGCGGCTTTGTCCTTGCGGTTGCCGCGCGTGATGTAGGTTTCGCAACCGATGATCGGTTTCACGCCATTGTTCTTCATGGCGTTGTAAAAAGAGATCGCGCCAAACATGTTGCCGTGATCGGTCATGGCACACGCGGGCATCCCTAATTCCGCGATACGATTTGAAAGCGGCTTGATCTGAATAGCGCCGTCAAGAAGACTGTAATCGGTATGAAGATGGAGGTGTACGAATTGACGATCCGGCATTCCTATTCCCATTCAATGGTTGATGGTGGCTTTGAACTGATATCGTAAACGACTCTGTTAACACCGCGGATTTCTGAAACTATGCGGCCGGCGACGCGCGCGAGCAGATCGTGCGGCAAACGCGCCCAGTCAGCGGTCATTCCGTCCACGCTCGTTACCGCGCGGAGCGCGACCACTCGCTCGTACGTTCGCTCGTCACCCATCACGCCGACAGTTGAAACGGGCAGCAGCACGGGAAACGCCTGCCACACCGAGTGGTACAACTCTGCAAGACGCAGCTCTTCGTCAAAAATGCGATCCGCAGCCTGCACGAGCCTGATCTTCTCTTCCGTGATGTCGCCGATAATGCGAACGGCTAAACCAGGCCCGGGAAATGGATGACGACCGAGTATCTCTTCCGGTACGCCGAGCTCTCTGCCGATCAGCCGGACCTCGTCTTTGAACAACTCGCGCAGCGGTTCGATCAGTTTCAGTTTCATCTTCTCCGGCAGACCGCCGACGTTGTGATGACTCTTGATCACCGCCGATGGACCACGCACCGAAACCGACTCGATCACGTCCGGATACAACGTTCCCTGCACGAGATAACCAACGTCGCCCAGCCGCCGCGCTTCCGCTTCAAAAACGTCGATGAAGACTTTGCCGATCTGCTTGCGCTTCTGCTCGGGATCCGTCACGCCGCGCAACGCTTCGAGAAACTGATCCCCGGCACGCACACCGCAGATGTTCAGTTTCATTCGCTGCCGCAAGAGAGCGAGGGTCGATTCAAACTCCCCTTCGCGCAGCAATCCGTTGTCGACGAAGATACACGTCTGTCGATCGCCCACCGCGCGATGAACGAGCGCCGCCGCGACTGTCGAATCCACGCCGCCTGACAACCCCGAAACCGCCTGCCCGTTTTCACCGAGCTGCGCGCGTATTCTGGCGACCTGTTCTTCAATAACGGCTTCGGGCGACCAGTCGCCACGACAGCCGCAAACCGAAAACAGAAAATTGCGCAGCACTTGCGCGCCCAACGGCGTGTGCGCCACCTCCGGATGAAACTGCACACCGTAGATCCCGCGCGACTCGTTTTCCATCGCATTCAACGCGTCGTCAGTCAACGCGGTCACCTGGAAACCCGGCGGCACTTCCGTCACGTGATCGCCGTGACTCATCCAGACGTCCATCTCTTCCGGCAACCCGCTAAACAGCCGGCTCGTGACATCCAAAACCTTCAAGCGCGCGTAGCCAAACTCGCGATTTGGCGATGCCGCTACCGCGCCGCCGAGCTCGCGAGCGAAGACCTGAAAGCCGTAACAAATCCCGAGCGTCGGGCAATCGACTGATTCGAGCAGCTCAGGCTGCGGCTTGGGCGCAGTCGCGTCGTAAACAGACGACGGCCCGCCGGAAAAGATCAAT
>Ga0207711_10001640_pt1 | contig 20642 bp, 14 predicted proteins | sample KBSS34metaG_FD_184401 | JGI IMG/M metagenome (GOLD analysis project Ga0207711, IMG submission 184401) | Switchgrass rhizosphere microbial communities from Kellogg Biological Station, Michigan, USA - KBS S3-4 metaG (SPAdes) (version 2) | ecosystem: Host-associated > Plants > Roots > Rhizosphere...
CAACAAGCCTCCGATGAATGCGTTATTCGCTTACCCAGCGATAGCGAAAAAAATATTTACCCCGCCGAAGAAATTTGCGCATTCATTCAATGGATTGTCGCGGACAATTTTACGTTTCTAGGGTATGAATATTTGCATGCCACTTATCGCGAAAACAATGTCGTCGTCGAGCGCGATGCCACCGCCAGCCTGGGTCTGTTGAAGGAGCGCGAATCGTCGGGCGCTGCCGATTTGCAGCTCGAAATCATGCAGGCGCACGAGAGAGAGTCATCACCGTTGCGGTTACATTTTTCGAAATCGGCGGTGCGCGCGCGCGTACATCGGCGCGTTTATCCGGATTACGTCGGCGTGCGCGTAATCGATGAGCAGGGCCGCATCAGCGGTGAACATCGCTTTCTGGGTCTTTATACATCGCGTGTTTACACGATGTCACCGCTGTTGATTCCGGTGATTCGGCAGAAAGTTGCAGCGGTGATTGCGCGTGCCAATTTCTCGGAACGCAGCCACGAGCGTAGCGAGCTGGCGCGCATTCTCGAAGTACATCCACGCGATGAATTATTTCAAAGCAGTATCGATGAGCTGTTTGAAACCGCGATCGCCATTTTGCAGATGCAGGAGCGGCGCCTGGTGCGATTATTCGTGCGCCACGATCATCAGCATAAATTCGTCAATTGCTTGGTTTATATGCCGCGCGATGTCTATAACACGCAATTGCGCACCAAAGTGCAGGGCATATTGTGCGAGGCATTCGGCGCCAGCGAAGCCGAGTTCGCGACGTTCTTTTCGGAGTCGGTATTAACGCGTACGCATTTTGTATTGCGCACCGATCCAAAGTATGTGGAGGAGCGCGACGTTGAATTGCTGCAGCAGGATATCGTGCAGGCATGCCTGAGTTGGCAGGATCATCTGCGCAATCATCTCGTTGAGGAATTCGGCGAAGAGCAGGGGCTTGCCGCCGCGACCGAATACGGCGAAGCGTTTCCGATCGCATATCAGGATGATTATCAGCCGCGCGCGGCAGTGGCCGATATTCGCAAGATGGCAAATCTGGTCTCCGACAACGATGTCGCAATGAGTTTTTATCGCAGCCTCGGCGATAACGATCAGACCGCGCGCTTTCGGCTGTTTCACCTGAATGCACCGCTGCCGTTATCCGATGTGATGCCGATTTTGGAAAATCTCGGCCTGCGAGTTATTGCCGAACGCTCCTATGGCATCAAACGCAAATGCGGCACGAAAATTTGGATTCACGAATTCGTGTTGTTTTATGGCTGGGCGCAAGGCATCGAAATTAACGAGGTCAAAGGCAATTTTCAGGAAGCATTCGCGCGTATCTGGTACGGCGACGCGGAAAACGATGCGTTCAACAAATTGGTGCTCGGTACTGGGCTCGGTTGGCGCGATGTCGCCATGTTGCGTTCGTATGCGCGCTATCTGAAGCAAATACAGTTCAGTTTCAGCAACGAATATATTGCCGACACGCTATTACGTCATCTCACCATTACGCAAATATTGGTGCAGTTATTTAATGTGCGCTTCGATCCGAAATTTTCCGGCAGCGACGATGAACGCACCGAACGTGAAAATAAATTGGAGGTGCGCATTATTGCCGCGCTCGATGCGGTCGAAAATCTGAGCGAGGATCGCATCATCCGCCAGTACGTGGCGTTATTGCGCGCGACGGTACGCTGCAATTATTTTCAACGCGACGACAGCGGTAAGGCAAAAAATTATTTTTCGTTCAAACTCGACTCGCAACAAATTCCCGATTTGCCATTGCCGCGCCCGATGTACGAGATTTTCGTGTATTCGCCGCGCGTTGAAGGTGTGCATTTGCGCACCAGCCGTGTCGCGCGTGGCGGACTGCGCTGGTCTGATCGACAAGAGGATTATCGGACAGAAGTGCTGGGCCTGGTCAAAGCGCAAAATGTGAAAAATGCGGTGATCGTACCGACCGGAGCGAAAGGTGGTTTCGTCGTGCGACGCCCGCCGCAGGGCGATCGCGATGCGATGCAGCACGAAGGCATCGCGTGCTATCGCATTTTTGTGCAGGGCTTGCTGGATTTAACCGATAACACCAGCGACGGTCATGTGGTGCCGCCGCCCGATGTCGTGCGCAAAGACCCGGACGATATTTATCTGGTGGTGGCGGCGGATAAAGGCACCGCGAGTTTTTCCGATATCGCGAATGAAATTTCTCATCACTACAATTTTTGGCTCGGTGATGCGTTTGCCTCGGGCGGCTCCGTCGGTTATGACCATAAGAAAATGGGCATCACCGCGCGCGGCGCCTGGATTTCAGTTGAACGGCATTTTCGCGAAGTCGGTATCGATGTTCGCAGTCAAGATTTCACCGTAATTGGCATCGGAGATATGGCGGGCGATGTATTCGGTAATGGCATGTTGATGTCTCGTCATACGCGTCTGCTCGCCGCATTCAATCACATGCATATATTTATCGACCCGAACCCCGATGCGGCGGCGAGTTTTACCGAGCGCGAACGCCTGTTCAATTTGCCGCGCTCGAGCTGGGAAGATTACAGCGCCGCACTGATTTCGCAGGGCGGTGGTATTTTCAGACGCAGCGCGAAATCAATTCCGATCAGCGCGGAAATGAAACAGTGCTTTGCGATTGATGCCGAGCAATTGACACCGACGGAATTGATTACGGCATTGCTGAAAGCGCCGGTCGACTTATTATGGAATGGCGGCATCGGCACTTACGTTAAAGCGAGTCACGAATCGAATGCCGATTGCGGCGATAAAGCTAACGACGCGGTGCGCGTTAACGGCCGCGATTTGCGCTGTAAAGTGATCGGCGAAGGCGGCAACCTCGGCTGCACGCAACTCGGGCGCGTCGAGTTCGCGCTGCACGGCGGACACTGCAATACCGATTTCATCGATAACTCGGCCGGGGTCGATTGTTCCGATCATGAGGTCAATATCAAAATCGCCTTAAACGCGGTGATGCGCGCTGGCGATATGACGGAGAAACAGCGGCGCGAATTGCTCGGCAGCATGACCGACGATGTCGCCAAACTAGTTTTGCGCCACAACTTTCAGCAAACGCTCGCGTTGAGCCTGGCCGAGCGTGAGGCAAGTGAGCGTGCCGGCGAATACCAACGCCTCATGCATCAGATGGAAAACAGGGGCACGTTAAATCGCGCGCTGGAATTCCTGCCTGACGACGAGTCGCTGGTGCAGCGTAAATCCGCGGGTAAAGCGCTGACCCGTCCGGAATTATCGTTGCTGATGTCATACACCAAAGCATTGCTGAAAACGGAGCTTGCGGTGGAAGCGGTGGCGAATGATCCATTGCTATCGCGTGCGCTCTTCGGCGCGTTCCCGACACTGCTTTGCGAGCACTACCGTGCGGCAATTGAATCGCATCGCTTGCGTCAGCAGATTATCGCGACGCAGGTAGCCAACGAAATTGTTGACATGATGGGCATTACTTTCGCCGAGCGCATGTCGCAATCGACCGGTGCGCATGCGGTGGAAGTCGCGCGCGCGTTCGTCACCGCGCGTGAAGTTTTTCAATTACACGCGCGCCGGCGTGAACTCGAAGCGCTCGATAGCGATGCTGCCACGCAATTGGAATTGCTCGCGATTCAGATGCGCATGGTACGACGTGCGACGCGCTGGTTCATTCGCAATCGCCGCGTCAATCTGGAACCGGTGCGCGAAGTCGAACGTTTCCAACAGCCATTGCAAGATTTATATCTGGCGCTGCCGCAATTGCTGGTTGGTCGTTTACTCGAAGATTACCGAGCACGCTATCAGCGCTTTGCCGATGCGCAGGTGCCGGACGGTATTGCCAATTATGCGGCCGTCGCCAATCTGTTGTACGCGTGCCTCGGTATTATTGACGCAGCGGCGTCGATCAACGCGCCGGTGCAAAAAGTCGCCGAGGTTTATTTCGCCATCGCCCAGGAACTCGAACTCGATCTGTTCGCAAAACAGATTGCCGAGCTGAAGGTAGAAAACCATTGGCAATCGCAACAGCGCGAAGCATTTCGCGATGATCTCGAATGGCAAATGCGCAAGCTGGCGGTCGGCGCCATGCGCCATATGTGCGAGAAGGGCGATGTCGAAACGTGTATTTCGCGCTGGTTGCAGCAACAACACGCGCTGGTCGAACGCTGGCGCGCCTTGTTGCTTGAAGTGCAGGGCACCGAGGCAAAAGAGTTCGCGTTATACGGCGTCGCGATTCGGGAGTTGCTCGATCTTGCGCAACGCAGTCAGCATGACGAGGCGGGTTGAGGTATCCTTCCTCCTTATTCGTTTGCCCGCCATTTGACTGAGCTGCCGCATGTATTCGTTCGTCCGCAATTTATTATTTCGCCTGCCCACCGAAACCTCTCATTATCTCGCGCTCGATGCACTGCAATTGGCCGCGCGGTTGCACATCAGTTCGTGCATCGTCAAGCCGGTGCCGGCGCGACCGATCACGGTAATGGGCATCGATTTTCCAAATCCAGTCGGCCTCGCTGCCGGTCTCGATAAAAACGGCGATTACATCGAAGGTCTGGCGGCGCTTGGTTTTGGTTTCATCGAGATCGGCACCATTACGCCGCGTCCGCAGCCTGGTAACGCGCAACCGCGTTTGTTTCGTTTGCCGCAGGCGAGCGCGATCATTAATCGCATGGGTTTTAACAACAAGGGCGTCGATTATTTGATCGACCGCGTCAAAGCCGCGCAGCCATTCCTGCAAAAAAACAATATCGTGCTTGGTATCAATATCGGCAAGAACAAGGACACCCCGGCGGAAAATGCCGTCGACGATTATTTGATTTGCATGCGCAAAGCGTATCGTTATGCGTCATACATCACCGTGAATTTATCGTCGCCAAACACACCGGGCCTGCGCGATCTGCAATTCGGCGAGCCGCTCAAACAATTGCTCGCACGTTTGAAGCAGGAGCAACAATTGCTCGCGGTGCAATACGGCCGCTATGTGCCGCTCGCCGTGAAAATCGCACCGGATATGGCCATCGATGATATTCGTGAAGTCGCTGCCGCACTTATCGACAATCAACTCGATGGCGTAATCGCCACCAACACCACCATTGCGCGCGATGCGGTGAAAGATCTCCCGCATGGCAACGAAGCCGGCGGCTTAAGCGGTGCACCGCTGACCAAAAAATCCACCGAAGTCATTCGCGCACTCGCGCAGGAATTAAATGGCAAGCTGCCGATCATTGGCGTTGGTGGGATTATGTCCGGCACCGATGCCGCGGAAAAAATCACGGCAGGCGCGCAGCTGGTGCAGATATACACCGGCTTTATTTATCGCGGGCCGGAGTTGGTGGGTGAGGCGGTGCGAGCGGTGAACATTCGATAAAAATAAAATTTTTCTGCGCTGTAGATTTTGATGGTCGAGCGGCAGTTCATTAAGGAGCTTTTATGTCGATAAAAAACAGAGCTTTCATCTTCTTGATACTGACGCTCGCGATAAGCTGGAGCGCGATAGCCATTGCTTGGATTAATGATTGGCGTGACATCATGCACGCGGGTATCGCGCCGCTTATTTTTGATGCTGGCCCTGCGTTAGCGGCGATCATCTGTAGTGTTGCTTTCTATAGAGGTCAGCAACTCAAGGTGTTGGGAATAAAATTCCGGCTCAATCGATGGTGGCTTTGGGCTTTGCTGATACCAATAGCGTTGGCAGCGGTTAGCTTAGGCTCCGTAGCATTATTTTCGCCGGATAAATTATTAGGCGTCGAAGGTACGGCGTGGCATTTGGCCGATTTGAAACATCAAAAATTTTCAGACCCCTTACTCTATCTGGTCAGCTTCTTTCTGGTAGCAGCCGCGAGCTATTCCCTATTGGCTATCGCAGAAGAACTGGGTTGGCGGGGTTATTTGTATCACCTATGGCGCCCATTCGGTTTTTGGCGTACTTCTTTTGCTACCGGTCTCATCTGGGGAATTTGGCATTTACCGCTGAACTTTTGGTTCGGCGCTAATTTTCCCGAGCATCGTCTGCTCGGGCTCGTTCTGTTTCCTATATCCACCATGCTGTATGCGCCGATCATGACCTTCGTGCGTGACCGCGGGCAGTCCGTCTGGCCGGCAGTCATACTTCACGGTGCGTATAACGCAATGGGGGCGCTCATTGTTTTGGCGATGAATGAAGTCCAATTTCCATGGGATAAAGTGGTCTTCTATGTTCCTTTAGCTATAGGCGCATTGCTGATCTTGCTTATTCAACGAAAAGCGCAATCCCATGGCTGATCGTGACGGCATTGTGCCACCTGGAAAAGCGATAGGCATTCTGCAAGGGTTTATCGGTCAGGGTAAACCTTACGAATATTTTATTGTGCCCGGTGTTGGGCTCGGAATATTGATATTGGGCGAACCAGGGCGGCAATATTGGAAGGCAGTTGATGCGTGGTTGGCGCGCGTGACTAAACGTTAAATCGTTTTTTGTTGGTGCTATTGGATTTTTTTATTGGCGATCGTTATTGGGAGCGTACGCACATGAATGAAATCCAAATCGAAACACAGGATGGAAGCTGCAGGAGTTTTGTGTTTCGTCCGGCAAATCACGGTGGTAGCTGGCCCGCTATCCTCGTTTACATGGATGGAATAGGCATTCGTCCCGCTATGCTTGAGATCGGCCAGCGGTTGGCTTCCTATGGCTATTTTGTGTTGCTTCCGGATTTGTACTATCGATCCGGGCCTTACGAGCCGATGGACCCAAATGTGGTGTTTAGCGATCCGGAGCAGCGCAAGATATTCATGGAGAAATTCTTTACGCGAGTGACAACACAAAACGTAATGGCTGATACGCGCGCATTTCTCGATTATCTGGCGGCGCAGCCTGATGTGAAATCAGTCGGTATCGGTACCACTGGTTATTGCATGGGCGGTCAGATGTCGCTCACCGCTGCGGGAACCTATCCTGACGATATTGTCGCGACCGCTTCTTATCACGGCGGTAGGCTGGCGACCGACGCGCCGGATAGCCCGCACCTGCTCGCGCCGCATATTAAATCTCGAGTCTACGTTGCTGGTGCAATAGCAGATCCATTGTTTCCTAATGATATGAAGCAACGGCTGGAGGATGCGTTAACCAATGCCGGCGTCGAACATAAAATTGAGACCTATCCGGCAAAGCATGGCTGGGTATTCCGCGACATCTCGACCTATGATGCGGTAGAAGCAGAGCATCATTGGCAGACAATGATTGAATTATTTGACGCAACGCTAAAATAAGTAATCTCGTCGTCACCCGAGTAAAAATGCTCTATTGAAATATTCAATTTGCGATCGCAATACATTGTTATTTGCAGCGATGCTTTTTGCGGTTGGTTCTTGGTGTTAATGGGCGCTGCGCGCGGGCCTGAGTTGAACGAAAAATATTAACGCCGCAATACAGCCGAGTAGTGCCAGCGATGCCGTGTAGCGGCTTAAAGCCAACCCGCCAGCGGCAAGCGGTTTATCCAGCCAGTCGCCAACTACTGCGCCGAGCGGACGTGTCAAAATAAATGCTGCCCAGAAAAGAATTGTGCGCGAAATCGTCGTTCGGAAATAGGCGATGGCAATAGCTGCAAGTAATCCGCCGAAAATAATCGCACTACCGAGATAGCCAAACTCCAACGAATCGGCAGTCCAGTCGCCGAGAGCGGTTCCCAGTGTTTGCGAAAACATAATCGTTACCCAATAAAAAATTTCGACGCGCGGTGTATTTACCGTATCAATGGCGATGGAGCCCTCCATGCGGTGCCAGATAAATAACGATGCCATCAACAATGTGAACAACAGCGCGCTACCGCCGGGGTAGCCAATACCCATGGAGCGATCGGCGAAATCTGCCATGGTTGTTCCGACGGTGGTGGTGGCGATAATCGTCAGCCAATACAGCGTGGGATGGAATCGCTGCGTTTTGATTTGCGCGATCACGGCGATGATAAAAAGTACTGCAAATATGCCGGTGCCGACGAGATAACCCAATTCCATCGACATCGACACTGCGTCGCCAGCAGTTTCACCGAATGTGGTCGCGAGAATTTTGATGATCCAGAAGATCAGCGTCGCTTCCGGCACTTTGCTGAGGGACGGTGCGGTCAACATGAAGGCTCCCGATAAGAGTTGTTACGGCGACAACCAAATAATTCGATTACCACTGCAATTGGTATCCGAAATAAGACGAAAACTGATTGGTTGTTTGCACATTGCTTAACCCGCGGCCAGCGGAAAACAACAAATGATTATGTTCATCGATCGCATAGGTAACGCCGATATTGAAACCGGTGCTGGCGCCTTCATCAACTTTTTCTTCGGTGCTGTGAAAAATTTCGGCGCCTACCATCCAGTGCTGCGAAATGTCTTTTTGCAGTTGCCAGCCAAAAAACCAATGATTTCTAGCGTCTGACGCATGGTTGATCCAATAACCACCACCGCCGTTCATTTGCCATTCGCCCCAGTTTTTCTCAAACCATAGCGGCAGAAAAAGTTGTGCTTTTCCGTTGCCGATCCCGTTCTCTGTGTCACCGGTTGGCAATGCGATCAGAGGAAAAAAACTTGCCATAGGCTGATCAGTTGTTTCCTGTAAAAAACGAAATTTTGCGCTCAACGCGATATCGCCAAGCCCGCGCTTGAGAGTACCGTGGCGCGTCCCGTCGAATGCGTAGGGTATCTCGATGCCTAACTGTAAATCCGCTGTCGGTCCGTAGTTCAATTCCACTGCGGGTTGGCTGCCCGATGAGCCGGCGGCAGTTCGTGTTTGCTTGAATGATACGAATATCTCGTGCTCACCGGCGTCGAGCGGTTCCGGATCATCGGTTTGAAAGGGTGCAGCGGCAAATGTTGCCGGTACGGCAAATACGCCGGCGCAGATTGCGCAAAACCGGCCTATGTTGCTTTTTATCTTTAACATCATGACGACACTAATCGTTCCACCAAAATCCGCTCGCACGCTTTGAACAATAAATAAAACGCCAGACTCAAATAGCCGTTGCCGAGCAATTCGAACAATTGGCGTAGCGCACCATCGTCGATGACCATCGTGCCGTAGTTGAGGAATAGATCGATATTGCTTTTTAGCAGAAAAATAAGATTCAGCGAAAACAGGCCGAACAGAAAAAAGGCCAACCCCATCAATACGAAGGTCAGCCCATAGTGTTGCCGTAAATACCGGATAATTTTTGTTTTCATGGCTATTTCGGCATGAATGTTCCGGCGTGAATGTTAATTAAACTGTCAGAATATCCAGCGGTGTTTGTGTACTCGCTTGATATTGTTGCTTACCCTGTTCATTGGTGACGACAGCAATACTGGCGAGTTCGGGTTTCAAATATTTTTCGGCAACGCGTTGCAAATCATCGAGCGTGACCGCGAGCACGCGCGCGCGGAAGCGGCGTTGTTGTTCCGGCGTTCTGCCGAATAAATGATTATGAAAATCGTGCTTCGCTTCACCGGCGGGCGATCCCGGCTTATCCATGCTGCCGATGACACCGAGAATTGCCTGCTCTAGTTGTTCGGGATCATGCGAAGTGTTACGCAGCCATTGTAATGACGCATCGAAATCATCGAGGGTCGCGGTCAAGCGCGGATCGCGGTACGAATAAAATCGGAATGCGGCAATGTTCGAATCTTGAGAAGCGCCACCGCCATAAGCGCCGCCTTGTTCACGAATCGTGCTGTGCAAATAACCATTGCGTAAAAACCCGCCGAGCACCGTCAGCGGCGCCGCATCCGGATGCTCGACCGGCACAGTGGGATAGGCTTTCGCGCAGAAATTGACTTGGGTATTGGTTTGCCACAATTGGCGCGTCACAGTGCGCAGCGGTTCAGTGGTGAATAGATCGATATGCATCGGCAAGGTGGTTTTGCCCCACAGCGTTGCAGCTTCGCGTTCGATATCGGGCAGCGCTTCCTGTTCGGCAATCAACAGCATTTGTTTTTTACCGGTGATGATGGCGCGATGCAGCTGTTTGAATTTTTCCGACAGCGCCTGCAGCGCGGCATCATTTTTCAGCGAGTCATCGAGCGTTTTGACCGACTGAATACCGGCGAGGCCCGACAGCTCATGTGTGAATTTCGCGACCGGGCTCATGCCGGCGCAGGCGGCGTGCATCGCGAGCACATGACCGTTGCCGGTGACGCTCTGTTCGCGACGGGCGCGCTGTTGTGCGATCAGATCGCGCAGACGCGGTAATTCATCCCAACGCACAGCTTCGAGCGTCGCTTTCATCAGCTCACTTTGCGCGCGGTGATTACGTGCGAGTGCTTTCGACGAAACGACCAGCGCAGCCTGCGTCGTTTGTTCGTTATCGATCGCGCCGCGCAATGTGGTGTAAGCGTGGATCGAGCCGCACACGGCGGATTGCCATTCCTGCGTTTCGAGATAATCGCGCGTGCCGATGCCGACTTCGGTCAGCGCATTGGTGTAATACGGTAGCAGTGCGATCAGCTCTGGATCGAGCGGTGGCAATTCGATAATTAATTGCTGATACACGATGCCATTGGTGCCGCGCGCATAACTCGTTGCCTGCAACACGCCGAGCTTTTTGCGCTGCGATTCGAGTACGCGAATATCCGGTTTCACGTCGGTCAGCGTCACTTTCGGCAAAATCGATTCGTCGAATTTCTGCTGTTGCCGCGCTTCGAGCTTTTGCGCGAGCTCGATAATTTGTTGGCGACCCGCATCATCGAGCGTTTGTTTTATCGATGCCAGGCGTTTGGCTTCGGCGGCATCGCGGCGCGCAGCGAGATTGCGATCGGGCGTCATCGTTAGCGTGACACGGTGCGGATTATCGAGCAGCAATTCGCGCGCGAGCTGTTTGATGAATTCCGGATTTTTGATGTCTTCGCGCAGTTGTTCCAACACCGGTTCGAGATTCATCACTGCAATCGGATCGCCGCGATGGGTCGCCGCCGATAAACCTTGTAATAACAATTGCAGTCCATACGGATACGAATCGCCGCCGATTTCGCGCTGATGCAATTCAAGTTGATGCAGAACAGCTTCGATGCGTTCCTGCGGCACACCGTTGTCGGCGACCTCGCGAATCGTGTCGAGCACCAGCTGTTCGACCGCTTCGATGCGATCGGGATTACTGCCTTCAAGTCCACACACGAAAGTTAATTCGCGCATCGAATCTTCGAGCCCACACAACGGGCTCGGCGCGCTGCCGAGATCGGTGGTTTCCAATACGCGCTGCAGCGGCGAAGCACTGTTGTCGAGCAATACCGATGACAACAATTGCGCTTTCAATAAATCGTCGAGATTCGCGCTTTCGCCGAGCAGCCAGCCGATGACGATATGCGTTTTATCGTCGAGATCTTCGTCCTCGGGCAGCGCATAACTTTCCTGCACGCGAATCGGCGCGTGATAGCGTTTTTCTTGCGGTACGGCGATGGTCTCATCGAGTTTGTCGAAACGTGCTAACGCGAGCTGCTCAAAGCGCGCCTGATGTTCGTGCGCGGGAATATCACCGAACGTCATGAAAATCGCATTGCTCGGGTGGTAGTGGTGTTTATAAAAATGCAGCAGGTCGGCGTAGGTGAGATCGGGAATGGCTTCGGGATCGCCGCCGCTGTTGTAGTGATAGGTCGTATTCGGATACAGATATTTACACAGCGTATGCCACAGTGTGCTCGGCACCGAGCTCATCGCGCCTTTCATTTCATTGAAGACGACGCCTTTGAATACCAGATCGCTGTTCGGATTTTTCGGATCGACGTATTCGATACGATGACCTTCTTGCGCAAAATCGAGCGGGTCGAGTTTCGAGAAAAACACCGCATCCAAATACACTTCGAGCAGATTTTGAAAATCTTTGCGGTTCTGACTCGCAAACGGATAAGCGGTCCAGTCCGAACTGGTGAATGCATTCATGAAAGTATTCAGTGAACGCCGCAGCATCAGAAAAAACGGATCGCGCACCGGAAATTTTTCGCTGCCGCACAATGCCGTGTGTTCGAGAATATGCGCAACGCCGCTCGAATCCATCGGCACCGTGCGCAATGCGACCATAAATACGTTTTCATCGAAATCGGCGGCGAGGTGGTAGTGCGCTGCGCCCGTTTTGCGATGCCGATATTCTTCGACGTTGATATTCAGTGACTCAAGCTTCTGGCTGCGCAGCCATTCAAAGGCGGGATGGGTAGCGGCTGCTGATGCAGAAGACGGTGCAGAAGAAATTGCGGTCACTGGGCGATCCTCGATAAACAGCGGAAGAGCCGCATTGTAACGCGGTTAATCCGTTATCTGACAAGGATGCTGGGAGATGGCGAATTGTCGCTAGGGCAGCGGTTGGCTCAGCCGTATGCGATACACAAATGGCCACTGCTTGCCGGTCAATAACAGGCTGTTATCGCGCGCATCGTAGGCAATGCCGTTCAATACATCGGCGTGCGGCGAACGTTGGCCGCGTGGATACAGCTTGCCGAGATCGAGCTGCGCCGTGACGTTGCCGCTGATCGGATCGATCGCGACGATGGTATCGGTCTGCCAGATATTCGCGAGAATGCGCGCGGGTTGTTGCTTCGTTGCGGGCAACCATTCGAGTTCGTTCAGTGCGGCGATCGGCTGACCGTTGTCGCTGACATTCAACTGCGCGCGGGTACGCAACGTTTGCGGATCGAGAAAACGCAGCGTGGCGCTGCCGTCGCTGGCGATCAGTTGTTGGTCGTTGTGCGTCAATCCCCAGCCTTCGCCGCGATAAGCGAATTCACTGATTTGCTGCAGCGAATTTTTATCGAACACAAAGCCCTTTTGTTCGCGCCAGGTCAGCACATAAATGCGGTCGCCGAATACGGTCAGTCCTTCACCAAAGCAGCGGCACGGCAATACCTGCCGCTGTTGCAGTTGATGTTGTTGCAGCTGCCAGCGCGCGATGAAGGATTGATCGTACAGACCGCTGCTTTCGTACACGGTGTCGCCGTGCAATTCGAACCCCTGCGTGAACGGCGCATCGGGATGGGCATAGCGCGCGACCACGGTGTAGCCAATGGTTGGCGCGGCATGAACGCCGATACTCAGCCACGCGCCGAGCCAGACTAACGCTTTCGATATGGCGCGCACGCAGCTCAGCCGTTGCGGCCGCCACGTTGGGTGACGAATACGATGGCATTGCGAACCGCATTCGCCACTTTTTCTTCTATTTCCTGACTTGCTTTCGGTGAGAGGTAGAACGCCATGTCAACGTGGTGGCGAATGTAATGCGGCGGCAAATGGTTGAGCGCGACACAGGCCACATCGGCGGTAAAGTCGCTATCGGCGCTGGCGTCCTGCAACTGGCGCGCGATTTCCTCGAACACGATGTGCTCGTAGTAGTTATGCACGCTGTCGAGGCCGCCATTGTCGTCGCCGAGGTTGTAGGGCGTAAGCATGAGGGGTCTCCCGTTATTTTTTGTAGAGGGTTGGCGCGATACGATGGCGCGGCTCAAGTGTAGCTCAGCTGCCTTTCGAGTCAGCCCCGAATCAGTTTACGAATCAAAAAACGCGCGGGCGACAGCGCCTGCACCAGATCGCGCGGCAGTGGGCGCGGTTCGTCGCAGATCAATGAGGCGAGCAATTCGGCGCATAACGGCGTCGAGGTCAGGCCGCGCGAGCCGTGGCCGACGTTGACATATAAATCCGGCAGATAGGCACCGGGTTGCGCGATCACCCGCTGGGCATTGTTGGCGAGCGGCGCAAAACGCGTGCGCATCGCGGTGGCATCGGGCACCGGGCCGACGATTGGCAAATAATCCGGTGTGGTACAGCGAAAGCCGACCCGGCCCGTCAGCGCGGTGCAATCGCTAGCGGCGGGATCGATAGCGAGTAAATCCGGCAGTGCGCGCTGCAGCGTGTGCAGATTATGGCGGTGATCTTCGGCGCGCACGGCGGGGTCGTTGTCGTGCAAATCGAACGTTGCCCCGATGGTGGTCTCGCCGTGCGCGCCGCTGAGTGCCGGTGTTAGATAGCCGTCGTGGCAGATCACAGTCGCCGGCGTCTGGCGAAAATAATTTTTCGGCACATTGGTAATCTGACCGCGGATCGATTTCAGCGGCAGGTCTGCAGTAACCGCAAATTGCGTTGCGGCATGGGCGTTCGCGATGACGACAGCATCGGCATGCAAGGTGCCGATGCTGGTATCGAGCCGCCACCGCTGCGCAGCGTGCTCAAGCGTATTCACATGACAATTGGTGCGGATATCGATCAGCGCATGCGAGGCCAGCGCGCGACAGAGTTGTGCGGGCCACAGCCAGCCGGCTTGTGGAAACCACAATGCGGAAACCGGTATCTGGCATTGCGCGAGTGCGCTTGCTTGTATGTTATCGACAAACTGCACCCAGTCCTCGTGACCGCGAAATGCTGCATGCAATTGCCGCCATTGCGTGTCGGTTTCGGCGAGTTGCAGCACACCGCAAAATTGACCGAGCGCATTTTCTTTTTCGAGAAGGGATTTTTCAGCAACAACGGCACTATCGTCGGCCGCACCGTTAGCAATAAATGCATGATAAAACGCCAGTGCATGTAAATAGCTGGTTAGCGTGAATCGATTCAACACGCCGGCCTGCGCCGATAATTTCGTATACAACACGCCTTGCGGATTGCCCGATGCCGCACTCGCCAGTGCGCCGTCCTGTTCGCACAATGTCACGCGGCAACCGCGTTTTGCCAATGCGTAGGCAGTGCTGGTGCCGGCGAGACCGCCGCCGATCACTGCCACGTGGCGAATCGAATCGGAGCGCGCTGCGATAAGCGGGGTGGCCCAGTAATCAATTGCGCGCACATGGGCTGAGCTTCGTGCGACTGGTATTGGATGGCTAACAGATGCGCTCAGCGGCGGGGCTTTGTCGGTCGGCGGCGCTATAAAGTCGCCGCGCAGCATTTGTCGTTTTGCGCCGAAGCCGGGAATTTTTTCGATCGCGAAGCCCGCGTTCTGCAATCCGCGTTTGACGCTACCAGCGACGGTGAAAGTGGCGAAGGTCGTATCCGCCCGACTTAAGCGGCCAATGTGTTGAAACAGCAGGTCATTCCACATGTGCGGATTTTTCGCTGGTGCGAAACCATCGAGAAACCAGGCATCCATATGAAAACCATTAGCTAATTCGGGTGCTGCGGAATCGGATAATGTATCGAGAGCATGGGTCGCATCATCGAACAATAATTGCAGCGTGACACCGTCGCCCAGCTCGCGCCGATGAAAGCCAGGTACCAGCGCTGGATATGCGGCGAGTAGTGGCGCGCTCAATTCGGCGAATTGGGGCCATTGGCTCAATGCACGTTGCAGTGTGGAATGGTCGAGTGGGTATTTCTCCACGGAGATGAAATGCAGGCGCCAGCTTTTCGGTGCAACGTGACGCCACAATTGCCATGCACATAAAAAATTGAGGCCGCTGCCGAAGCCGGTTTCGCCGATGACAAAAACGCCGGACGTTGCGGGATCGAGCGCGCGCCAGCGTTGTTCGAGCCGATTTTGTTGCAGAAATACATAGTCCGTTTCCGCGAGCCCATCACCACGCGAAAAATAAATATCGCCGAATTCGGTCGAAAAGGGTTCGCCGGTTTCGCTCCACTGCAGTTGTGCGCGCGGCATTTGCCAGGGGCTGGTGGTCTTGGAATCGGACATGATTTGGCTTTTGTCGTGAGGCGGCGCGATGGTAACTCCAAGTAGCGGTATCGCCTAGTTTCGATTTTGATGTTTTATCGGCGGAGGATTTTGATAGCATCGTGCCGGTTTTCAGGGTTTAAAAATTCGAGGCACATGCTTGGGTGCCATAGCGCCGAGCAGGGATGTTTTTTTTCGGGGCAGAATGCGCGGGTTGGCGAAACTGCGGAGCAGGATTTCCTCGGAGAGCTTGCCGAGTTCTCCGAGGGACTAACACGCCGTGCCTTTGACGACATCGCCACGTTGCCCCGAAAGAAAAACATCCCTGCTCGGCGCAACCCGCTTGGGCAATGCACCGTTGGTAAAAATTAGAGGCTTTTAAACATATACATGGGCCGAGTTGTTACCTGCTTTGTTGTTGCAATTTTCGTATCGCTATCGGCGTTTGCCGATGGCGGCGTCGATCTCGTTGCGCAGCGCATTCGCATCGCACTGAAAACCGAACCGCCGACGCTGAATAGTTTGCAAGCCACCGACAATATCAGTGGATTGTTGCTTAATCATCTGCAGGAAGGATTGCTGAGCTACGACGCGCACAATCAACTGACTGCGGGCGTTGCGGAACGCTGGGAATTGCGGGCTGACGGTGCAACATTTTGGTTGCGGAAAAATGCGTACTGGAACGATGGCAGGCCCGTTACCGCACGCGATTTTTTATTCGCGTGGCGGCAAGTGGTATTACCGACGACAGCAAGTCGCTACGCCTTCCTGATGTTCCCAGTGAAAAATGCCGAGCGGATAAACAAAGGCGAAGTGCCGATCGATCAACTCGGGGTTAGCGCGACCGGCGATTATCGAATCGATGTGCAATTCGAGCATCCCTGCCCGTATTTTTTAGGGTTGACAGCCAATAGCACTTATTTTCCGCTGCGCGAAGATTTTTATCGTGCGCGCGGCGAACGTTATGCGGCGGATGCAGGTGATCTGTTATTCAATGGTCCGTTTACGCTGACGCGATGGGATCACGGCGCGCATCTCACCCTGAAAAAAAATCCGCGCTACTGGAATCGCGATCAAATTCACTTACAAGAGATCGACATTCCCTATATCACCGGTGATTTAAGTACCGTGTTTAATCTGTTTCAGGAGGGATCGATCGCGCTGTCGCAACTCGATGCGCCGACATTGCAACAAGCGGTCGATCGTAAAGTACCACTGCAATTATTTCCCACCGTACTGTTTTTTTTCCTCGAACTTAATCTGCGTGACGACCGCATGACGCGCAATATTCATCTGCGTCGCGCCATGCAGGCGATTTTTTCGCCCGAGCAGTTGGTGAATAAAATCATTGCGCTGCCAGGCAATCGGCCAGCGCTATCGCTGTTTCCTGCCACGGTTAAAGGTCTGCATACGACGTTTCGCGAAGAATTTCCACCGCGCTTGCCGGCGCGGGGCTTGGCCATTGCGCGCCGCGAAATGGAATTGGCAAAAACGGAATTGAAGTTACAGCAGTGGCCGCCATTGGTATTGCTGGCACGGGATTCTCCGCTTGAACGAAAAATTGCCGAATATCTGCAGCAACTATTGCAAACGGGACTTGGCATCCCGACCCGAATCGATATTCAGGTATTCAAGCAAGCGATCGAAAGAATGAATACCGGCGATTTCGATATTGTGATCGCGGGATGGGGGGCCGATTTCGACGACCCGATCACGTTCGGCGATTTATTCGCGAGCTGGAACATCAATAATCGCGGACGTTACAACAGCGCTCAATATGATGCGCTGGTGCGTGCGGCTTACGCGAGCGCCGATCAAGGTGAGCGAATGCGATTGTTCGCACAAATGCAACAACGCGTGATCGATGACGTACCGATTTTGCCGATGTTCGAAAGTACCGAAATTTACGCGATGAATCCGCAGTTGCGCGGCGTCACGCGCGCGCTGTATAGCGGGGATATCGATTTTCGATTTGCGTATCTTGAGGGGTCGCAGAAATGATCTCGCTTGGACAAATCCCCCTCAATCCCCCTTTTATTAAAGGGGGAGGTTGGTATGTGCAGTCGTGTAGAGGGGTGCCGAGTTAGATGTGGCGCTACATCATTAAACGGTTACTGTCGGGTGCGATTACGATTTGGTTTATCGCTACCGCCACATTTTTCGCGATGCATTTCGTGCCTGGCGATCCGCTCAGTGATGCGCGTGCGGCCACGCCGGAGATTCGCAAAAATCTGCAAATTAAATACGGTCTTGATCGCCCGTTATCGACGCAGTACTTCCTGTATTTGCGCAATATGGCGCGCGGCGATTTCGGTATTTCATTCACGCAGCAGAATCGTCGCGTCAACGACATCATTCGCGCGCATTTTCCGGTGTCCGCGCTGCTGGGTGTCATTGCATTGTTTATTGCGGTGGTGGGCGCGGTGGTGTGGGGCGCGGTATCGGCGCATTTTCGGCAGCGCTGGCCTGATCATCTGATCATGCTCGTCGTGATCTGCGCGGTGTCGATGCCGAGTTTTGTGATTGCGGCGTTATTGCAATGGTTGTTGCTCGCGCTCGATCGTTATTTCGGTGTGTCGTTGTTGCCGGTGGCGGGGTGGGGCAGTTGGCAGCACGTGTTGTTGCCAGCATGGGTTTTGGGTTTGAGCACAATGGCGTATATGACGCGCTTGTTGCGCGCGAATTTACTCGAAGTCGCGCAGGCGGATTATCTGCGTACCGCGCGTGCAAAAGGCCTGACACCGGCGCGCATTTTCTTTCGGCACAAATTGCGCAATGCCTTGTTGCCGGTCATCACCGTGCTCGGCCCCGCGATCGCGGCGATTACCACCGGCGGCTTTGTGGTCGAGTTGATGTTTGCTATTCCGGGCCTTGGCCGTTATTTCGTCGAAGCGGTGCAGCAGCTCGATTACACGGTAATCATGGGCACCACGGTGTTTTACGGCGCGTTTCTCGTGCTGATGGTATTGCTGGTGGACATTCTTTATGGCTTTGTCGATCCGCGCATTCGTGTCGGCCATTCGCGATGAGAAATAATGAGCGCTGAGACAATGAACAATAGCCAGCAATTCTCACCCGAGTTGTTCGAGCCCGCGTCAGTGCGCGAATCGCTTGAAGGCGCCGCGCAACCCGCCGCGCCATTTTGGTCGGCAGTGCTGCGGCGTTTGCGGCGCGATGTACGCGCGGTGTTCTCGCTGCTGATCATCGTGCTGCTGTTGCTGGCGGCGCTATTCGGACCGTTGTTGTGGCGGCTCGATCCAGCGCAGCAAATTCTCGGTGCGGCGGCACAGGGTTCGATGGTGGCGCAACGCGCGCTGCTGATACGCAGCAGCGAATTTACGCCGCTTATCGAAATCAGCGACAACGCGTTGCTCCCCGCCGCGCAATTGTCAGCGCCGACGCAGTTGCAAATATTGGAAGCGACTACCGAGCGAGTGACATTGCGTTGGCAACCAGTGCGCGGTGCGTATCGCTACGATATTTATCGCAACACCCATCAACCTGCGTCGCGTGCAGATTTGGGTTTGCCGCTCGGCTTCACCACGCAGCGCGGGCAAGTCAGTTTCAGCGATGGTTTGCAATTGCGTCAGCGCAATTATTTTTACAGTGTGGTCGCCAGCGATGGCATTGCGAGTAGCGACCGCTTCACCACGCTCGCAATGACGCCGCAAGCGGGCATCGGTTGGCTCGAAGCGCAATTGCAGCGGTTAATTCCGGCCGATGCCGACCCCACGCAATTGCACCTCGATAGCGTGATGTTGCCGGCGCATCCGCTCGGCACCGATCATCTCGGTCGCGATATGCTCGCGCGTTTATTGCAGGGTGCGCGCGTATCGTTGCTGATCGCGGTCAGCGCGGCGTTGTTGTATGTCGGTATCGGTTTGGCTTATGGCGCGGTAGCGGGTTTTGCCGGTGGCGCCGTCGATCATTGGATGATGCGCTTTGCCGATTTTATCGTCGCGTTGCCATTTTTGTTATTCATGATTCTCTTGCGCATTTCGTTCGGCATTGGCCCCGGCGAAAGTGGCGTATCACCGCTGGTGATTGCACTGGTGATATTGAGTTGGCCGGCAGCGGCGCGTTTGGTGCGCGGTCAAGTGCTGCAATTGCGCGAGGAGCCGTATGTGGATGCCGCGCGTCTCGCCGGTGCGAGTAGCGCCTACATTATCGTGCGACATTTATTACCGAATATGCTCGGCGTGATATTGGTGGCGCTGACGTTCGCAATTCCGAATGCGATTTTTATCGAAGCATTTTTATCATTCATCGGTATGGGCGTGTCGCCGCCGGCGACCTCGTGGGGGGCAATGAGCAATGACGGCGTTCAAAATTTGATGGTGCATCCGGCCGAATTATTGTGGCCCGCCGCCTGTATCAGCATCACTGTGCTCGCATTTAATTTATTCGGCGATGCGTTACGCGATGCACTGGATATTAAAGATTCAAAATGAGCGATCAAATGCTCCCCTCTCCCCGCGGGAAAGGGGAGGGGGTGAGGGCCGATTTCGCGCGTGATTCTGCCCCTCTCCCTGACCCTCTCCCGCGAGGGGAGAGGGGATAAATAACCGAGACGCTATCGAGATATGCACGTTGAACGATTTGCTGGTATTGGAAAAACTTTATGTCGCTATTCACAGCGGCACAAAGGTCGTGCACGCGTTGCGCGGTGTCGATTTGACATTACATACCGGTGAAACTCTTGCGCTGGTCGGTGAATCCGGTTCTGGTAAATCGATCACGGCGATGGCGATAGCGGGCTTGCTGCCGAACACTGCGCAAATCACGCACGGCAATGTGTATTTTCGCGGCGAGCGCATGAACGATGCCACCGAAGCGCGACGACGCGAATTGTGCGGGGCGCAGATTGGCATGGTGTTTCAGAATCCGATATCGTCATTCAATCCATCAATGCGTGTTGGCGATCAGATTGCGGAAGTATTAATTACACATCGCGGCATCGGTTGGCGTGAAGCGAGACAGTCCGCAGTGCAATTGCTCGACCGCATGCAGATAGCGCAAGCGGCGGCGCGCGCACGACAGTATCCGTTTGAGTTTTCCGGCGGCATGTTGCAACGCGCGATGATTGCGATG
>Ga0207711_10001641_pt1 | contig 20638 bp, 13 predicted proteins | sample KBSS34metaG_FD_184401 | JGI IMG/M metagenome (GOLD analysis project Ga0207711, IMG submission 184401) | Switchgrass rhizosphere microbial communities from Kellogg Biological Station, Michigan, USA - KBS S3-4 metaG (SPAdes) (version 2) | ecosystem: Host-associated > Plants > Roots > Rhizosphere...
TGCGTAGCGCTCGAGTAGACCCGATTTAGCAGCAGGTGAGCCAAACTTGCCGAGCATCGTCGCAGCAGTCGCCGCCACTTCCGGATCCGGATCGTCGAGGCTTTTGATCGCGACCTCTTCGAGAAGTGGATCATAGTGAATTTCAGAAACGAGCTGGAACAACTCGTGATTGCAAGCGGTAAATCCTTCGCCGCGAGCAGCGATTGCTTTTTCAATGAAAGTTCGCGCTGATACAGGGTTGACTCGCAAGAAATAGGCGAGCAGTGGACTTTGAATCGCGCACGCGCATTTCCCGACATTTTTATCCAGCTCTTCATTAACCTGCGGCAGGATCGCGTCCGTTGCATACCTTGCGATTAGTGATGCGAGATTCGATTTACCATCCAGGTCGTTGCTGGCCGCGAAGTGCTCAGCCCAATACAAAATCGACTTCAGGAAGAGTTTTATCCGGCAGGAAGCCGAGAACGCGCGCATCAAATCGAGGACGCGGCCTGCTGATCTCAGTGATGATGGCGGTGCGCGCTCCTGCCGGATCCAACTCGTACCAGTGTCGTAATGCATTGGCGCTCAATTGCCGCAACGTATAGGCCGGCTCGGCTCGCATTTCCGGAAAATCCTGGTACGACTGAGCATAGCGCTTCAAGATCGGAAGTAATGCGGAACTCTTGATCTTTTCCCAACGGAAACTCAACAAAGTGTTTTGCTCATGCAACGGAAGCTTGTCAAACAGCGATACTAACTGGCCCATCAGTTTCTCAGTTGTTTGTTGTGGCAGCGAATTCAGGTCCCACGCTTGATTCAGAGCGGTGCTGAGACTGATCGACAAAGCCTTGTCTCGTTTAGCGGGCAATGCGGCAAGCAATTGTTCAACTGCTCTCTGTTGAGTCTCCCGCCGATTCTCGTTACTGGCATTAGTATCTGCGCTTGCTGTTGTCAAAACATAGAGAAAGTTACTGTCAATAGGATGATTCGGATCGGCGAGCGCTTCTTCGAGAGCAGTTCGAGCGAGTGAACGTTCTGGAAAGGAAATGATGCCGAGCATGCAAATGTAATCATTACCGTCGGAGTCTTCCCCTCGCATTCGTTTGACCAACTCTCGCATCGCATCGGCTGTGCCGAGAAAGCGAAGCGTTTCAAACGACTGCTTGCGTTCGGACTGGTCTGCTTCACGGGAACGCGGAGCATCCAGCTTCGCCACCGCATTAGTGAAGATTCGCTTTTGCCAGGCTCGATCCGGTTTGACGATCTTCAACGTAATTTCATTTGACCGTGCTGTGACTGCCGAAGTCCCTGACGGATTTGCTGGATCTCTGACCGCAACTCTATTGCTGGAAATAATCAATCGATACTCTCCAGGCTGCGTGAACCGCACCCATTCATTGAGATTGAGCTTGATTGTCCACGGTTCCGTATTCAGTAATTTGAAGCTCGTTAGGCCTCCCATACTGCCGGCAGTATTGGGTAAGGGATCGACGGCGCCACCCGACGGCGATAAGTTGAACTGCTCATAATTCATTCGCCCAATGCGATCATACTGGGCCATGTTAAGTTCGTAATGATTTTTGACCGGACTGCTGAAGCCTAGTTGCAACGGAATTATTTCCCCGATGCGAAATTCCCGCTGGCTGTTTGCGATCGCCACTGTGAGCACGACATTAGGATCGACCGGAGACGTTGATTGAGCGCACGTCTGTCCAGCGGCAATGCCGACGAACAAAAGCAAAGCAACGAGTCGCATGCGAGAATTAAATACCAGGTGCTTGTTCAAAGGCCAGGTGAGAGCTCAAGTATCGGAACCGTCAAAAACGGAGCTGCACAAGCAGGTGTGAAACGATCACATCATGGACCAACTCCATAGGCGGTGGGCCATGCGCCTCGTTAGGCAATTCGAAAACGTACGACCGTGTGAACGTCGCGGCGATACCTTGGCGAGTTCTGTCGGTCGTCGTACCGACGAGTAAAGGTCCGACGCTTTTTTGTGACTACGTGATAATTCATTGTGAGTTTGAGGGGGGTTAAAAGTCGGATTATTCGGCGACTTCTGGGGTAAACACAATCTCTGTCCCAAAAAATCAGTTTGACTGATTTGACCAGTGTTAAGCGAGGATAAGTTTGGAGGATAATGATGCGAAACGTCTTAGTTGGCCGCTCCGCGTCGCGGCGCCCGACTAGTAGGATGAATTGTTAGAGTTGTTCGCTGATAAAAGCATCAGTTGCCCTCATGAGATCCTTGATGAAACGAATACTCTTTCGTAGATCTTCTCGCGTAACCGCGTGTGGAGTTGGTTGGCCCGCGACACAAGTGTTACTTAGCTAACGTTGAGATCCAACTTGGCAATATCTACTTCACCATTAACCGTTTCGAAGAAGCTCACCAACACTTGGACCGTGCACGACGCATTCACGCGAATTTGAGAGACGCGGGAATCGTGGCCCAAATCGATGAGATCCGCGCATGTGTGTTTCTCAAACAGGGACGCGTTAAAGATGCGGAACAGGCTGCGCGAGCGGCTGTCTACAGCCAAGAGAAAACCGGGAAGCACGCACTGTTGGCTGAGGCTCTGATAACTCACGGCAGAGCGTTAGCGCGTTTGGATAGATATGGCTCAGCATTGCTTGCCTTTCGACGCGCTTTCAAGTCAGCAGAACATATGGACAACACTAGCCGTGGGTCTGATGCGGCACTCGCAGCATTTCAGGAAATCGGCGAACACTTGGCCGTAACCGAAAGCGGTCATCGTCTTCCCGGCGGCAGTCTGAGGAAAGCAAAACGAGCGTTAGAGCATGACTTGATAGAGCGTGCTCTGGAAAGCGCGGAGGGGAGCGTAGTCCATGCTGCCCGCAGTCTTGGAATCTCGTTTCAAGCGTTAACGTATATGCTAAATACGAGGCACAAAGACTTGCTCAAGAAACGGACGCCAGTGCGGAGGCGTCCACGGAAACAATAGTGATCCTCTAATGATCAGGAGCTAAATATGAACTTCATCTTCTATTGATTCTCTTTGCTACCGCTGTCCTTGCAAGCAATCAGAACACCCGACAATCTGAAACGCCGCTGGACAATATTTGCGGCAGAGTGGAAGACAAGAAATGTATCGACGGAGGTATTTTAAATGGATTTATTGCTTCCGTAGAGTTGCCTGCATATCCGCAGAAAGCGCAGGAAAAGCAGATCGAAGGAATAGTTACAGTTCAACTGTTATTCAATGAGGATGGGGAGGGAATATCCGCAAGGCCTCTATCTGGTCCAGAAGAATTATGGGCCGCATCTGTAAAGGCTACCGTAACCACGCGCTTCCGTCCGATAAAGTTGTCTGGAAAGCCGATAAAGGTGAGCGGTGTACTTCGTGTCGGTTTCAAGAACGGTAAGATTGATATACCAAACCACACTGTCATAGTTCCGGCTCGGACTAGTGTGTCGCCTCGCCCTTGAGCAGACGTAAATACTCCGGCTGGTCAGTCAACTATATTATCCCCTTTGTTAGAGGTTGCAGCCGCCAGGGAGTAGCACTGTCAATAGCATCTCATCACACAAAGTCGCCTGTGATAATAACTATTTGATGTTGCTTTGAGGACTTTTAGATTCGCGTGGTCGAATCCAGGTGTTCAAAAGACGGCATAACACGCGTGTTCTACCTTCGATTTCTTATGAGGAACTGCTTTGGACAACTGGGGAGCGAGTCGGTTGATAGCTCACCGGCTTCTCCTAAAATCGCTATCGTAACTATCACGTCGAGGAGTTCATGTGCTTGATTCTGATGGGCTAATTCTAATCTTGGCTTCGTTACTAGCCACGCCGGATTACGTGCCCGGTTCTTCCGATTCCTTATCCACGTAGATTTGCATCGCATGCGGGATATCAAAACGTACTTGTTGCAGCCCGCGCGCCCCGAGTACAACCAGCAACATCCAAAAGACGTAGCGCATTCGGTAAAGGGCCCCTATGTTGGCAACGACAAATCCGAGCGGGATCATGCCACTTGCAGCGACCAGCACCAAGAGCCAGCCTGATATTTTGCGCGGCTCTCTAAAAAGCGCGTAGGCGGCCAGCCCCTGAACCACATACATTAAGAAGGTCTCTACCCCGGCGAGCAGCCTTCCCGCTCTGCCCGCCTCGTGTCCCGCCTCAAGCCACATCCTTGGGAAGGGCGCAAAGAAACCTACAGCCGTCGCTCGCAACAGATAACTGGACACGCTCGCAGGTAGATACTGAGCGTCGATGTTCGATCCGGCATCAGGATACATATCAAGGAATCGCTGTCTTAATAGTAGGATATGTGATCCCCCCTTCTCCCACATCTCCGACGGAAATTCAGTTATAGGCGCAGCTGATGACGCTATCCCTCCTGCAAGGGCCGACTGTTGACTAAATACTAAAATCGGGACTCCGATGGCTAAAATCAGCGCCACAAGAATGCTGGCGGCATTGGCGTATAAAAAGCGTTTACGGAAGGCCGCTCTGAGGAAGAACAGTGAAGACGGGACAAGTAGTGCGGCCAGGACGAGTATCCACATACGTATTCGGACGGCGAGGAGAAAGTTTGCCGTCGCACCCGCCATGACCCCTGCGGCCAAGCCCTCGCGCCAGGAGTATGGCCGCATCACACATCTCAGACCAATATATACCAGAGCCAACAGCCCGGAGATGAACAGGGGATCCCTAAAGAGCTGGGTGGTATGTAAGAGGAAAGAGGGCCACACCGCGACAGCCACGGCGGCGACAATGGCTACCCTGTTGTCAAACGCCTCCTGCGCGATCTTGTATATCAAGCTCACGATTACTAGATAAAGAAAAAGGTTTAAAGGCTCCGCGCCTAAAATAGTGAAGCCGAATAGATAGCTCGAAGCGCTAAACACCAACGAGTAAAGCTTGAGGTGGCAAGGCGCGGACATCTTTAGCCAAGCCGCAATTCCATCGTGGGTGAGAGTGTTAACCAGAGAGATAATTTGCAGGCGGTCCCATGTGCAATCGGAAGGGGATGGCAGCCAGATGCCGTTAATATCTACTATGTCAGGGGCGAGCCGAAAGCGTCCCGTCATGTAAATGAAGGTGGTAAGTAGCAGGTGCAGTATCGCCGCCGTAGTGAGTAGAGAGAAATGGTCGGATCGGCTGTGCTTGTTCAGGATTCTCAACAGTTGACTCGACATCAGATGTTTTAGAAGCGAAGCGCGCTGATAACATCAGCAGAATTCAGATTCCATGCCGCTCAAGTCCGGAAAGATGCTATTTCTCGTGCTTTTCAGAGCACCTTGTTCCGGCATGTGTCTGTACCAACGGCGTAACTTCCGCCACTGCTTCCCGGCCAACGGCCATTATCAGATCAATCTCCGTTAAGGTGGCGGTTCGGTGACCTGACATCAGTCGCATGAGCGACCGCGTCCTCTCACTGATGCGTTGATAACTCGAATCCTGGAGATAATGCCTGAACCCTAAGCCCCCCACCCTGCGGAGCAGGAAATCTCGCGGCTTAAGGCCATGCCAAATCCAACGCCGTTTGGAATCCGGATTGAAATCTTCGGGATGAAACTCAAGGGTCACTACCCGGTCAGAGAAATTCAGCGCTTCCCAAAGGAGCGTGCGCACGAAGCCCATTGAATGGCCTCGCATTATCCTGAATGCCGTCGAGCTAGCCGGAACGAGGAATGTACTGGTGGGTACTTCCAAGAGTCCGGGGCGAATGTATCGTAAGCGGCGCAAAGCAAAAAACCATGATCGCTCGTAAGGATATGATCCCGTAAAACTCAGACGCTGCGGGGTCGAACTGGAATCCACGGTGTACCCCAGGCGTTGAAGTTCATCCAACGCGTCCGGGCCCAGTCTGCACCAGCAGGGAGATCGGAAAGAGCGCGGACTTCTGCCGTAAAAATCCTCGTAAATATTTTTCGAATGCTCAAGGAATCGTAGATGTGCACCCTTTCCCCGGACGAGCGCCTTCATCTCACCTGGATCGTGAAGATGTGAATGACTACCCACGTCATGCCCGAACCCAGCGAAATCGCGCAACCGCTCGGCGTACTCCTTTCGCAGGAACATCGCGGACGTGACAAAGTAAGTGGCGCGGATCTCTGCGCGTGCCAGCCATTCCGCCGAGAAAGTGATGTCAAATGGATCATCCCATTGATGTAGGTCAACGGTGACGGCCACGAGCGCTTGAGGGGATCGAGGAATGAGTGAGTTATTCATAATCTGTGCGAGCGTGTGTTCGCAATAGTAATGAGGAGCGGAAATGTCACAAACTAGCGCCTAACTATGTGAATCATTGATATGGATAAAATCGGGATGCAGTGTTAGCCTCGCGTTTCCTTCCGCAAAAAATGAGCGGTTCTATTCCACTAATCTGTTTATTCATGGCAGTGGGTGACGTCTTGGACCACCGCCTCGCTGTATTATCGGTGCCCTATAAAATCGGCTTTCCTAAAACGACCTGCTGTCTAGTCCGCCCCAAAGAACGTGAGCGCCATGTTCACATCCACATAAGCGGGCTGCATTCAGGTTGTGTTAGTTAGGAGTATTTGCCAGTTACGCGCGGAGAAGCCGTGTGTACGTTGTAAGGCTATCATGTGAGTTTCCTTATCAAGTGGGAGTCAGGAAGAACACGCAGAATCTAATACACTCTGTCAGAGAAAGCAAAGCAAGAAGGCAGACCACATCAGGCGTTCTTTCGAGAGCCTGTGCCTCGATATTCTGTACTCACTAAACTTGTTCTGTTCTTCTCTGCCCTTCCGCGGAGACAATCTTCGCGACTGTTGTTGAAGCGGTCGCTCGGATGTTAAGTGCCAACCGTGAGGATCGGTCTACGGTACATCTTCAGCATTCGGATGATCCAAGTTGCGCCTGAGCCTGGTCCATTGGTCCAGGCTTTCATATCTTCGCGCTCGGCAGTGTCGCTGCCTCACTGATTTAACGTCTTGCCTCTAGTTTCTACTTAGTCCGACCATTTTCGAATTATCGACGTAATCTGCGGAAAACGTCTCAACTTGGCAGAAGAAGTTTTCAAGTTTGAGCACGATCTAATTAGCGAGACTCTTGTAAAAGTAAATGGCAAAGATCACACTCGCGGCCAAGCTGCTTGGAGTCGGCTGCCAAACGCTGGCACACATGATCGAAAGAAAGCATCCCGACTTACTAAAGAAGCGGACTCCAGTGCGGAGGCGTCCACGGAAACTTAGTTAGTAAGATCAAAGGTGAGAACTTCACAGCATGGATAAACATGAACCGAAAGAAACAGAGTGGAAGTGGCGCTACAGTCTTTGGACGGGCATCATGTATGGACCGATCTCCCTGTTGGTATGATCATCGCTAGTACCTGCCGGCCATGATTACGCAACACAAAGCGCGCATAACCACGGCTGTAACCCGTGGTCTTGCAAAACTCATCCAGTATCTGTCGCTTCACTTTCTTACTGCCTTGGCGGTAACGCTGGACCGTCACCGCGGTGACTGCTTGTCGTTGTTTCATCGTCAGCCTCATCTTCTGCCTCCAGCCCTTTGCGGGCCGCGGCAGTGTCTACTTTTTCGAGTAGATTCTTATATGAGGCAACGAATACCCTTTGGAGTAGATTTTTAGTGAGTCAATTCGCAGTCTTGACTTTCGTGAGAATCAAAAATACCCTCCCGCCGTCTCAGTAACGGCTGAATTCCCCCGAGTTCTCTGCGTCCTCGCACACTCGCTAAATCCAGCCTTCCACAACGAGTAATAACTTTCTCAAGAGCGCTTACTTTTTCCTAACTCAAAAGGAGCCTTGCCATGAATAGAATAATCCTCGTTCTTCTCGGCCTGATCCTGATCGTGCCCATCGTCAAGGGTCAGGACTTCAAGCCTGGTTGCGAATTGTCTTTACAACTCAAGAGTCTCAGACAAAAGCAGAAAATAGATTCGGCGTGTGCGACTGCCGGCGATGGCAGCAGTGCGAGCAAAGAGCAGAACAGAGCCAAAAACAATTTTTGTGCGGTTGGTCCAGCAACCCAACTCACTGTTACTGATCTTAAAAACCTGTATGCGATGACTGCCACCCGTCTAACGGATGCAGGCATCCCATTTGGATCGCCTGCAAGCATTCCGCCCAATAGAAACGCCTTGACCCAGACGTTCACCTTAAGTAACGGAAAGTCGCTTGCCGAAGGCAAACTGGTGAGCATCGTGGCTTTTGTCCTGGGCGCCAGACATTCAAACTTAAGCAACGGGGAGAAAGTGAATTGCAACGAGACGGGCCGCAAGAACAACGACATTCACATTGAACTGGTAGCACGCAGAGACAGTGATTCCTGTAATAGCATTACGGCCGAGATTAGTCCGCACTTTCGGCCCGACGACTGGGATCGATTTGATGATTATGAGTTTACCCATCCGGTTATGATGATCGGAAATTTATTCTTCGATGCCAGTCATAGACCATGCTCCGGAGTGGGCACAGCACATGAGAAACGCATACATCCGACACGGATTTCCAGCTGGGAAATTCATCCGGTGTATGCGATTTTTGTCTGCAAGAACAGCACGATTGCAGCATGCCCGGCACGTGATACTGCTAAATGGGTTCCTTTCAATGAGTGGCTGAAATTGCCCGATGATAAGGACACTGATGACCCTGTTAACTCTCCAAGTGAGCCAGCGAATGCCAACCACTTAGAAGCGCGTCGAACAGCGCCGATAACGCAGCACGAAAGCGACGCGCTTAGGATTGTGCTGAAGCGACGATGGCGTCCTTTGCGGGTTTCGGCCTGAATTGCTCAAGCTTATTAATTAGACCATCTACACTGCGATCAAGGTCGCGCTGTCTGAAACAGCACCGTATTGATAAGACGAGCACAATCCCAAAGAAAAGGAAATCTATAACTGTTTCAAACTTGGCCCAGCGAGGACCTTGCAGCAAGGCTGCAACCGAATAGCTCGTCGAATCGCTCCAAAGAACGAAGCCCTGCATGGTCACGACGGCAACGAGCAGGAAAACGACTCCGAAAGTTATTCCTTTTTTCGAGGCTAGCACCTGAGCCATCAGCAAGAGCTCAAGATTCTCTTCCTGTTTGCTCTTTAAAGTCACGCTGGTGGCCTTACGCTTGGCCCGCTCCAGGTTATCAACCTCACGATATAATCCCGCATGCAGGATATACAGTATGGAGGCCAGGAACACTCCGCCGATAATACCCAGATCGTTCATATCAATGACCACGCCGAAAAAGGGCAAACGCAACGACAACGCCTCGGTTCTAAGCCGGACGAATTCGTTGATTTGTTTCTCCAGCTCATCGTCAAACTCCGCTCCACTAAGCAATCCATTCTCACGTCCGGTGTACAGAAAGCTCTTACAATAATTGAGTGACTTTTCACAGTCCGGTGTGGCGCCCTGACCTTCCTTCAGGCATGCGGAAGCTGTTTGAAATTGCAAGAGACGTGCGTCAAGCCAATCCGGATAAGTCGTATTACGATAAGCAGTGAATATCATCACTACAGCCACAATCAGCACATAGACCGTTGAGCGAGTCCGCTGCGAAGCCATATTCGCAGCTTCCAAATAAGGCCGAAAGTCTATGTCGGCAGCGATCAACTCTTCACTGACAACAGATGTTAGGGTATCAGAATTCTCCGAGGTCATTGATTGTCCTCCTGTGTACAACGCTGCTGGGAATCGCGTCGAAGTAGATCAACGAAAACAAGATCGATGCAGTCCACATGCGGCATGCTGGTCTGCCTATGCCCTATCGCTTGTCTCCTATCCCTTGTAGATGAACCCGCCCGTGGTGGAACAACGTGATTGGGCTGAATCTTGGCGAGTGTGCAAGGATTGCAGAGGCTCGTGAGTTCAGCCTTATGAGAATGCGCGGAGCATATTCTCATAGCCTGGAGAAGTCAATTGATCGAACCTATAGATCGAATTGACTTTTGAGTAAATAGAAAATATCCTCACTCGCCACACAGAGGCTGACTCACACAAGCCGTAGTCCTTGCATCTCGCTGTCCAGTCCAGCCTTTGGAGCATTCAAAAAAACATCTTGTTTCAATGAGGTACTCAAATATCTCCACTCTCAAGCGTAGCGATGCGGTTCGCCCGCAACGTCTATTCGTCGTGAGCCGAGATCCAGTCAGATAAAAGGAGGTGAGCGATGCCACGGAGCACGGCTATCCGCAGCAAAGTCGAGCCGAGTAAGACCGGAGGCAATTTGTCAGGCCTCAAGTTGAGAGCGGCCGACCGGATTGCAATTTATGGCGCCAAAGGATTCATCGGCACTGAGCTCGAACAGAGACTCGGAATTCGCATCCCATTTGACGTGTACTTCCAGGATCCTTCTGTAGCGGCTGAAAAGCCAGACCTAGCGTTCGACAATAATTGTTACGTTCCCTGGGAGCCGGGCCTGAGCGACGGTCCAACAAGCGCGCGGTTCGCTGTAGTCGACTATGACGGCCATACCGAGCAACTCACCGAGCCCGCTCGATGGGACAAGAACCAGGACAAGTTTCTTGGTCCCGACGGTACCGCCCTCGGAAGAGAAAACACCGACGTTCTTCAATTCCATCAAGTGAATGTCTGGGCGATTCTGCAACGTGCACTGGATTTTTTCGAGAATGGATTCGGCCTCGGACGATCTATTCCCTGGGCATTCGAAGGCGGTCGGCTGATCGTCGTTCCTCATGCGGGACCTGGCGAGAACGCCTACTACGATCGCCACAGCAAATCGCTACAGTTTTACTACTTCGATCGAGACTCGGAACGGATATACACCTGTCTCTCTACGGACATCATCCACCATGAATTTGGTCATGCGGTGCTGGACGGCATCCGGCCGCTCTACATGGAGGGAATTTTTACAGAGACTGCAGCGTTCCACGAATCAATTGGAGATCTCACGGCTATTCTCTTCGCACTGCGCAACACACCGTTCCGTAGCCACATCATCAATGAAACGGGAGGGGACCTAAGCAAAGAAAGCACGCTCTCCGGTGTCGCGGAGCAATTTGGTAAACACGTTGAGGATAGGCCATATCTTCGGAGCGCACGAAATACTTTAAAGATGAGCGACGTCGCAGATGATCTGCGGCCGCACCACATGTCACAGGTTTTGACGGGTGCGATGTTCGACATTCTGATTGCTTTATCGCAGTACTATGTGACTAGAGGTCGGACCGTGCCCCAGGCATTTTGGTACACCATCGATCGAATGCAGAGAATGGCCATCCAGCCGCTCGATTTGCTTCCCCCCGTCGATGTTACTTTCAAAGACTACGCGTTAGCCGTTCTGCGCGCCGAGGAGATTGCAAATCCGACCGACCCAGACAACTACCGCGGAATGATGTTAGAGATATTCATCAACAGAGGAATTCTCGATGAGACGGACAGAACCTCGCTTTGCGCTCCACGTTTCGTATTCGAGCGGCTAGACCTGGATGTGTTCCACGACATCGACGCGATTGCCAGCTCCCGTCCTGACGCTTACCGGTTCATTGACGACAATCGGAGAAAACTGTTTATTCCTGCGAATGCCAACGTCATCGTGACGGATCTCTGCACTGCACAGAAACTGACTCGAGAGGGCCGACGCCTGCCGAAGCAAGTGCTTCTGCAATATAGCTGGCGTGAAGACGTGCTACTTGACGGACCTCAGTTCGGACGTTTCGATGGAGAAACGACAGGTCTCCTGTGTGGCGGCACGCTTGCTATGAATGAAAACGGAGACGTGTTGGCGTGGATGAGGAAGTCTGGTTCACAGGTTAACGGCGAGAACGAAAGGTTCAAGGAGGAGCAGAAAGCCGGCGAAGAACGTCGACGTTCCTACCTGGAGACCCTGGCGAAACGGATTCGATCAGGTCACATAGGGGCGTCGATCGGAGGCGAAAAAGGCCTTCTGGCTAAAGGCATATCACCTCTTACATCGAGAGTGGTCGATGGCGGCGTGCGGTTTGAGCTGTCGCCGCATTTCAACTTATGTGACGACGAAGATGAGGTACAAGGAGGTCGAAGATGGCAACTAAGCTCCTAGTCAGAGCCTACAATGTAGAGGTCGGCGATTGCATCTACTGCCGAATTCCAAACGGCAAAAAACTCAAAGGAAATAATTACGACGATCTGCACATCTTGATCGATTGTGGATCATTGGGAGGAATTGATTGTCTAAAAGCTGCCATTGCCGATCTGGAGACGATGTTGCCGGAAGATGCGGAGGGAAAGAAACGTCTCGACCTGCTAGTGGTATCTCATGAACACAAGGACCACATCGCCGGTTTCGACCCGAACTTCTTCAGTAATATTAAAATCGAGAACATCTGGATGAGCGCTTCAATGGATCCCGAACATCCGCAGGCAAACCGATCACTTAGACTCCGCAGCCTGGCAACGAGAGCGATGCGTAACATCGCAAGCATGAATCTCTCTTTGTGTCCGGAGTTGGAGAACCTCGTTGAGTCGTACGGCATCAACAACGACGGTGCTATGGAAGCACTGAGCACCAAGCTGCCGAAAGTGAACCACATAACTCCGAAATATGTATACGCCGGTATGACTGCCAAGGAACTCGGATTGTCCTTAAATAAGGAGGTGAAGATTCATATCCTTGGCCCTGAACGCGATATTGACCACTTCTATCTTGGTAAAGACGCCGATGATTCTCTACTCGGCCTTATTGCCACAGGTGGCGTATTCAAGGATGGACCAACGAACCCGACCGCACCTGCTCCAGCCAATATCAGTCGTGCCGACTTCCGCAGGTTACAGTCGCGAATGATGTCCAGTGCCTTCGCATTTGCCGAACTGTCAGGCAAAGTAATGAACAATACAAGCGTCGTGCTACTCATCGAGTGGAAGGGTAAACGCCTTCTATTTGTTGGCGACGCCGAGTGGGATTCGCGCTTCAAAGAGGGAAAGTCAAACTGCGCGTGGAATGTCATCTGGCATGAACGCCGCGACTTACTTCAGAACCCCATCGATTTCTTAAAGGTAGGTCATCATGGCAGTGAAAATGCGACCCCTTGGGACGATCTTCAGACCGGGAAAGCAACTGAGCCGAGCGAAATACTCAATGCGATATTGCCGCTACCGCAGGGACGCTCCAAGCCTACTGCACAGGCAATCGTGTCAACGAAGCGGAAGAATTACGAAGTGATCCCTTGCTCCCCGTTGCTCGCGGAACTGGGTAAGCGAGTTAAGAGTGTCCGAAACTATTCCACGGAACTCCGCGACACAGCATCGACGCTCCCAAAATTCAAAGAATTCGAAAAGGAGTGGCTGAATTCTCCGCAACCGCTCCGGACGGATTGCGAGAATGCGCTTACAGGAGCGAATTTTGTCGACGTCGAAATCGAAGCTTAGATCCGAGGATCGAATCTGGCCGTTTTGTTAAAACTAGTCATGCGATTCCGCCGATGCGGTCACACTTCAGATGAGCGTTATTGCTCAGTTAAACCAGGTGTTCGGAGTCGGTAGGTGGTTTACCGCTGTCGCCAAATCCGCGCAGGTCAGAACAGATGACGGTGAATCGCTCAGCCAGTATCGGCGCGACGCGGTGCCAGCAGACATGAGTTTGCGGATAGCCGTGCAAGAATAGAACGGGAAAATCGCTACCAGCGCGAACGAGGTTGATGGTGGTCTCGATTTTCTGACGAATGAATTGATCGAACATATCCCTGCTAAAACCAGTTTATCAATACATATAACCTGCCAGTCTTTTCATTCTTAGCTCTTTGTCCTTTCTGAAATATTTCCATAGCTTTCGTCATAAGACTATAGGACGTCAGCCAGGGGTTTATTCACTAGCCTTACTCGGTCCAGGGTAGGTAGTTCTTACAAAATCCGGCGGCCACGAACTAATAGGGTCGCCCTGCGTTTTCTAACCCTCAACCCCCAGGGAGGTTTCGCTATGAAAACTTTTAGACTGCACTTCGCGTTTGCACTCCTGTTGGTGCTCCTCTTGTCGGCAACTGTGGTAAGGGCGCAAATGAGCGCTCACTATATCAATGTCGGCCAGGCTGACTCCATCCTCTTAGAGTTCAAAAAGGCGGCCATACTGATTGACGCCGGAGGTGAAGCCGCAGACCCACCAACTCGCGACCGAGATCATCTAATCGATTACTTAAATAAATTCTTTACTCGCAGAACCGATCTGAATCGAACATTGTTGGCCGTGATAATTAGCCATCCGCACCTGGACCACACTAAAAACCTGATGCCGGTTTTGCGGACGTTTAAGGTGAAGAACTTCATTGACGGTGGCAACATGCGAGGTAGCGGCTTCCCTCAGTTAAGACAAGCCCGCAAGTTTGCCTCGACTCACTCAATCAAATACCGATCGATTACTGATAAAGAAATTGAAAATCTCGGCACTAAAGGCCTGGCGCTTTTCCCTACGATTCTTGGCGCATCTGACATCGAGTTAAAACTCCTGGATGCATCACGCGGTTGTGAGAACGGAAACAATGATTCGCTGATTGTGCGTGTCACGTATAAACAAGCAAGTTACCTCTTTGATGGCGACGCGGAAACTGAATCCGATCCTGAGTGTGAGGGTGAAGTGCCAATCCTCGTTGACTTCTACCAGGGCACTGACAAGGTCGATGTCGACGTCTACAAAGTCGGCCATCATGGTTCTGCCAACGGAACCGACGAAGAATTCATGCAAGCTATGACCCCTCAAATCGCAGTAATTTCTGCCGGCATTCATACACAACACGGTCTCGGAAAATTCCATGGATTTCAATTCGGTCATCCGCGAGAGAACATCGTTGCATTGTTAGAAAGGTTTACGAGTGGAGATCGCGAGCCGGTAGAGGTCTACACCATGCCACGAGTGAAAAAGGTAAAGCACGACAGACAAGTTGAAAAAGCCATCTACTGTACTTGTTGGGACGGGGACATAGTCGTCTCAACCAACGCTGATGGTTCTAAGTTCAATGTGAAAACCAGCGGACTCAGACCGTTTTAAAATGAATAGCCAGATTTTCGCGTTATGTAATCGATGTTTCCAGTGTTTCGCAGTGACGCAAACACTTTGCGTGCCAGATGGGGCACTCTAGATTTTCGCGATGTTGTTCAACAGAAAATTACTGGTATCGCAGCATTGGTCCGGGGATTACTCACGTTGCTGAGCGTTTATCGTTGGTTCAGCAAGGAGGTCGCTATCTATGAGACAAGCGTCCAGTGTAGTGCGTTTGGATCCAATGGCGCTGAGCCATTCTGCTGATCCATGAGTCATGACTTTTTATTCAGGCACCGGCCTTCGGTGTCAGGTCCGCGATCACAAGTTCTGAGGCCCTACCGATGACTGGGGTGATGGAGGGTGCATTCTTCCTCGAAGCTGGCCTTGCCAATTCCAAGTGTGATGACTTGTGCTGAGGTGCGCCGCGGTCTTGTTGCGGAGTGGTCGCTTACTTCACAATGCCATAGTGCACCCGCGTCGCGGCGATCTCCTTGATGCGGTGCACGATCATCACGTGGATGGTCCACGTGACGGTAGACCAGTGCGGTGCAACCCACCATCGCACAGGCGCGCCGCTCTGACACGCGATACTCCAGCGGCGGCATGCTCTGCAGTTGCCGCCGTTGCCGCACTATCTTGTCGCCACATTCAGAACAGAATTCGTACCGTAATTCGTATGGAGCGACAGTTTGTGCCTTCCTAAATATGACGCGATGTATTCGAGGGTGGGCTCGAATCACATCAAATGCGAACGTGCTGTGACTTGGTTATAAACAATCATGTGTATCCGTTATAATGGGATTCCCGTCACAGCAGGACCAATCTTCAAACGGCGAGCCGTCGTCAAAGTAACAACAGCGCAATATTGCGGACGCGATCAGCGTGCCGCAGCAATCTCTCCACTCCGTGCCAAATCTTCTGTAACACCGGTTGAATCGATAGTTCGCCTGCATGAACTGGAATAGTGGTAATCCGGTGTTCTCCGAATTCTTAGTCACTACATTCCATAGTGAAGGATTGTTAGGATCAGCGATGTGCAAGACGTTCTCGGGATTCTGTGTCACTACATTCCACAGTGAAGGATTGTTGGGATCAGCGGTGTGCAGGAGTCCATCGAACCAAGCTGTTTTATTCGCGAATACCACTGCGTTTATTCTAGTGTTAACGCGGCTACCTGAAGACGGATGTATGCCGCTCGCGCGTGATTGAAGTTCTTTGCAGGTATTGCGACTCACACTTAGGCTTACTTTCTCCCCCGGCTGAAGCGGCTGCATCACCTTCAGCGAAGATTTTTGCCCGGCTGTTTGACCGTAAGCAAGCATTAATGGATCACGGTCTGCACCCGGGAAACTGACCCTGATTACCAGATATTCGATGACATTCGTGGAAGTGTTTTCAACCTGCACGAGAGGTTGCGTTAACCAGTTGTTGGCCTTCCTCAAAGCAGTTCGACTCTTGCTCGTGTTCAGAGGGAGAGCTGTTACTTTGATAGGAGGCGCGACTTTCGGGTTGGGAAGATCACTGACTCGCTGCGCGCTTGATTGAACTGCAGACACAGCCAAACAAATGAGGCATCCTGCCAACAGAGTTAAGTATTTCATCTGTCACATCCTTTCTTGTGAGAACCTTTGTGGGCGAAATAAGCGATTGAGTCATCGCCTAAGCTTGGGAGGAAGGAAGTGCGAAGAATATTACCAAGTCAATGGCGGGTCAATAGGCCAAATTCCCCATCAAAACTACTCGACAATGGCCGATCGTTGCCTCAAATAAATCTACTCGAAAAGGACACACTGAGTTTTTTCGTGATCCTACGAGCGGAAGTTGCGCTACGCCTTACATTCCTTTCAAGACAAACACGACAGGCAAAGGCGGCGAACTTGGAAAAGCTGTTTAACTATTACAGTGTCAAGCGCGAAGAATTTCTAACGCCCTATCACAAACGCTCGAACATGGAAACTACTTTCAGCATGATTAAAGCCAAGTTCGTGAGCATCTGCGAAGCAAACAGAAACGGCGCAAGTAAATGAAGCACTCTGCAAAGTGCTATGTCATAATCTTTGTGTGGTTATTCAGTCGATGTATGAGTTAGAGGTTGCGGCGGCTTTTGCGACTGAGAACGCAGCGTAACAGGTTCGTGGTCTAGCCGGATGGATGATATAAGCGCCTCACTTCTCGCTATTTGAGGTTAGATATGACTGACAGATCTATAAGGCTTACGGGAATCGAACCCGTGTCGCGGCCGTGAAAGAGAAGTGATTTTGCTGAATTCAAGGAAACTTTGCGGCACGGATCGCACCGTAAAGATATTTTATAAGGACTCTGAGGAGTCATAATGAACCTCTAATGGACGCGTTAATGACGCAATGAACACCTAGAAAGTCCTGAACGTCCGTAGCGAGTTGCGGCTTGAACTACTGCGCTAAATTAGCGACCTCGTCAGCGCGGAGTACAGCATTGTAGACGCGCACTTCGTCAATCTTTCCCTGGAAGAACTGGCTTATGACCTGCCGCCCTCCGATGCGAAAGTCGTTCATGGAAGGTAAGTCGTCCCCGATAACGCCGTCACCGGCATGCGTATGCACCAAGGCGCCATTGAGATAGGTCTTGATAGTCTCGCCATCATAGACGACGGCGACGTGTGTCCACTGATTGAGGGGTGCGGTATGCCCAGTGTTGACGAACACCCATCCCGGACTGGTATTTGCGAGCGCCCACTGGATAGTGCCATCAGGGAATCTCACGACTTCGTACTCGCCCTCCTTGTTGATGATGACTCCTCCATAAGTGCTGTTTGAGCCAGCACCGGTCGGGAAAATCCATGCACTAACGCTCATCGCATTTGACATTTCCAGACTTGGCTGAGCACCCAGTTGGACATAATCAGTAGCACCGTTAAAACTCAACGCATTATTGATTTTTCCCGCGGTCAATGTTGGCCCATTGAGAGTCCCGGTAAGTTGATTGCCGGAAGAGTCAGGCGTCGTCGTACCATTGACTTCATCAAATTTCCAATATCCGATCGGAGGTGAGTTCGCAAGGCTTTTAACGTCAGTTGCACTTAAGCCAGCATTGTAGACGCGCACTTCGTCAATCTTTCCCTGGAAGAACTGGCTTATGGCCTGCCGTCCTCCGACGCGAAAGTCGTTCATGGAAGGTAAGTCGTCCCCGATAATGCCGGCACCGGCATGCGTATGCACAAGGACGCCGTTTGCGTAAGTCTGTACTGACCAGTTGCTATAGACAAGGACTAAATGCGTCCATTGGTTGACGGGCGCGACGTACCCAGTATTAACGAACACCCATCCCGGATTGGTATTTGCGAGCGCCCACTGGATAGTGCCGTCGGGAAATCTCACGACTTCGTACTCGCCCTCCTTGTTGACGATGACTCCTCCGTAGGTGGTGTTCGAGCCAGCACCGGTCGGATAAATCCATGCGCTAATTGTTAATGCATCTTTTGTTGTAAGACTGGTGGCAGCTTCCATATCGACGTACGACGTGCCGTTGAAGCTCAAAGCATTGTTCAGCTTGCCGTTGGTCCATAGGGCTCCGTTTAAAGATCCAGTGTTGCCGTTGCCCGAGGCGTCAATTGTCGTTGATCCGCTGCCTTCATCAAAGTGCCAATGTCCTACTAAGCCTAAACCGCTTGGATCTGCTATTTCAGATGAGAGGCTAGCGACTCCTTCAATTGACCCGCTGTTTGCGTTACATGAAGAATCCGAGACTTCGGTACCCTGGATGCTCTCGAATCTCCATAATCCTTTAGTATTCCCCGTTATTGATAAACCTATAGTAGGAACGAAATTCGTTGCGTAGAGAGCTCCGGCCGTCAACCTCACTTCGTCTATCAACCCTTTGAAATTTTTTGTTGTGTCATCCCCTCGTGCCCCAATGATCAGATCTGTAGTGCCGTTGGCCGGTGCAAGAGTAGAGGTTCTAGCCCCGTCGACCACTCCGTCCAGATAGATCCGCATCTGCCCGCCATCGAATACTCCAGCGACATGGTGCCATACATTTGTGCTAACGATTGTGGAGCCTTCTACGACATCGTAGAGAAAACCGCCGTCATGTAGTGTGTAGAATGCCAATTTACCGGTTGGTAATAACCGCAGTGCATAACCACCGTTATTGTTTCTGCCAGAAGTTCCGTAGCGTTCCACAATGCCCTGTTGGGTATTGGAAGCTTCTGTCTTAATCCATGCTTCAATGGTTAGTGGCCCCGTTATGTTGATGCTTTGGCTATTTGGCACTCGGACATATGCGCTGGTTCCGTTGAGTGAGAGCGACTTAGTAGAAGGGGCATTATTATTACAACCGGCACAAGAGCAGGCCGTCGGTGCTACGGTGACGGTCACTCCGCCAGACGGAATCTCCAGGTTCCCACTGTCATCAACAGCTCGGCTTCTAATTGTGACTGCTCCAAGTGTCGCCGGCGTCCAGGCGTAAGTCCACGTTCCGAGTCCATTCGCCGGGTGCCAGGTCATGCCGCCATCAACGGAAACCTCAACTCCTGCCACGAGCCCATTACTATCAGCGGCCGTGCCGCTGATAGTAATCGGGCTTAACAATTGAAAGTTTGATGACGGTGCCGGTGTACTTATGAGGGATGAGGGACGAATAATATCAGTCGACTGACTGGCTGTTATTTGGGGAGGCTGCAGCGAGGCTGGCTGAACGCCCATGTCAGCAAGCAGGTTGACGGTAGCCTGCTTCATCCGATCATCCACAACAGGGCCATTCAAAGGGTATTCGTGGTGATTATCCAGCCCCCAAGACCATTGCACCGTACTGGCCCCGAACACAAGAGCGCCGCTCGCGTGTCGGTACAAGGTCAGATTGTGAGTCGCCGTGTCTGAAAAATACCCTGAGGGAGTTCCGTAATCATGAATCACAGGCACATTTGTTTTGGTGGTGGACGACAATCGGATCAGGCCAGCGGGACGGTAACCATTGTCTAAGTCGCTCCCCCATTCGAAGCCCAATGTTCCGGGTGCTAGCGCTGTCACAGGACCCGGATTAGACCCGAAGTCGATGTTTCGCCAAAAGCGCAGTTGCCGGTATTGAGCAGGGACTTCGATCGAGTCCTGTTGATAAGCATTGACAGTGAAAATCGGGCCAGCCAAGCTATTCTCCGGACGCCCGCCGTCTGCTGGTGGACTGTAGCGCGGGTCACGCCATGTACCTGTCCATATAGTCGGGTCTGGATCGATATTTTCACTACCCTGCTGCGTCTCCTTGTATGAGACCAGAGAGCGGTAGTTATTTTCCCAACGCACTTTCCAAAAGACTTCATTTCCGCTGAAGAAAGCGAGGTTGACTCCCGCGTCCCGAGCGGCTTCAACTTGTGTCCGCTGCTCTCTTGACCAGTATTCATCGTGACCCACCGAAAGAAACACCTTATGACAGTCACGAATCTTTTCACCCCCACGCGCACTATCAACTCCGGTAGAGTAGCTAACGTTGTAGCCGTTGGCCTCCAGCCAACGGACCATTGGATACTCGGCATTGAAAACCCAACTATGCTTCGTCATCTCTTTTGCTGTGTTAAATGGTCGGTTATAACTGACTTTATAAGCGCGCTGGCCTGCAGAGAAATTAGGAGCGCTAGCTTCGCCGTATAAGCTCTTTCCGTTGTTGTTATCGCCATAATCATTGTAGGCCTGCCAGGTGGTATCAGCAGTTTGGAAGAGCAGGTCGGATTTGCCGGCATCGTCTCGGACAATAAAGAAGATATGA
>Ga0207711_10001642_pt1 | contig 20636 bp, 20 predicted proteins | sample KBSS34metaG_FD_184401 | JGI IMG/M metagenome (GOLD analysis project Ga0207711, IMG submission 184401) | Switchgrass rhizosphere microbial communities from Kellogg Biological Station, Michigan, USA - KBS S3-4 metaG (SPAdes) (version 2) | ecosystem: Host-associated > Plants > Roots > Rhizosphere...
CCGCGCATCGAGTCCAAGGCCCGCAAGCTCAGCAAGATCTCTTACGAGGAAATGCTGGAGATGGCGTCCCTGGGCGCCAAGGTGCTGCAAACCCGCTCGGTCGAGCTCGCCATGGCCAAGGGCGTGCCGGTGCGGGTGCTTTCAAGTTTCGTTGAGCCGGGCGAGGCCCCCGGCCAGGGCACCATCGTGTGCGACGAGGAGGAGATCGTGGAAAAGCGCATCGTGAGCGGGGTCGCCTACAGCCGCGACGAGGCGAAGATCAGCCTCTTTGGCCTGCCCGACCATCCCGGCGTCTCGTCGATCATCTTCGGCCGACTGGCCGACGCCAACGTCAACGTCGACATGATCGTCCAGAGCCACGCCCGCACCCAGGACACGGCGAACATGGAGTTCACCGTCGGCCGCCGCGACGCCGCGCGCGCCGTCGAGATCGTCCGCGCCGCCCAGCAGGAAATCGGCTTCGACGACGTGGCGGTCAACGAGGACGTCGCCAAGGTCTCAGTGATCGGCGTCGGCATGCGCAGCCACGCCGGCGTCGCCAAGTCGATGTTCAGCGCGCTGGCCGAGAAGGGCGTCAACATCCAGGTGATCTCGACCTCCGAGATCAAGATCAGCGTGCTGATCGACGCGGCCTACACCGAACTGGCTGTCCGCGCCCTGCACGCGGCGTACGGACTGGACCAGCTTTAGACCGACAAGATGCTCCCCCTTTGGGGGAGCTGTCGCGAAGCGACTGAGGGGGCTTTCGCTCAGACATTTCCCCCAGGCGGCTTTCAACAGCATCTGAGTGGAAGCCCCCTCCGGCGCGGAGTTTACCCCGGACCGGTCCAGCCAAGAGCCGGATCCCGGGGGCCACCTCTCCCTGGAGGGGGAGGATCTACTTCCGCGTCAGCCGAAACGCCGCCCAGGCGCCGGCGAGCGCCAGCGGAATGGCGATCAAGAACACCGACACCGAGGCCGCCCGCGCGGTCGCAGCGTCGAGCCCCCGCGAGAAGCCGACGAGGTTGGCGGCCGCGCCCGACAGCGCTGCGCCCGCCGCCGCCCCGGTCTGGCGCACCGCCATGATCGCCGCGGCGCCGATCGCCCGGTCCTCGTCCGACAGCGCCGCCATCACCCGCATCGACATGAAGCTCCAGGACAGGCCGAAGGCCGCGCCCAGCAGGGTCGCGCCGACCAGCACCCAGGCCACCGGCTGGTCGGCCAGCGCCCAGGGCAGCACCATCACGCTGACGATCAGGCAGACCGCGCCGGCGCGCACCCAGAAGGCGTCCCAGCGCTCGGCGCCCTCCGCCACCAGGAGGGCCGCCGCCGTCCAGGCCAGGGACTCCACCCCGATCACATAGCCCGCCCACAGCGGCGAGTAGCCGCGCAGCGTCTGCAGGATCGGCGGTCCGTAGATGGCGAAGCCCATCGAGGCCGCGGTCAGCAGGAACATGCTGGCGTAGCCCGCGCCGACCACCGTGCCCAGCCTGGCCGCCTCGCGCGGCAACAACCGAACTCGGGCGCGGGCGTCGATCCACAGCACCAGCCCCAGCACGACGAGGCCCGCGGCGACCAGCGCGAGCGACGCCATTGCGTTGCCCGCCAGGTCGGCGACGGCGATCGCCCCGACGCCCAGGGTCAGCACCGCCAGCTGCAGCCAGGGAACGCCGGCCCCCGCGCGCCGGGCCTCCGCCCCGCGCAGCAGCCAGAAGGCCGCGGCGCTGAAGGCTGCGGACTGCGCGGCGAACAGCCAGAAGACGCCGCGCCAGTGGCCGCCTGCGGCGTAGAGGCCGCCGACCAGCGGGCCCAGCAGGGTGGCCACGCCCCAGACACCGGACACCGTTGCGAACACCCGGGCCAGGTGCCGCTCAGGGAACAGGAGGGCGATGGCGACCATCGCGAAGCCGCTGATCCAGCCGGTCCCCAGCCCCTGCACCAGCCGCCCGGCGAGGAAGGTGAAGACGTCCGGCGCCGCGGCGCTCATCACGCAGCCCGCCGCGGTCAGCAGGCCGGAGACCACGGTGGCGGCGCGCAGTCCGCACAGCTCGGAAATCCGCCCAGCGCTGGCGCCCGCCAGGATCGCCCCCACCAGGAAACCCGCCACCGACCAGCTGAAATAGCCGTAGCCGCCGAGGTCGACGCCGACGCTGGGCATGATGGTCGCGGTGACCAGGGCGTCGGCGGCGTTCAACCAGACGCCCAGGCAGATCAGGGCGAACTTCGACAGCCGCCCTTCGGCCAGGAGGTCGCCCCAGCCCTTCTCGCCCATGCTCATCTCGGCCATCGTCAGGCCTGTTGGCCGGCGAGGATGGCGTCATCGCCAACGACTCGCTGCCAGAGAGGGCCGGAGAAGGCGGCGAACGGACCGACCAAACCCAGGAACAGGCGCCCGGCGGTCGCCACGGCGAAATCGGCGCCCCACCGCCCACGCCCGACACGCCCGCGCAGATCGACCATGGCATCCTCTATAGCGCGGTTCGCCGGACCGCGAACCGGTTCGCCCGTTGGCGAAACCGCGCTGGCCGCCCACGCGCCGCAGATCTGCACCAGCGCCCCGGCTTCGACCGCACTGCCTTCCGCGCCGAGTTCAAGTTCGCGCCTTTCCGCGCACGCGCCCCCTTTCCGTCTCCGTTCCAGACGATAAAGCTGATAGGAGCCGAAGCAGAGGGACAGGGAGGCGTCGAGGCGTCCGATGGCGAATACGGGCGTGGCGATCCGCGGACAGCGGAGCCTGCTGAAGCAGATCCGCGAGGCGCTCGCCGGCGGCGGTCCCGCCCAGGCGCGCCTCGACATGGTCGTGCGGATCATCGCCCGCTCGATGGTGGCCGAGGTCTGCTCGCTCTACATGCGCCGCGCGGCCGGCGAGATGGAGCTGTTCGCCACCGAAGGCCTCGACCCCGGCGCCGTCCACCTGACGCGGATGAAGCGCGGCGAAGGCCTGATCGGCGAGATCATGCGCCTGGGCCGGCCGCTGAACCTGGCCGACGCGCCGGAACACCCGGCCTTCTCCTACCGGCCGGAGACCGGCGAAGACCCGTTCCACGCCTTCCTCGGCGTGCCGCTGCTGCGCGGCGGCCGGGCGATCGGCGTCCTCGTCGTGCAGAACCGCACCGAGCGGGTCTACACCGAGGACGAGGTCGAGGACCTACAGATCGTCGCCATGGTGCTGGCCGAGATGATGGCCGGCGGCGAGCTGATCTCGCTGGGCGAGCTGGCCGGCGTCGAGATCGCGCCGCGCAAGCCCGAGCGGATGAAGGGCTCGAAGTTCGGCGACGGCCTGGCCTACGGCGTGGCCGTCCTGCACGAGCCGCCGGTCACTCCCTCGCAGCTGCTGGCCGAGGACGTCGCCGCCGAGGAAGAGCGGCTGAAGACGGCCGTCACCGCCCTGCAGGCGCAGATCGACACCATGCTGGAAGGCCAGCACGGCCTGGTCGACGCCTCCTACGAGGTGCTCGAGACCTACCGCATGTTCGCCCACGACCGCGGCTGGAACCGCAGCCTGGAGGACGCGGTGCGTAACGGCCTGACCGCCGAGGCGGCCGTGGAGCGGGTGCGCTCCGAGCACCGCGCGCGGCTCGGCCAGGCGCGCGATCCCTATCTGCGCGAGCGGCTGCACGACCTGGAAGACCTCAACGACCGGCTGCTGCGGCACCTGTCGGGCGACGCCCATGTGGCGCGCGAGCTGCCCGACAACGCCATCCTGATCGCCCGGAACCTGGGGCCGGCGGACCTGCTGGAATACGACCGCAAGAAGCTACGCGGGCTGCTGCTGGAAGAGGGCTCGGCCGCCAGCCACGCGGCGATCGTCGCGCGCGCCCTCGACATCCCCTGCGTCGGCCGCATCGGCGGCCTGCGCGACCGGGTGTCGGAAGGCGACATGGTGATCGCCGACGCCGAGACCGGCGAGGCCTACCTGCGGCCCAGGCCCGACGTGGTCAAGGCGATCCAGGCGCGGATCGACGTGCGCCGGCAACGCCGCGCCGAGTTCGCCAAGCTGCGCGACACCCCGGCCTTCACCCGCGACGGGGCGAAGATCACCCTGTTGATGAACGCTGGCCTCGACGTCGATCTCGACATCCTGGCCGAGACCGGGGCGGAGGGCATCGGCCTGTTCCGCACCGAATTCCAGTTCATGGTCGCCGAGGAGATGCCGCGCTTCAATGCCCAGGCGGCGCTCTACGAGCGGGTGATGGACGCCGCCGGCGACCTGGCGGTGACCTTTCGCACCCTCGACCTCGGCGGCGACAAGGTGCTGCCCTACCTGGAGGCCGAGCGCGAAGAGAACCCCGCGCTGGGCTGGCGAGCGATCCGCATGGGGCTGGACCGGCCGGCCCTGCTGCGGCTGCAGCTGCGCGCCCTGCTAGCCGCCGCCCGCGGCCGGCCGCTGCGGATCATGTTCCCGCTGGTCGCCAGCGTCGACGAGTTCCGCGCCGCCCGCGCCCTGGTCGACACCGAGGTGGCCTGGGCGCTGCGCCGCGGCCGCCCGGCGCCGTCGAGGCTCGACGTCGGGGCGATGATCGAGGCGCCGTCGCTGATCTGGCACCTCGACGCCCTGTTGCCGATGACCGACTTCGTCTCGGTCGGCACCAACGACCTGATGCAGTACATGTTCGCCGCCGACCGCGGGAACCCGCGGGTCTCCGAACGCTACGACTTCCTCTCGCCGCCGGCGCTCCGGGCGCTGGAACAGATCCAGCGCGCCTGCGCCGAAACCGGCACCCCGGTCAGCGTCTGCGGCGAGATGGCGGGCCGGCCGCTGGAGGCCTTCACCCTGGTGGCCCTGGGCTTCGAGCGGCTGTCGATGCCGCCGGCCGGCATCGGTCCGGTGAAGCAGATGGTGCTGTCCTGCGACCGCGAGGCGGCCCGGCGCGGGGTGTCAGCGTTGCTGAAGGGCTCCGCCGGATCAGTGCGCAACGAGATCGAGACCCTCGCGCGCAAGATCTACCTTGCGGTGTAGAACGAAGACGTCGCGTGACGGATCACCGCATTGGGGATCCGCGTTACGCATGTTACCGAAAGCTTAATCCATCGCGCTCAAAACTTTCGGGGTACGCGTCTTCGCGACCCGGCCGAGGCGACATCAGAGCAGGGATCCGGCAGCCATGCCGCTCGATACTGGAGGGGTGAGCGAGCTCAACCTGTCGACCAACGGCGACGGGGCGACCCCGGCTGGGCCCCCGCCGGCCCCGGCTGAGCCGCCGACCCTGCAGAGCGGCGTCGACATCGGCCAGGCCCTGCGCGCCGTGCGCGAGCACCAGGGCCGCAGCCTCGAGGATTTCGTCGAAACCACCCGGGTGCGCGCCGGCTATCTGTCGGCCATCGAGGAGCTGCGGCTGGAGCTGCTGCCCTCGCGGCCCTTCACCATCGGCTACATTCGCGCCTACGCCTCGGCGCTGGGGCTCGATCCGGAAGCCGCCGTCGAGCGTTTCCGCGCCGACGAGCCAGTGCTGGAGGAGCCGCTGCGCGCGCCGCTCGGCGTCCAGGACGAACACGACCCGCGGGTGAACTCGCTGATCGCCGGCGGCTGCGTGATCATCGCCGCCATCTTCCTGTGGAACATCGCCCGCCGCGCCATGGTCGAGGATGCGCCGCCGCCGCCCGCCGCCTCGGAGGTCATCACCGCCAAGGCGCTCGCCACCGTCAAACCGGGGCCGGTCGTGCTTGGCGCGCCGCTGCCGGCGCCGGTGGAGTCCACCACCCCGCCGCCCTACGAGACCCCGGGACTGGCCGAGGCGGTGTTGACCCCCGACGGCCGGCTGACGCTGCAGGGCAAGCCCAAGCCGCTGGACCAGATGACCGATCCGCCGCCGCTCGCCCAGCTGCCGCCGAGCTTCGAGGCCAAGGGGGCGATCTATGGGGCCAAGGCGAACGAGCCCTCGTCGGTGACGGTCCAGGCGCTGAAGTCGTCCCAGCTGATCGTCCGCGGCGCCGACGGCTCGCTCTACTTCGCCCGCCAACTGGCGGCGGGCGAGGCCTTCCGGGCGCCGCAGGTCAGCGGCCTGACCTTCAACGTCACCGACCCCAACGGCTTCCAGGTCTTCGTCGGCGGCCAGTCGCGCGGCGTGCTGCCCGCCGCCCAGGCCTCGGTCAGCGGACTGGCCGGCGGCTAACCGCGGCGCGGCGGGTTGGGCTTTGGCCGGGAAACCTCTATCTTCCGGCGGTCATGAGCGCCCAAGATCACACTCACGTCCGCCCCTGGCGGGCGATCCAGCGGCGGCCGTCGCGCAAGATCCGCGTCGGCGCCGTCGAGGTCGGCGGCGACGCGCCGATCACCGTGCAGTCGATGACCAATACGCTGACCGCCGACGCGGGCGCGACGATCGACCAGATCCGCGCGCTGGAGGAGGCCGGCGCTGACATCGTCCGCGTCTCCTGCCCCGACGAGGACTCCACCGCCGCCTTCAGGACCATCGCCAAGGCCGCCAAGGTCCCGCTGGTCGCCGACATCCACTTCCACTACCGCCGCGGCATCGAGGCGGCGGAGGCCGGCGCGGCCTGCCTGCGGATCAATCCCGGCAACATCGGCTCGCCCGACCGGGTGCGCGAGGTGATCCAGGCGGCGCGCGACAACGGCTGCTCGATGCGGATCGGCGTCAACGCCGGCTCGCTGGAGCGCGAGTTGCTGGAGCGCTATGGCGAGCCCTGTCCCGAGGCCATGGTCGAGAGCGCGCTGAACCACGCCCGCATCCTGCAGGACCACGACTTCCACGAGTTCAAGATCAGCGTGAAGGCCTCCGACGTCTTCATGACCGTCGCCGCCTACCAGCAGCTGGCGGAAGCCATCGACTGCCCGCTGCACATCGGCGTCACCGAGGCCGGCGCCCTGCGCACCGGCACGGTGAAGTCGTCGATCGGCATGGGAAACCTGCTGTGGGCCGGGATCGGCGACACCATCCGCGTCAGCCTGGCCGCCGACCCGGTCGAGGAGATCAAGGTCGGCTTCGACATGCTGAAGTCGCTGGGCCTGCGCCACCGCGGCGTCAACATCATCGCCTGCCCCTCCTGCGCACGGCAGGGGTTCAACGTGATCGCCACCGTCGAGGCGCTCGAACAGCGGCTGGCGCACATCTCCACGCCGATGAGCCTTTCCATCATCGGCTGCGTGGTGAACGGCCCCGGCGAGGCGCTGATGACCGACCTCGGCTTCACCGGCGGCGGCAAGGGGTCGGGCATGGTCTATGTGGCCGGCAAGCCCGACCACAAGCTCGACAACGAAGGCATGGTCGAGCACATCGTCGAGCTGGTCGAAGCCCGCGCGGCGGAGCTCCAGGCCCAGACAGCCGCGACCGCCCGCGAGGCGGCGGAATAGGCCCGAATTCCCTCCCTTAATGGGGAGGGAAAGACCGCGAAGCGGTCAGGGTGGGGAAGTCCGGCTTGGCGACGGACTCTCAGCTTGATCCAAACCTCCCCACCCCGCTCAGCCTTCGGCTGAGCTGTCCCTCCCCGTTAAGGGAGGGAAAGCCCCGCCCTTGCCGGGCCCCGGCATCCGGGCTTAGCTGCCCCCCACGCAACGGGAGGACCTGCATGTCCGCGGACGGCAACTGGAAGATCACCATCTCGACGCCGATGGGCCCGCAGGAGGTGACCGCCTCGATCACCACCAGCGGCGACACCTTCAGCGGCCAGAGCCACAGCGCCATGGGCGATCAGCCGATCAGCGGCAAGGTTTCCGGCGACACCCTCACCTGGAGCGCGGACATCACCAAGCCGATGCCGCTCACGCTCGAATTCGACGCCAAGGTCGACGGCGACAAGATGACCGGCACGGTGAAGCTGGGCGCCTTTGGCAATGCGCCGCTGAACGGGCATCGGATCTAGCCGGAGCGCGGCGCACCCAACCCGAATGCAAAAGGCCCTCCGCCGCGGGGCGAAGGGCCTTTCGTTCGAGGTGGCGATTTGGTCTAGCGGTCGGGGTTGTCCGCCACCCGGTTGGCCGCGCGGTCGGCCGCCGCGCCGGCGGTCCTGGCCGCGCCGGCGGCGTTGTCGGCCGCGCTCGATGCAGCGCTGGTCACTTCGCTGGACCGCAGGTTCTCGTAGCGGCTCTGGTTCAGCATGAAGAAGGCGATGATCGCCACCAACGCCAGGACCGCAATGCCGACGATCACACCGGTGACGCCGGACCTGTCGCCGCGATCCACATAGGTCGCATCCCCATTATCCCGTTCGACCACGCGCTCGCGAATGGTTCCGTCGGCGCGCTCGGTGACTCGTTCGGTCGCCATTGTGCCAGTCTCCCTATGGTCGTCTTATTATCGTCCCCGCAGCCACTAACTCGCCGCCAGGGCATGTGTTCCTGGGCCGGCCGGCGCGGGCGCGGCCTCCACGCGCGTTGGCATCCGCCGCCCCAGGCGGTAGAGGAGGCCCCCAGCTTTCGACAGGATCTAGGTTTGCGACTTCCCCAGGCCAGGCTCGATCAGGTGCTCGACCGCTATCGCGAGGTCGAGGCGCGCATGGGCGCGGCCAGCGACGGCGCCGAGATCGTGCGGCTCTCCAAGGAGCACGCCGAGCTGCGGCCGGTGGCCGAGGCGGTGCAGTCGCTGGAACGGGCCCGCGCCGAACTGCCCGAGCTGGAGGAGATGCTGGCCTCGGGCGATCCCGAGATGGCCGGGCTCGCCCGCGACGAGCTGCAGGCGTTGAACGATCGGCTGCCGGTGCTGGAGCGCGACGTGGCCCTGCTGCTGGCGCCCAAGGACCGCGACGAGAACGCTTCCGCCATCCTGGAAGTGCGGGCCGGCACGGGGGGCGACGAAGCGGCGCTGTTCGCCGGCGACCTGTTCCGCATGTACCAGCGCTACGCCCAGCTCCAGGGCTGGCGGGTCGAGATCGATTCGCTCTCCGAGGGTGAGGTCGGCGGCTACAAGGAAATCATCGCCTCGGTGACCGGGGACGGCGTGTTCGGCCGGCTGAAGTTCGAGAGCGGCGTCCACCGCGTGCAACGGGTGCCGGCCACCGAGGCCGGCGGCCGCATCCACACCTCCGCCGCCACCGTCGCGGTGCTGCCGGAGCCCGAGGAGGTGGAGATCGAAATCCGCGACCAGGACCTGCGCATCGACACCTACCGCTCGTCCGGCGCCGGCGGCCAGCACGTCAACAAGACCGATTCCGCCGTGCGGATCACCCACCTGCCCTCCGGCATCGTGGTGACCAGTTCCGAGAAGTCGCAGCACCAAAACCGGGCGCGGGCGATGAAGGCGCTGAAGGTCAAGCTCTACGACCAGCAGCGCGAGGCGCTCGACACCGCCCGCTCCGACGCCCGCAAGAGCCAGGTCGGCTCCGGCGACCGCTCCGAGCGCATCCGCACCTACAACTTCCCGCAAGGCCGGGTGACCGACCACCGCATCAACCTGACGGTCTACAACCTGCCCAAGGTGCTGGAGGGCGAAGCCCTCGACGACGTCATCAACCCGCTGATCGCCGAGGACCAGGCCGCGCGGCTGGCGGCGCTGGAAGACGAGATGGCGTGAAAGCAGATCCTCCCCCGCAGGGGGAGGTGGCAGCAGGCCGGAGGGGGCTTCCACTCAGACCCTGCTGACGCCGCCTGAGCCACCCTTTTGAGCGGAAGCCCCCTCACCCGCTTCGCGGGAGCTCCCCCTGAGGGGGAGCAGCTCAGTTCCGCTTGTCGGCGCCGGGGTCGAACGGCTAGAGCCCAGGCCATGACCAACCGCTGCTCGGGAACGCTCGCGGCCCTGTACCGTCATCCGGTGAAAGGCTTTACGCCCGAGCCGATGACCGCGGTCGACCTGGCGCCCGGCGTCGGCTTCCCGTTCGACCGGCGATGGGCGGTGGAGAACGGCCCCTCGGGCTTCGATCCGGCCGCGCCGGCTTTCATCCCGAAGCAGAAGTTCACCGTGCTCGCCAGCCTGCCGCGGGTGGCCGCGGCGACCACCCGCTACGACGAGGCCGCCGGCCTGCTTCACGCCAGCGCCGAGGGATTGGCGACCTTCGCCGGACGCCTGGATGCGGCCGACGGCCGCGCAGGCTTCGCCGCCTGGCTGACCGAGCTGCTCGGCGAAGAGGCCCGCGGCCCGCTGAAGGTCGTCGAGGCGCCGGCAGAGCACCGGTTCACCGACCACCCGCAAGGCCAGGTCTCGCTGATCAACCTCGCCAGCGTCCGCGACCTGGCCGGGCGCATGGGCGTGGCGGTCGATCCCCTGCGCTTCCGCGCCAATCTCTATGTCGAGGGCTGGCCGGCCTGGGTCGAGAACGACTGGACCGGCGAAACCCTGCGGCTCGGCGGCGTGACCGCCGCCATGCTCAAGCCGATCGTCCGCTGCGCCGCGACCCACGTGAACCTCAAGACCGCGACCCGCGATCTGGAGATCACCAAGGCGCTGTTCGACAACTACGGCCACCTCCACTGCGGCGTCTATCTGCAGGTCTCCGCCGCCGGCCGCCTGGCGCCGGGCGACCTCTGCCAGGGGCCGGCCGCGGCGGCGACCACGGAGCACGACCCGGCATGACCATGACTTCCGGCCCCATGACGCCCAGCCCCATGCCCCCCGGCCCCATGACTCTCGTCCAGGCCTGGAAACAGGCCAAGCAACAGTTGGAAGCAGCCGGCATCGGCGGGCCGGTGATCGACGCGCGGCTGTTGGTCGAGGCCGCCGCCGCGGCCACCCGCGTGGACATCGTCACCGACCCGCACCGCCCGCTCACCGCCGAGCAGCAGGCCACGCTTGAGGACTATTTGGCGCGCCGGTCGCGCCGCGAGCCGGTCAGCCACATCCTCGGCCGCAAGGGCTTCTGGAAGATCATGCTGCAGGTGACGCCGGACGTGCTGACGCCCAGGCCGGACACCGAGACCGTGGTCGAATACGTGCTGCGCGACTTCCCCGAGACCGCGCCCTGGACCGTGCTCGACCTGGGCGTCGGCTCCGGCGCGATCCTGCTGTCGATCCTGGCCGAGCGGCCGGCGGCCAAGGGCCTGGGCGTCGACGTCTCGGAAGAGGCGCTGGCGGTGGCCCGGGAGAACGCCGCCAACCTCGGCCTCGCCGGACGCACGGCCCTGCTGCGCGGCGACTGGACCTGGGGGCTGGGCGACGCCAGTTTCGACCTGGTGGTCTCCAACCCGCCTTATATCGCCAGCGACGTGATCGAGACCCTGGAGCCGGAGGTGCGCGACCACGAACCGCGGCTGGCGCTGGAGGGCGGCCCCGACGGCCTCGAGGCCTATCGCGTCCTGGCGCCGGAGATCCTGCGGGTGCTGAAACCGGGCGGCCGCTTCGCCGTCGAGATCGGCTACGACCAGAAGGACGCCGTCGAAACGCTGTTCCGCGACGCCGGCGCGGCGGGGGTGATCACCCTGCGCGACCTGGCCGATCGCGACCGGGTTGTTGCGGGCGTGAAAAACCCCTTGGAAAAGAAGGCCTGACTCGCTACATCTCGGTGCGTCTCCACCCTATTCGCTGGATCTAAGGCAAACGCGTCCAAAGACGGACGCCCAGCCGACCCCGGCAGGCGTGACGCTTTCTCACAAAGGGCCTCGCTTCGAGCACCCGGGCGGACGACGGGGAACTTAGCGTCTTCTAGACTCCCACGGGTGATACGCCCGCACGCTGAAGGCTAGCGCAGTGACCTCGCCGAGGTCCGCTCAAGGAAGAGCCAAAACGGTCATCGCATAATGAGAGATTTCAAGGGCATGAAGCGTCAACGCGGCCGCGGCCGTGGGGGCGGAAGCAGTGGCGGCGGCGGCAAGCCGCAGCAACAGAACGCCAACCGGGCGTTTGATTCGAACGGTCCCGAGGGCGTCAAGGTCCGCGGCAACGCCCAGACCGTGTTCGAAAAGTACCAACAGCTGGCGCGCGACGCGACGACCTCCGGCGACCGCGTGCTGGCTGAGAACTATCTTCAGCACTCCGAACACTATTTCCGCCTGCTGCGCGCCCTGCAGCCGCAGCGGCCGGCGTCCGAGATCCTCGGGCGCGACCAGTTCCAGTCCGGCTATGACATCGACTTCGAGGACGAAGGCGTCCAGGCCCAGCACGAGGCGGCCGACGAAGCCGCGGAAGCCAGCCTCAACGAAGCCGAAGGCGAACAGCCCCGCGACAACCGCTGGCAGGCGCGCGACGACCGGCCTCGCGATCGCTTCGAAAGCCGTGACCGTGACGACCGGCAGCGTGACGACAGGCCGAGGGACGATCGGCCGCGGGAAGATCGGCAACGCGACGACCGGGCCCGCGACAACCAGGGCGGCCAGGCTGCGCAGGGCCAGGGCCGCCGCGACCGCTGGCGCGATCGCGACGACCGCAACCGCGCCGACCGCGCAGGCGACGAGCGTCGCGACGCTCGCGAGGCCGCGCCGCTTATCGAGACTGCGGCCCAGGCTGCGCCGGTCCAGGCCGCGCCGGCCCCGGTCGTCGAGGAGCGTCCGGCCCAGATGCTGCGCGACGCCGATGGCGGCGAGAGCCACGCCCCGGCCTTCCTGCAGGCTCCGGCGACCCCGCGTCCCGAAGCGCCCGCCGCGGCGGCCGCCGCCGAAGAGGAAGCGCCCGCCCGCCGGCCGCGCCGCCGCCGCGCACCGCGCACCTTCGAAGGCGGCGACGGCTCGCCGAGCAGCAGCGAGACCGAGGGCGCCTGACGCTCTTGCAGCCGCTCGCGCTGGATCAGCGCGAGCGGACGCGAGGCCGGAAGGTCCAGACGGCAAAAAGCCCGCGGCGCGAGCCGCGGGCTTTTTCTTTGGCGTCGAGGAAGAGCTCCTCCCGGGGAGGGGAGGAGGACTGTCCTGAAGCCGGCCTAGAGCTGGTTGACCTCGCCGCAGCCGCAGCGGACGACGACGTCGCGCAGCTCGGAGGGGTCGACAGCGGCGTGGATGATGCTCTCGCAGGCGCCGCAGCGGTAGCCCGTGTCCTCGACGCCGGGGGCCGGCGGCTCGGCGCAGATCAGGGTGCGGCGGCCAATGAACAGGCCCGGCACAGTGCGCATCTGGATGAACGACATGGTGCTTCCCTCAAAGCTGTACGGCTAACGATGTCTTACCGCATCGCACAACGTTGTCGCAGGCAATTTGCCGCGCTGCGGAATCTATATATCGAGCGTGACTGTGAAACGATCACGACAGGGCGGTTGGCGCCGCGGCTTGAAGCGCCTTAACTGAGTGAGATGGGTCTGGACTGTCATCACGCCGACGGGGCGCATCCCGGGTTGCACGGCCCGGCGCTGCAACGCGCCCTCGGCTTGGCCGAGACGCGCTGCCTGGAAAACCACGAACGGCTGACGGCGCCGCGCCGGCGGGTGCTGGAACTGCTGCTCGAGGCGCACGCCCCGCTGAAGGCCTACGACCTGATCGCCGTGTTCGGCCAGGCCGGCGCCCCGGCCAAGCCGCCGACCGTCTATCGCGCGCTGGAATTCCTCGAGCGCCTGGGCTTCGCTCACCGGATCGAGAGCCTGAACGCCTATGTTCCCTGCCGCCTGGCCGGCGAGGCGCACAGCGCGGCCTTCCTGATCTGCGACTGCTGCGGCGCGGCCGAGGAGTTCGAGCCGGATTTCACCAGCCAGCTCGCCGCCGCCCAAGCCCGCGGCTACCAGGTCAAGACCGTCACCCTCGAAGCCCGCGGCCGCTGCCCTGCCTGCCGGGCCTAGACGGGCGGCCGCCTCGAGCGGCCCCTTTCGGGTCTTTCGTGGTTCCCTCTGGCTTACCAGAACACCAGACGCACCACCTGGACGATGCGGCCGGTATAGCTGTCGATCAGCAGTACGTCGGGGCCGACCCGGACCCAGTCGTAGCCATAGGGCGGCTCCGGCAGATCATAGGCCCACCAGTCGAGGATCCGGTACTCCGGTTCATACCAGCCGCGCGGCAGGATCTCGCCGAACCGCCAGCTGCGGACGTAGTAGCCGCGCGGCGGCCGCCAGGACGGACCGCGATAGCGCGACGGGCTGTTGTAGATTGGCGGATAGCGGCGCTGTTCCCAGCGCGGATGATCGCGCCGGTCGTGATCGCGGTCCCTCCGGTCCCAGTCGCGATCGCGATCCCGGTCGCGGTTCCAGTCGCGGTTCCAGTCGCGGCCGCCATCCCGCCGGTCGCCGCGTTGATCGTCCCATCGCCCGTCCCAGCGCCGGTCCCGGTGATCGTCGCGGCGATCGTCGCGGTGTTCGTCTTTGGCGGCGGGCGGCGGGTGGTTGTCGTGGCGGCGGTCCCAGCCGCGATGATCGCTGTCTCGCCGATCCGGGCCACGGTCGCGTCCATTGAAGCGGCTGTCGCCGCGACCGTCGTCGCCGCGCCGCTCGTAGACGCGGCCCTCGTCGACGCGCCGGTCATGTTCCTCGACACGGACGCCGCCGGGCCCGCGCGGCCCGCCAGCTTGCGGCGGCCCGCGCTCGGCGGCGCGTTCATCCGGGCGCGGCGCCTGCGGCGGGGCCGGAGCCGGAGCCGGAGTCGGCGCCGGCCTGGCCTCGGGCGCCGCCGGTTCATGACGCTGCCACTGGCCCTGCGACTGGCCCTGGCGCGACCAGCGCTGCAGGGAGCCGGCGGACGGCTGCTGGCCGGCGTCGTCGCCGGTGCGGGGTGATCTGTCCTGCGCCAGCGCGCCGGACGCGACGCTGGCCAGCAACAGAACGGTAAGACTGAAGACCCTGGGTTTCATCGACCTATACCCGGGCGGGCCATGGCGGCCGCCCCATCGCTTTCGCCCGCCTTGTGTTCCCCGGCGGCTGAACCCGACTTGAACGAGGCCGCCGGTCAGGCCAAGTCTGGCCGCAGGCGAAACGGAACTGAAACGCGCGTGCCGGCGATCCCCAACGACATCCTCGGCTTCTGGCGCTCGGCCGGGCCCAAGCAGTGGTACGGCAAGTCGCGGGCGTTCGACGACGCCATCCGGCTGAAGTTCGAGCCGGTGCACCACGCCGCCGCCCGCGGCCAGTACGACGGCTGGACGGCGACGGCCGAAGGGGCGCTGGCGCTGCTGATCCTGCTCGATCAGTTTCCGCGCAACCTCTACCGCGGCTCGGCCCACGCCTTCGCCACCGACCCCAAGGCGCGCAGCATCGCCCGCGCGGCGATCGAGGCGGGCTTTCACACCCAGGTGGAGCCGGAGCTTCGGCAGTTCTTCATCCTGCCGTTCGAGCATTCCGAGGACATCGCTGACCAGGACTTCGCCCTGGCGGTGGCCACCGAACTCGGCGACGCCGACCTCTTGAAGTGGGTGACGCTCCACCGGGACATCATCGCCCGCTTCGGCCGCTTCCCGCATCGCAACGCCTGCCTCGGTCGCCCGACCACCGCTCCGGAGCAGGAATTCCTCGACGAAGGCGGCTTCGCGGGCTAACGCGAACATAGTTGTTAACAACTTCCCCGGCGTCTCCGAGCGCTCGCCGAATCGGCCTCGTTTTGCGTTGTCTGTCTGAGGCTGCCGATTTGAACGCTCCCTTCGCCCACGCCGATGCCCTGGCCCCTGCGGACCACCCCGAGCGGCAGTACCTCGCCCTGCTCGCCGACATCCTGGAGACCGGGATCCGGCGCGAGGACCGCACCGGCGTCGGCACCCTGGGCGTCTTCGGCCGGCAGATGCGGTTCGACCTCGCCAAGGGGTTCCCGCTGCTGACCACCAAGAAGCTGCACCGCAAGTCGATCATCCTCGAGTTGCTCTGGTTCCTGCGCGGCGACACCAACGTGCGCTGGCTGCAGGCGCACGGCGTCAGCATCTGGGACGAGTGGGCCGACGCCGACGGCGAGCTTGGGCCCGTCTATGGCAAGCAGTGGCGGTCGTGGGCCGCGCCGGACGGCCGGGTGATCGACCAGATCGCCAACGTGGTTCACGGCCTGAAGACCAATCCCGCCAGCCGCCGCCACATCGTCAGCGCCTGGAACCCGGCCGACGTCGACGACATGGCGCTGCCGCCCTGCCACTGCCTGTTCCAGTTCTTCGTGGCGCCAAGCGAAACAGGGGGCGGCAAGCTCAGCTGCCAGCTCTACCAGCGCTCGGCCGACGTCTTCCTGGGCGTGCCGTTCAACATCGCCAGCTACGCGCTCTTGACGATGATGATGGCCAAGGTGACGGGGCTGGAGCCCGGCGAGTTCGTCCACACCTTCGGCGACGCCCACCTCTACCTGAACCACCTCGACCAGGCCCGCCTGCAGCTCAGCCGCGAGCCGCTGCCGCTGCCGGTGATGCGGATCGCCGACAAGCCCGACCTGTTCAGCTTCGCGTTTGAGGACTTCAAGCTGGAGGGCTACCAGGCCCACCCGGCCATCTCCGCGCCGATCGCGGTGTAGGGGCCGCGATTCTTTGGAACCACGGAAAACACGGAAGAGAGCATCTAGAGCGCGCCCGATCCGCTAGGCGCCACGCGCGGATTGAGTATTTGCTGACGGGGCGGCCAAGCAGCCACTCTCAGCTCGGCCATTCCCTGTCTTCGTGTTTTCCGTGGTTCGAACCCTTCCCTATTCATGCCAGCGGCCGGCGCCTGCTAAAGAAGCGCCATGCCCCAGATCACCCTCTCCGCCGGTCCCATCGCGCGGGCGCGCAACGGCGTCATCGGCAGGGACGGCGCCCTGCCCTGGCGGCTGAAGAGCGACCTGGCCATCTTCCGGGCGGTGACCATGGGCAAGCCGGTGATCATGGGCCGCAAGACCTGGGACAGCCTGCCGAAGAGGCCGCTGGTCGGGCGCACCAACATCGTGCTGTCGCGCGACGGCTCGTTCGAGCCCCACGGCGCGGTGGTCTGCGAGGACTTCTCCGAAGCCGTGCAGATCGCCCGCGAGCAGGCCGAGGAGGATGGCCGCGACGAGGTCTGCGTGATCGGCGGCGCCTCGCTGTTCGAGCTGGCCCTGACCCGGGCGCGCCGGCTCTATCTCACCGAGGTCGAGGCCGAGGTGGAGGGCGACGTGCGGCTCTCCCCTATCGACGAGAGCCGCTGGCGCGAGGTGCGGCGCGAGGCGCACCCGGCCAGCGTCGACGACGAGCACCCCTTCACCTTTCGGGTGCTGGAGCGGCTATAGTCGCCGCACGGACGCGAGAGGCGCACAAGGCTGGACTCTTGCGCCGCCTTGGGCGAGACGCCGGCGGCTGGAGGATGGATCCGATGGATGACGGCGCCCCGAACCTGATGCTCGCCGATCGCGAAGCGGCCTACGCCATGCCGATCGAGGCGATCAGCCCGGCGAATCCGGAGCTGTTCCGGTCCGGTGGCTTCTGGCCCTATTTCGAGCGGCTGCGCGCCGAGGACCCGGTCCACTGGGCGGTCTCGCCGCTGCCGGAGATCGGCGGCTACTGGTCGGTCACCCGCTACAACGACATCGTCGCCGTCGACAGCGACCACGAGGCCTTCTCTTCCGAACCGGTGATCGCGCTGCCCGATCCGGACCCGGACTTCCGGCTGCCGATGTTCATCGCCATGGACCCGCCGCGGCACGACGTGCAGCGCAAGACCATCGCCCCGATCGTCTCCGGACCGAACATGGCGCATCTGGCGCCGATCATCCGCGAGCGCGCCGGCCAGATCCTCGACGAGCTGCCGATCGGCGAAGAGTTCGACTGGGTGGACAAGGTCTCCATCGAGCTCACCTCGATGACGCTGGCGACGCTGTTCGACTTTCCCTGGGCGGACCGGCGGAAGCTGACCCGCTGGTCGGACGTCGCCACCGCGCCGCCGGACAGCCACCTCTTCGAGCCCGGCCGCGGCGCCGAGCAGCGCAAGCAGGAGCTGTTCGGATGCCTGACCTATTTCGGCCAGCTGTGGAATGAGCGGGTGAACGCCCCGCCGCAGCCGGACCTGATCTCCATGCTCGCCCACGGCGAGGCGACGCGGAACATGGACCGCATGGAGTATCTCGGGAACCTGGTGCTGCTGATCGTCGGCGGCAACGACACGACGCGCAACACCATCACCGGCTCGGTGCTGGCGCTGCACGACAACCCTGACCAGGACGCCCGGCTGCGCGCCGATCCGCAGCTGATCCCCGCCATGGTCTCCGAGACCATCCGCTGGCAGACGCCGCTGGCCTACATGCGGCGGGTCGCGACCCGCGACGTCGAGCTCGGCGGCAAGCTGATCCGCAAGGGCGACAAGGTCGCCATGTGGTACATCTCGGGCAATCGCGACGAGAGCGTCATCGAGCGCCCCAACGACTTCTGGATCGAACGGCCGCGGGTGCGCCAGCACCTGTCCTTCGGCTTCGGCATTCACCGCTGCGTCGGCAAGCGCCTGGCCGAGCTGCAATTGCAGATCATCTGGGAAGAGATCCTCAAGCGGTTCCCGGTGATCGAGGTCACCGGCCGCCCGACCCGCGTCTATTCCAGCTTCGTGCACGGCTACGAACAGTTGCCGGTGCGGATTCCGCGGCGGAGCTCGTAGAGCGAAGAAAGGAACCACGAAAAACACGAAATACACGAAAGGGCCGCTGAAGCGCCGCGCCTGTCGCGCGATGATTACAAGTTACGGCAACAATAGCCTTTACGGCTACAACGATCGGCCAGGGGCCGATCCTTCAAATACCGGTGCAGCCGGAAATGCGCTCTCAGCTCCGCCTCATTTTCGTGTATTTCGTGTATTTCGTGGTTCCCCTTCTCTTCAGCGGCGGCGCCGCGCGAGACGGGTCGCCCGAACGTGGGCGCAAACGGAAAGACGGTGCGGCGGCGGCGCGGCGTGGGCGGCGAGCGCCGCCCGCGATCTCAGCTGGGCTCGTTCCAGCCGTAGGCCACCCAGTGGTGGCCGCCCAGATGGCGCGCTTCGATGACGTCCGACGGCTGGCGGCTGCGGGCACGCACGGTGCGCCGGGCGCGAAGCGCCAGGCCGGCGAAGCCGAGCAGCGCGCTGCCCATGATCGCGATCACCGCGACGGTGGCGGCGGCGAACACCGCCATCACCGCGCCCACGACGACCGCCGCCCCGGTGGCCAGCGTCCCGCCGATCGCCGCAAGACTGCGGAGTGCGGATCCCTGCCGGACGGCGAATTCTCTCACCATGGCGTCCTCAATTCAGCCCAGGCGCAGGCTGTAACTGTCTATGTTGGTCCACAGATTTCTGACGTCAACTGAAGATAATGTTGAACCTGCGCAACCGCGCGCCTATGCCGCCCCCTGCAGCGCCAGCGTGCGGCGCTCGCGCATGACGATGTCGAAGGCCGCATTGATCGCGGCGGCCTTGGATTCCGCGACTTCGACGAACTCGGTGGGCAGGCCGCGGGCGCGTGCGCGATCGGGGTGCGCCTCGGAGAGCTGGGCCTTCCAGGCGGCGCGGACATCGGCGTCGGGGGCGTCGTGCGCCACGCCGAGCACGACGTAGGGATCTTCCTTCTCGAGCCCCAGGTGTGTCGCCTTCAGGCGCCGGAACGTCAGCGGGCTTTGGCCGAACAGCTGGGAGACCCGCTCCAGGTAGGCCAGCTCGTCGACGGTCACCATCCCATCGGAGGTGGCGACGAAGAACAGGCCGTCGAGCACGTCTTCCAGCAGCTGCGGACAATGGCGATAGCGCTTGGCCAGCCGGCGGGCGTAGCTCTCGAAACCGCGAGTGGTCTGGCGGGCCAGCTGGTAGAGGCGCCGGACATTGCCCAGACTGCCCTCCTCCGGCTGAAAGACTTCGGCGAAGGCCTCATATTCCGCGGCCTGGGCCCGGCCGTCGGCCTTGGCCAGCTTGGCGCCCAGGGCGGTGACCGCCGTCGTGAAGGCAGGATCTTCGCCCGGCAAGCCGGGGGGACAGGTCGGGCAGTCCGCCTCGTCCAGATTGCGGACCGCCAGGCCCGCGATTTTGCGCCAAAAGCCCATCGGAGTAGGAAAATGCCTTAGGCCTGCTCAAGTCGCATTACAATCGTAGGCTTAGTCAGGAGACATTAAGTTTTGGACATCGCCTGGAGTTTCGCCATCGACCGCGGCGGGACGTTCACCGACGTCATCGGCCATGCTTCGGATGGAGGGGACGCCTCGCTCAAACTCTTGTCCTCCTCTCCCGCCTATACGGACGCGGCGGTCGAAGGGATGCGCCGGATGCTCGGCGCGGCGCCTGGCGCGCCGTTTCCGGCCGCGCGCGTGGCGACGATCCGCATGGGCACCACGGTGGCGACCAATGCGCTGCTGGAGCGCGCCGGGGCGAAGACCCTGTTCGTCACCACCGAAGGCTTCGCCGACGCCTTGTTGATCGGCGACCAGTCCCGCCCTGAGCTGTTCGCCCTGAACATCCTGCGTCCGGTCCCGCTCTACGCCGGCGTCGTCGAGGCGCAGGAGCGGCTGGCGGCGGACGGCGCGGTGGTCCGGCCGCTCGACCAGGCGGCGCTGGCGAGGCGGCTCGCGGCGGCCGCGGCGCAAGGCTTCACCGCCTGCGCGATCGCCTTCCTGCACGCTGACCTCAACCCCGCGCACGAGCTCGCCGCTGGCGCCCTGGCGCGCGACGCCGGCTTCGCCTTCGTCGCGCTCAGCCACGAGGTCTCGCCCCTGCCCCGCTTCCTGCCGCGCGCCGAGACCACGGTCGCCGACGCTTATCTGACGCCGGTGCTGCAGGCCTATGTCCGCCAGGTGGCCGAGGCGGTCGCCGGCGCGCCGCTCTATTTCATGACCTCGGCCGGCGGCCTGGTGCGCGCCGAGGCCTTCCGCGGACGCGACGCGGTGGTGTCCGGCCCCGCCGGCGGCGTGGTCGGGGTCGCCGAGACCGCGCGCCGGGCCGGCGCGGCGGCGGCCCTGGGCTTCGACATGGGCGGCACCTCCACCGACGTCTGCCGTTTCGCC
>Ga0207711_10001644_pt1 | contig 20626 bp, 15 predicted proteins | sample KBSS34metaG_FD_184401 | JGI IMG/M metagenome (GOLD analysis project Ga0207711, IMG submission 184401) | Switchgrass rhizosphere microbial communities from Kellogg Biological Station, Michigan, USA - KBS S3-4 metaG (SPAdes) (version 2) | ecosystem: Host-associated > Plants > Roots > Rhizosphere...
CGCAGCGCTGAAATCAGCGACGTGCTGAAGCTGCGGTTGACGAAGATCAACGCGAAGATCGTCGTGACGAGCGAGAAGAACGTCAGCGCGCGCACCTCGTCGGCCGGCATTGCGCGCAGGCTCGCTAGCACGAAGATCGAGCCGACGAGGGCAAACGCCAGCAGCCCTTGAATCAAACCCCAGACTACGAGACGCCCAGGGAGCAACGGCTCCGCGGGCGGCCGCGGCGGCCGGCGCATCAGGTTGCGCTCTTCGATCTCAGCCTCGAACACGAGGGTGCAGACCGGATCGATGACCATCTCGAGGAACGCGATATGGATCGGCGTGAACAGGATCGGCAATCCGAGCAGCAGCGGCAGCAGCGCGAGACCGGCGATCGGCACGTGCACCGCGAGGATGAAAGCCATCGCCTTGCGAAGGTTATCGTATATTCGGCGGCCGAGCCGTATCGCTTTCACGATCGAGCCGAAGTCGTCGTCGAGCAGCACGATCGAGGACGCCTCGCGCGCGACGTCGGTGCCGCGTCCGCCCATCGCAATGCCGATGTGCGCGGCTTTGAGCGACGGCGCGTCGTTCACACCGTCGCCGGTCATTGCGACGAGCTCGCCGCGCCGCTTGAGCGCTTCGACGATCCGGAGCTTCTGGTCCGGCGTGATGCGCGCGAACACCGTAACGCTCGCCGTGTCGCGCGCGAGATCCTCGTCCGTGACGCGGCGTAGGTCAGTGCCGCTGAGGATCGTCGCCGTATCGAGGCCCGCCTCGCGCCCGATCGCTGCGGCCGTCGTCGGGTAGTCGCCGGTCATCATCACGACTCGTACGCCCGCTCGGCGGCATTCCTCGACGGCGTCGCGCACGCCGGCACGCAGCGGATCTGCAAGCGCGACCAAGCCGAGGAGCTCGAAATCGAAGCCGTTCGGCGACTCGGGCAAGCGCTCGCCCTCAGTCCGAGCACTTGCGACGCCGAGCACGCGCAAGCCTCGAGCGCCCATCGCGTCACACGTACGCCGCAGCGTGTCGAGGCCCTCTCGCGACAAGTGGCATAGCGCGCCGATGGCTTCGGGCGCTCCCTTCGCCGCGACGGTGAAGCCGCCGTTTGGGCCTCGCCAAGCCTGAGTTACGGCGAGAAGGTCGGGCCGCAGCCCATAGACGCGAGCGAGGCTCGTGCGTTCGGGGGCCGGTTCGGGCGCGCATCGCGCCGCGAGCTGATGGAACGCGACCTCCATTGGATCGAACGGCTCCAGCGCGCTGGCCAGCCCGCCAAAGCGAACGAGCTTGGAAAAGTCGGGCGGAAGCAGGCCACCGTGCCCGGCGACGCGCAGCGCGCGTCCGTCGGCGAGCCGCAGCTCGACGATCGCCATCCGGTTCTCGGTCAACGTTCCCGTCTTGTCGGTGCAGAGCACGGTTGCCGAGCCAAGGGCTTCGATCGCCGTCGCGCGGCGCGTGAGCACGCGCTCGCGCGAGATTCGCCACGCGCCCATCGCGAGGAATACGGTCAGAACGACCGGAAACTCCTCGGGCAACATCGACATGCCGACCGCGATGCCGGCGAGCACCGCGTCGAGCCAGCCGCCGCGGAAAAGGCCGTAGAGCAACACGACGAGCACGCTGACCGCTGCGCCGACCGTGCCGAAAATGCGGACCACACGGCGCGTTTGCACCTGCAACCTCGGCGGCTCGTTCTCTACCGTCGCGAGCGATAGGCCGATCTTGCCGATCTCGCTGAGCGCGCCGGTTGCCGTTACCTCGGCGATCCCGCTACCACGGACGATCAGCGAGCCCGAATAGATCTGCGGCAGGTCGTCGCCGCCCGGATGCGACTCGCTCCTAGACGCCTCGGGTGCCGCGCTCGCCGCGCGCGGTACCTTGCGGACCGGCACGGATTCGCCGGTCAGTAGAGACTCGTCGGCCTGCACATCGTGACCATCCCGCAGAACGGCGTCGGCAGGAACGCGGTCGCCTTCGGAGACCACCACCAGATCCCCGCGCACGACCTCGCGGCCCGCAATCCGGATCCTGCGGCCGCCGCGAATCACGAGCGCGCGGGGGCTCGTGAGATCGCGCAGCGCCCGGAGCACGCGCTCGGTTCGCGCTTCCTGGACGACGGTGATCGCGACCGACGCGGTCGCGAATGCGAGCAGGATCAGCGCCTCGTGCAGATCGCCGAGCACGAGATACACGGCGCCCGCGCCGAGCAGCAGAGCGAGCATTGGCTCGCGCAGCACCTCGCCGACGATTTTGAGCGGCGTCCGCCGATTCGCTCGCGGCAGCTCGTTGTACCCGTCGCTTCGGAGCCGCGCCGCGGCGTCTTCGTCGCTGAGGCCCTGCGGAGCAGCCGGTCGTGAGGACGGGTCCATCGCGCTCCGAAGCAGCCGAGTTTGGAAATGGTGGGCCCGGTAGGACTTGAACCTACGACCAAGGGATTCACTCTGCCCGCCGTTTCCGGCGGAAGTGGACTATCTCTTCACCCGTCCGACATGCGGAGTAGGGTGCGGGACGCTCGTGCCTGTCATTAAGAGCACTAGAAGCTCTCAGGTAGTCTCTGCACCGTCCGGCGGTGCACCGCCGGCTTGGCTCAGGATTGCCGGCGCTCGCACGCGGCGCTTATGCCCAAGCGTCGTGCGAGCGGTGCGGTTTCCCTGAATTCATCCCGTCCACTCCGCGGCTCGTCGCGCGCGGAGGCACCGTTTCGATGAGTCCCCTGCTCTAACCAACTGAGCTACAGGCCCAACCGACCGTATGGTAACGCGGCCGTCGACGACTTACTTGAACGCGGCCACGCCGGCCTTCGCGACGACCTCGTCCTGCGAACCGGAGCCGCCCGAGCAGCCGATCGCCCCAACGAGCTTGTTCTCGCTGACTAAGGGGATGCCGCCGCGTGAGGCGACCACGTCGTCGAGCGTGAGCTGGTAAACGTTGCCGGACTGCACGTTCGTCTCGAACACCTTGGTTTCGCGCCGGAACTTCACGGCGGTGCGGGCCTTGTGGATCGCGATATCGATGGAGGCCAACTGCGCACCGTCCATGCGCTTCACCGAGACCAGGTTCCCGCCCGAATCGAGCACTGCGCACACGAGCTTCCAGTCGTGCTTCTTGGCTTCGGCCAACGACGCTGTAAGCACGGCCTCGGCCCGATCCAACGTCACCGGCGCGCCGTATGGCACGTCGAAAGGCATCTTGTCAGGCACGACGTCCAGAGGATTGGCAGGCGGAGCCGCCTGCGCGTGGCTCAGGTGAGCGGCAAGCAGTCCCGCAGCAAGCGCGACGAGCGAAGGGCAATGTCTTGGGTTCATGGCGAATCTCGCTTTTTTCTTGAAGGATCGAGGTAGGCGGGGGCCCAATCTTGACTGGATCGTTTGTGCCACTCAATCATCATGCCTGGTGCCGCATGGCACTGCCAAAGAAGAACAAACAAATGGCTGATGCAACTTCGCTGCAGATCAGGGACGTAACTGCCAATCCCGCGCCGCTCGGACTGCTCGCGTTCGGTATGACCACGGTCCTGCTGAACTTGCACAACGCGGGCTTCTTCGATCTCAACAGCATGATTCTCGCCATGGGCCTCTGCTACGGCGGCTTGGCTCAAATCATCGCGGGCATCATGGAGTGGAAGAAGGGCAACACGTTTGCCACCACGGCGTTCATTTCTTACGGATTCTTTTGGCTCTCGCTGGTCGCGCTGCTGCTGTTGCCGGCGACGGGCGCCTCCAAGGCGACCGACCCGACGGCGATGACCGCGTATCTAGTGATGTGGGGCTTGTTCACGGCGGGGCTGTTCGTCGGCACGCTCAAGCTCAGTCGCGCGTTGCAGGTCGTGTTCGCGACGCTCGTCGTGCTGTTCTTTCTTCTCGCGATCGGCGACTACACGGACGCCGGGCCGGCGTTCAGGCACTTCACCGGCTTCGAAGGCATCGTCTGCGGCACCTCCGCGATCTACACGGGTCTGGCGCTGGTGTTGAACGAGCTTTTCGGCAAGACCGTGCTCGGCATCGGCCTGGTCAAACGCTGAAAGGCAGCCCGCATAACGAAAGGGCCCGCATCGAGCGGGCCCTTCGTTCACGCATCTCAGCGCGAAAGTCGATGAGCGTCGACTAGTCGTCGATCAGGAAGCTGCGAAGCTGATCCGACCGCGACGGATGGCGCAGCTTGCGCAGCGCTTTCGCCTCGATCTGCCGGATCCGCTCGCGCGTGACGTCGAACTGCTTGCCGACTTCTTCGAGAGTGTGGTCGGTGTTCATGTCGATGCCAAAGCGCATCCGCAACACCTTCGCCTCGCGCGGCGTGAGCCCCGCGAGCACAGCGTGCGTCGTCTCCTTCAAGCCTTCGTCGGTCGCAGAGTCGATCGGCGAGGACACCGCGGTGTCCTCGATGAAGTCGCCGAGATGCGAGTCCTCGTCGTCGCCGATCGGGGTCTCCATCGAGATCGGCTCCTTCGCGATCTTGAGCACCTTGCGGACTTTGTCCTCGGGCATCTCCATGCGCTGCGCGAGCTCGTCCGGAGTCGGCTCGCGGCCCATCTCCTGGAGCATCTGGCGCGAGATCCGGTTCAGCTTGTTGATCGTCTCGATCATGTGCACCGGGATGCGGATCGTGCGGGCCTGGTCCGCGATCGACCGCGTGATCGCCTGGCGAATCCACCACGTCGCATACGTCGAGAATTTGTAGCCGCGCCGGTATTCGAACTTGTCGACGGCCTTCATCAGGCCGATGTTGCCTTCCTGGATGAGGTCCAAGAACTGAAGGCCGCGGTTCGTGTACTTCTTCGCGATCGAGATCACGAGGCGCAGGTTCGCCTCGACCATCTCTTTCTTCGCGCGCCGGGCTTGCGCCTCGCCGAGCGAAATCTCGCGGTTGATCTCCTTGATGTCGGCGATCGTGAGCGAGGCCGACTGCTCGATCTTCTGCAAGCGCTTCTGATGGCGCTGCACATCTTCCTTGAGCTTCGCGAGCGCCGACGAGTGCTTGCGCTTACTGCGAATGTGCTTGTCGATCCAGTGCAGGTTCGTCTCGTTCTTCGGGAACGTCGCGATGAAGTCCTTGCGCGGCATGCCCGCGTCGCGGACGCACAGCGCCATCACTTGCCGTTCGAGCCCGCGGATCTGCGCGACGACGTCGCGGAGCTGCGCGACGAGCGCGTCGAACACTCTGGGCGCGAGCTTGAGCTCCATGAACTCGTTCAGCAGGCCCTTGAGCGCCTTCTTGGTCGGCGGCTGCTTCGTGCCCTCGGCCGTGAGCGTCTCGAAGTACTTCTTGTGCAGGCGGCGGAGCTTCTTCAGCCGCGCCGCGACTTCCTCGGGATCCGGGCCCGTGTCGACCGCGGCTTCCTCGTCCTCGGACTCCGGGTCGCTTTCCTCGGCCACTTGCTCGGCCGCGCGTGCGCTCGGATCGGCGATCTGTTCGTTCGGGTCGATGAAGCCCGTGATCAGGTCCTGGAGGCGGGACTCGCCGCGCAGGATCTGGTCGTGCGTGTTGAAGATCAGCTCGCACGTCTGCGGGAACTGAACGAGCGCGCCGCGAACCTGATCGAGGCCTTCTTCGATGCGCTTCGCGATCCGGATCTCGCCCTCGCGCGTGAGCAGCTCGACGGTGCCCATCTCGCGCATGTACATGCGAACCGGGTCGGTCGTGCGGCCGAACTCGGCGTCGACGGTCGCGAGCGCCGCGGCAGCCTCGTCGGCCGCGTCGTCGTCGTTCGAGACCGCGTTATCGGAAAGCAGCAACGACTCGGCGTCCGGTGCCTTCTCGTACACCGTGATGCCCATGTCGTTAATCATGTTGACGATGTCTTCGATCTGCTCCGGGTCGACGATGTCGCTCGGCAGGTGATCGTTGACCTCGCTATACGTGAGGTATCCCTGTTCCTTGCCTTTCGCAATCAGCAGCTTGAGCTGCGATTGGCGTTCATCTTCCTGGGGCTGCTGAGCTGGCGTATCCATTAGGTTTCGGTTCCTCGGGGGGTGAGGGGGCGCAACTCAAACGGCGCACTATACCTGAAGTCAGATCGGCCGGGGTAGGGCATAGTTCCGTGCGCTAACTCTCAATCTTTCAATAGCTTGAGGCTTACTCCGTTCCGGCGCCGGGCCGGTGGGCCCGGATTCGCTGGACATTGGCGTCCTTATCGGCGTCACGGCGCAGATGCTGAAGCGATTCCTCGAGCTCCTTGAACGCCGCGCCTTCGTCTTCGATGCCGAGCGGTGGCTCGGCACCGATGCGCTCGAGGTGCTGGAAATCGGGGTCGTCGCGCAGATTTTCCAGTAGCCGGGCGACATTCGCGTCGCCGAGCGCCGCGGCCGTCGCGAACACGCGGCGCAGCACGTCGCTGCCTGGCTGGTTGAGGCTCGCGAGCCGCTCGGGCGAGGCGAGCTGCGCCGCGGCATGCGGGTAGTGCAGCGCGAGGTTGATCACTTTCTGCACCGCCGTTCGGCGCTTCACACCACCGGATGGCGACGGCACGGGCTTTGCGACCGCCGTCGGCGCGGCGTCGCCGAGCAGTTGCTCGAAATTCGGCCGCGGAAGCCTCATCACTTCGCGAAGCATCTCGATTATCGTCTCGCGATAGCTTCCGTCGGGGAGCCGACGCAGCAGCGGTTTGGCGACGGCGTCGAAGCGAGCGCGGCCGCCGCCCCCGGGGTTGCCGAAGTCGACTCGCGCATCCAATTCCCTGATCAAGAACTCGGGCAGCGACACCGCGCTCGCGGCGAGCGCGCGGAACGCCTCTGCGCCGCGGCTGCGCACGAAGGTGTCCGGATCGTCGCCCTCGGGCAGCAACAGAAACTTCAGCTCCACGTTGCCGCCGCCGTACGGCAACGCCGCTTCCATTGCGCGCCACGCGGCCGTGCGGCCGGCGCGATCGCCGTCGAAGCAGAACACGACTCGATCCGTGAGGCGGGTGAGTCTTTTGATGTTCTCGTTCGTCATCGCGGTGCCGAGCGTCGCGACGACGTTCTCGACGCCGAACTGCACGAGGCTCGCAACGTCGAGGTAGCCCTCGACGACGATGATCTCTTTCGGCTTGCCCGGGTTCCTCTTCGCCTCGTACAGGCCATAGAGCTCTTGGCCCTTGCGGAAGATCGGCGTCTCGGGCGAGTTCAAGTATTTGGGCTCGCCCGAGTCGAGCACGCGGCCGCCGAAGCCGATGATCTGCCCGCGCACGTTGCGGATCGGAAACATGATCCGGTCGCGGAACTTGTCGTAACGGCGGCCGCCGTCGTTCTCGCTGAGAAGCCCAGCGACCTTCAGCTGCGCGATCCGATCATCGGAGCTGCCGAGCGCCTTCAAGACCGTGTCCCATCCGTCCGGCGCGTAGCCCATCGAGAAGCGGCCCGCCGTCGCGCCGTCGATGCCGCGCTTCTTCAGATAGGCGATCGCCTGCGGGCTCTCGCGCAATGCCGCTCGATAGATCTGATCCGCCTCGCGCATCAGCGCGTAGAGCTCGTCGTGCTCGCCGCGGCGCTCGTCGGTCCGAGCAGCGTCGCGGTCCCGGGGCACTTCCATGCCGAGCTGCTCGGCGAGCGCCTCGATGGCCTCGGGATAGCTCAAGTTGTCGTACGCCATCAAGAAGCCGATCGCGCTGCCGTGCTGGCCGCAGCCGAAGCAGTGATACGTGCCCCTGGTTGGGCTCACCGTGAACGACGGCGTCTTCTCGGCGTGAAAGGGGCAGAGGCCCTTGAGTGTGCTGCCGGCTTTCTTGAGCGCAACGCGCGTGCCGACGACCTCTGCGATGTCCGCATGTGCGAGCAGCTCGTCGATGAAGGACTGTGGGATCCGGCCGCTCATGGTCCCGCATTATGCGAGCCCGGCACACGGCCACAAGCTCGGCTTTCTTTTGGTTCGAGAGAAGTCGAAGGAGTCGGCTACTCGGGCGTCAGCATCGCGCGGACACGCGGCCCGACCGCGCTCATGTCGACGCGCCCCGCGGCGCGCGACTTGATGACGCCCATGACCTTGCCCAGGTCCTTGACGCTTTGCGCTTTAGCCGCGTCGATCGCCTCGGCGATCAGCGTGTCGAGCTCGGCATCGCTGAGCGGCTGCGGCAGATAGCCTTGCAGCACCTTGATCTCGTAGTCCTCCTTCGAGGCGAGATCTTCGCGCTTGCCGTCGCGGTACTGTTGAGCCGAATCGCGGCCCTGTTTGATCATCCGCTCGAGCACCGACGTGACGCCCGCGTCGTCGAGCGGCCGGCGAGTGTCGACCTCTCGCTGCTTGACGCCTGCGAGAGCCATGCGCAAGACGCTCAGGCGCGGCTTGTCGCCGGCCTTCATTGCGGCCTGCATGTCTTCAGTGAGACGGTCCTTTAGCGGCATGACCGGAGCCAGAGGATTCAGTAGAGTCTGCGGCGCCTTGTGGTCGGGGCCCGGAGGTTGCGCTTCATGTGCCGCTTCACGGCCGCAGCCTTCTTGCGCTTGCGTTCTTGGGTCGGTTTCTCGTAGAACTCGCGTCGTCTGAGCTCGGTCAACACGCCGGCCTTCTCGCACGCTCTCTTGAAACGGCGCAGGGCCGCGTCGAAGTGTTCGCTTTCTCTTATACGGACGCCAGGCATCGGAACTCGCTCGTGGATAATCGGGACTGTGATGAACCGCCGACCACAGAAAAATCGGCCGGCTAGGCCGGCGCAAGAGCGGCATATTAGCCGCGCCCGGCGCAGGCTGTAAAGCACGATGCGGGTGCTCGGGATCGAAACGAGCTGCGACGAGACCGGCGTCGCAGTCTTCGAGGAGGGCCGCGGCGTGCTTGCCGAGCGGCTCGCGAGCCAGGTCGCAATCCACGCGGCGTTCGGCGGCGTCGTGCCCGAGCTCGCCTCGCGGGATCACATCGCGAAGCTGCTGCCGATGGTCGAGGAGGTGGTCGGGGCGGCCAGCCTCGAGCTGTCCGACCTCGACGCGATCGCCTACACGGCGGGCCCGGGGCTCATCGGCGCACTGCTGGTCGGCGGCTCGCTCGCGGCGTCGCTCGCGTACGGTCTCAAGATCCCGGCCGTGCCCGTGCACCACCTCGAGGGTCACCTGCTCGCGAGCATGCTCGAGGCGGAGCCGCCCGAGTTCCCGTTCCTCGCGCTGCTGGTGTCCGGTGGCCACACCCAGCTCATCGAGGTCGCGGGGCTCGGTCGCTACAAGATCATCGGCGAGACGCTCGACGACGCGGCCGGCGAGGCGTTCGACAAGGTCGCGCGACTGCTCGGGCTGCCGTATCCGGGCGGACCGGAGCTTGCGCGCTTGGCCGATGCGGGCGATCCCGAGCGCTTCGCGCTACCGCGCCCGCTGAAGCACCAAGGGCTCGACTTCAGCTTCAGCGGGCTCAAGACGGCGGCCCGGCTCGCGATCGCCGAAGCGCGCGGGTCGCTCTCCGAGCTCGATCCCAAGACGCGAGCCGACATCGCTGCGTCGTTCCAGGCCGCCGCGGTCGACACGCTCGCGAGCAAGTGCCGTCGCGCGCTCGAGGCGACCGGGCTCGAGCGTCTCGTGATCGCGGGCGGCGTCGGGGCGAACAAGCTGCTGCGCGCGAGCCTCGCGACGCTCGGGAAGCAAATCGGCGTCCGCGTGTACTATCCGCGGCCGGCGCTCTGCACCGACAACGGCGCGATGATCGCGTACGCCGGTTGGTGCCGGCATACTCAGGCCGCGAGCGATTGGCCGCCGCGGATCATCGCGAGGCCTCGCTGGCCGCTCGCCGAGCTCGGACCGGTCGAGCCACTTAGCAGATAAAAGGACGAACGTGGACAAACTGTTCCTGCACGAGCTCAGGGTCGAAGCGATCATCGGTTTTTGGGAGTGGGAGCGTCGGGTCAAGCAGATCGTGAGCATCGACCTCGAGGTTGCGACCGACGCGAAGGCTGCCGCGCGCGTCGACGCCGTCGAGGGCGCGCTGAACTACGAGCGTCTATCGCAGCGCGTGCTCGAGTTCGTCGGCGGGTCGGAGTTCAAGCTCGTCGAGACGCTCGCCGAGGCGATCGCCGAGATTGCCGTGAAAGAGTTCAAGGCGCCGTGGGTCAAAGTGTCGGTCGCGAAGCCGGGTGCGATCCCGCGCGCGCGCGACGTCGGCGTCGTGATCGAGCGTCAGCCCGCGGACTATCGCTGACGCTGGCTCGTCCTTACGGTCGGGGTCGTGCTCGCGATCCGCGCAGCTTTCCTGCTCACCAGCCGACGCTACGCCCGCCGTCGACCGCGATGATCTGCCCCGTCACGTACGGCGCGTCGCGGACGAGGAACAGCACGGCGGCCGCGATGTCCTCAGGCTCGCCCGCGCGCTTGAGCGCCGTCTGCTTGATGATCCCGGCGCGCAGCTTGTCCGACATGCCGTCGCCCTCGGGCCACAGGATCGCGCCCGGCGACACCCCGTTCACGCGAACGTCGGGTCCTAGATCCTTGGCGAGCGAGCGCGTGAGCATCGCGAGGCCCGCTTTCGCGGCGCCGTACACTGGGTGATCGCGGAGCGGCCGCTGCGCGTGCACGTCGACGATGTTCACGACCACGCCGTGGGCGGCGCGCAGGGCGGGGAGCGAGGCCTGTGTGAGGAACAGCGGGGCCTTCAGGTTACTGCCGACGAGGTCGTTCCACTGCTCCTCGGTGACGGTACCGAGCGGCGTCGGATAGAAATTCGAGGCGTTGTTGATCAGCACGTCGAGACGGCCCGCGCGCTCGACCACGTCGTGCGCCATCCGCTCGAGCGCGCCCACGTCGCGCACGTCGGCGCCGACGCTGAACGCGGAGCCGCGCCGCTCGCCCTCGAGCTCGGCGACGAGCTCGCGGGCTGCGTCGGCGGAGCTGTGATAGTGAATCGCGACGTTCGCGCCGGCTGCGTGCAGCGTGCGCGCGATCACGGCGCCGATCCGCTTCGCGGCGCCCGTGACGAGCGCCCAGCGGCCGTCGAGATTCAGTGGGCGTTCAACGCGGGCCACGCTGCTCCAAAGGCGTGCGGACGAAACGTAAGGTTACACTATCGGCACCACGACTCTGGCCCACCGATGGCTGTCTCCGTCGATCTTCCGCCGCCGAGTTCCTCCGCGCTCGAAGTGAGCGCGGAGCTCACGCGTGTGATCCGCGCCGAGATCCGCTCCGCCGGCGGCTGGCTCGATTTTTCACGCTACATGGAGCTCGTGCTCTATACCCCTGGGCTCGGCTACTACAGCGCTGGCAGCGCGAAGCTCGGACCGAGCGGTGATTTTGTCACCGCGCCCGAGCTCAGCGGCCTGCTCGGGCGCGCGCTCGCACGCACCTTGCGCGCCGAGCTCGGCGGCACCGCGGCGCCCGTGATCCTCGAGCTCGGCGCGGGGTCCGGCGCGCTCGTGGCCCAAATTCTCGACGCGCTCGCGGACTTGCGGCCGACCTACCTCATCCTCGAGCCGAGCGCAGACCTGCGCGAGAGGCAGGCGCGTTCGCTCGCGCGCTTTGCCGGCCGCGTCTCTTGGCTCGATCGTCTACCGGCGCAGCCGAACGCGCACGCGGTCATCGCGAACGAGGTGCTCGACGCGTTGCCGGTGTCGCGCTTCGCGAAGTGGGGTGAGCGCATCGTGCCGCTCGGTGCCGTCGAGCAAGGCGACGGGTTCGCGTGGGCCGACGGGCCGGAGCGCGACGAGCTCACGGTCGCAGTCGGCGCGCTCGAGCGTGCGCTCGGCGCGCCGCTTCCGGACGGCTACGAAAGCGAGATCGCGCTGCAGCTGCCCGCGTGGCTCGCGAGCGTCGCGGCCGTGATCGACCGCGGCTGCATGCTGCTCGTCGACTACGGGCTCGTGCGGCGCGAGTACTACCACCCGCAGCGCTCGGCGGGCACGTTGATTTGCCACTATCGCCATCGCGCCCACGACGATCCTTTCTTATATCCCGGTCTCCAGGACATCAGCGCGTGGGTCGATTTCAGCGCGTGCGCGGATGCGGCGCGCGCGGAGGGACTCGACGTCGCGGGCTTCACGACCCAAGCGCAGTTCCTGCTTGCGACGCTTGGGGCCGAGCCGCCGACGACTGGCACGGATGCGGCGGCGCTGCGCGAGCGCAGCGCGCTGAAGACGCTGCTCCTGCCCGGGGAGATGGGAGAGCGGTTCAAGGTTCTGATGCTGCGCAAGGGTGCCGCGTTCGGCGGCGAACTGCCGGGACGGGACCTGCGCGGCTGGCTCTGAGTCGTCGCGCCGCGCAGCAGTGGTATCGGCGCGCCCGCTGCTGCCGGTTTATATCGGCGCTCAGCTCAGCGCGGCTTTCACCGCGTCGAGCCTCGCATCGTGCAGCGCCTTCCCGAGCGCCTCGCCTTCGACGTTGCGTTCGGCGCGGATGCGCGCGGCATCGACCGAGCGGGCCGCGCGCAGCGCCGTGCGAAAAATCTCGCCCTGCACGTACGGGCGGTTCTCGAACCCCGTGCGGCCGCGCATGTCGGCTTCGCACGCGAGCAAGAACTCTTCGAAGCGCTCCGGTTGGCGCAAGCCGTCTACGGTCGTGATCACCTCGAGCACGGTTCTTGGCTTGAGCTCCGCCGCGCGATGTACCGTGCCGTGATGGCGCGCCACGTGCACCGCGAGCTCGCGGAATCGATTCGGCACCGGCAGCCGCTTGCACAGCGCTTCGAGCAACTCCTCCGAGCGCCGCTCGTGGCCGTGATGCGCCGGCAGCACGCCTTTAGGCGTCGCCGCCTTGCCGAGGTCGTGTGTGAGCACCGCGAAACGCACGGTCGGTGCGGGCGTGAGCCGCGCCGCGACCTGGAGCGCGAGCAGCACATGCAGGCCTGTGTCGACCTCGGGGTGCCAGCGCTCGGGTTGCGGCACGCCGAACAGCGCGTCGACCTCGGGGAACACGCGCGCAAGAGCTCCGCAGTCTCGCAGCACTTCGATGTATGCAGCGGGATCGTCCTCGGCGAGCGCCTTGGCCGTCTCCTGCCAGACGCGCTCGGGCTTGAGCGCCTCGATCTCGCCGCTCGCGACGATCTCGGCCATCAACTTCTGCGTCTCGGGCGCGACCTTGAAGCCGAGCTTCGCGAATCGGGCCGCGAAGCGCGCGACGCGCAGCACGCGCAGCGGATCCTCGGCGAACGCGGGGGACACGTGGCGCAGCACGCGCGCATCGAGATCGCGCCGGCCTCCCCACGGATCGATGAGCGAGCCGTCGGCCGTGCGCGCGATCGCGTTGATCGTGAGATCGCGGCGTTCGAGATCCTGCTCGAGCGTCACGCTCGCGGCGGTGTCGAACGTAAACCCCGTGTAGCCGCGGCCGACTTTGCGCTCGGTGCGCGCGAGCGCGTATTCGTCGCCGCTGGTCGGATGGAGGAAGACAGGGAAGTCCTTGCCGACGCGCCGGTAGCCTTGCGCGAGCAGCTCGTCGGCCGAAGCGCCGACGACGACCCAGTCGCGCTCCTTGACCGGCAGGCCGAGCAGGGCGTCGCGTACGGCCCCGCCGACCTCGTAAACTTTCATGGCCCGCATCATACCGTAGCGACATGACCCTCGAGATTCACCGCATGCCGAACGTTTGCCGCGCGCTCGCGCGAGCGGCCATCGTTGGCGTCGCCGTCGTCTCGGTCGCGGGCTGTGCGTTCTACTGGCAAGCGATCGGCGGAGAGTTCGACCTGCTGCGCAAGCGCACGCCGATCGACAAGCTGCTCGCGGATCCTGCCGTCGATGCGAAGACGAAGACCGAGCTCACCGCAGTGGCCGAGATACGCAAGTTCGCGGTCACGGATCTGCTCTTGCCGGACAACAAGAGCTACACGACCTACGTCGCGCTCGATCGCCCGTACGTCGTCTGGAACGTGGTCGCCGCCGAGCAGTTCTCGGTGCAGCCGAAGCGCTGGTGCTTTCCGGTCGCGGGCTGCGTCTCGTACCGCGGCTTCTTCGACCGCGCCGATGCCGAGCGCTTCGAGAAGGAGCTCGTCAGCGAGGGCTACGACACTTCGAGCGGCGGCTCGAGTGCGTACTCGACGCTCGGGTATTTCGCCGATCCGGTGCTCAGCACGATGCTCGGCGGCGGCGAATTGTACGTCGCGAGCACGTTGTTCCACGAGCTCGCACACCAGAAGCTCTACGTGAAGAACGACAGCGAATTCAGCGAGGCATTCGCGACCGCGATCGAGGAATACGGCACGGAACGTTGGCTCGTCGCGCGCGGCAACGACACGGCGCTCGCCGCGTACCAGCGCCGCCTCGCGCATCGCGCCGACTTCGCGAAGTTGATCTCCACACAGCAGGACAGGCTGCGGACCGTGTTTGCGACGAACGAGCCCGTGGAGCAGAAGCGCGCGGACAAGGCGCACGCGTTCGATACGATGCGCGCGGACTACGCGGCCCTGAAAGAGCGTTGGGGCGGCAGCGGCGAATACGACGCTTGGTTTGCTCAGCCGCTCAACAACGCAGCGCTCGCATCGGTCGCGACCTACCGGCGTTGGGTGCCCGCGCTGCGCGCGCGGATCGACGCCGTAGGGCTCGCCGAGTTCTACGCCGACGCGGCGGAGCTCGCGAAGCTCAAGGCGCCGGAGCGAGCAGCGCGACTCGAAGGCTGGAGGACCGCGGAGCTCAGCGCATCAAAATGAGCTGATTGCGGCCGCCGCGCTGGACCTCGAGGATGATCGAGCGCGAGCCTTCGATGGCCTTTTTCGCCTCGCCGAGGTTGTGCACCCGCAGCCGATTCACTTTCGTGATCACGTCGCCCGAGAGTAGCCCGCGGTTTGCCGCGGGGCTGTCAGGCTCGACACGCGTGACGAGGAGGCCTGGCACCTTGCCCGACTCGTTGTTGGCGAGCTCGGCGCCTTCGAAGGCCGGGTCGAGCGGCGCGCTGCCGCGGTTCTCGTCGGCCGGCGCGGCGCGTACGACTTTCGCCGGGGCCTCGCCGAGCGTTGCGTTGATCTTCACGGGATGCCCGTCGCGAATCACGCCGACGGCGACCTTCTCGCCCGGGCGCAAGAGCCCGATCGCCGCCTTGAGCGAGCCCGAGTCGCGCACGGTGTGCTCGTTGACGCTGACGATCACATCGCCGACCTGAATACCTGCGTGTTCCGCGGCGGAATTCGGGCCGACGATCTTCACCAGCGCGCCCGAGTTGTCGTGCAGGCCGTAAGTCGCCGCGAGATCGGGCGTGATGTCGTCGATGTTCACGCCGAGCAGCCCGCGGCTCACGGAGCCGAACATGACGAGCTGGTCCATGATCGAGCGCGCCATGTTCACGGGAATCGCGAAGCCGATACCGATGTTGCCGCCGCTGCGGGAAATGATCGCCGAGTTGATCCCGACGAGCTCGCCCCTGAGATTCACAAGGGCGCCTCCCGAGTTGCCGGGATTGATCGACGCGTCCGTCTGGATGAAGTCTTCGTACGCGTCGCGATTGATTCCGCTGCGGCCGAGAGCGCTCACGATTCCCGAGGTGACGGTGTTCGAGAAGCCGAACGGGTTGCCGATCGCGACGACGTAGTCGCCGACGCGCAGCTTGCCCGAGTCGCCGAACGGCATTTGGATGAGCGTTTCGTCCTTCACCTGCAGCACCGCGAGGTCGGAGCCTTCGTCAGAGCCGACGACCTTCGCGCTCAAGCTCCGGTTGTCGGAGAGCGTGACGGTGATCTTCTCCGCGTTCTCGACCACGTGGTGGTTCGTGAGGATGTACCCCTTCTTCGCGTCGACGATCACGCCCGAGCCCGCCGCCTCGATCTCGCGTTTGCCGTTCGGGTTCTGCCCGTCGAAGTCGAAGAACTTGCGCAAGAACTCGTCCTGCGCGAGCGGGTTGTCGACCTTGACGCTGCCGCTGACCGCGATGTTGACGACGGCCGGCGAGACCTTCTCGATCATCGGCGCCAGGCTCGGCACGTCGTTCGGCAGCTGGGCCGACGCGATCGACACATAAAGGCCTAGCGCAGCGAACAGCGCGAGGGAACGCCGCCGGGCTTTACGAGCGGGGAAATCGATCATGTGACACCTTATCGCAGGTTGGCCGCAGACTTGGCGCGCTCCGACACGCGCCAAAGCGCAATTGTCCGGCAGCGCCGCAGGCTGCTGCAACCCGGCTGGTTGCCCAACTCCGGCTTCATAGCCTTCATAACCTGTGCAGTACTTGTGGGCCGCAGGTGGATTTCCTGGACACAACATCTTGTGTTCAACACTTCGCGCGGCTTGCATTGCCGGAAATTCGAGATGATTTTAGGTCACTTATGTAACCATATGTTTTCATTCAATAAGATCGCCGCATTCTGTTTGTCATAAAGGCTTGACAGCCGCGAATCGCGCGCCTACTCTACGATCCAACGACACAAGATCTTGTGTCGGCAAAGCTAAAGCTCAGGGACGGAATCGACGGCTGCATTTGGGCAGTCACGGGGAGTCTTTCGCGCTTGATTTTTCGGGTCGCGATGGAACGTCGAGAGTCCGACGAGCCGACGGGGCGGCTTGTACAAAAGGAGAAAGGGGTAGAGCGGTTATGAACATGGCGTTCGAGCTCAAGGCATCGAGACTCGCGGACATCGCGCTCCAGGAAGCGTCCCTCAACATTTGGGACACCAAGTACCGGCTCAAGACGAAGTCAGGCGAGCCGGTCGATCGCGACATCGACGGGACCTATCAGCGCGTCGCTAAGGCCCTCGCGGCAGTCGAGGAGCCGTCGAGGCGCGCGGAATGGTTCGAGCGCTTCGTCTGGGCGCTGCATCGGGGTGCGATCCCGGCGGGCCGGATCACGTCGAACGCGGGCGCGGAATTTCACAAGCCCGCGACCTCGACGATCAACTGCACCGTGTCGGGAACGATCCACGATTCGATGAACGACATCCTGAACAAGGTCCACGAGGCGGGCCTCACCCTCAAAGCCGGATGCGGCATCGGCTACGAGTTCTCGACGCTGCGGCCGCGCGGCGCGTACGTGAGCGGCGCCGGTGCCTACACGTCCGGTCCGCTCTCGTTCATGGATATCTACGACAAGATGTGCTTCACCGTATCGTCGGCCGGCGGTCGACGCGGCGCCCAGATGGGCACCTTCGACGTCGGCCATCCCGACGCGATGGACTTCGTTCGGGCGAAACGCGAGGACGGCCGCCTCCGCCAGTTCAACCTATCGTTGTTGATCACCGACGAGTTCATGGACGCGGTGAAAAACGACAAGCCGTGGCAGCTCGCGTTTCCGATCTCCCAGCAGGAGGCCGCGGAGGACAAGATCGACTTGACCGATCCCGAGAAAGTCGTATGGCGCGAATGGCCGAGCAAGGGCAACTACGTGGTCGACACGGGCGGGCTCGTCGGGTGCCGAATCTACCGCACGCTGCCGGCGCGCCGCGTGTGGGACGTGATCATGTCGTCCACGTACGACTTTGCGGAGCCCGGGTTCGTGCTTATCGATCGCGTCAACGAGATGAACAACAACTGGTGGTGCGAAGATATTCGCGCCACGAACCCGTGCGGCGAGCAACCGCTGCCGCCCTATGGCGCGTGCCTGCTCGGGTCGATCAACCTCACGAAGTTCGTCATCGCGCCGTTCAGCGATCACGCTGACTTCGATTGGGATGAATTCCGCGAGGTCGTCAAGGTCTTCACGCGGATGCTCGACAACGTCGTCGAGGTCAACGGCCTGCCACTGCCCGAGCAGCGTGAAGAGATCTTGCGCAAACGCCGTCACGGGATGGGCTTCCTCGGCCTCGGCTCCGCGATCGCGTTGCTCGGCATGCGATACGGCTCGCCCGAGTCGATCCAATTCACCGAGGACGTGTCGCGAGAGCTCGCGCTCGCCGGTTGGCAGACGGGGCTCGACCTTGCGAAGGAGAAGGGCGCGGCACCGGTGCTGCTCGAGGAAGTCGAGGTCACCGAGTCGATGCTGCGCCGTCGGCCCGAGATGCGCGCCGACGGTTGGGCTATCGGCCAAAAGATTCCGGGTCGGGTCCTGCTAGCGCGCTATAGCCGCTACATGCAGCGGGTCCGCGAGGTCGCGCCGCAGCTCATCGACGAGATCGAGAAGCATGGCGCGCGGTTCACGCATCACAGCTCGATCGCGCCGACCGGCACGATCTCGCTGTCGCTCGCGAACAATGCGAGCAACGGAATCGAGCCTTCGTTCGCGCACCATTATTTCCGCAACGTGATCCGGCAGGGCAAGAAAACCAAAGAGAAGGTCGACGTGTTTTCGTTCGAGCTGCTGGCGTATCGCGCGATCGTGAATCCGCGCGCGATGCCAGGCTCTACGAAACCGGGCGAGAAGCTTCCCGATTACTTCGTGAGCTCCGAGGACATCTCGCCGCGCGAGCACGTGGACATCCAGGCCGCCGCCCAGAAATGGATCGATTCGTCGATCTCCAAGACGGCGAACGTGCCGACGGATTATCCGTACGAGAAGTTCAAGGACATCTATCTCTACGCCCACGAGAAGGGGCTGAAGGGCTGCACCACGTTTCGCTTCAATCCCGAGGCGTTCCAGGGCGTGCTCGTGAAGGAGAAGGATCTCAAGAGCACGACGTATCGCTTCACGCTCGCGGACGGCAGCACGATCGACGCGAAAGGCGACGATGAGATCGTGTACGACGGCGAGGTTCACACCGCGGCGAATCTGTTCGACGCGCTCAAGGAAGGCTACTACGGCAAGCTCTGATAGAGCGCGACGACGCGCTCGAGAGGCGGACATGGCAAAGATCACCATAGACAAGAAGATCGTGAAATACGCGGTCGCGAAGGACGAGGCGGAGAAGAAGCCGGAGCCTGCGCAACCGGAGCGTGAAGAGCAGAAAGTCATCCAGCTGCACGAGAAGCTCGAGCGGCCGGAGGTCCTGATTGGCTCGACGTACAAAGTGAAGACGCCGGTGTCGGATCACGCGATGTACGTCACGATCAACGACATCGTCTTGAACGAAGGCACGAAGCACGAGCAGCGCCGCCCGTTCGAAATCTTCATCAACTCGAAGAACCTGGATCATTACCAGTGGATCGTCGCGCTCACGCGGATCATGTCCGCGGTGTTTCGTAAGGGCGGCGACGTGACGTTTCTCGTCGACGAGCTGAAGGCGGTGTTCGATCCGCGCGGGGGCTACTGGCAGCCCGGCGGCAAATTCATGCCGTCGATCATTGCGGAGCTCGGCCACATCGTCGAGAAGCATCTGATCGAGATCGGCCTGCTGAAGCATCCGGACCTGAGCGTCGACCAGCGCAAGATGATCGCGACCAAGCGCGCGGAGTTCGAGCAGCGCGCGAGTCAGAAGGACGCGTTTGCCAACAACAGCTTTCCGGAAGGTGCGCAAATGTGCGGCAAGTGCAACACCGCGGCAGCGGTGATGCTCGACGGCTGCATGACGTGCCTGAATTGCGGCTATTCAAAGTGCGGCTAGCAGCGCGCCGGCAGCGGTGTAGCACGCGCCGACGCTAGGCGTCATGGTCCGCCGTTGGTCCGCCCCGAACGAAACGGGGCGGGCCTTTTTTTCTCCGCGCGGGCGCGACACCGAATCGACCGCAACTGAGTAGAATGAAGGTAAGCGCGGCCCGGAGCGACTGCCTGTCGTGACTCTCACGGTTCCCGATTTCTCGCGCGTCCGCGTCCTGGTCGCGGGCGACGTGATGCTCGACGAGTATTGGTTCGGCGACACCGCGCGGATCTCACCCGAGGCGCCGGTGCCCATCGTACGGACGCGCTCCGCCGAGCAGCGCGCGGGCGGCGCCGCGAACGTCGCGCTGAACACGGCCGCGCTGGGGGCGCAGACGGTTCTCGCCGGTATCGTCGGTGACGACGAGCGCGGCAAATTGCTCGAGAAGCTGCTCGTGCAACGCGGCGTTCGCTGCGAGCTCGTGCGTTCGCGGACGCTGCCGACGGTGCACAAGCTTCGCGTGCTCGCTCGCAACCAACAGCTGATTCGCCTCGACGCCGAGCAATCGCTCGAGCCTGCGGCGCCCGAGCTCGGCGCGCGCTTCGCGAAGCTCGTCAGTGCCGCGAACGTCGTCGTGCTGTCGGACTACGCGAAAGGCACGTTGAGTCGCCCGGCGGAGCTCATCGCGCACTGTCGGGCCGCGCGAGTGCCGGTGCTCGTCGACCCGAAGGGCACGCAGTTCGAGCGCTACCGCGGCGCGTTCGCGCTCACGCCGAACCGCGGCGAGTTCGAGGCCGTCGTCGGCCGCTGCGCGACGGAGGCCGAGCTCCTGAGCAAAGGCAACAAGCTGCGCGCCGATCTCGAGCTCGACGCGCTGCTCGTGACGCGCGGCGAGCAGGGCATGACGCTGTTCACCGAAGGGGAGCCGCACACGTTGCCGACTCAGGCGCGCGAGGTGTTCGACGTTACGGGTGCGGGCGATACGGTCATCGCCGTGCTCGCCGCGGCCATCGCGGCCGGGCTCGATCCGCGCGACGCGGCCGGGCTCGCGAACCTCGGCGCCGGCATCGTCGTCGGCAAGATCGGTGTCGCGACGGCGAGCCGCTCGGAGCTGCAGCACGCGCTGCACATGCAGGGCAGCGGCGGGCGCGGGCTCGTCGAGTTACCCGAGCTTCTCGGGCTCGTCGCCGAAGCGAAGGCGCGCGGCGAGCGCGTCGTGATGACCAACGGCTGCTTCGATATCTTGCACGCGGGTCACGTGAGCTACCTCGAAGAGGCTAAAGCGTGCGGCGACCGGTTGATCGTCGCCGTCAACGACGACGCATCCGTGAGCCGATTGAAAGGACCCTCGCGTCCGATCAACCCGCTCGCCGATCGAATGGCCGTGCTCGCGGGCCTCGCGGCG
>Ga0207711_10001646_pt1 | contig 20609 bp, 20 predicted proteins | sample KBSS34metaG_FD_184401 | JGI IMG/M metagenome (GOLD analysis project Ga0207711, IMG submission 184401) | Switchgrass rhizosphere microbial communities from Kellogg Biological Station, Michigan, USA - KBS S3-4 metaG (SPAdes) (version 2) | ecosystem: Host-associated > Plants > Roots > Rhizosphere...
TACCGACATGTGCCGCTCGACCGCGGGCCTCGTCGCCGCGATGTCGAACCGATGGCGCTCGGGCTTGCCCGCGACCAGCCGGTCGAAGGCGCGCTCCACCGCCTCCTTGCCGCCTGACCGCAGTATTTCACGAAGCTCGACCTTCTGGTCATGGCCGAGGCAGCCAAAGACCGTTCCGGTCGCCGTGATCCGGATGCGGTTGCAGCCTGAGCAGAAATTGTCACTGATCGGCGTGATGAAGCCGATGCGGGTGCCGAGCTCGGCAACATCGTAATAGCGCGCGGGTCCGCCCGTCCGCGCGAGCGAGGGAAACAGGTTGAAGCGTTCCTCGAGCGCCCCCCTCACCCCGCCCAGCGGCAGATAGTGCGCGGTTCGATCGTCCTCGACCTCGCCCAGCGGCATGGTCTCGATCAGCGTCAGGTCAAAGCCGTGGCTTGCACACCAGCGAAGCATCGGCTCGACTTCGTCCTCATTAATGCCCCTGAGCGCGACCATGTTGATCTTCACCCTGAGCCCCGCGGCCTTGGCCGCGGCGATCCCGCCCAGCACCCGGTCGAGCCGCCCGCGCCGCGTGATCCGCGCGAACTTCGCCGAATCGAGGCTGTCGAGGCTGACGTTGACCCGCCGGACGCCGTTCGCTGCCAGGCTGTCAGCCGCCTCCGCCAGCTGGCTGCCGTTGGTGGTCAGCGTCAGTTCGTCGAGCCCTTCGCCGAGGCGTTTCCCGAGCCGCTCGACAAGGTCGAGAATGCCGCGCCGGACCAGCGGCTCGCCGCCGGTCAAACGCAGCTTGGTCACGCCGCGCTGGATCGCCAAGTCGACCAGCGCCTCAATCTCGTCGAAGCTCAGAAGCCGGTCGCTCGGCACGAAATGCATGTGCTCGGCCATGCAATAGACGCAGCGGAAGTCGCACCGGTCGGTGACCGACAGCCGGACGTAGCTGATCGTTCGTCCAAATCCGTCGATCAGCGCCCGAGGCATCGCGCTACAAGCCGCCATCGACCGGCTCGTAGCCCGCTTCGCGGAGCTTCGACGACAGCTCCTCGCCGGTGCGTTTCGCCAGCTCGCCATCCTCGGAGCGGATCACGAAATTGCTGCCGTAGCGGCCATCCCGGAAGAAGGGATAGCTGCCGATCGCGACGCCCGGGTTCGCCTCCTCGGTCTCGCGGAGCAGGTCGGCAACGTCGCTTTCCGGCGCCCGCGCCCCGACGGTCACCGACACGACCGGCTTGCCGCCCTCGAGCTTCCCGGTCAGCGCCTCGAGCATGCTCGCCGCGATGCCCGGCACGCCGGCCATCACGTAAACGTTCCCCATCCTGATCCCCGGCGCACCGGAGCTCGGATTCTCGATCAGCTCGGCGCCTTCCGGAACCCGCGCCATCCGGAGCCTGGCCTCGGTCAGCCCGCCCGGCCGGTCGCGATAATAATTCTTGAGGATTCGGCGAGCGACCGGATGGACGACCACCGGCACTTGGAACGCCTCCGCCATCGCATCGACCGTGATGTCGTCGTGCGTGGGCCCGATCCCGCCTGTGGTGAACAGGTAATCGTGCTCGGCGCGGAGCTCGTTCCCCGTCGCGGCGATGCGCCCCCTGTCGTCGGGCACGATCCTGACTTCGGCCAGCCGGATCCCGTGCTGGTTCAGCCACAGCGCGACCTGGGCGACATTCTTGTCCTGCGTCCGGCCGGACAGGATCTCGTCCCCGATCACGACCAGCGCCGCCGTCCAGACCCGTTCTCCGCTCATTGCTCGATCAGCGCCTTCAGGCGCGCGAAACGATCGGGCGCGAGCAGCTCGGCCGGGTTGTAATATTCCCCAAAGCTCGGAACGCCCTCAGGCAGCGGAGCCCAGCTCGGCTTGTCGGTAACGTAGATGGCGGCATCGGGGTGAACCGCGGACGGATCGTCCAGTGAGCCGACGCGAACCGCGGCGGCTTTTCGGCCTAGCCGATAGTGACTCCAGACCGGTGTCCCGCAGTTGGCGCAGCGGACGACGATCTGGGTCGCACCGCTTCCAGTCTTGAACTCATGCTCAGCAAGGTCGCCGGAGAGGAGCTCCAGCCGATCCGCCTCGATGAAGGCGTTGACCGCCGACCCGGTTCCGGTCTGCCGCTGACAAAGGCTGCAGTGGCAGTTGTTGACGAAGATCGGCTCGTCATTGAGCCGGTAGCGGACCGCGCCGCACCCGCAGCCGCCTTCCAGGGTCTTGCTGGCCATAAGCCACGGCAATGCCTATCTTGGGCCAATGACTCAATACATCACCGTCGCGGCCGACGACCGCGTCGAGGCCAAGAACGGAATCATCAAGCTGCATGGGCCGGAAGGCTTTGCGGGAATGCGGAAGGCTGGCCGGCTCGCGGCCGAGATTCTCGATGCGCTCGTCCCTCATGTCGTCTCCGGCGTTTCGACGCAGGAGCTCGACGACATCGTCTACCGGATGGCGCTCGACGCCGGCGCGCTCCCGGCGACGCTCGGCTATCGCGGCTACACCAAGTCGAGCTGCATCTCGATCAACCATGTCGTCTGCCACGGGATCCCGAGCGAGAAGACGCTGAAGGACGGGGACATCGTCAACATCGACGTCACTCCGATCGTCGACGGCTGGCACGGCGATTCCAGCCGCATGTACCTCGTCGGGGACGTGCCGCTGCGCGCCCGCAAACTGGTCGACATTACCTATGAATGCCTAATGCTGGGGCTCGAACAGGCTAAGCCCGGCAACCACCTCGGCGACATCGCGAGCGCGATCCAGCGCCATGCCGAAGCGCATCGCTACAGCGTTGTGCGCGACTTCTGCGGCCATGGCGTCGGCCGGGTGTTCCACGACAGCCCCGAAGTGGTCCATGCGGGACGCCCCGGAACCGGTCCGGAGCTCAAGCCCGGCATGTTCTTCACCGTCGAACCGATGATCAACCTCGGCCGGCCCGACGTGAAAGTGCTCGACGACGGCTGGACCGCGGTCACCCGCGACCGCTCGCTATCCGCCCAGTTCGAGCATTCGATCGGCATCACCGACACCGGCTGCGAGATCTTTACGAAGAGTCCCGCCGGCCTCGACAAGCCGCCCTACGCCTGACCGAATTGGCGTTTTGGGGCAGGAACTTGCCCCGCATTTCGTCGGTCCGTCGAAAAGTCGTATTGCGCAGCTAGCCCCGTATTACTAACCCAATACGGTCGCATCGGGGGACTCGCGCATGCTCGAAATCGCCAATCTGTCGCACACCTATGCCAACGGCACCAAGGCGCTCGACAACGTAAGCCTTTCGATCCCCAAGGGCATGTACGGCCTCCTGGGCCCCAATGGCGCGGGCAAATCGACGCTGATGCGTACCGTCGCGACCCTCCAGGAGCCGACCGAGGGCACCGTCTTCTTCGGCGACATCGACGTTCTCGCCCAGCCTGACCGGCTGCGCCGGACGCTCGGCTACCTTCCCCAGGACTTTGGCGTCTACCCGCGCGTCTCGGCCTATGCGATGCTCGACCAGCTCGCCGTGCTCAAGGGCATCACTGCCCCCGGCGAACGCCGCTCGGTGGTCGAGACCCTGCTCGAGCAGACCAACCTCTGGGCGGTCCGCAACAAGTCCATCGCCGGCTTCTCCGGCGGCATGCGCCAGCGCTTCGGGATCGCCCAGGCGCTGATCGGCAATCCCGACCTGATCATCGTCGACGAGCCGACCGCAGGCCTCGACCCCGAGGAGCGCAACCGCTTCCTCAACCTGCTGGCGGCGATCGGCGACAATGTCGTCGTGATCCTCTCGACCCACATCGTCGACGACGTCGCTGACCTTTGCCCCCGCATGGCGGTGCTCGCCAATGGCCGCGTTCAGCTCGAAGGCAAGCCGGCCGACTTGGTCGCGGGGACTCGCGGCAGGATCTGGAGCAAGACTGTCGATCGATCCGAGCTGGAGAACTACCAGGAGAGCCACGAGATCATCTCGACCCGCCTCTACGCCGGCCGGTCGGTGATCCACGTCCTGTCCGACACCCGCCCCGACGGCTTCGAGCCGGTCGAAGGCGGTCTCGAGGACGTTTATTTCTCGACCCTCTCCACCCTCCGCCGCGCGGCCTGACGCAAATGCGCATGCTGCTTGGCATCACCGGATTCGAAATCCGCTACCAGCTCCGCAACCCGGTCTTCTGGGTAGCCGTCGCGATCTTCTTTCTGATGGGCTTCGGCCTGACGGCGAGCGAGAACGTCAGCATCGGAACGCCCGGCGGCGTCCACGAGAATGCGCCGAGCGCCATCGCGGTCGGAACCGCGGTCTTTTCCTTGTTCTACGTATTCGTCGTCACGGCGTTCGTCGCCAACGCGATCATCCGCGACGATGCAAGCGGCTTTGCGCCCATCGTCCGCGCGACCTCGGTTACGCCGCGTCAAATCCTGATGGGACGCTTCCTCGGCGGCCTCTTCATCGCCTGGCTCGGATATCTCGCGCTTCCGCTCGGAATGTGGGCCGGGTCCGTGATGCCGTGGGTCGATGCCGAGCGGATCGGTCCTCAGGCCTTCTCCTATTACGCCTGGCCGTTCCTCATCTTCGCTCTGCCCAACATCTTCCTCCTTTGCGCGGTGCTGTTCGCGCTGGCGACGCTGCTACGCTCGATGATGGCCGCCTATGTCGGCGCAATCACGCTGGTCATGGGCTATCTCGTCACCAGCAACGTCATCGGTCAGAAGATCGAGTATCGCGAGACGCTCGCGCGCTGGGAGCCGCTCGGGACCGGCGCGCTTGGCCAGGCCCAGCGGTACTGGACCCAGAGCGAGCTCAATAGCCGGCTCGTCGAGTTCAGCGGCACCTTGCTGTTCAATCGCCTCTGGGCCCTAGCGCTGGGCATCCTGTTTCTCGGGATCACCCTGTGGCGCTTCACGATGACCGAGCGTGCGCCGTCACGCTTCAGGCTGAGGCGGCTGGCGAAGCGCCAAGCGCAGGAAGAGCAAGTGGCCGCCGTCCCTGCCGCGACCGGCGGCGAAGCGATCTTCGCGCGCGACGCTAAGCCCTCCCGCGCTACGCAGTTCATGACCCGCGTGCGCGTCGAAGTCCGGCAGGTGCTGACTAGCCCAGGCCTCATCGTCCTGACGCTGCTTGCGGTCGCCTTCACCGGCCTCGTGTTGTGGCTCGCCCGCTCGACCTATGGGACCCCGGATCACCCGACGCTCGCCGCGACGATCACCGGCGTGACTGGCGGCTCGACCCTGTTCCTCATCATGATCGCGGCCTTCTTCGGCGGCGAGCTGGTCTGGCGCGAGCGCGACCGCCAGGTCAACGAGCTGATCGATTCAACCCCGGTCCCGAGCTGGGTGATGACCGTGCCGAAGATGCTCGCGATCTTCCTCGTCCTGCTGGTCGTGAACGTCGCCGCGGCGCTAACCGGCATCGTCTACGAGATCACCCAGGGGGCGCGGGTGATCGGAATCCCCGAATTCTTCGCCTGGTTCATTCTGCCGTCGGCGGTCAGCGGACTGCTGATCGCCATCCTCGCCGTCTTCATCCAGGTTCTGAGCCCGAACAAATATGTCGGCTGGGGCGTGATCTTCGTCTGGTTCGTGCTCGGCGTTTTCCTCAGCAACCTGGGCTACGGCAATCCGCTGTACAATTACGGCCAGTCGCCCAACGTGCCACTGAGCGACTTCGTCGGCCAAGGCAGCTTCTGGAAGGGCGACGCGGTCTTCAAATTCTACTGGCTGTGTTTCGCCGTGATTCTCGCCGTCATCGCCCACCTGCTGTGGCCGCGCGGCACCGACCTTGCGGTCCGCAGCCGCTTCAAGCGCATCTCAAGCCGTTTCTCGGTGCCCGTTTTCGCGATCATCGGCCTCGCCGCGCTCGGCATGGGGGTGAGCGGCGCCTACGCTTATTACAACATCAAGGTGCTCAACCGGTACCAGACGGCCGATGAGCAGGAAAAATTTCAGGCCAACTACGAGCGCAAATATCTGAAGTTTGAGAAGCTCCCCCAGCCCGCCGTGACCCACGTGACGCTCAATGGGCAGCTCTATCCGAAGCAGCGCCTGCTCGTCGTCGACGGCCGCTACGACCTCGCCAACAAGACCAATGTCCCGATCAACGAGATTCACATCCGTCAGGGCGACCCCGACGTGGAGTTCCTGAAGCTCGATATCCCCGGTGCGCGCCTCGTCTCCAACGACAGGGACTTCGGCTACCGGATCTACCGCTTCGACCGGCCGCTCGCGCCCGGCACCACTGCCGCTATCAACTTCCGCTCACGCCTGTGGCGTCGCGGTTTCCGCGCGTTCAATCCGTCGACGGACGTGATCGAGAACGGCACGTTCACGAACAACAGCGACTTCGCGCCGCTTATCGGCATGAGCCGCCAGGGATTGCTGACCGACCGCGCCAAGCGCCGCCGCCAGGGCCTCTCGCCAGAGCTTCGTCCCGCGAAGCTCGAGGACATGTCGGCGGTCGGCTCGAACTATGTGAAGGCCGATTGGGTGACGTCGGACATTACGCTGACGACCGACGCCGACCAGACACCGATTGCGCCCGGCAGCCGCGTCTCCGACGTTACTCGCAACGGCCGGCGGACGGCCCATTTCGTCAGCACAGCGCCGATCCTCAATTTCTTCTCGATGCAGTCAGCCGACTACCGCGTCGCCTCGCAGGTCCACAACGGGCTCAACCTGTCGGTTTATTACCACGCCGGGCACGACTGGAACGTCGGCAAGATGCTGCGCGCGATGGCGCTCGCGACCGATTATTACCGCGCGCACTTCGGCCCGTACCAGTTCAACTATGCGCGGATCATCGAATTCCCGGGCTATGCGAGCTTTGCACAGGCGTTCGCCGGCACCATGCCTTATTCGGAATCGATCGGCTTCAACGCCAGGACCGACGACCCGGAGAAAATCGACTTCACCACTTATGTGGTCAGCCATGAGATGGCGCACCAATATTGGGCGCACCAGGTGATCGGCGCCGACATGCAGGGCGGAACGGTAACCAGCGAGACGCTCGCTCAATATTCGGCGCTGATGGTGATGAAGCACCTCTACGGGCCGGACAAGATCCGCCGTTTCCTCAAGTATGAGCTCGATAATTACCTGCGCAGCCGCCAGGGCGAAGTGGTCGAGGAAGTGCCGCTCGAGCGGGTCGAGAATCAGGGCTACGTCCATTACCGCAAAGGCGCTCTGGTCATGTACCTGCTGCAGGAGCGCCTTGGCGAAGACGCGGTGAACCGCGCGCTTTCCCGCTTCGTCGCCAAGTGGCGCTTCAAGGGCCCGCCTTACCTTCGCTCGGTCGATCTGATCGACGAGTTCCGCAAGGAGGCGAAGACGCCCGAGCAGCAGCAGCTGATCACCGACCTGTTCGAACGCATCACGCTCTACGACCTCAAGGTGAAGTCGGCCTCGACCCGCAAGGACGCAACCGGCTGGACGACGACGCTCGTGGTCGGCGCGGACAAGTTCTACGCCGGCGGCAAGGGCGCCGAGACCAGGACCAGGCTCGCCGAGCCGATCGAGGTCGGCCTGTTCAGCGCGCGGCCGGGGCTTGGCGCCTTCTCGCAGAAGGACGTGATCTTTATGGAACGGCGGCCGATCCGCAGCGGCGAGCAGCGGATCGTTCTGCACAGCACGCAGAAGCCAGGCTTCGCCGGCGTCGATCCCTATAATTTCTACATCGACCGCAACAGCGACGACAATGTGAAGGAGATCACGGCGGGCTGAGCCCCGCCGTCGCCGGACCGTTAACCCGGTGCTTTCACCTTATTGACACAAGTGTCAGCGAATGAAAGCGTCAGACACTTCCTGATTCGAGGCATGGATGTTCCGTCACCCGATTGCGATCGACCCCGCGGACATCGACCATATGGGCCATGTCAACAACGCCGCCTACCTAAAGTGGGTGCAGGAGGCGGTGATCGACTACTGGAGCAGCGTCGCACCGCCCGACGCCGTTGGCCGGCACCTGTGGGTCGCGCTCAAGCACGAGATCACCTACCTCAAGCCGACCTTCCTCCAGGACACGGTCGTCGCCGAGGTGATCGCCGAGAAGGTTGAGGGCGCGCGGGCGATGTTCACCACCGTCCTTCGCCGCGGCGAAGAGGTGCTGAGCGAGATCAAGAGCAGCTGGTGCTGCCTCGACGCGGTCACCAGGCGCCCTGCCCGCCTGGCCCGCGACATCGTCGGTCGCTTCCTCCCGCCGGTTAGCGCCTAGAGCTTTTTCGCGAAGTCGGGCTTGCCGTCGTTGGACAAAGCGGCGGTGATCCACCGCGTGCTTTCGAACTGGCCGAAGATCATCATCAACATCAACGTCATCGGCACCGCAAGGAACGCGCCCGACAGGCCCCAAAGGATCGTCCAGAAGGACAGCGCGAGTATGGTCACGATCGGATCGATGTTCTGCGTCTCGGCCTGCATCTTGGGATAGATAACGTTGCCAACGACCAGTGCCGCGACCTGGCTCACCCCGAAGATCACGACTGCCTGCCAGGCCGTGGGGAACTGCAGCAGGGCGAACAGGGCCGGAGCGATCGATCCGATCGTCACCCCGATGTTGGGGATGTAGGTCAGGAGGAAGAAGACCACCGTCCAGAACAGGATGTTGTTCAAGCCTACGGCCATCATCGCGAGGACGGCGGCGAGCGTGATCATCGCGCCGGTGACGGTCTGGACCCACATGTAGGTCCGGATGTCGGCAGCGGCGCGTTCGACCAGCCGGTTGGGCGAGCTCGGCCCCGAGGACCGCGCAATCTGGTCGAACTTGCGGGTAATCCGCCTGCGGCCCGCAAGCATGAAGCCAAAATAGATGACGACCAGGATGACCGTTCCGCCGATCCCCTGAACCCCGGAGAGCACGACACTGGCGACCTGCCGCACGTTGACCTGCCCGACCAGCGACTGGAGGTCGAGCGGGACCGAGAGATGGAGCGCCCTGCCGATATCCTGGACCAGCCCGTTCAGGCGGCTGGCGAGTGCCGGCCCCTGGCCGACCATCTGCACCGCGCCCTCGGCCAGCACGAATATTCCGCCGGCCGCAGTGACGATGACCAGCACGCCCGCGATCCACGAAACCAGCCAGGCGGGCGCGCCCGGCCAATGGCGCTTGATCGCGTCGACCACGGCTTCGACAATCACAACCAGCACGAACGCGATGACCAGCGGGATCAGGATGTCGCGCAGGAAGTAGAGCAGCGCGAGAATCGCCGCGATGCCGGTGAACACCAGCGATGTCGTCGCAAAGCGCGAACCGTCGGTGGGTCTAGGGGCCAGGGATCCGCGTCCAGACTTGCGACTTGCACCCGAAATTGCCTGTCAGGCACCCGCGCGCGACGATCGTGCCGTCATCCTGCAGCGTGCCTGTCCCAGTGAACACGTGGTTCAAGTCGGGAACGAACACCTTGCCCTTCCATACCTTGGGGCTGACCTCGTGGAAGTCGCGGAACAGCTCCGTTCCGACCAGGTTCGGCGTGCCACCTTTCGCCGAATCGGCCTTTGCCTTGTCGTTCGCCCAGATGACGGTGCCGCACCGGCCCGTTCCGCAGGAGTGGACCCGGACGTGGACGCTGTTCTGCGGATTGCGCCAGACGCTGTCCGCGGGCGCGGGCGGATCGGCCAGCGCCGCGCTCGTCACGGCCAGCGCTAGAGTCGCCGCTGGCGCAGCAATCGCGAGGAACTTTCGCATCCGAAACCCCCTGGACGCGCCCTACTCCCAATGCCCCGTTGTTGCCAGCGCCCTGGAACCCCTGTCGCAGATACTGGTCAGGCCGCTCGCAACTTGAGACCGCGGACAGTCTCCGCGCGCTCCCGCGCAAAATGCGCCGCGTGCCTCGCCATCAGCGCCTGAAAACGCGGGTTGGAGTGGAGAGAAAGGAAGGCAGGTTCGTCGAGCAATCTGGGGAAGTCAGTATGCCCGATGTGAAGCCATCCGCGTGCATAGGCGCGTTCGAGGGCGTCCAGCGCATCGTTGGTCTTGCCCTGTGCAGCCCATATCCCGGCGGCGTCCTCATCAAAGAAAATGGGAACTCTGCCGTGCGAATAGACGGCTCGAACCGTAGCTTCGGAGCGTCGCAGCAATTCCTCGGCCTCGCCGGACCGGCCTTCCCGCCTGAGCGAGATGGCAACGATCGGAACGTCTCTCACACGGAGTGCGCCAATTGGCTGTCCCTTATGAATCCGCAACAGCCCGACTGTACTATCGTAGGTAGCCACGAGTTCGCGCGTTCGCCTGGCCGCCAACATCAGCTTGGCGGCAAGCGCATTTTCATCGGCGTAGACCAGCGCGGCGGCTGGCGAGCTGGTATGCTTTCGCCATTCGCTCGGCGAGGGGGGAGTGGTCATGGTTGGTGCGGCAACAAAACGACTACCGCCGATCAACGCTCTGCCGGTGCGCACTGGCGCGGCCGCTGTCAAATGCAGATCGAACAACAATTGATCGAGGCCGGACCGCGAAGGAACTGCCCACCGCGATTGGGAATTCGCCACAATTGACCATTTCCGCGCCGCCTCGGAAAAGTCGCCAACGAGGCGTGCGACACGAGCCTCCGCAAAGTTCTGCGTCATGGGATCATCAGGAAATGAAGCCTTGATCACCTGTTCGGCGCCCGCGCGATCGCCCATGATCGCGAGATTATCGATCATCGCTCGCAAGGGCAGCGGCCAAAGCGGGTCAAGGTCGTGCGCACGGCGGTCCGCCGCCACGCACTTGTCGAACTCGCCCGACGCGCAACTAGCGGTCGCCAACCAGATGAAGCCCTGGCCACTTCTAGGATCGAGCGCAGCCGCACGCCGGAGATGAGTGACTGCTTCGGGAGATTCCGATCCGAGTAGGGTAGCCAGCACGCCGTGAGCGGCAGCTAAATTGGGATCGAGTTGTAGCGCCCGCTCTGCCGCATGGTAGGCGCCAGGGAGGGCTGCGACCATGCCTTCGTTGCCCTTAATTTCGGCATCGAGCTGCAAGGCGTCCGCGAGACTTGCCCAGGCGGGTGCAAAGCCGGGATCGATCCTGATTGCCTCGCGCAATAAGACTACTGCGTCGTGACCAGACTGCGGGTTTCCGGATCTAAGCAGTCCCCGCGCTTCGAGATACGCGGCGTAAGCGTCGCCATTGATCGGCCGCAGTGCGCGCTTTCCCGCAAAGACGAGCTTACGCCGAAGGCCGTCGGCCACGGATTGGCCGATAGAGCTTTGAATCTTCAGGATGTCGTCGAGCTTTCCGTCGTAGGTCTCGGACCACAACCGAACTCCGTCTCTGGCCCGCAACAAATCGGCGTTGACCCGCACGTGGTCGCCCTGCCGGCGGACGCTGCCCTCCACCACATAATCAACGTTGAGTGCCCGCGCGGCCGCGCGGATGTCAGAATGCTCTCCGAAGCTGCTCGACGATGAGCTCCCGGCGACGCGGAATTGCGGCTCGCGGGCGAGTTGTCCCAGGATTTCCTCGCCGACTCCCTGCGCGAAATAGGGATCGCCAGGCGACAGATTCCGGAACGGAAGAACGGCAATTGAGGTCGGGGGTTCTTTCAGCGGCCAACCGATCACGCGGGCCTTCCATGCACCGCCAACGACCAGCAGCAGGATAATCAGCGCGGCGAGGATGCCCCGCTGCAGCGCCGGTCGGCGCCAAGCCGGCCGCTCGCCGTTGGATCCTTCAATCAGTCGATAGCCCACCCTCGACACCGTCTCGATCTCGAACGGCTGGGGCGAAAACTCCTTGGCGAGGTGGCGCAACGCGACGATGCAGCGGTTGAGCGCGTCGTCGCCGACGATGCGGCCATCCCAGCACCGGTCGATCAGCCGCTCGCGCGAAACCACTTCAGGCCGGGCGGATGCGAGCGCCACGAGGACCTGCGCCACTCGAGGTTCAAGTTCGCGTCCGCTGCCGTTGATTGCCACCCTGCGGCGGGCCGGACTGACGTGCAGCCCACCCAAATCAAAGTCCGGCGATTCCGCCAGATTGATCTGGGTTTCACTCACCTCACTGGCCGAACTGCATGATCATCGGCAATCCATCACCCAATCATCGGCCTAAGCCACTAGCAAATGCCGGCTTTAGAGTCTCCAAATTACTTTGGATCCCAAAGTCGCGATCTTTCGCATATCAACGAGGGAACTTGGCATGACCAACGGCAGAAAATTGAGCATGGCATCATTTACTGCCATCGCAGTTGCGCTCGCTGGCTGTGGCGGCGGAGGTGGCGTTGATTCCATGCCCCCGGCGCCTGTGGCGGCAACGCCGACACCCGCTGCAACGCCGTCGGCAGTTCCGGCTCGGGCGTCTGTGGGTGCCGGCCCAGCGCCGGTGTTCGCAACGGCCGGCGGACCGAACTTCACCACTGGCACCGCCGCGGGGACGGCCTTCCCCATGCTCCAGACGGTCATGTTCCAGAACGGCAGCCACTATGAGTCAGACACCGGCGCGATTGCGGCGGGCGGAGCAGCAACGTTCGATGGCGGACAATTGTCAGTAAATATCCCAGACAGTCGCCCTGGGCCGTGGTCGGGCTATTCCGATCTCGATTGGACGCGCGCTGGCCATTGGGGCATTTCGACCGATTGGTTCGTGCTTCCCAACACTGACGGCGTATTCATCGTCGGCTATCAAACCCCTTCGCAGGGAATGCCCTCGACAGGCAGCGCGACGTTCAGCGGTCGGGCCGAGGGCACCGTCTTCGGGTCATCAATCGACCGGCAAGCAATCGAGCTGAGCGGCGGCACGGCGCAATTTACGGCCAATTTCGCCGCGCGAACACTAAATGGGACGGTAACCGGCCTGACTGCCCGCGATACGATCAACGGGATTTCGACCGGCAATCTTGTCCCGTGGAATGATTTTTCGTTCACATCTACGATCACCGCAAATTCCTTCAGCGGCACTTCGATGGTCACGAGCGCTCCGGGAGGGCTGACCTCGCTCCCCGGAACCGCGACAGGGACAATCGAAGGCAAGTTCTTTGGACCAACCGCTCAGGAGGCGGGCGCTGTTTGGACGTTGTTCGGTGGGTCGAACGGCGCCATTGGTACCCTCACCGGCAAGCAGCACTAGCGCTCAGCACGATGTCCAGCATCAGCCGCATCGCGCACGGCGGCCTGCTGGCGATCCTTCTCGGCGCCACATCCTCCGGCAGCTCTGCGACCGGGCCGGTTTGGGCGGAGACCGGTGTTGAGACGGCCAAGGCGTTGATGCTGAATGGACGGCGCGAGGAGGCGAAGTCCCTGTTGCAGGACCTTGCGAGGGAGCGGCCGGCCAGGAGCGACGTCGCATTCCTGCTCGGGCTACTGGCGATCGACGCGACGGATTACCCGGAGGCGATCGCTCATTTCCGCGACATCCTCGTGCGTGAGCCGTCCGCGCTTCGAGTCAGGCTCGAACTTGGACGAGCCTTCTATCTCAGTCACGACTATGAGAACGCCTATCGCCAGTTCCAGCTCGCCCGCGCCGGCAGGCTCCCACCGGGCGTCGCGGCTACGATCGACAAGTTCGTCGCCGCGATCCGCCGGGAAAAGAACTGGTCCTACAGCTTCGACATTGCGATCGCCCCTGACAGCAACATCAACAACGGCACCTCCTCTCGGGAAACCGAGATTTTCGGGCTCCCGTTCGAGCTCAGCAGTGACACCCGGCAGCGGAGCGGCACCGGCTTGGCTGTCACCGGGCGCGGAGAGTTCTCGCCGCGACTTGGCGAGATTCTTCACCTCAGGATGGGCGGCTCCGTCGAGCGGCGCGAGTATCAGGCTCATGACTTCGACGACATGACCATGGCCGCTTATGCGGGTCCCAGGATCGTGTTGAGCGATTGGGACCTCAGCGTCCTCGGCACCGGATTCCGTCGTACGTTCGGCGGACGCCGGCTTAGCGAGGGTTTCGGGACCCGGTTCGAGCTCATCCATGGCTTCGGCGCGCGCACGGCAATTTCGCTCGCACTTGCAGCGCAGGAAGTCCGTTATCCGCACTATCGGCTCCAAGGCGGCAGATCCTATTCGGCTGCGCTTAGCCTCATGCGGGCGCTCACCCCCGCCAGCATCCTCACCGTTCGGGTTGGAGGTGGTCGCCAGAGCACGAAGACGCCGGAACTCTCGAGTTCGTCAGTATGGACCTCAGTCGGATATTATCGCGACCTCGAGGGCGGCTTTTCCATTTATGCGGAGCCTAGCTACGGCGTTTCACGCTACGGCGCTGCCGACCCCTTTTTCGCAAGGCGCCGCGTCGACAGGCTGGCGCAGCTCCAGTTCGCCCTGCTCAACCGTCGCATCGTCCTGTCGCGCTTTACGCCTCGTATCGCCCTGACAATCGCTCGCCGGTTCAGCACGATCAATATTTACGACTTCACTCAGCGCCGCCTCGAAGTCGGATTTACCAGCTCATTCTGAAATCGACTCAGCCCACTGCCGTGGTTCAGGCAGGGCCCGCCTTCCCAAGGCCGCCCCAATTCGGCATTAGCGCCGGAAGGCTCCGCCGAAGGACTTTCCCGCGTGAAGAAGATCGAAGCGATCATCAAGCCGTTCAAGCTCGACGACGTGAAGGACGCGCTTCACGACGTCGGAGTGTCGGGAATCACGGTGACCGAGGTGAAGGGCTTCGGCCGCCAGAAGGGCCACACCGAGCTCTACCGCGGCGCCGAATATGTGATCGACTTCCTGCCCAAGGTTAAAATCGAGGTGGTGGTCGAGGACAGCCTCGTCGAGAATGTCGTCGATGCGATTGAGAACGCCGCGCGCACTGGACGCATCGGCGACGGCAAGATCTTCGTATTCGACGTCGAGCAGGCGATTCGCATCCGCACGGGCGACCGGGGGGCCGACGCGATCTAGATGGCGGAAGTGGCCGAGAATCGAGAAATGCTGGCGTCGATGTCGCCCGACGAGCTGCGCTCGGCGATGCGAACCCTCGGCTACCGCACCCAGAACGACCTCGCCCAGGCGATCGGCGTATCGCGCTCGGCGGTCAGCCTCTGGCTTGAGGGAAAAGTGGGCGTCCCCAGACCCGTCGCAATGCTGCTCCGGATGCTCGTGAACGCCCAGCGGCGCGTTTACTGAGGCTTTGCCGGAGCTGGCGCTGGCGCAGAGGCTGCCGGCGCCTGGATCGATGACCTCATCTGCTCGCGCTCCGCGGCGGTCACCGTGCCGTCGTGGTTGAGGTCCTGAGTGTCGAACCGGGCGAGCGCCTGCGCCTCGAACTGCTGCAGGGTCACCGACGGTGAGGTCGCGAAGGCCTGGTCGATCATCCGCTGGATGCGCCCGCCGCCACGGCCGTTGCCGTCTCCGCCGCGCGCCGCCTGGAACTGGTCGAGGGCCGCTTGCGCCTCGGCCTTGGTCACCGAGCCGTCCTTGTTGGCGTCGAGCATCTGGAACATCCTGTCGGCGCGCTGCTGGGCTTCGGCGCGGGTCTGGTCGCGCTGCATCCAGCCACCGCCCCCGCCGTCCTGTCCAAGCACCGGCGTCGAGATCGCCGCCGCAGCTAGTGTCATGGTCGCCAGAATCATCTTCATGTCGTTGAATTCCTTGCCTTCTGCGGCCTTGCCACTGCCGTTCTGCGCGTGAACCCGCGCTGACTATGCACATGACAAATTTGTCATGCCCACGGCGGCTGGGCGATTACGTAAAGCCCCGTGGTTGCCGCTTGGCGGCGGGGGCGGCTATCGGCACTCGGGATGCTCCCGCTCGACGACCAGCAACAGGCCGCCCGCGACTGGTTCGAAGCCTTGCGCGACCGCATCTGCGCGGCGTTCGAGGCGATCGAACGCGAGGCCGGCTCCGACGCAAGCTTCATCTACACGCCGTGGGACCGGACCGACGCGACCGGCGAAGCCGGCGGTGGCGGTGTGCGCGGCCAAATGGCCGGTAGGGTGTTCGAGAAAGTCGGGGTCAACGTCTCGACCGTCGGCGGGCAGTTCAGCCCCGAGTTCGCGAGGTCCATCCCCGGCGCGGAGGACGACCCGAGCTTCTTCGCGACCGGCATCAGCCTCGTCGCGCACATGGCCAACCCGCATGTGCCCGCGGTGCACATGAATACGCGCTTCCTCACCACCACGAAGCGGTGGTTCGGCGGCGGCGCGGACCTAAACCCGGCGATCCCCTACGACGAAGACACCGAGGCCTTCCACGCGCGCCTCCGCGCTGCCTGCGCGGCCCACGACCCGACCTTTTATCCACGCTTCTCAAAATGGGCCGACGAATATTTCTGGCTGCCCCATCGCGGCGTCGCGCGCGGCGTCGGGGGCATCTTCTACGACCATCTCGAAGGCCATTTCGACGAGCATTTCGCCTTCACCCGCGACGTCGGCGAGGCATTTCTCGACATTTTCCCTCAGATCGTCCGCAAGCGGATGAACGCGCCGTTCGACGAGGCCGACGTGGAGCGGCTGCTGACCTTCCGCGGCCGCTACGTCGAGTTCAACCTGCTGTACGATCGCGGAACCTTGTTCGGCCTCAAGACCGGCGGAAACATCGACGCGATCCTGATGAGCCTGCCGCCCGTGGCCAAGTGGAAATGAGCTACGAGGCTGTCCCCGACACCGAGCTTGCCGCAGTCGTCACCTATCTGGAAATGACAGAGCGTCCGTCAATCGAGCCGCCGCGCTCGACGCTCGACCTCAAGCGCATCACCAATCCCGGCGTCGATCGCTACCGCGAGCTATTCCGCCTCGTGGGAGCGCCGTGGCTGTGGTTCTCGCGCCTGGTCATGGACGATCCCACGCTGGCCGCCATCATCCAGGACCCGGCGGTCGAGCTGTTCGCGGTCCAGGACGGCAATGGCCGGGACGTCGGGATGCTGGAGCTCGACTTCCGCGAAGCCGGCGAGTGCGAACTGGCGTTTGTCGGGCTGGTACCCGAGCTATCGGGTCTCGGCCACGGCCAATGGCTGCTTTCCGAAGCCGTTCGCCGGGCCTGGCGCGACAGTGTCCGCTGCGTCCACGTCCACACCTGCTCGCTCGATCATCCGGCGGCGCTCGCCGCCTATCGCCGCGCCGGCTTCACGCCCTTCAAGCGAGCGGTCGAGCGCTTCCCCGACCCGCGACTTCTCGGCATCCTGCCCAAGGACTGCGCGCCTCAGGTCCCGCTGCTCCGCACCGACACCTGAGCGTCGCGCCCGGCGAGCTGCGCGTAGATCCGCGCGATCATCACGAAGAAGAGCGTCGATACCGCCGCGCTGACCACCGCCTGGACCAGCGCCAGGATAAGCGCGCCGGTCGACAGCGGCTGCACCGACCCGATGAACAGGCCGACCAGCGCGCCGGTCGCGCTGACCACAGCCAGCAGCACCACCACGGCGGCAATCAGGTAGACGACGATGAAACCGAACAGCGGCCAGAAGTGGCCGGAGGTGAGGTTCCAGCTGCGCTTGAGGATCGCGATCGGGCCGGCCTGCTCGGCGCTTGCGACGGCGCCGGCCATGATGAATCGGACCGCGAGGAACAGCACCAGCGCGAAGAACAGCAGCGAGAGGACCAGCAGGCCCGGGCTCGCGGGCACCGGTTTCGCCTGCAGCGGCACGCCGAGCGCCATCGCCAGGAAGATCAGCGGCACGCCGACGATCAGGAAGCAGAGGATGATGATCAGGACCGACGCGATATAGACCGGGAGCCGCCTGAGGCCGTGCACGATGGCGCCGCCGACCGTCACCGACGGACCGAGCGCCAGCCGGATCAGCGCCAGCTGCCCGGCGACTCCGATCAGCGAGGCGACGAGGCCGAGCAGCGCCGCCCAGCCGGGCGTGCTGTTGGTCATTCCGCCCGGGTTGACGAGCGTGTTGATCGTGGTCGGAAGCGCGATGAGCGCCAGTGCGACGCTCAGGTACAGCTGGCCGTCCCGGCCAAGGATCGCCTTGCTCTCCTCCCAGGCCGCTGAGATCGACAGGCTGCTCATCTTCGAATCCTCCCCACTGTTGCGGCTGTTATGAGGAGCCGCCGCGCGACGCGCAACGCTTGCTCTCCGTGTCCGGGGTCGCCATTTCGCCCCGAGTGAACGAAGTTCCCTCGGACATCGAATGGCGCGTCAGCACTGCGCCAGTCGGCTATGATGAAGCCTTGGCCTTCATGGAGGCGCGCGCCGCGGCGATCCGGGCCGGAACGGCGGGCGAATGCGTCTGGCTGCTCGAGCATCCGCCCCTCTTCACCGCGGGAACCAGCGCCGATGAGGTGGAGCTCATCAACCCGCTCGGCTTCCCGGTCTACACGGCCGGCCGCGGCGGTCGGTACACCTATCACGGGCCGGGCCAGCGCGTGGTCTATGTGATGCTCGACCTCGAGAAACGCGGGAAGGACATCCGCTGCTTCGTCCATGCGCTTGAAGGCTGGATGATCGACGCCCTGGCGGAGCTCGGCGTCCCCGCCCACCGCGCCGAAGGACGCATCGGCATCTGGGTCGGCGAAGGGGCCGACGAAAAGAAGATCGGCGCGCTCGGTGTCCGGGTGAAGCGCTGGGTTACGCTCCACGGCTTCGCGCTCAACGTCGCTCCGGACCTTTCGCATTTCGGCGGGATCGTGCCGTGCGGAATATCGGAATATGGCGTCACCAGCCTCGCCGAGCTTGGGAAACAAATCCCGATGGCGGGGGTTGATGCGTCCCTGAAGCGTGGTTTCCGCCCGTTTCTCAGTAGGTTGGAACGAGCGTGCAAAGAGTCTTGATGGACACTCATGCTTCAGACTATTGTCCGCCCCGATTTGCGGGACGGGAAACCGTTGCAGATCGCAATAAATAGGGAGTCTTGAATGCGTGCTCTTATCCTGGTCGCCGGTGCGGCCCTGGCGGTTGCCGCGTGCAGCAGCAACGACAACGCCAACAACACCATGAACGTCGATGAGAACCTCACGACCACGACGGACATGAACACTACGACGACGACGACGGACATGAACGCGACGGACATGAACGCTATGGACATGAACGCCACGGCCAACACGACGTCGACGACGACGAACACCACGACGACGACGACAAACAACGCGATGTAATCGTCTCGACGCCTCCGGTTTTCGGGGGCGTTGGCTTTTCAAGGGGCTGCCGGTACTTGCCGGCAGCCTCTTTTTTTGCGCCATCGGGAGTGGATTCGAATGCGTGCTCTAGCCCTGATTGCCGGCGCCGCCCTCGCGCTGTCCGGCTGCGGCAACAATGACCAGACCGACAAGACCCAGAATGCCGACGAGAACCTGACCGCCGAGAATATCGTGTCGAACGACGTGACCGCGATCGACGCCGTCACCGGCGACGCGGCGAACATGGCCGCGGACGTCGACATGAACTTCGGCGGGCTCAGTGAGAACGATACCGCCGTCGCGAACAACACCAGGTCGCCGAAGCCCGCGGCGAAACGGCCGTCCGAAGAGCCCGCGGCGAATACGACGGCGAACGCGTCGGCGAACGCCGAATAGTCAGGGCAGCCCGGCCACCTTGTGCGCCTGCAGCGACAGGCGCCACTTCGGCCGCTCCATCGCCAGCGCAATCGCCGCCTCGAGCGCCGCCTCGCACTCGGCGCAGTCCATCGGCTGGACGAGGAAATGGTCGAACGCCCAGCCCTCGAGCTCGGCCGGGTCGATTCCCGTCTGCGGCCACACCAGCTTCAGCTCGTCGCCCTGCTGCTGCACGACCTCCGTTCCGGCCTTGGGGCTGACGCAGATCCAGTCGAGCCCCGCGGCGGCGGGCAGCGTCCCGTTGGTCTCGACCGCGACCCGGAACCCGCGCTGGTGCAGCGCCTCGATCAGCGGCTCGTCGAGCTGCAGCATCGGCTCTCCGCCGGTGATGACGACGAGCCGGGCGTCACCGCCGTGGCCCCACAGCCTCTCGACTTGCGCCGCCAGCTCCTCCGGGGAGCGGAACTTGCCGCCGCCCTCGCCGTCAGTGCCGACGAAATCCGTGTCGCAGAAATTGCACTGCGCGGTCGCGCGGTCCTGCTCGCGGCCCGACCAGAGGTTGCATCCGGCAAAGCGCAGGAACACCGCCCGCGAACCCGACTGCACGCCTTCCCCCTGCAGCGTCAGGAAGCATTCCTTGACCGCGTAAGTCATGCGTAGACCGTCGGGTCCGCGATCCCCGCCTCGGCGAAGCCCTTGGCGCGCAGCCGGCACGCATCGCATTGGCCGCAGGCGCGGCCGTCCGGCGCCGGATCGTAGCAGCTGTGGCTAAGGCCCGCGTCGAGTCCGAGCCGTGCGGCTTCGCGCGCGATGTCGGCCTTGGTCATGTCCTGCAGCGGCGCGTGAATCTGGAAGCCGCCGCCTTCGACTCCGGCCTTGGTCGCCAGGTTCGCCAGTCGCTCGAACTCGGCGACGAACTCGGGCCGGCAGTCGGGATAGCCCGAATAGTCGAGCGCATTAACCCCGATGAAAATGTCGTGCGCGCCGCTGGCCTCGGCCAGCCCCAGCGCGAGGCTCAGAAAGATCGTGTTGCGCGCAGGCACGTAGGTGACCGGGATGCCCTCGCCTACTCCCTCTTTGGGCACAGCAATATCGCTGGTCAGCGCCGAGCCCCCGAACGCACGAAGGTCGAGGGGCAGCACGACATGGCGGTCGGCGAGGTCGGCGGCGATCCGCAGCGCCGCCTCCAGCTCGACCCGGTGGCGCTGGTTGTAATCGACCGTGAGCGCGATGACCGAGAAACCCCGTTCGCGCGCGATCGCCGCGCAGACCATCGAATCGAGCCCGCCGGACAGCAGGACGACCGCCTGTCT
>Ga0207711_10001654_pt1 | contig 20555 bp, 22 predicted proteins | sample KBSS34metaG_FD_184401 | JGI IMG/M metagenome (GOLD analysis project Ga0207711, IMG submission 184401) | Switchgrass rhizosphere microbial communities from Kellogg Biological Station, Michigan, USA - KBS S3-4 metaG (SPAdes) (version 2) | ecosystem: Host-associated > Plants > Roots > Rhizosphere...
ATCCTCGGAAGCGGGCTGGAGCGCCTCCTGGAGCGCCGCGCATCGCTCGAGGTGGTTGCGCAACTCGCGCACGTTGCCCGGCCAGGGCGAGAGCTGGAGCCGCGAGAGGAACGCAGGCTCGGCGAGCGCGCGCCGCGTCTCCTCGTCGAGCGTGAGCCGCCCCAGGAGCTGCTTCGCGATGAGCGGGATGTCTCCGGGACGCTCCCGGAGGGGCGGCAGGCGCACGGTGAGGACCGCGAGACGGAAGTAGAGGTCGGGGCGGAAGCGGCCGACGTTCACCTCCGCTCTCAGGTCCCGGTTGGTCGCGGCGACGACCCGGACGTCGACCGGGAGATACCGGTTGGCCCCCAGCCGTCGCACCTCCCGCGCCTCGAGCACCCGCAGCAGCTTCGGCTGGAGCTCCAGGGGAAGCTCGCCAACCTCGTCGAGGAAGACGGTCCCGCCCTCCGCCTCCTCGAAGACGCCGACCCGGCGCTGGATCGCCCCGGTGAACGCGCCGCGCTCGTGACCGAAGAGCTCCGACTCGAGGAGGTTCGCCGGAACCGCGGCGCAGTCGACCACGCGGAGCGGCTTGGCCGCGCGCCCGCTCTGCTCGTGGAGCAGCTCCGCCGCCTCGCTCTTGCCGGTGCCGGACTCGCCGGTGAGGAGGACCGTCACGTCCTTCGCCGCCGCCTTCGCCAGCTGCGCGAACGCCGTCCGCAGGAGCAGCTCCGCCGCCTCGCTCTTGCCGGTGCCGGACTCGCCGGTGAGGAGGACCGTCACGTCCTTCGCCGCCGCCTTCGCCAGCTGCGCGAACGCCGTCCGCAGCGGCACCGACGAGCCGACCAGGGTGCCGAAGCTCGTCACCGGGGCCACCGGGAGCTCGTTCCGCTCCGCGAGCGGCGTGAAGACCAGCTCCAGCTGCCCCACCCGGAGGACCATCCCCTCCTGCAGCTCGGCCTCGCGGACCCGCACCCCGTTCACCCGCGTCCCGTTGCGGCTCCCGAGGTCCTTGACCCAGGCCCGCCCGTCCCGGTCCACGAACACCTCGCAGTGGAAGCGGGACACCGTGCGGTCCCGGACCTCGACCTCGTTGAGCGGATGGGAGCCGATCTGCAGCCGGTCGGACGAGGAGTCGAACGACTTTCCCTCGAGCTCGCCGCCGAGGCCCCGGAGCCGGAAGCGCTGGACGGCGGGCGGGACCACGCTGTCGGCCACCACCGACAGCGTCGGCGGCACCTGCTCTTCCGGGTCGTCCGCGAGCTTCCCCACGTCGAGTCTCCCCCCTCGGGAATACCACACCGCCCGCACGGGCGAAGGCCCGCCCCGGAAGGAGCGGGCCTGGGTCGCCTCGTGGGCCTCGGCGCTCAGAACATCCAGCCCACCGAGATGAGGCCCGCCAGCGGGATGCCACTCTTCAGCCAGCGGTCGGCGGTCTCCTTCACGCTCGTCGTGGTCCCGGTCGGGTCGGGGCTGGCCTCGGAGTGGTAGGACAGGGGGAACGCCCAGGCGACGTCGACGCCGAAGAAGAAGCCGCTGGGCTGGATCCAGCGAGCGCCGATCTGCGGACCGAGGAAGTCGCTGCTCGCACGGACCGAGCCGCTGCCCTGGGCGACGGTCGCGCTGGCCTCCACGCCGTAGTGCCCGTACACCGCGCCGACGAAGAACACGTCACCGAAGGGGTAGACGCGCGCCGCCACGTTCCACATCGAGTAGTTCACGTCCACGCCGTTGATGGTGAGCTTCGGGACGAGGCCGTAGTCGAACGACGCGCCGAAGTAGCGGAGCACCTTCACCTCCGCGCCGAAGGTCGGAGTGGGCACGGCGACCGAGAGCCGCGGCCCGATGAGAACGCCGGGGATGAGACCGGACTCCTTGCCCCGCGGCTCGGGCGTGCGCCGCAGCCCGTCGGGAGCGGACGGGGCGGCAACGGTGTTCGCCTCGTCGGCCCGGGCGAACGGCGCCGCGAGGACGAGGGCCGCGGCGATCACTCCCGCGACGTGCGGGACGGTGGGGATCGAGCGGCGGAAGAGCGGGGGGGTCATTGCGAGGTTCCTCCTTCGGGTTCGGGGAGGGACCAGTGCAGCCGCGGGGCCGGCCCGGCGCCCTCTCAAACATAGGAAAACACGACTCTTTCTGCCGTCGAGGTGTGGCGCGATCGTCACGGTGGTTGACCAAGCCGCACCGGGGTCCGAGTGGCGGTCGCGCGCACACGCCCCGCCTGTCAGGGTGCGTTCCTCGCCCCACCGGGGCCCGCGCTCGCCGTGTCTCGAGATCGGAACCTCCTCTTCCTCACCGCGCTCCTCCGCTCCGTCGGCACGAGCCTGGTCGGCGTGCTCCTGGGCGTGTACCTGGCCAGGCTCGCGCTGGGCCCCGCGCTGATCGGGCTCGTCGTAGGGCTCGGGCTGGCGGGAGCAGCCTTCGCCGCGCTCGTGGTCACGCTCGGCGGCGATCGCCTCGGTCGCCGGAGGACGCTGATCGTCCTCGCGTGCACCGGCGCGGCGGGGACAATCATCGCCGCGGCGTCCTCGCGGGTCGAGCTGCTCGCCGCCGCCGCGTTCATCGGGATGCTGAACGGGATGGGTCGAGATCGAGGCGCGGCGCTCGTCCTCGAGCAGGCGATCCTGCCCGGTCTGACCGGTGAGGCCCGGCGCACCGTGGGCTTCGCCTGGTACAGCGCGGCGCAGGACGTGGGGCACGCGCTCGGGGCGCTCCTCGCCGGCGCGCCGCTCCTCGTCCAGCGCTGGGCCGGCATCGACCCGCTCGCGGCGTTCCGCTGGGTCCTGACCCTGAACGCGGTGCTTCTCCTCGCAACCGCCCTGCTCTACCGGGGCCTCTCCTCCGCGGCGGAGCGTCCGGCTGCGTCGTCACCGGCTCGGCTCCCACCCAGGAGCCGGTCCGCGCTGTGGCTCGGCTCCCATCCAGGAGCCGGTCCGCGCTGTGGAAGCTCTCGGCGCTCTTCGGGGTGGACAGCCTCGCCGGCGGGTTTCTCACCACCGCGCTCCTCTCCTACTTCTTCTTCGAGCGGTTCCGGGTCTCCGAGGCGACCATCGGCCTGCTCTTCTTCGGCGCCCGACTCGCGAACACCGCCTCGCACTTCGGCGCCGCGTGGATCGCCGCCCGCATCGGGCTCGTCCGGACGATGGTCTACACCCACCGCCTCGCACTTCGGCGCCGCGTGGATCGCCGCCCGCATCGGGCTCGTCCGGACGATGGTCTACACCCATCTCCCCTCCAGCCTCCTCCTCCTCACCGTCCCGTTCGCACCGAGCTTCGGGGTCGCCGCGGCGCTGTTCCTCCTCCGCGAGGGGCTGGTCGAGATGGACGTGCCCACGCGACAGTCCTACGTGATGGCCATCGTCCCGCCGGAGGAGCGGACCTTCGCCTCGGGGGTCACCAACCTCGTCCGCCTGGGAGGCTGGGCCGTCGCCCCGGCGTTCGCCGGCGCGCTGATGCAGGGGGCATCGCTCGGCGCGCCGCTCCTGGTCGGCGCGGGAATGAAGATCCTCTACGACCTCGTCCTGTACGTCTCCTTCCGGGAGGAGCATCCGCCCGAACAGGCCACGCAGTGACCTCTCCGTCGGGCTGCGTCCCCCGACCGGAGCGCTCGCCTGGCGCGCTGCCCGATCGGGGGATGACGCCACCGGTCCGGCGCACCATGCTTCTCGTTCGGAGGTGTTCCCATGCCCGGATCGATTCCCCAGCAGATGAAGGCCACCGTCATCGACCGCTACGGCGGCCCGGAGGAGCTGCACGTCGCCACCCTCCCGGTGCCCCAACCGAAGGCAGACGAGGTGCTCATCCGTCTCACTTCCGCCGGCATCGGCGTCTGGGACCCCGAGATCAGGGCAGGCGAGTTCGAGATCGGCGAACGGCGCTTCCCGAAGGTCATCGGGAACGATGGGGCCGGCGAGGTCGTCGCGGTCGGGCCGCGGGTGAAGCGAGCTCGGGTCGGTGACCGCGTCTACGCCTACTCGATGGAGGGCGGCTTCTACGCGCAGTACATCGCGCTGAAGCAGGACAGCGTCGCGATCCTTCCCTCCGGCCTGAGCGTCGAGCCGGCCGGCGCGCTGGGCGCGGACGGAATCACCGCCCTCCGCGGGCTGGAAGACACCCTTCACGTCGAGCGCGGAGAGAAGCTCCTCGTCTTCGGCGCGAGTGGGGGCATCGGACACCTCGCGGTCCAGCTCGCGAAGCATCTCGGCGCAGACGTCTTCGCCGTCGCGTCGGGCGAGGACGGAGTGGCGCTCGTGCGCCGCCTCGGCGCGGACCAGGCGGTGGACGGGAAGCACGGCGCCGTCGTCGACGCCCTGCGCGCCTTCGCTCCGGAGGGGCTGGACGCGGCGCTGGTCCTGAGCGGTGGCAAGGGCCGCGACGCCGCGCTCGAGCAGGTGAAGAAGGGCGGCCGGGTGGCGTACCCCAACGGGGTCGAGCCGGAGCCGAAGGCGGCCCGGGGCATCACCGTCCGCGCGTACGACGGTGAGGCGAGCCCAGACGCCTTCGACCGTCTGAACGCGCTCATCGGCCGCGGAGCGTTCCACGTCGAGGTGAAGTTCTACCCGCTCGAGGAGGCCGCCCAGGCCCACCGCGATCTGGAGAAGCACCACCTCGGGAAGTTCGCCCTGAAGATGCAGTGACCCACGCGATCGAAAAGTCCGCTCGGAGCGGCGCGATCGAGCACTGAAAAGAAACACGGCGTGCGCCTGTCAGACATCGACCGACAGGCACTCCGTTTCCCATTCGATCGATGCGTCGGATCGGCTGGCCAGATCGCCCGGAACGTGGTTGAAGCGACTCTGATGGGCGCACGTTCCTGGCTCGCGCTGTCGCTGCTGGTGGCTTCGTGCGACGGCTCGATCACCGGACACCGGTCGTCACCGTCGACGCCCTCCGGGCCCCCGACGCAGACCGACGATGGACGCTACGTCTGTGACGACGCGGTTCACCCCGCGGCCACGCAGGCGCGGCGACTGACGCGCCTCGAGTACCAGAACTCCATCGACGTGCTCTTCGACGGCAGGCTCGACCCGAGCAGCCAGTATCCGGGCACGGTGGGCAAGTCGATCACCGGCTACTCCACCGAGGCCGCCCTCAACGACATCGGCTCGGGCGGGGCCGAGCAGCTCATGTTCGCGGCCGAGGACGTGGCGCTCCAGCTGCCTGCCGCGCTGCCGCAACTGCTGCCCTGCGCGGCGTCGAGCCCCAACGAGTCCTGCGTCAACACCTTCCTCGACGTCTACGGCACCCGCGCCTACCGGCGGCCGCTCACCACCGGGGAGCGAAACGATCTCCTGGACGAGTACCGCGCGGGCGTCGCCTCGGGCGGAAGCTTCTCCGACTCGATGGCCATGGTGGTCGACCACCTGCTGCAGATGCCGCAGTTCCTCTACCTCGCCGAGGCATCGGCAGGCTCGGTGCGTGCGCTCGACGGCTACGAGCTGGCCAGCCGGCTCTCGTTCATGCTGACCGACTCGATCCCCGACGACGAGCTGCTGGCAGCGGCCCCCAACCTCACGGACCCGGCGACGATCGACGCCCAGGCGACGCGGCTTCTCACCTCGTCGCGCGCGAACACCTCCCTCGCCCGCTTCTTCCGCGAGTGGACCGGCACCGTGCAGGTCTCGTCGGCGGACAAGGACCCGGCGTTCTTCCCCTCCTTCGACGCCGCCCACGCCCAGTCGATGAACGATTCCTTCGATCGCTTCGTCCTCGACCAGATCCGGAACCAGGGAACCCTGCGGACCCTCCTCCGGACCACCGACGCGTTCGTCGACGCCAACATGGCCGCCCTGCTGGGCCTGCCCGCCCCGCCCGCCGGTCAGTGGGCGAAGGTCACCCTCGACGACAAGCGCTACTCGGGCATCGTGACCCAGCCGGCGATGCTCGCCTCGCTCGCTCACAGCGCCGAGTCGTCCTTCGTCTTCCGCGGGAAGTTCATCCGGAAGCAGCTGCTCTGCGAGAACCTGGGGATGCCTCCGCCTGACGCGCAGGCGACCTTCAACACCATCCCCCTTCCGCCCAATCCGACCGGCAAGGACATCTCCGCCGCGGTCGTCGCCCGGGCCGAGTGCTCCGGTTGCCACGCGCTGATGAACCCCGCCGGGCTCTCGATGGAGCAGTTCGATGCCATCGGCCAGTGGCGAACCACCTACTCCAGCGGGAAGACCATCGACCCCACGGGGGTGCTTCCCCAGGTCGGCGGGCGCCCGGGCGTCGCCGGACACGACCTGACCTTCACCGACCACGTCTCGATGATGGAGCAGCTGGCGAACGAGCCCACCGTCGCGACCTGCGTCGCCACCCAGGTCTTTCGGTTCACCTTCTCCCGACTGGACACGTCCTCCGACGTCTGCGCGATCCAGGGCGTCGGCGACGCGCTCAAGGCGTCCGGGGGCACGCTGAGCGACGCCATCCTGGCCATCACCGCCACCGACGCTTTCACCCACCGGAGCGACCAGTGAGCCAGCGCATCGACCGCCGGCGTTTTCTGGTCGGGTCTGGTGGCGCGCTGCTGGCGCTGCCGATGCTGGAGGCCTTCGCCCCCCGCACCGCGTTCGCCCAGACCGCCGCGGCGCCGAAGCGCCTGGTGGTGGTCTTCCACCCGCACGGCCGCGTGGTCGGCCCGGGCAGCAGCGACAACTGGGCGCCCCGGACGACGACCGGCCCTCTGCCGCCGGTGGGCACCGCGCCCAGCCCCGGGCTCGCGGCCCTCGCGCCGATCAACAACGAGATCGTCACCCTCGCCAACATCGACAACATCGTTCGCCATACCTCCGGTGATGTAGATGGGCACGCCAGCGCCAGTGCCACCTGCATGAGCTGCGTGGTGCCCGCTGGGCAGACCCCGAAGGGTCCGACGATCGACTACGTCGCGGGGCTGCGGCTCCGATCCAGCGCGGCCCAGAAGATGGCGATCGTCATCCCGGGCCAGGCGGCGCCGTTCAACAACTCGGTCACCGAGAACAACGTCTTCCTCGGGCCGGGCGGATCGGCCGGCAACTACCAGAGCATCGATCCGACCCAGCTGATCCGCGACCTGTTCGCCTCGGTGGTGGTCGGACCGCCGCCGCCACCTCCGCCGACGCCCACGCTGCAGGATCGCCTCAGCGCGCGGCGCGGGAGCATCCTCGACGCGGTCGCCAGGGGCTTCACCAGCCTCCGGGCGACGCTCAACCCGGCGGACCAGGCCCGCCTCGATCAGCACGCGCAGTTCATCCGCGACACCGAGCTGCGCTACCAGCAGCCGCCGCCGCCTCCCCCGGCCGCGTCGAGCTGCGCACCTCCCTCCACCAGCTCGGTGCCGAACTACGACTGGCCGAACTTCCGGAAGGGCGAGCACGACGACGCGTTCGCCCAGACGCAGATCGAGTCGCTGGTCCAGGCCCTGGCCTGCGACGTCACCCGCACCGCGGCGCTGAACTTCTGGGCCGCCGGAGACCCGGGCTTCGTCACCGAGTTTGCGCCGTCCACCAGCCCGTACATCGCCGGGAACTGGCACGCCAGCATCCACGGCGACGGAAGCCCGAACGACCCGAGCTCGGCGAGCCTCACCAAGGGCTTCGGCTTCTACACGAAGTACTTCACCAAGCTCATCCAGCGGCTCGCGGCGGTCCAGGACGTCGACGGGAACCGGCTCCTCGACAACACGCTGGTGCTCTGGGTCAGCGACCTGGGCTACGGCTCGGGCCACTACTGTTACAACTACCCGGTGGTGCTCGCCGGCCTGAAGAGCGCGTTCTCCAAGGGGCAGGGACGCCACGTCGTCGGCCAGGTCAACTCGCTCGGTGATGTCTACGCGCAGGTCCTCCGCATGCTGGGTGGCAGCGACACGACGTTCGGATCCACCGGCACGCTGTCCAGCGCGGTGGGCTCGAGCAGCTTCAACTTCCTGCCGCAGATGGGCCGCCCGGGGTTGATCAACAAGGACACCCCGCTCCACTTCGGCGCCATCGATCTGTAGCGACGGGGGAAGCGGTCTCTCCGCTCGTCAGAGGATCTCGTCGATCGTGTAGATGGGTCCCTCCGCCCGGCGATCCGCGCTCGACACTGCGAGGAGCCGGTTCGGGACTCCATCCCACGCACCTCGCGTTCCACCCCATGCGGCGCGACGTTCGTGCAAGGTCTGCCGTCCGGCAAGAGGCATGAACCTGAACGTCACCTCATCCAGCCGGCGGCGCTCGGGCTGATCCTCCTGGGCTGGGCGCCATCCAGAAGAAGGCGATGACCTGGAAGACGGGGTTCTGGGGCGAGAAGGCGGGCGGCTGGCACTACGACCTCATGCTCCTCGCGATGAACGGGGTGATCCTGACCACCGCGGGCGGAGGCCTGGTCATCCGCCTCTGAATCGCTCGGTCACCGGGGCCGTGCCTCTCGCCGGCCCCGGCGTCCGTGACCGGTCAGCCCTTGATGAAGGCCATCAGGTCCGCGCTGATGGTCTCCGCCTCGGTGGTGGGCATTCCGTGGGGGAAGCCCTGGTAAGTTTTTAGGATGCCCTTCTTCAGCAGCTTCGAGGAGAGCGGCGCTGAATCGGCGTAGGGGACGATCTGATCGTCGTCTCCGTGCATCACCAGGACCGGCACGTCGATCTTCGTGAGGTCCTCGGTGAAGTCCGTCTGCGAGAACGCGACGACGCCGTCGTACTGGGCCTTGGCGCTGCCCATCATCGCCTGCCGCCACCAGTTCTGGATGACGGCCTCCTGCGGCTTCGCCCCGGGCCGGTTGTATCCGTAGAAGGGCCCCGCGGCGAAGTCCCGGTAGAACCCCGAGCGATTCTTGGCGAGGGCCGCCTGGATGTCGTCGAAGACCGACTTGGGAAGGCCGCCCGGGTTCGCGGGCGTCTTGACCATCAGCGGAGGCACCGCGCTGATGAGCACCGCCTTCGCCACCCGGCTGGTGCCATGCCGGCCGAGGTAGCGCGCCACCTCGCCGCCGCCCGTCGAGTGCCCGATGTGGACCGCGTTCTTCAGATCCAGGTGGGCGGTCACCGTCGCGAGGTCGTCCGCGTAGTGGTCCATGTCGTGCCCGTCGGACACCTGGGCCGACCGGCCGTGACCGCGACGGTCATGGGCGATGACCCGGTACCCCTTGGTCACGAAGAACATCATGTGAGCGTCCCAGTCGTCCCCCGACAACGGCCACCCGTGACTGAAGACGATGGGCTGCCCCGTGCCCCAGTCCTTGTAGAAGATCTCGACCCCGTCCTTGGTGGTGACCGTGCCCATGTCGACGCTCCTTCCCTTTCGGTGGGTGCTCCCGCTCCGTGCGGTAGGCCGGCCTGCCATAGCGCGTTGCCTCTCTCCGATCACTCCGGATCGGGAGCGCCTCGCCTTTGATCCAAGGTGATGGTGGGAGGAAGCGAGACCTCCGCCGTCGTGGGAGAGGATCCGGTGCGCCACTCCTGTCCCGCCGGGAGAGGCCGACCGTCATTCGGTGAACTCATGGCGGACGGGTGACGAGGGCCCAGCCCGTCGCCGCCCCATCGTCCAGCCTCGAAGGGAGACGACGGATGAAGGTTGGGATCGTCGGCGCGGGCAGGGTCGGGGTCGCGTGCCTGTCCTTCGTGGTGGCACGGGGCCTCGCCTCGGAGGTGGTGCTGGTCAATCGCGATCGGAAGCGCGCGAAGGGCGTCGTCACCGACCTCCAGTACGGGGCGCTCGTCGCTCCGCACGTGGTGCTGCGCGACGGAGATCACGAGGACCTCGCGGACGCGTCCGTGGTGCTCATCACCGCGGGAGTCAACGAGAAGGCAGGAGGCGCCACCGATCGAGGGGACGCCTCCGGGCGGTTGCGGCTGCTCGATGCGAACGCCGACACGTACCGGGAGCTCGTCCCCCGGGTGCACCGCGCCGCGCCCGATGCGGTCATCGTGGTCGTGACCGATCCTCCGGACCCGCTGGCGGACCTCGTTCGCATCCTGGGGCACGAGCGGGTGGTGAGCACCGGGACATACCTGGACAGTCTCCGCTTCCGCTTCCACATCGCCCGCAAGCTCCACGTCGCGCCCGCCTCGGTCGAGGCACAGGTCCTCGGCGAGCACGGCACCTCGGAGGTGTTCGTCTGGTCGTCCGCTCAGGTCGGCGGCGCTCCCCTCGGTGCACCCCTCGACACCGACGAGGCACGCAAGGAGCTCGAGTCGGAGGTCCGGTTCGCGAACATCGCCATCATCGAGGGAACCGGCGCGAGCGCGCTCGGCATCGGCGTCGTCTCCGCGCGGATCGCGGAGATGATCGTTCGCGACGAGAACGCGGTCATCCCGATCGGGTCGTGGAACCCGGAGCACGGAGTGACCCTGTCCGTTCCCAGCGTGGTCGGACGCACCGGAGTCGTCCGGAGGCTGTCGCCGGACCTCTCGGCCGCCGAGCTGGAGGCACTCCGGAAGAGCGCCGGGACGCTCCGCTCGGCCGTGGCCCGCCTCCGGAAGTGAGCGAGGTTGCCGGGACGCGAGCCGACGCCGAGCGTCAGCTCACGCCGGGAAGCAGGAGGAAGGTGACGTTCCGCGCGCAGGCCGCGCGGAGCTTCCGCGCCTCCATGTACGCGCTCCCCTGGTGCCAGGCGCGAGCCGCCTCGACGCTCGGGAACTCGAGGATGACGACGCGCCGGCCGTCGTGACTCCCCTCGAGGGCACTCTCTCCCCCGCGGGCGAGGTAGCGGCCGCCGGCGGCGGCGATGGTGGGCGGAGCGGCCGCCTTGTACCGCTCGTACGCAGCGGCGTCGAACACGTCGAGCATGGCGATGACGTAGCCGGGCATCGTTTCAGCCTCCCTTCAGCTCCTCCTGGTCGACAGCCACGCGCCTGCGATCAGGCATGCCGTGACCAGGACCGAGAAGACGATCGGAATGACGAAGAGGTACCGGAAGCTCACGAGCGCGATGACCGCGAAGCACAGGGCGAACGCCCAGACACTCAGGCGCATCCCCGCCAGCGTCTCCGCCGGAAGACTGGCCAGCTGCCATGCCAGCACCGCCGAGAACAGATAGAACGCCCCGACCGAGAAGCCTGCCGCGAGGAACAGGTCCCAGTAGCTCCGGGTGAACCCCTGCACCTCGAAGCGCGACGAGCGCATCAGCCCTAGCAGGGAGTCGACTCCCCAGCTCGGATCGGACTGCTTGAATCCCAGCGTGTGCCCGACCGCGAAGAGCACCAGGAGGACGGCCGCGATTCGATAGACCAGGGACGGCTTCATGTTTGCCTCGTTCTTCCTCAGTGAAGCAGCTGGCGGTGCAGCTCCTGGAGCTCCTCACCCGGCGAGACCCCGAGCTCGTTGCGAAGCCTCCGGCGGAGCTTCTCGTAGACCCTCAACCCCTCGGCCTTGTTTCCTTCCCTCGCGAAGCCCTCCATCAGCAGCAGATAGCCGCTCTCGCGATAGGGCTCGCTCTCCACCAGGAGCCGCGCCACGCGAATGGCAGCCGGCAGCTCCGTCCCGCCGATCCCGAGCGCCGCCCGGGCGTAGGCCTCCATCGCCCTGAGGCGAAGATCGTCCAGCCCGTGGCGCACCTCCGTCACCCAGGAGAGCTCCTCGTCGGGGAAGAACGGACGCCCGGCGACGAACATCGCGACCTGCGAGGGGCCCCAGGCGTCGTGGAAGCGCTGCTGCGCGATCGCCGACTCCGCGCGGTGAACGGCCTCGGCCGCCGCCTCGAGGTCGACCCAGCTCGCCGCGGGCAGGAGCAACCGCGTCTCGTCCAGCGGCACCACCCGGCGCAGCTTGGAGAGCAGCGGAGCCAGGCCTCCGTCCCTCCCTTCCGGCCAGAGCGCCTCGAGGAGCTGCGACCGGGTCAGGCTGCGATTGCGTTGCACGACGAGGAAGGCGAACAGCAATCGCCCCTGACGGCCCGGCAGACGGCGTTCCATCCGTTCACCGTCGATGATGACGGCGAGCCTGCCGCAGAGCTGGATCCTTGCTCGCTCCAACGTCGCGCCAAGATCCTTCCAAGCCGCCTTCGCTACGACCGAAGCTAGCCAAAGGAGAAAACGATGGCCAAGCAGATCAAGTGCGAGTGTGGATACATCGCCCGTGCCGAGCGCGAGGACGAGGTCGTCGAGAAGATCCGGGCGCACATGCGCACCGACCACCCTGAGCTGCTGGAGAAGGTCTCGCGCGCCGACCTCCTCGGCTGGATCGAGGAGGTCTGACATGACCAGCGCCTTCGATCCCGCGGCGTACAAGGAGACGACCCGGCTGCAGTGGCAGGAGACCGCCCCCGCCTGGCGCGACTGGGGACCGCTGCTGGAGTCCTGGCTCGGCGAGGCGACGGAGCTGATGCTCGACCTCGCCGGGATCGGTCCGGGCATGAAGGTGCTCGACGTCGCGGCCGGCGCAGGTGGACAGACGCTGAAGGCGGCCCGGCGGGTGGGCACCTCGGGAGCCGTGCTCGCGACGGACATCTCCTCGAACATCATCGAGCTCGCCGCGCGCGATGCGCGGGCCGCGGGCCTGAGCAACGTCGCGGCCCGGGTCATGGACGGAGAGAACCTCGACGTCTCCGACGCGTCCTTCGACGCGGTCATCTCCCGCGTCGGCCTGATCTACTTCCCGGACCGTGCGCGGGCGCTGCAGGAGATCCGGCGGGTCCTGCGGCCCGGCGGGCGGATCTCCACGATCGTCTACTCCACCCCCGAGGCCAACGGGTTCTTCTCCATTCCCATCTCGATCATCCGTCGGATCGCCGGTCTGCCTCCGCCGGCGCCCGGCATCCCCGGCCCCTTCTGCCTCGGTGGGCCCGGAGTGCTGGAGGCCGCGTACCGCGCCGCCGGATTCCGGTCCATCGTCGTGCGCACCGTCCAGGCGCCGGTCCGCCTTCCATCGACAGCCGAGTGCGTGCGCTTCGAGCGCGAGTCCTTCGGAGCGCTCCACGCCATGCTGGCCAGGGCCTCGGACGAGGAGCGCCGGCGAGCCTGGACGGAGATCGAGCGCGCGCTGGCTCAGTTCGAGGGACCGGAAGGCTTCGTCGGGCCCTGCGAGCTGCTGGTGGGCGCCGCGGAGAAGTGACGCCGGCCCTCAGCGTCTCCAGCCCGTGACGTCTGCTCCCTTCGGGGCGTTCTTCACCCAGCCCTCGACGAGCTTGGGGATGAGGCGCTCGTGGTAGGTGAGCCGCGAGTAGGCGTTGAGGTGCTGGTGGTCGCCGCTCCAGCAGTGACCGTCCGTCGCGCCGTAGTCGAAGGCGAACTGCGGCGTGGGGTTCCGGAGCGCGCGCACCCGCTCCTCGAAGCGCCGCACGGCGCCGTCGAGGAAGAAGGTGTCGGCCCGGCCCACCACGATCTCCACCAGCTTCCCCCGCAGCTTGGGGCCGAGCGTGGGCCAGTCCCTCGTCAGGATGTGGCCCAGGTCGTAGTGCTCCTTCATGAAGCGCGCCGTCTCGGGATCGATCCGACCGGTTCGCTTGTCCCACATCCGGCGCGGATAACCGTCCGGACCGACCGGAGCGAAGACCGCCTCCCAGATGTCCCACTGGCCGCCGGAGCGCGAGTGCGTCCCGACGACGAGCTCGTGGCGGTTGTCCTGCTCCATCGTCGAGCGGATGTCGCCGAAATTGAACCGCGAGGCGGGGCGTGGCGTCCGCCGGAAATACCCCGAGGAGAAGTAGGCGTCCTCGTCCTCGTAGAGGCCGGAAGTACCCCGAGGAGAAGTAGGCGTCCTCGTCCTCGTAGAGGTCGACCGCCACGAACCGACGGAAGTCGATCGGATCCGGGCAGGCGGCGATGGCCCCGTCGAACAGGTCCGGGTACAGGAGCTGCGCGGAGAGGGCCTCCCAGCCTCCGGTGCTCCCGCCGTAGGTGCCCCGTGCCCAGGGGCCGAGACCCCGGAACTGCCGCTCGAGCTCGGGCAGGAAGTCCAGGTAGATCGCGTCCCCGTACGGACCCACGTTCTCGGAGTTGACGGCGTAGGAGTCGTCGAAGAACGGATTCGCGTGCTGGATCTGGACGAGGAGCACGCGCGGGAACTTCCCCGAGGTCCAGAGCTGGTGGAATCGCCAGCCGGCCTCCTGCAGGACCCGCTGGTACCCGTGCTTGTCGCAGAGGTCGTCGTGCCCGTCCGGACAGTCACGCGCGATTCCGGCCGCGTCGGCCGGCGGGAGCGTGGGGTCGGGCGGCGTCTCGCGCCAGCCCGAGATCTCGCGCTCGAAGTGTCCATGGGAGAGGACGAGGGGGTAGCGCTGGTCCGGATGGGTGTCCCAGCCCTCGGGCACGAGGACGATCGCTCCGAGGTACACGTCGCGACCCCAGAAGCGGGAGAGGCGCTCGCTCCGGAACCGGACGTGCTTCACGTACTTCGTGTCCGGCGTCGGCGGCAGTGGCGGAAGGACGTGGTCGAGGGTGAGGGTGACCGTCGCGCCGGCCCGCGGATCGATCTCGACGCGAACCGGGGTCGAGACCAGGTTGCCCGGTGCGAGCGCCCACTGCTGCCCTTCCCCCCGATCCGGCGGCAGCTCGAGGACCCGGCCGTCCGAGCGCCGGAAGGTCTCGTAGCGGTGGAGGACCGCCTGCACCTGGACCGGACCCGCAGGCAGCGCGGCGAGGCTGCTGACTGGATAGCCGAGGACGTCCCCCTCGAGGGTCGCCGCCCCGCCGGCCGCGAGGTCACGGACGTCGATGCCGAAGATCTGGGCGGTGCGGTCCACGTCGGTCACGTGCTCGCGGGGCTCGCCCTTCTCGTGGGTGTCGAGGACGACGAGAAGGCGGCCCGTCACCGGACCATCGACGACGCCCGGCTGAAGCCGCACCTCGAAGCGCAGAGGGCCGGTCTTCGGGGGCGCGGCTGCCCCCGGGGAGCCGGAGGCGCAACCGAGGAGAGCGACGGACGCGGCGACGAGCGAGCGAAGCACGGCACGACTCTGGACCATGAAGCCGTTGCTGTCGCGATCGATGTGCGGCGGTCCGCCCCGGCAGTCGCCTTCAGGTCTTCAGCTTTCCCGAGAGCTTGGCCGCCTGCGTGGCCAGAACGTCCATCAGGGCGGGGTTCAGGCAATCGTACGGCTCCAGACCCAGCTCCTTGAGCCGGGCACGCACCTCGCCCATCCGCGAGGGCGAGAACCCCGACTCGATGATCGAGGAGACGAACGCCGCGAATCCCGGGGCCGACCAGCCCTTCTGCGGTGAGAGCTCGGTGTGGACGAAGTCCAGGCCGTGGAAGGCGTGCTTCGGATTCTCCACCGGTCCGTACATGTGCACGCCACAGCTGGTGCAGGCGTGCCGGAGGATGGTGGCCGCCTTGTCCACGATGGAGAGCTTCTGGCCGTTCTTGGTCACGGTGAGCTTGTCGTGGGGCACCACGGCCACCACCGAGAAGAGGGCCCCGGCGGGTTTCCAGCACTTGGTGCAGCCGCAGGCGTGGTTGTGGGCCGTCTGCGCCCGGATCGTCACCTCCACCGGATCCTTGGCGCACTTGCAGACCAGCGTGCCGCCCTGGAAGTCCTTCGCCCCGGGACTGATCCCACCATCGACCGACGGATGAATGGAGAGCATCGTCTCCTCCTCTCGATCCTGTGCTGATGAGATCAGACCGGGATTCCGTTCAACGCCAATCGACTTCGACGGCTCCGGTTTCGGACGGTCCGGTCCCTCGCTACAGTCCCGACGCCGCGCAGCATGGAGGACGCTCCGATGAAGACTCGCGCCGCCGTCGCCTTCGAGGTGGGAAAGCCCCTGGTGATCGAGGAGGTCGACCTGTCGGGGCCCAGACCCGGCGAGGTCCTCGTGGAGCTGAAGGCGACGGGCGTGTGCCACACCGACGAGTTCACCCGATCCGGTGCCGACCCCGAGGGCCTCTTCCCGGTCATCTTCGGGCACGAGGGCGCGGGCATCGTCCAGGAGGTCGGAGCCGGCGTGACCACCGTGAAGCCGGGGGACCACGTCATTCCGCTCTACACACCGGAGTGCCGCCAGTGCCCCTCGTGCCTGAGCCGGAAGACGAACCTCTGCACCGCCATCCGCGCGACCCAGGGCAAGGGCCTGATGCCGGACGGGACGAGCCGCTTCTCGCTCAAGGGCAAGCCGCTGTTCCACTACATGGGTTGCTCCACCTTCGCCAACCACACCGTGCTCCCGGAGATCGCGGTGGCCAAGGTCCGGGCCGACGCCCCGTTCGACAAGATCTGTTACGTGGGCTGCGGGGTCACCACCGGCATCGGCGCGGTGATCTTCACCGCGAAGGTCGAGCCCGGAGCCCGGGTCGTCGTGTTCGGCCTCGGCGGCATCGGCCTCAACGTCGTGCAGGGCGCCGCCCGGGTCGTCGTGTTCGGCCTCGGCGGCATCGGCCTCAACGTCGTGCAGGGCGCCCGCCTCGCCGGAGCGACCCAGATCGTCGGTGTCGATCTGAATCCCGCGCGAGAGGCGCTGGGCAAGGAGTTCGGCCTCACCCACTTCGTCAACCCCTCCAGGGTGGAAGGAGATCTGGTCGGGCACCTGGTGGAGCTGACCGGTGGCGGCGCGGACTACAGCTTCGAGTGCGTGGGGAACGTGAAGCTGATGCGCCAGGCGCTGGAGTGCTGCCACCGCGGCTGGGGAGTGAGCGTCATCATCGGGGTGGCCGGAGCCGGACAGGAGATCTCCACCCGCCCCTTCCAGCTGGTCACCGGCCGGGTGTGGAAGGGAACGGCCTTCGGCGGCGCGCGGGGACGCACCGACGTTCCTCGCATCGTCGACTGGTACATGGACCGAAAGATCGAGATCGACCGGCTGATCACCCACAAGCTTCCGCTGGAGCGGATCAACGAGGCGTTCGATCTCATGCACGAGGGCAAGTCGATCCGGACGGTGGTCGAGTACGGCTGAGATGACCGACCTCGTCCGGCGGAGCGAGCACCGCTGTCACGGCGGCGTGCAGGGGTTCTACGAGCACCGGAGCGTCGCGTGCGCGGGGCCGATGCGCTTCGGCCTCTTCCTTCCGCCGGCCGCCGCCGGAGGAGCACGCGTCCCGGTCGTCTACGCCCTCGCCGGGCTGACCTGCACCGAGGAGACGTTCGCGATCAAGGCCGGAGCCCAGCGCGTGGCGTCGGAGCTCGGCCTCGCCCTGGTGACGTGCGACACGAGCCCGCGGAGCGCGCGCTTCCCCGGGGACGATGCCTCCTGGGAGTTCGGCCTCGGCGCGGGCTACTACGTCGATGCCACCGAGTCGCCCTGGTCGAGCGCGTACCGGATGGAGTCGTACGTGACGGAGGAGCTGCGGGCGCTGGTCGAGGAGCACTTCCCCGTGGCGTCCGATCGGCGAGGGATCCTCGGACACTCGGTGGGAGGGCACGGCGCCCTCACCCTGGCCCTGCGACACGCGGAGCGGTACCGGAGCGTCTCTGCCTTCGCTCCGATGGTCGCAGCGACGCAGGTCCCGTGGGGCACGCACGCCTTCGGCCGGCTGCTCGGGGAAGATCGGGCCCGCTGGGCGGAGCACGACGCCACCGAGCTCGTGAAGCGCCGGAAGTTCCCGGGCGTCATCCGGATCGACCAGGGCACGGTGGACCAGTTCCTCGGGCTGCAGCTCCGGCCCGAGCTCTTCTCCGCGGCCTGCGCGGCCTCGGGGCAGCCGCTCGAGCTCCGGATGCGCGAGGGCTACGACCACGGGTACTGGTTCATCCAGACCTTCGTCGAGGAGCACCTCCGGCACCACGCCGCCGCGCTTCTCTGACGGCGGGGGTCGGTGCACGAAAGTCCACGCCCGCAGCCGGCTCGACGCTCCGGGCGGACGACTTTCCGACACGGGCGCTTCCCTCGCCGTGTGTGCCGGACCCTGGGCGGATACCCCGGCACGGACCCTGATCTCGCTACTTGCAGCGCAGCTGGCAGCTCGGTGTCTGCGAAGCGAGCACCTGATCGCAGCCCTCGGCGTTCGCGGCGGAGATGCACTCGGTGACGTCGGGTTTCTCGGTGCAGCCCACCGGCGTCGACTGGACGCACAGGTTGGTCAGGATGTTCTCGCAGTCGGCGGCCGAACTCTGCACAGTCTGCCTTTCCACCACATCCTGCCGTCGCCAGCGCCACGAAACAGGACATCAAGATCATCGTTCTCATCGAATCCTCCGGGGTGAGTGCTGGCCAGCTGTGCAACGACGTGGCCAGCGCACGGTCAACGTCGACGGCCGGATGCGCCCCGGGGGTGTGACGATCGGGCGCCACCTGTTGCCGCCGGTGCACTGCTGCCCGTCCCGGGCGGCGCACATCGTCCCCCCCGCGCGTCGGCTCGCGGCGGAGCCCGGCACTCGTGTGGGTCGGTGTCGGGTGCCGGGAATCGGACTGCAGGCCGAAGGCGCCCCGCGGTTCGTCCGCTAGACTCTGCGCCGCGTGTCTCGTTCACCGGACGCATCCCTGACCGAGCTCCCGCGAGGCTGGCGTCGCACCCTTCACCGCGTTCGCCGGGCGATCCGTGAACGGAGCCGCCACGTCGTCGAGGCTGGCGAGAGTGGCGAGCGGCTGGTGGCGCGGGTCCGGCTTCTCTCCCTGCTCTTGCTCGCGCTGATCCAGCTGACGCCCCTGCTGGAGCTGGACAGCATTCCGGCCAGCATCGCGTTTCACAGCCAGGAGGCGGTGGTGGGGCGGTGGCTGACGGGTTCAGGCCTGCTGGTGGCCGTCCTGCTCTGGTCGGCCGTCCGCTACGCCTACCGGCCGTGGATGGGTCTCTTCAGCATCTTTCTCGACGTCACCATGGTGAGCGCAGGGCTGGCGGTCTTCTTCATTCTCAACCGCCCGCTCACCGCGGTGAACAGCCGGGTGGTTTTCGAGGTCTACTTCCTGGCCATCGCCAGCGCGGGGCTCCGCTATGACTGGCGACTGTGCGTGGTGGCCACGGGCCTCGTGGTGACCGAGTACCTCGGCCTCTCCCTGTACGCCGCTCATCGCTGGGACCTCGCGGCTGCCTTCGAGGCGGACCCTTCCTAGATCCTTCCTACGGCGCCTTTGGCTGGGGCGGACAGGTCGGGCGGATGGTCGTCCTCGTCGGCGCGGGGGTGACCGTCGCGGCGGTCGCGATCCGCGGCCACCACTGGCGACACCTCTCCGGAAAGGACGCCCTCACCGGTCTCGCCAACCGCGCCTGGTTCGAGGAGCGCTTCGAGGAAGAGATGAGCAGGGCCCACCGCAGCGAGCAGCCATTGAGTCTCGCGATCGTGGACCTGGACGGCTTCCGCGAGCTGAACAGTGCCCACGGCCATGCCGGTGGCGACCTGGCATTGCGGGTCGTGGCCCGTCGCCTTCCGTGGCCCGTCGCCTTCGCCAGTCGATCCGGAAGAGCGATCTGGCCGCTCGCCTCGGGGGCGACGAGCTGGTGATCGTCTTTCCCGACACGGACGTCGCCCAGGCCGTGGCCCGCCTCGAGGCGCTCCGGCACGAGGTTGCCGGTCTTCGCGTCCAGACGGGTCGCAGCGCCTTCACCGTCACGATGAGCGTCGGAGTGGCGAGCTTTCCCGCGGACGGAGCCGGGACGGCCGAGGTGCTCGCTGCTGCGGACGGGCGCACCTTCGAGGCAAAGAATCTGGGAAGGAACCGGGTGGTCGGCCCGAGGCGAGCTCCCGCCCTCCCCGCGCTGGTCCTGCAAGGAACCGAAGCGCCTCAGTCCTGACACCGCGGCCGGGTCACCCGTGCTTGCCGCCGAGGTCCATGACCGCCTTGGCGAACGCCGCCGGCGCTTCCTGGGGAAGGTTGTGCCCGATGCCTCCGGTGATCAGCCGGAACTCGTACTTGCCCGTGAACATCTTCGCGTAGGCGTCCGGCTCGGGGTGCGGCGCTCCGTTGGCATCACCCTCCATGGTGATGGTCGGGACGGTGATGACCGGGGCCTCCGCCAGCCGCTTCTCCAGATCGTCGTACTTCCGCTCACCGTCGGCGAGGCCGAGCCGCCAGCGGTAGTTGTGGATGGAGATGGCGACGTGATCGGGGTTGTCGAGGGAGGCGGCCGATCGGTCGAAGGTCGCATCGTCCAAGGCCCACTTCGGTGAGGCGAGCTTCCAGATCAGTTTCGCGAAGTCGTGGCGGTACTTCTCGTAGCCGGCCCGACCGCGATCGGTCGCGAAGTAGAACTGGTACCACCACTGCAGCTCGGCGCTGGGCGGCAACGGCGTCTTGCCCGATGCCTGGCTGCCGATGAGGTACCCGCTGACCGAGACGAGCGCCTTGCACCGTTCCGGCCAGAGGGCCGCGACGATGTCGGCGCTCCGGGCTCCCCAGTCGAAGCCGGCGAGGATGGCGCTCTTGATCTTCAGGGCGTCCATGAGATCGGTGAGGTCGACGGCGAGGGCCGCGGGCTCTCCGTTCCGGACCGCGTCGCTCGAGCGGAAGCGCGTCGTTCCGTACCCGCGCAGGTGCGGGACGATGACCCTGTAGCCGGCCGCCGCCAGCGTCGGAGCGACCTCGACGAAGGCGTGGATGTCGTATGGCCACCCGTGCAGGAGGAAGACCGGAGGACCCGAGGCAGGGCCGGCCTCGACGTATCCGACGTTCAGCGCCCCCGCGTCGATCTGCTTGACGGGTCCGAACGACGCGTGCGCGGTCTTCGCCGGCGAGGTCTTGTTCGGCGGCTGCGACTGGGCGGAAGCAGAACGGGGGAGCGCGAGCTCCGCGGATGCGAGCGTCGCGGCCGCGGAGCCGAGAAATC
>Ga0207711_10001655_pt1 | contig 20553 bp, 17 predicted proteins | sample KBSS34metaG_FD_184401 | JGI IMG/M metagenome (GOLD analysis project Ga0207711, IMG submission 184401) | Switchgrass rhizosphere microbial communities from Kellogg Biological Station, Michigan, USA - KBS S3-4 metaG (SPAdes) (version 2) | ecosystem: Host-associated > Plants > Roots > Rhizosphere...
CTCCGCCACCCCCACCTCCGCCACCGCCGCCTCCGCCACCGCCGCCGCCGCCACCGCCGCCGCCGCCACCACCTCCGCCGCCTTCGCCGCCGCCGGCGCCACCCCCTTCTCCACCGCCGGCGCCACCGCCGTCCCCTCCCCCTTCGCCGCCCCCGGCGCCACCGCCGTCCCCTCCCCCTTCGCCTTCGCCGTCGTCTTCACCACCCCCGGCGCCGCCGCCCGCGCCACCACCTCCGCCACCTGAAGCGCCTCCGGCGATCCAGGGGTCGGAAGTGATTCTGGGTCCGATCAAGGAGATGACGAGCCCAAGTTCGGCGATCAGCGGCCAAACGCAGCCGGAGCAGCAGCTTCAGGATCAGCGGGAGGCTCAGGAACTGCACCAGGATAAGGGCATCGTAGACAGCGACCAGCCCCAGCAAGAGGCCGCAAGCGCTTCAGAGGAAAAGAAGAAGTCCGAAGACGAGGACGATGACGCGAGCGCCAGCGTATCGCTCGGCCTGATCAACACGGCACCTGTGCAATTGAAAACCGACGTCGAAGAACCGGTCACGAGTGGTGGCATGGACACAATGGTAGTAATTCCGGGCACCCCGGACTGATCGGAGGATCAGATGGGCAGAACAGCAATTGTGATCTCGGCGACCATCGCAGCCATGGCGGCCGGCACAGCGTCCTCATGGGCAGCGACGCCGCTCAGCATCCGCGACAGCTGGCGCATCGGCAATGCCGGAACGAGCTTCTGCTCGGCACAGAGCGTTGCCACCGACAAGGCGCTGACCGGGATGTTCGACATCGGCTACTCGATCACGTGCCGCGACGCCGCCCTGCCGGTTGGAAAGCTCTTCAAGGTGCACGATACAAGCAGTGCTGCGGCTCGGATTGTCGCCGATCGAACCGAGCGCGCGACGTGCGAACAGCCACGCCGCGAAACAATTCCCGGCCTGGGCCCCGTCAACATCACCGATTGCAGGCTCAAGGACGTGAATGTCGCCTATCGCGCCTATGAACTTCGTCGTGGTCGCGTGCTGTACGCTGCGCAGGGGCTAGGAGGCTATGACAGCGCGCTGCAGCTGGGTCTTCGCAGCCTCGTTGCCGACCAGCCTGTCAAAGGAGAGATTTCGATCGCAACGACCGGCGTCGGCGACCCGGCAGCCTTTGCTCGCGTGCAGGCCGGCACGCTGACGCGCGACAAGGCGCTGGAGGAAGCATATCGCCGCAACAATGCCGGAAGTTACGCCGAGGCCGCGGAGTTCTTCGCAGCAGCAAGCGCAGGAACACGCGATACGCCGCTTGGCCGTGCCGAGGCTCTCGTCAACGAAGCCCTGCAGAAATCCAATCTGGGTCGATTCGCCGAGGCCGACTCCTTGTTCTCCAAGGCAGCCGAGCTGGTCGGGTCAGATCCGATCGTCACACGGCGCCTGCGCAACTATCGCGCCATCCACGATCTCAACCAAGGAGATGCCAAGGCAGCGCTCGCGGAGCTCGAAAAGCCATTGCCGAAGGCCGTGCGCGACCAGGAACATGGCGACGCCCGTCAGCTCGAGATCAATTCGACGGTATCGCGGAGGCTGAACGCAGACTCGAGGTTTGGCCAGCAGCTCAGCGCGCAGACTGACGAATTGCTGCCCGACGAAAAGATCGAGATCCTCGACGGGCAGGCCATGCAGCTGCGTGGCACGTGCCTTCGCCTCACCGGCAATCGCGAGGGAGCACGCGAAGCGCTGCGCCAGGCCGATGGGGAGCTGCTTTCCGTTCGAGGCGGCAAGGTCGCGTCCATCCTGTGGATGCGAGCGCAGATCTTCGGCGACCTTGGCGCACTGGCAGAAGAGGACGGCCAGGCGGCGGAGGCGAGCCGGCTCTATCGCGAGGCTGTTGCCCTGCTCGAGGTGAATTACCCGGGCACCGCCGTGCTCCTGAACTCCAAGGCACGTCTCGCAGGCTATCTCGCGCGCAACGGCCAGGTTCAGACGGCGGAAGCCATGTTCAGCGAGATCGTCCATTCGCAGCCCGACACAAGCAACCTGCCGCCGAGCTTCGCGAACGTGCTCCGTCCCTATGTCGACCTGCTGCTAAAAAGGGGCGACGATCCCCAGGCTACAGCCGAGATATTCGCAACGACCCAGCTCATGATCCGTCCCGGACTTGCGCAGACCCAGGCCGTGCTCGCGCGCGAGCTCAATGGAGGCACCGACGAAGCATCCCGGCTGTTCCGCCAGTCTGTCACTCTCACCCGACAGGTGGAACGAGCGCGGATCGAGCTTTCACGACTGCAGGAGCTCGCCAAGCCGACGCCGCAGGACATCGTGCGCGCCCGTGTGCTTCGCGCAACGCTCGATTCATCGCAGAAAGAACAGCTGACGACGCAGGCAGCGCTCTCCAACTTCCCTCGCTTCCGGGCGGTCGCGAGCGACACGATCTCGCTCGCCGATCTGCAGAAGATGTTGCGTGCGGGCGAAGCCTATTACCGGATGACCATCGTCGGCGACGATGTTTATGCGGCCCTCGTCACTCCTTCCGCGGCACGCGCGGTGAAGCTGGGGATCACGGCCAAGCAGCTTGACGAGCAGGTGAATGCGCTGCGCGATACAATCTCCAAGGTCGAGAATGGCAAGCGTACGACTTACCCCTTCGATGTCGCGCTGTCGCACCAGCTCTACACCGAGTTATTCGGGGCCTTTGCGAGCGCGCTGCCATCGGTCAGGCACTTGGTCTTCGAGCCCGACGGGCCGATGCTGCGACTGCCCATAAACCTGCTGGTCATGGACCAGGCGTCCGTGGATGCCTATCAGAAGCGAGCCGCAACAGGCGACGATGCCGCCTATGATTTCCGCGGTATCAGCTGGCTTGGCCGCGATCGCGACATCAGCACGGCAGTTAGCCCGCGCGCGTTCGCGCAGCTTCGAGCTGCGCCTCCGTCGGCAGGTCGCAAGCAATATCTCGGCCTTGGCGAAAACAGTGTGCCGGCCGCGTCCGCCGAAGGCCAGATCCCCGCGGCGGCCGATCGTGACTGCCTCCTGCCGCTGTCTTCCTGGAGCCACCCGATTTCAGCTAGAGAACTTGAAGTCGCCAGTTCCATCCTGAAGCCGATGGCTCCATCAGGCGTCGACATCGTCACTCGCGACCAGTTCACTGACACCGGGGTCGAGCAGCGGCGTGACCTGGACCAGTATCGCATCCTGCACTTCGCAACCCATGGTGTCGTCACCGCGCGAGCAGCCAAATGTGCCGCACAGCCGGCCTTGCTCACCAGTTTTGGCGGCACTGGCTCGGACGGACTTCTGACATTCCGCGAGATCTTTGACCTGCATCTCGACGCGGACGTGGTGATCCTCTCGGCATGCGATACTGCCGGGAAGGCGAGCGCCGCGGCGACCCAGCAAGCGGGCCTGTCGAGCGGGGGCGATGTCGCACTCGACGGGCTGGTCCGCGCCTTCGTCGGCGCCGGAGGCCGCCTGGTGATCGCAAGTCATTGGCCGGTACCGGATGATTATGACGCCACCGAGCGATTGATAACCGGCCTCTTCTCGGCACCGCCGGGGACGCCGACAGTCACTGCCCTTCGAATGTCGCAGCGCCAGCTCATGGACGACGTGAATACGTCTCATCCGTTCTACTGGTCAGCATTTGCAGCAGTTGGCGACGGCGAGATTCCGGTGATCCGTTCGTCCAAGCCGCAGATCGCGCAATCCGACAGGTAGCGGCTTATTGGTCCTGGTCGTCAGGTTCTGGCTGCGGGTCGCCGCAGCGGCAAGTCGTGACCCGCGGGATCACTCGCTTAACCGGTGCCGGATTCTGCGCCGACTGACCCTGGGCAGGGGAACGAACCGTCTCAGCCGACGCAAGAACGATGGCGCCCGAATGCTGCGCTCGGGTTTTGGGCTGAACAGGTGCCTTCGGCGGCTCGGCTGCGGCGATGCCGGTGAAGCCTAGGGCAAATAGAAGCACGGGCAAGCGCATGGCACTCTCCATCACCATGCGCCTGTCTAACGAAACAGGATTTCTGTCTTCTTTCGCTAAATGGTTAAAAGGATTGAAGGATTCCTTCCGCCGCGTTCGCGCGAAACAAAAAACAGCAGCAATTTCAAAGGCCTAGAAGCCAGCGTGGCTCGTGTCGGACAACCGACTTTCGTTGACTTTCCGTTAACAAACGGGCAAATGTCGCCGCCTTGACTCAGTCAAGGGGGCAATCAATGACAAACGCGGTTTACACTTCCAACAACCGTAAGATGATTCTGACCGGCGCGGCGATCGTTGCCGTCGGTGTTGGTGCTTATGGCCTCGGGCGGATCTATCCGCCGCTCGGACCGAGCGCGGGCACGGTCGGCGCCGCTCAGCGCTACGTTTCCGCACAGGTCACCGACAAGGATGTCACGCTCGGCGATACGTCGGTTCCGCAGCTGATGCAGACGGACGCGTTCGAGCTGATGGTGCACGACGCAAACTTCCGGGCCGCAGCGAAGGACCCGAATTTCGCAGTGCTTGCGCAAAACCCTGCCGCGCTCGCTGCAATGGCGTCCAACGCGCAGGCGTTCCAGGCGCTGGCCAGCAACCCCGCTGCTTTCCAGGCGATGCTGAAGTCGGCCAACGCGGTTTCGGCCAACGCAGCCGCCAATGCGAGCCAGGCACAGGCAATGTCGGCAATGGCGCTCAATGCGAAAGCCTTCCAGGCGCTCGCCTCCCAGCCGCAGGCTTTCGCTGCGCTTGCGGGCCACGCCCAGGCGTTCCAGGCGCTCGCTGCGCATCCGCAGGCATTCCAGGCGATGGCTGCTAACCCGCAGGCATTCGCTCAATATGCGGGCAATGCGCAAGCCTTCCAGGCGGCCGCAGCCAATCCGGCCGGCGTTTCGGCAATGTCCAGTCACGCGCAGGCGTTCCAGGCACTCGCTGCCGACGCGAAGGCGATGCAGGCCCTCTCCCGCGATGCGAGCGCGTTCCAGGCGCTCGCCGCAAATGCGAAGGCCTTCCAGGCGCTTGCCGGCAACGCGCAGGCCTTCCAGGCCGCGATGAACGCCCAGGCCTTGCAGGCGCTCGCCAGCAATGCCCAGGCATTTCAGGCGCTCGGTCACAATCCCGCTGCTCTGCAGGCTGCCGCCCAGCAGGCACAGGCGCTAAGCGCACAACTGAGCAGCGCGAATGCGCTCAACGCGCAGGCGGTGCAGGCGCTGGCGGTAAATGCCAACGCCATGAGCGCACTTGCTAGCCAGCCGCAGGCGTTTGCCGCCTTGGCCGGGCATGCACAGGCGTTCAGTGCGCTCGCGGCGCATCCGCAAGCGTTCCAGGCGATGGCTGCAAATCCGCAGGCATTCGCGCAATATGCCGGCAACGCACAGGCCTTCCAGGCGGCTGCTTCCAACCCGGCCGGCGTTGCTGCGATGTCGAGCCATGCGCAGGCGTTCCAGGCGCTCGCGGCGGATGCCAAGGCGATGCAGGCGTTGTCGCGCGATGCCAGTGCCTTCCAAGCCTTGGCGAGCAATGCCCAGGGCTTCCAGGCGCTCGCAGGCAACGCGCAGGCGTTTCAGGCCGCAATGAATGCGCAGGCACTTCAAGCGATGGCAAGCAATGCCCAGGCGTTCCAGGCGCTGTCGCATAACGCCAGCGCACTTTCGGCGGCGGCAAGCGCCGCGGCGGCGCTAAACGCGCAAGCCGTTGCGGCGTCCATGGCTTCGCAGGGCCAGCTCAACCCGCAGGCCTTCCAGGCGATGGCGACGAACCCACAGGCATTCGCAGCCATGGCGCAGAACCCGCAGGCCTTCCAGGCCCTGGCGGCGAACCCGCAGGCGCTTGCGGCATTCGCGCGCAACGCGCAGGCTTTCCAGGCGCTTGGTCGACAGCCGGCCTTCCATGCCCTGGTGATGAATGCGTCGTTCGCGGCCGCGGCAAGGAGCCAGAACTTCGCGAACGCATTGAACGGCAACTGAGCTTGGCGCCATAAACGTCAGCTAGGGGGGACATGAGGGGGGCTGGTGCGCGGCCGCGTAAGCTATTCGCCGCAGCATCGCTGATTGCACTGGGCGGCGCGTCGACGGATGCGCTGGCCCAGGCGCAGCAGCAACCGCCTCCCCCGCCGCCGCCGGAAACGACAACGGTTCCAGAACCGGTCCCCACTCCTGAAACAGTCTCGCCGGTCCCCGTGCCGGCACCGGCCCCGCCGAAGGACGAAGGACCAGCGCACGTGCCGCCCGATGCCTCGGGCATCGCCTTGTCCGAGATGGACACGCGCAATCTCAATTTGCTCTATTTCGACCCGGCGCAAACCTATTTGACGCCCTACATCGCCCGCGCGTTCGAGAATGCGCTCGATTTTCACAAAAAGAAGTTCAACTGGCAGCCCTGGGAGCCGGTCACGGTGCTGCTCAAGGACTTCGGCGACTATGGGAACGCTGCCGCGCGGTCGTCGCCGAACGATGCCGTGCTGCTGGACGTCGCGCCGCTTAGCCAGGCGATGGAGACGTTCACGCCTGGCGAACGCTTCTACACTCTTCTCAACCATGAGCTGCAGCACGTCGCTACCATGGACGTTTGGAACAGAAAGGACGCGCGGTGGCGGCACTTCCTCCACGGGAAGCCAATGCCGATCCAGGAACATCCGGAATCCATTCTGTGGAACTATCTGGCGACGCCTCGCAACAACGTTCCGCGCTGGTATCTCGAGGGCAGCGCGGTCTTCTTCGAAACATGGATGTCGGGAGGCCTCGGCCGCGCTCAGGGCGCGTTCGATGAAATGGTTTGGCGTGCTCGCGTGCGGGACAACGACCGCTTCTACTCGCCGCTTGGGCTAGAATCCGAAGGCATCGCTGTCGATTTCCAGGTCGGCGTCAACGACTACCTCTATGGCACGCGCTTTTATTCATATCTCGCACTGACGTACGGCCCGGAAAAGGCTGTCGAGTGGCTGCGGCGCAGCGAGACCAGCAAGCCCTTTTACGCAGATCAGTTCAAACAGGTGTTCGGACGGCGGCTGAAAGACGTCTGGACCGACTGGATTGCTTTCGAGCACCAGTTCCAGAAGGCGAACCTTGCCAAACTCTCACAATATCCGCTGACTCCGACGGAGCCGATCAGCCGCACCGGGCTGGGCTCGATCTCGCGGGGATTCGTCGACCCGAAGACGAACAGTCTCATCGCCGCATTTCGATATCCTGGAACGATCGGCTTCATAGGCCGGCTCGATCTTTCGACCGGCAAGCTGACCAAGCTTCAGGAAATCAAGGGCATGATGCTCTACCGGGTGACGAGCCTCGCGTTCGACCCGGCACTTCGTGTGGCTTATTACACGGAGGACAATTATGCGTTCCGGGACATCGTCGCAGTCAATGTCGACACCGGCCGCAAGCGCATGTTGCTCAAGGACGCCCGCATCGGCGACCTCGTCCTCAATCCTGTCGACCGGTCCTTGTGGGGCATTCGGCATCAGAACGGCTTTGCGACCATCGTGCGGATCCCGGCGCCGTACACGAGCTTCAACCAGGTCCACACCTTCAAATACGGCCAGACGCCATTCGACCTCGACATCTCTCCGGACGGTGCGCTCGTCTCAGCGTCGTTCGGCGAGGTAAACGGGAACCAGACGGTCCGCGTGTGGAGGCTCGATTCACTCAACACCGACGGCGACCCGACCGAAGTCTCACGCCTCAGCCTGCCCCCTTCGACCCCTGAAGGCTTCGTCTTCGCGGCCGACGGGAAGACAATGTACGGCACGTCCTATTACACGGGTGCCTCGAACGTCTTCAAATTCGACGTCACGAGCGGAAAGTTCGATGCGGTCAGCAATGCCTCCACGGGCTTCTTTCGCCCGATCCCTCAAGCCGACGGATCGCTGATCGCGTACGAATTCTCCGGCAAGGGCCTCCAGCCCGTCCGCCTCCAGCCGCAAGTGAAGGAAGACCTCGGCACGATCGAGTTCCTCGGCACTCGCGTCATCAATGAGCATCCCGAGCTCAAGGCATGGGGCGTCGGCTCGCCTGCCAAGGTCCCGCTCGACCAACTGATTACTCGGCAAGGGATGTACCGTCCCTCCGGGCGGATGAAGCTTGCAGGCATGTATCCCGTGATCGAGGGCTACAAGGGAGCCGTTTCGCCGGGCTGGTACTTCCATTTCGAAGACCCGATGCAATTTCGCCAAGTGAACGCGAGCTTCAGCGTTTCATCGTTCAACAAGATGCAATTCGGTGACAGGCTGCATGCCACCGTCCAGTTCAAGACGCTGAACTGGGACATCAAGGCCCAGCACAACGGAGCGGATTTCTACGATATCCTGGGGCCAGTGGAGCGAAGCCGCCGCGGCGAGGCTCTCATCATCGCCTATGACAAGACAACGATCTACGATCCTCCGCGCCAGTTCGACCTGTTGGCCTCGGGCGCTTTCTATACGCGGCTCGAGAAACTGCCGAACGCGCAAAACATTCCAAGTCCCAGCACCATCATCTCACTGGAAGCCGGCGCCAAATATACGAACACACGCAAGGCACTGGGCGGCGTCGACCATGAAAAGGGAATTCAATGGCGTGCGCTCGCGGATCTCGACTATTCGGTGCCTGACGAGAAGGCGTTTCCGAAAGTCTACGGTGGCGTCGATTATGGCATCCCTCTGCCGATGCCCAACAGCTCGGTCTGGTTTTACGCCCATGCCGGCGCCGGCTGGGGCCAGCACCACCACCCTCTCGCTGCATTTTACTTCGGTTCCTTCCGCAACAACTATGTCGATAACCGGCCGGAGAAGCGCTATCGCGAGGTGGAGAGCTTCCCCGGCTTCTCGATCGACGAGATAGCCGCCCGGCGCTTCGCGAGACTGACGACCGAGGTGAACCTGCCGCCCGTGCGCTTCGCCGAAGTCGGGACTCCGGCTTTTTTCCTAAGCTACGTTCGCCCCGCCGTTTTCGGTGGCGGCATGGCTACACAAGCTCCTGACGGGACAGGTCATCATTATTTCAACCTCGGCGCACAGCTGGACCTCAATTTCACGGTTGCCTTGAGGCTGCCGATGGTCCTTTCGGTCGGTGCGGCCGGAGGCTGGCGCGATGGCCGTTACCGGAAGACCGAATGGCTGGCATCGTTAAAGATCCTGTGAGGCGATGAGCGCGCTTTTGACAGAAGGCCTCCATTGGGGCGTCGCTCTGATCCCGGTCCTCGTGATGCTTGCCGTCTTCGTCTGGCTCGACGCGTTCGCGCTGATGAACGTGAGGGAGATCCTCGTCCTGCTCGTCCTCGGGGCACTCGGCGCACTCGTTGCGTGGCCGATCAGCGGCAGGATGCTCGATACATTGCCGATTGGTTTCTCGCTTTACAGCCGCTTCGTCGCGCCATGGCTCGAAGAAGCCATCAAGGCGATCATCGTGATCGGCCTCTTTCGCCTCAACCGGATTGGCTACAAGCTCGACGCGGTCATCTCCGGCTTCGCGATCGGCGCCGGCTTTTCGGTGATCGAGAACATCTTCTATCTCACGATCTTCCCCGAATATGGCACCGGCACATGGCTGGTCCGGGGCTTCGGCACGGCGATCATGCACGGCACGACCCTCGCCATCCTTGCCGCGATCGCGCACGAGTTCGCCGAGCGCGAAACGCGGTCAGCCGCGGCAGATTACGACTTCAGCCTGTTGTGGTTCGTTCCCGGATACGGGGTCGCGACTGCGCTGCACATGGCGTTCAACCAGTTCCCGGACCGGCCGATGATCTCGATGATGGGCGCCATTCTCGTCGCGCCGATCGCCCTGGTGGCCATCCTCAGTCTCGGGACCGCAGAGGCCCAACGCTGGCTCGCCGCGGAGTCGGCGGAGCACCGTGCGCAGGTCGATGCCTTACGCGCAGGCCGATGGCCCGACGGTCCATCGGGTGTCAGGGTTGCAGCCCTTGCAGACCGCCTCGACCCCGAAGGCGCCAAACGCGTCCGTCGGTTCTGGGAATTACAGGCATGGCTGGTCGCGGAAGCCGAAGAAACGATGATGGAGGAAGCTGCGGGCGACGCCGAGTTCGATCCCGCCCAGATCCGCGCCGCAATTGCCGAGCTCGACGGCCTCAAGCGCGCCCTCGGTCGGAGCACGTCAACTGCGCTCCAGGCATTGCTACCCTTCAGCCGCAACGACTATTGGGAAGTCAGCGAGCTCAGGCAACGCCTCGGCGGTCGATGACCGAAACGGTTACACTTTTTTAACCATCAGCGCGCAGTGCCCTCGAAAAGGAGGCGCGTCATGTCGATGCTCGCTTATTTCGAGGATTTCGAGCCCAAGGACGACAGGCGCCGCTACGTGCGACGCGCGTTAAGACTAGGGTCCGGTGCCAATGGTGAGCCGGTCACAATCCATGACCTCTCGCTGACCGGCGCGCTGCTGGAAACGTCCGTACCCATGCTCGTCGGCGCAATCTTTGAGGTCGAGCTCCCGCATGCCGGCAGCGTCGAGGCGACTGTCGTCTGGAACAGCGGCGAGTTCTACGGCTGCCAGTTCGAGCTTCCGATCTCACCAGCAGCGCTAAGCTCAGCACTGCTGCAAAGCGAGCCGCAAATCTCTGACGAGAACTCGGCAAGGAACGACCCCGTTGCCGAGCTGCGCGAGCTCAACGCGGACATCGAGCGCCTGTCACTGAAAATGGAAAGCGCGCTCAAGCGCCTCAGCAGGAAATAGCCCCAGCAAGGCTGGCGGCGCAGGCAGGCACGAGCGAACTCGTCTCCGCAGTCACTCCCAGTTCTAGTTCACAGGCAAGGCAAAGCAGGTGGTCCGCACCGTCCGGGGACTCACACGCTAAGATCACGCTTCCGACACAGAAAAATGTCTGCCATTTTGAACAAGGTATGACGGCAGGTGTCCCCGCCAATACGAACGCCAAACGCATCCAGTCGAATCTCACCTTCGACGGCGCTTCAGACGATGCTCACGACCCTGAGACCAAATTCGATCTAGTCGTCGTTGGCGGCGGACCAGCTGGAATCATGGTTGGGCTGCTGTTCGCGAGGGCTGGGTGCAGAGTGATGGTCCTCGAGAAGCACGCTGATTTTTTCCGCGATTTCCGAGGGGACACGGTCCACCCGTCAACGATGGAGATCCTAGACGAGCTTGGAATGCTCCAGCGCTTCCTGAAGCGGCCGCATAACGAGATCAATGGTGCCGAAATACGGATCGCGGGACGCCAGTGGAGGATTGGAGATCTATCGCATCTGCGCACGCCGGCACCCTTCATCGCGATGATGCCACAATGGGACTTCCTCGACTTCTTGCGCGAGGAAGCGAAGGCGTTTCCAGGCTTCCATTTACGGATGGAAGCACCTGTCGCCGATTTCTTGGGAGCACAAGGCAAGGTCTCGGGAGTGCGCCTAGTCGATGGCGAGGAAATTCGCGCGCCGCTGACCATTGCTGCCGATGGCCGCACCTCGATTGTCCGCACGGTGCTCCCGGTCGAGACGCTCGGTGCGCCGATGGACGTCTTCTGGTTCCGCATCCCTAAGTTACGGCAGGAGAAGGGCGGCCTTCGAGGCAATGTAGCGCGCGGTAGACTGCTCGTGATGATCGACCGAAGCGACTATTGGCAATGCGCGTTCCTGATCCCAAAGGGCGCGGCAGAAAGCTACCAAGCGAAGGGTATCGACGCCATTCGCAAGGAGGTCGCCGAGGCTGCGCCGGACCTCGACCTCCAGGCGCTCGACGAAATTGGCGATCTTAAGCTGCTGAGCGTAGCCCTTGATCGGTTGACGTGCTGGCATCGGCCAGGGCTGCTCGCAATTGGTGATGCTGCGCACGCGATGTCACCGATCGGCGGGATCGGCATCAACCTTGCGATCCAGGACGCCGTAGCTGCTGCAAACATCCTCGCTGCACCGCTCGCACGCGGGGCCGACGTCGATGCATTGCTCCAAAAAGTGGAAAAACGACGCCTCTTTCCGACGCGGGTCATACAGGCGGCGCAAAAGCTCGCGCAGGACCGGGTCATCGGACGCCTGCTAACGCGAAGGGAGCCGATCCAAGAGGCGCCAATGGCGGTGAGACTGCTCAACCGGCTCCCGTTGCTGCGGCGCATTCCTGGCCGGTTGATCGGGCTCGGTATTAGGCGTGAGCGGGTCCGCTCTCCAGCGGCCCCCCTTCCCGCTGGTGTCGACTCGTAGGCTCGGCCCGTTAGCGGACGAGGCCGCTCGAGCGTACCTCCCGCCCGGTGGAATCGTCAGTTCGCGTGACTTTCGACGTTCTCCGCGGAGTTGATCCGGGCACACTCCACATCTCGAACTTCGGTGTCAGACAAAAGCCATGATTTGCGTCGACCGACGGATTTGTCTCTCGAGCGGCCTCGGATAGACCCGGAAAAGGCGCGCTTGCCGGGAAGATTCGCCCGGCATTAGGTGGCGGAGAGGGTGGGATTCGAACCCACGGTACGGTTGCCCGTACGCCGCATTTCGAGTGCGGTGCTTTCGACCACTCAGCCACCTCTCCGCTGGAAATGTGCTGGCCGGTCGGGTGCCGGCTCCGGTCGGAGGCGGCGCTCTAGCAGCGCCGCTTTGCGTTGCCTAGATAGTATGCATGATCCCTTTTAACGCTTTCGAACGTTCTGGTGCTGTGCCCCAGAAAATCAACATCCCTCTCGCCCGCTTCGCCATCGGCGCCGTTGTGCGGCACAAGATCTTCGACTTTCGCGGCGTGATCTTCGATGTCGACCCGGTGTTTGCCAACAGCGAGGAGTGGTACGAGGCGATCCCCGAAGGGCTGCGCCCTTCCAAGGACCAGCCCTTCTACCACCTGCTCGCGGAAAATGCCGAGACCACGTACGTCGCCTACGTCAGCCAGCAGAACCTTGTCGCCGACGACAGCGACGAACCGGTCGGACACCCGGCAATCGCGAGCATGTTCAACCGCGAGGACGGTCGGTACCAACTTCGCCGAGACCTCAGGAATTGAACGAAGGGAGGGCGCAAAGGCCCTCCCTTCTCCCCCCTGTTGATCAGAAGCTGACCGACACGCGGCCGTAAATGAAACGGCCGTTGAAGCCGAACGGCGAGAAGATCGAATAGGGGATGTAGATCTGGTTCGCCGGGTAGAAACCGCCGCCCGCCGATGCAGGCCGCGGGCCGAACGGTGACCGGTCCGGATAGACGTCGAACAGATTGTTCGCACCGATCGCAAACTCGACACCGTTGCCGCCATTGAGGCGCACCTCTGCATCCGTGACCCACTTGGCGCTGAGGAAGATGTCGTCCGGGCCGAACGCGGTCAGGCTCGTCTGGTTGGGCGCCAGCGGAGCCGCCGCACCTGGCGACACGACCTTGCCGTAACGCGTGGTCCGGGCCGTGATCCCGAATTTGCCGATATCGCCATCGGCGCTGAGCACGACCTTGTCGCGCGGCTGGCCGTCGGTGAAGCGGATACCTTCAATTCGGCCGAACAGGACGAGACCCGGGATTTGCGCAAGCGGGCCAAGCTCGTTCAACCGCTCGTCGATCTTCTGCTTGTTGTAATTGTAGGCCGCGGTCAGGTTCCACCGACCGAACTCGCCAAGGCCGAAGCGATAGGTGCCGACAACGTCGACGCCCCAAGTGGTGGTGTCGAGGCCGTTGATGAAAAAGCGTGCCGCGCCGATGTTGTTGAACCCGTTGGCGACCAGGATCGCATTGACGGCTGCATTTTGCGCAGCGGTGCCGCTGCCTGCCGCGCCGAGGTTCTCGGTCAGGACGACACGGTCCTTGATTTTGATGTGATAATAGTCGGCCGTAAACGTCAGGCCGCGGAGCGGGTTGGCGGTTGCGCCGAAGCTCAGGTTCACCGATTTCTCGGGCTTCAGTGGTTTGGAACCCAGCGCCTGCGAGACCGGGTTGTTCACCGCCAGTGTCGAGATGTCGACCGGTACGCCGCCGATGAAGTTCGTCGAGGTCGTCGTGAAGAACTGCTGGTGTAGCGAAGGTGCGCGGAAGCCGTTCGAAATTGCGCCGCGAACCGCGTAGCCCGGGATGAACTCGTAACGCAAAGCCAGCTTGCCGTTCCACGTCGAGCCGAAGTCCGAGAAATGCTCGTACCGGCCGGCAAGTGTTGTCGTCAGACCCTGGATAGGATCGGTGTCGAGTTCAGCGTAGGCCGCCCAGCTATGCCTGCTGGCATCGGTCCGGCTGACGTCCGGGATCCCGGGGAAACCTTGAGCGCCGACGGGCGCCTGACGTCCGGGGAACGAGCACACGTTCGTCGTCGTGCTGAAGCTGCCCCCGAGTGTCGTGCAGCTTGCCGACGTACTGTTTGGAATGGCTGCGCGGAACAGTGGTCCAATTGCCCAGGACTGCAAGTCTCCCGGCCGTTCCTGGAAGTTCTCGTGCCGGTACTCGGCACCGGCGGCGACGGTCAGCGGCTTCGCGAAGCCGACCTGATAGTCCTTCGTCACATCGAGATTCACGAGATTTTGCGAGTAGCGAAGGCCGCCGGCGTCGAAATCAGACTGGCTCTGAGCCCCGAACGATGTGTTGAGCGTATCGTGGACCTCATAGTCGAACTTGTTGTGGCCACGGCCGGCAGACAGATCGAGATGCCAGCCTGAAAGACCGCCGCGTGCCCCGAAGGTGACGGCATAGTCACGCAGCTTCGTCGCGATCAGCGGGAGGAAGCCGGTAGGCGTGAGCGGAACGAAGTTGGCGTTGGTTGGAGCCTGGTTCGGGGCGAGCACGCTCCAGTCGCGATTGACTGCAGTGTTGTTGTACTGGCGCCAGTTCGCCGCGCTCTCGGCATTCCGGTGACCGTAGGTCCCGAAGGCGTAGACTTCCCAATCCGGAGTAATCTCGTAGCCGCTGTTGAGAACGAGGTTGTAGTCCTTCGATTTTGGATCGCCGAACCTGAACTCAAGCCGGTTGAAGCCGATTTCGCGCTGGTCGAAGACCGTTGACGAGGTGAAGGCTGCACCAGACGGGTTCGGGAGCGTGAAATTGGGCCGCAAGTCATAGCCCGCGCGATTTGTCGCGTCCCGGTGGTGATATTCCGCAGTGAGATTGACGAAGCCATTAGGCCCGAGCGGGAGGCCAATGTTGACGCCGCTCGTCAGCTGCGCGCCGTCCTGGACATGGCGTTCGCCATCGGTGTTGGCGAGCAAGTAGCGGTTGTCGGCCGGGTTGAGGATCGGCTGGCCGGTGGAACTGAGCTGGAGACCGGTAACTTTTGAAACGTCGTTGACCGTCGTCAAATACTCGCCCCAGGTGACGCTCGCACGACCGCCATGGTTCGAATTTTTCAGCTGGATGTTGATGACGCCCGCGATCGCATCCGAGCCGTACTGCGCCGCCGCGCCGTCGCGGAGTACCTCAACCCGGCTGATTGCGAGGCCCGGAATCAGGTTGAGATCGGCAGCCGCGCTGCCGCGTCCCACCGTTCCGTTGATGTTGAGAAGCGCCGAGACGTGGCGGCGCTTGCCGTTGACCAGCACCAGGGTCTGGTCCGGGCTGAGGCCGCGCAATGTCGCGGGCCGGAGAGCATCCGATCCGTCTGCAATCGACGGAGAGGGAAAGTTGAAGGAGGGTACCAGCTGATTGAGGATACGGTTGGTTTCGGTCTGGCCGCTGTTCTTGATCTGGTCAGCGCCGATCACGTCGACAGGAACGGGGCTGTTGGCGACGGTTCGATTGGCCGTGCGCGTTCCGGTGACGATGATCGTCTGCTCATTGCTGGTCGGCGACTGACCTTGTGCGTTCACCTGCGTCTGGGCCTGAGCCTCGGCATTCTGCTGAGCCTGCGGACTGGTTTGCGCCGTTGCCGGAACGGCCAGCGCGAAGGTGCTCAGGCCGGCAAGCAACGCGGCGCGGTTGGCGTTGGTCATCGAGATTTCCCCCTGTTGGCCGGATAGCGCCCGGCATTGCCTCGCAGGGAAAGGTCAAAGCGGCACATAAGCAAGCACTTGCTGGAGCCATTCACATAAATGTCTTAATCCTGTTGCTACGTCGCAACAGCAGCGGGAGCCGCCGCCGTGGTTGACAGCTTGGGACGGCTGCCATAGGCGGCTCGCTTTCCCGCGCTTGTCAGACGCTTTTGCGCCACGCGCGCGCGGGGACCGAAATTCTACTGAAGAAGAGAAAAGCCAATGTTCGCAGTCGTGCGCACGGGCGGTAAGCAATATCGCGTCGCCCCGGGAGACAAGATCGTCGTCGAGAAGCTCGACGGCAATGCGGGCGACCGCATCACGCTCGGCGAGGTCCTTCTCGCCGGCGACGGATCGGACTTGAAGTCGACCGATGGCCTGACGGTCGCGGCGGAGATCGTTGCCCAGGCCAAGGGCGACAAGGTGACGGTGTTCAAGAAACGCCGCCGCCACAACTACCGCCGCAAGAAGGGTCACCGCCAGCAGCACACGATCCTGAAGATCGTCGCGATCGGCGATCAGAAGGAGCAGAAAAAAGCTGCCCCGAAGGGGGAAGCCTCTGCTGCACCAGCGAAGGCCGCGAAATCAAACGAGGCGAAGGGCCAGCGGGACGCTCAGGAAGCCACCGACGTCGCCGGTACGCCAACGGAAAATCCTGCTCCGAACAATCAGGCGGCTGCAGGTGCCGAGAAGCCGGCCAAGAAGGCCGGTGGCAAAAAGACCGCAGCGGGCGACGAAACGTCATCCGCCGCCTCGACAGAAAATGCTGCACCTGCTAAGGGCGGTGCAAAGAAGTCTCCGAAAGCGAAGTAATTCGTCATGGCACATAAGAAAGCAGGCGGCTCGTCCCGCAACGGCCGCGACAGTGAGAGCAAGCGCCTCGGCGTGAAGTTGTTCGGCGGCCAGCAGGCTCGCGCCGGCAACATCATCGTGCGTCAGCGCGGCACGAAGTGGCACCCGGGCGACAACGTCGGCCTGGGCAAGGACCATACCCTCTTTGCGCTTACCGACGGCCAAGTCGCGTTCCGCGACGGCAAGCTCGGCCGCAAATACGTGCATATTATGCCGGCATTTACGGAAGCAGCAGAATAGGAACGGTCAGAAAGGGACCGTTCCCAGAAGGGGCGGCCCGGACGAGATCCTAAGCGGATCGAGACCAGATAGGGAGAAGGGGAGCCCCGGAAGGGGTCTCCCCTTTTTCTTTGTCTTCTCCCGAAATTGTCATGGGGCGCCGCTAGGTGCTCGTGGCCAAGGAGAGGGTGATGTTCGCGAGAACGCCAAGACTGTTGCTGAGGCCGGGCTTTCCGGAGGACGCGCCGGCGCTTGCCAGCGCGATTGCCGATCAGGCGATTGCGCGCAACCTGGCGAATGTCCCTTGGCCTTACAGCATGCGCGACGCCGAAGCCTTTCTCGCGAGTCCGCGCGACCCGGTGCTTCCCTCTCTGCTCATCTTCGAACGGGGCCTCGGCGCGCCTCAGCTCGTGGGCGCGTGCGGCCTCGGCCGTCGCCCATCCGGCTCGGTCGAGATGGGCTACTGGATCGCTCGTCCGTTCTGGGGCCAGGGCTATGCAACTGAAGCGTGTGGAGCGTTGGTCGAAATTGCGCAGGCGCTTGGGCTTGGCAGCCTCGAGGGCTCCCACTTTGTCGACAACCCGGCCTCGGCACGAGTGCTAGAGAAACTGGGTTTCGCGCCCCTCGGCATCATCGCGCCGCGGATGAGCTGCGCGCGCGGCATCGAGGTTCCGGCAAGGCTGATGCGGCTGCAGCTCCGGCCTGGTGAAATCGAGAAGGAAGACGAGGCGCTGGCGGCCTAGACCGCCCGCCTCACCTTCTTCGAAGGCGCCGGTACGCGTTCGGTGCCTGCTTCGTAGGCGCGAAGCAGGTGCCGGTCGTCCTCGTTCCACGGGTGGAAGCCCGGCAGGAAGAATTTGAGCCACGCTCCTGCGATCTTCCGGAACATGCCGGGCCGGATCCAAAGGTACCAAAAAAGCCGTGCCCAGGCCGTGGGTCCGGTGACGCCGTCCTGACGCATGAGCTCGAGCGCGCCGGCAGTCCTGTCGACCACGAAATTGCGAGTGACGTAGAGCATCACCTTGGCCTTCACCTTCCACCGCTTCGAACGCGGCCAATGGCGCGTCGCGTGGAGCCAGGTATCGTATGCAACGCCCTTGTGCTCGATTTCCTCCGTGGCATGCCAGCGCCACAGGTCCGCACTTTCCTTCTCCGCCCCGGCAAGATGGCGGGCATTGGCGAGAAGCTGATGGGCGAGGATTGCCGTAAAATGCTCGAGCGCCATCGTTGCGGCAAGGCTCACGATGGGTGGCTTCGACTTGGTGATCGACAATCGCCAGAGCACGCGTTCTTCAAGTTTCGACAGATCGTAACCCGATTTCGAGGCACGCTTGTTGAATGCGTCGTGCTCGCGGCTGTGAATCGCCTCCTGGGTCGTGAAATTCCTGATTTCCTCCGCGAGTTTGCTCGGCGCCCCGTCGCGAAATGCACGGACGCTCTCGACGAAGAACGCCTCCCCGGCAGGAAAGGTCGTCGATAACGCATTGTAAATAGCTGTCGCTTCAACGCGCCCGCCGTGCCACAAACGCGGGGCAGCGGCCTCACGGCCGAAGCGACGGTCGCGGGGCGTAATGCTAAGGTCCGTCGGCGTCGGCAGAATTGTTGCTGTCATTCGGGGAAGATAGACTAACTTACAAACGTGTCAATAAGACGAACCCGCCTCACCCCGGAAGAAAGCCGTTCAGCCGCGCTTGCCGCGGCGCGGAGGATTTTGCTCGAACAAGGTCCGCAAGCGGTCACCCTCAAAGCCGTCGCCGCCGAGATCGGGCGAACCCACGCCAATCTCCTTCACCATTTTGGCTCCGCTGCCGGCCTTCAGGGCGAACTCGCCAGGTCGATCGCCGATTCGGTCAACGGCAGCATCGCCGATGCGGTTGAACGGGCCCGCTCCGGCGAGACTGATGCGCGGGTCATCGTCGACCAATGCTTCGACGCGTTCGGAAAGGAAGGCGCAGGAGCGCTCGCGGCCTGGATGATCCTCAGCGGAAACCGGGACGCGCTCAATCCCATCCTCGATTCCATTCGCGCGCTCGTCTCACAGCTCGCGGTCGGCCACGAAGCTCATCATGTCGCCGAAAGCACCCTCTCGCTTGTTCTTAATGCGCTTGGGGATTCGCTGTTGGGACCTCCGATCGCCCAAGCGCTGGGCCTGCCCCGCGATGCCGCGCGCGAACTTGCCGCACAGCGCCTGCGTCACCGCCTCGATGCCGAACACCCGCACGGTTAAACAACTGTAATCCCGGCACCACTTTGTTGCACGCGCGTTACGGGCGGATGCGACGGTTCTTCAACTGGTGCGCGACCAAGACGTCGGCGGCGGCGGGCCACCCGCTGACCTTCAGCATTGCGATCGCAATCGTGGTGGTCTGGGCCGTCACCGGGCCGGTCTTCAATTATTCCGACACATGGCAGCTGGTCATCAACACCGGCACGACGATCGTAACGTTCCTGATGGTGTTCCTGATCCAGAACAGCCAGAATCGCGACGCCGCGGCAATGCAGGCGAAGCTCGACGAGCTCCTTCGCGCGGTAGACAAGGCACGTGAGCAGTTCATCGGCATCGAGCATCTGACCGACCACCAGATCGAGCTGATCCGCGCCGCGCTCGAAAGGCACGCTAAGCAGCTGCGAGAAAACGGGAAACAGAAGACGGCCGAAGACACCGTCGACCGGCTCCTCGACCGCTTCTGATTGCACTTAGCAGTAGAAATCAGTGGCCTCTGTTGTCGGATTTTGCCTGCAGGTGCTGGTCAGCTTCGTCGATCGCACGCAGCAACTCGCTGAAAGACGGCGCTTTCTCAACCGGCCAAGCCCGATTGAACGCCGGGCCGAGCACGGACAGGTCCTGCTTCGTCAGCAGGCCGACGGCCACGATGCGGTCGGTCATGATGGGCTCCGTACTCTGATATATGTTAGAACGCCCCTAAGATCGTGAAGTGCCTGATGTTTCGCATGAGTATCGGTCAGCCGCCTTGAACGGAACGACGACGGGCCCGAAATGCTGGCTCAATCATGACTAGCCCTGTTCCCGAATGGCAGCACCTCGTGCTGTACGCCGTGGGCGCCGCATTGCTCATCATGGTTTTGCAACGCATTCCATTCGTTGGCCGGATCATCCGTTTCGCCTTCTCGCTTGGACTCCTCGCCTTTCTGATTTTCATCCTGATGCAGCAGGCGCCGTATCAGCCCGAGCTCGCGAGGCTCACTGACCGCCTCGGCCTCGACGACCAGCAGGTCGCGGGCAAGGAGCTCCACGTGAAGATGGCGCCCGACGGCCATTTCTGGGTCCTTGCTTCGATCAACGGAGTGGAGCGACGCATGCTCGTCGACAGCGGCGCGACCGTGACTGCGATCTCCGAACGAACCGCCCGGGACGCGAAGGTCAATGCCGGCACGGGGCTGGCTCCAGTGGTTCTCCAGACTGCCAATGGCGCCGCGCCCGCCCAAACCGGCAAGGTCGACGAGCTTCGCGTCGGCAACATCGTTGCGCGCAACTTGCGGATCGTCACCTCGCCGGGACTCGGCAGCCTCGACGTTCTGGGCATGAATTTCCTCTCGAAGCTCGAATCGTGGCGCGTCGAGGGAAGAACCCTTATTCTGGTGCCGCATCATCCGCAGAACGTCTCTTAAAGGGAGGTCCCGCAATGCGGCTCAATTATGCAATCAAGTTCGTCAGCGACA
>Ga0207711_10001657_pt1 | contig 20542 bp, 19 predicted proteins | sample KBSS34metaG_FD_184401 | JGI IMG/M metagenome (GOLD analysis project Ga0207711, IMG submission 184401) | Switchgrass rhizosphere microbial communities from Kellogg Biological Station, Michigan, USA - KBS S3-4 metaG (SPAdes) (version 2) | ecosystem: Host-associated > Plants > Roots > Rhizosphere...
GGCGGGGCACGTGTTGGCCGGGCGGGCAATCGTGGCCGACGATATAGAGGCGATCCGCGCGCAGGTTTGTCGCTGGGTCGCCGATCCCGGTGTGGACATCGTGATCTCCACCGGGGGCACCGGCTTCACCCCGCGCGACGTGACGCCCGAGGCGGTGATACCGCTGCTGCGACGCACGATGGACGGGTTCAGCGTGGTGTTCCACCAAGCCAGCATGGGCACGATTGGCGTATCCACGCTGCAATCACGCGTCTTTGCCGGGCAAGCCGAGGATACCTTCGTGTTCTGCCTGCCGGGCTCCACCGGGGCCTGCCGCGATGGCTGGGACCTGGTGCTGCGCTACGAGCTGGACAGCCGCTACCGCCCGTGCTCGATCGCCGGGCAGATCCCGCGCCTGCGGGGGCTCTGCGCATGACCGGACTGTCGCATATCGATGAGGCCGGCCGCGCCCGGATGGTCGATGTGGGGGACAAGCCGGTCACCTCCCGGACGGCCGAGGCCCGCGGCCAGCTGCGCTGTGCGCCGGCAACACTCGCACTGGTCCGCTTGGGCGAGACCCCCAAGGGCAATGTGATCGGCACGGCCGAACTGGCCGGGGTGATGGCTGCGAAGCAGACTGCAACGCTGATCCCGCTGTGCCATCCGCTATCGCTCAGCCAGGTAGTGGTCGAGATCGCGCTGGACGACAGCGTGCCCGGATTCACAGTGACCACGCGGGTCCGCACCAGCGGGCAGACCGGCGTGGAGATGGAAGCGCTGACCGGCGTTTCAGTTGCCTGCCTGACCCTGTTCGACATGCTCAAGGTAGTCGACCGGACGATGGAGATCGGTGCGATCCGGGTGGTTGCGAAAGCAGGCGGCCGATCCGGGGCGTGGTCTGGCTGATGGGCGCCGGCCTGATTGGCTTCGACGAGGCGATGAAGCGCCTGCCGGGTGCCGAAGCGCTGATAGGCACAGAAACCGTGCCGCTCGACCGTGCGGCTGGCCGTGTACTAGCGGAGCCGCTTTGCGCTCGGCAGGATTCACCCCGCCAGCTGACCGCGGCGATGGATGGCTATGCGGTGCGTGATGCCGCAACCGCACCCGACCAACCGCTGCGGGTGATCGGAGAATCCCGCGCCGGGCGGGCATTTGCCGGCCTTGTCGGAGCCGGTGAAGCGGTGCGCATATTCACCGGTGCGCCGATGCCGGTAGGGACCGACCGCTGCATCGTGCAGGAGCACGCGATCCGCGAGGGCGGGACCGTACGGTTCACGGTAGGTTATGGTCAGGAGTCGCATGTTCGTGCCATCGCCAGCGACTTTGCCGCCGGCGCGCTGCTGCTCGATCGCGGCACCCGTCTCTCGCCGCAGGCCATGGTCGCGGCCGCCGCGGCAGATGTCGCCACCGTAACCGTGGCCGTTCCACCGCGCGTGGCGATCCTTGGCACCGGCGATGAACTCGCTCCGCCTGGAACCGCGGCTGATCGGCCCGGCGCAATTCCCGAGAGCGTCAGCTTCGGAGTTGCGGCAATGGTGGCGGAGTCGGGCGGCTTGGTGGTCCGGCGCGCGACTGGTCGCGATGACCTGGCGGTGCTGCAGCATCTCGCAGGTAGCCTCCTCGAAGCCGCCGATCTAGTGATCGTGACGGGCGGCGCCTCGGTCGGCGACCATGACCTCGCCCGGCCGATGTTCGCGCCGCACGGGCTCGAATTGATCGTCGACAAGGTGGCGATCAAGCCGGGAAAGCCGGTCTGGCTGGGGCGCGCGGGCGGGCGCTGGGTTCTTGGGTTGCCCGGCAATCCCACCTCCGCACTGGTCACCGCGGCATTCTTCCTGCGGCCGCTGCTGGCCGCTCTGCAGGGGCAGGACCCACAGCAGCGCTTGCGTTGGCGGCGCCTGCCGCTGGCCGCACCGCTGCCCGCCGTCGGCGGGCGGGAAACCTTCGTGCGGGCGCAGTGGGACGGCGACGGGCTGGGGCCGCTGGGCAACCAGCAGAGTGGCGCGCAGGCGGCGCTTGTGGCGGTCGAATGGCTGATCCGCCGCCCGGCCGGCAGCGCCGCAGCCGCTGCCGGCGAGACCGTTAGCGCGCTCGCGTTTTGAAGCCCGCCTTGGCTGTGGCTAGAGTTGGTCGGGTTGAGATGCTGTTGGGAGCGGTGCTCGCGGGCGGCCGATCGCGCCGCTTCGGTAGCGACAAGGCGATGGCCTTGCTTCACGGCAAGCCTTTGCTCGCGCATGCGGCGGAGGCGCTCGCGCAGCATACGCAGGCGGTCATACTGTGCGGCCGGACAATGGCGGGCTTCACCTGTCTTGCCGACCGGCCCGTGCCTGACCTTGGCCCGCTCGGCGGACTCAATGCCGCGCTCCACCACGCGGCGGCACATGACCTTGCTGGCGTGCTCTGCACCGGATGCGATATGCCGTTCTTCCCAGAAGCAATGGCGCGGGCCCTGATCGGGGAGGGGCCGGCGATCGTCGAGAAGCAATATCTGATGGGCTATTGGCCGGTCGCATTCGCGCCCGCGCTCGATACGCATCTTGCGGAGCATCAGGATCGATCGGTGCGTGGCTGGATGGCGGTCACCCAGCCGGGGCTCGTATCCGCGCCGGAGCTTCCCAATATCAACACGCAGGCAGATTTGCGTCGGTTGGAAGAATGCGGGGCGATCGGGATCCAGTCGGGCCTCTAGTCTTGAGCGTCATTGCGACCCGGGATTGGTTGGGGTGGTGATTCAAGCCCGGGTAGGCGGCCGGAGTCTGCCTGGAATGCGAGACGGGCTCGCTATGACTCTTGGTCGGTTCGGTGTGCCAGCAGCGCGTCGTCCAGCATGTCGGGCTGAGCGCTCACGCGTTTATCCAGAAACTCTCAAGGCGGGCCACGGGTTAAAACTATATCATCATAGGTCCTGGCCATCTCCGAAGGGAGCTCGCGGCGTAAATAATCGATTGCGCCCCGTATCTTGGGAGCCAGATGCCGGTGGTGCGGATAGACGGCCCAGATCGGCTCGTCTTTCGGCTGGAAGTCGTGGAGGAGGAGACGAAGCCCCCCGATCCGCAAGTGTCCAAGCACGTAGAACTCGGGGAGCTGACAAACACCCATGCCGGAAACGCACGCATCAACCACGGCATGGCCGCTGTTGCAGCGGAACCGGCCCGTGGGCCTGTAGAGCAGCTGCTGGCCATCCTGGTTGAACTTCCAGGTCGTGCTTGTGCCAACGACATGCTCGTGGCGATCAAGGTCCTGAATGGTCTCTATCGGTGCGCTGTGGTCGAGATAGCTCGGCGCTGCGCATGTCAGGAACTGGCGCGAGGCAATCCGGGTGCTGATCAGGCGCGCATCTGCAAGCGTGCCGGTGCGGATCGCCAGATCATAGCCTTCGGACACCAGATCGACCAGTCGGTTGGTTAGATCGATAACGATGCTGAGGCGAGGATGCTGGAGCGCAAAACGGCGCATCAGAGGTGCCAGGAAGCGTTCGCCCATGGCAGTCGAACAGGTTAGGCGGAGCTCGCCCTCCGGTTCGCCTTCCTTGGTGATCAGCGCGATCGCCTCGTCCCGATCGTCGAGGAGGCGCTGGCAATGGCCGAGGAACACGCGACCGGTGTCAGTCAATCGTACGACGCGCGTGGTACGCTGGAACAGCTGCGTCTTGAGCCTCTGCTCCAGCAGCATGATCGCGCGGCTGACATGCGTCGTCGACAGCCTGAGCGCGGTTGCACCTTTGGTGAAGGAGCCCGTGGTTGCAACCGCCACGAACTCGTCGATTCCGTCCCAGGGTGACATGCTATTGTCCCAGATGTGGGATGATGATTTGCCGAGAAGGCTCTTTATCACCGCACTTGGCCTAGATAAAGCACTTCCATGACGCAGCCGGCACGACTTTGCGCCGGCGCAATCCAGAGCCAGTCGATCATAAATTTCGAATTCGGCGATGCCGACGATTCAGACTGCGCCACAAGGAATGTAGCAGATGAAGACGCGCGCCGCTGTTGCCTTTGAAGCGAAAAAGCCGCTCGAGATCGTCGAGGTGGACCTCGAAGGGCCGAAGTCGGGCGAGGTCTTAGTCGAAATCATGGCGACGGGCATTTGCCATACCGATGCCTACACGCTCGACGGGTTCGACAGCGAGGGGATCTTCCCGTCGATCCTCGGCCACGAGGGGGCGGGCGTGGTACGCGAAGTCGGTGCAGGCGTCACCTCCGTGAAGCCCGGCGATCACGTCATCCCGCTTTACACGCCCGAATGCCGCCAATGTAAGTCGTGCCTGAGCGGCAAGACCAACTTGTGCACCGCAATCCGCGCGACGCAGGGCAAGGGGCTGATGCCCGACGGCACGACCCGCTTCAGCTACAAGGGCCAGGCCATCTTCCATTATATGGGCTGCTCGACCTTCTCGAACTTCACGGTGCTACCGGAGATTGCGGTGGCCAAGATCCGCGAGGACGCGCCGTTTCAGACGAGCTGCTACATCGGCTGCGGGGTGACGACGGGCGTCGGTGCGGTGGTCAACACCGCAAAGGTGCAGGTCGGCGACAATGTGGTCGTGTTCGGTCTCGGCGGCATCGGCCTCAACGTCATCCAAGGCGCGCGTCTGGCCGGTGCCAACAAGATCGTCGGCGTCGATATCAATCCCGACCGCGAGGAATGGGGGCGGAAGTTTGGCATGACCGACTTCCTCAATTCCAAGGGCATGAGCCGCGAGGATGTCGTCGCGAAGATAGTGGCACTGACTGATGGCGGCGCCGATTACACCTTCGATGCCACGGGCAACACCGAGGTGATGCGCACCGCACTGGAAGCCTGCCATCGCGGATGGGGCACCAGCATCATCATCGGCGTGGCCGAGGCCGGCAAGGAGATCGCCACCCGCCCGTTCCAGCTCGTCACCGGGCGCAACTGGCGCGGTACCGCCTTCGGGGGCGCCAAGGGCCGCACCGATGTGCCCAAGATCGTCGACATGTATATGCAGGGCAAAATCGAGATCGACCCGATGATCACCCACATCATGGGCCTCGAGGAGATCAACACCGCGTTCGACCTCATGCACGCCGGCAAGAGCATCCGCTCCGTGGTGGTCTACTGATTTTCTATTAGGGAGAATGGCAATGGCGGTGATTTCTGGCGACGGCGTGTTTTCGCACGTCATGATCGGCTGCAACGACGTGGCGACTTCGGCGAAGTTCTACGATCCCGTGCTCGGCGCATTGGGCATCAAGAATCTCGGACCGTTCGGCGACTGGATCCTCTATGGTCGCGACAAGCCCGCTTTCCTGCTGACCAAGCCGGGCAACGGCCAAGCGCCGTCGAGCAACGGCGTGACCGTCGGTTTCGCCGCCGCGACCACGGCCGAGGTGGACGCCTTCTACAAGGCGGGGCTCGACAATGGCGGCGCCGACGAGGGAGCTGCCGGCCCGCGTAGCCACCTGCCGGGCGCCTATGCCGCCTATCTCCGCGATCCTGGCGGCAACAAGATCTGCGCCTATACCTTCACCGAATAAGGCAGGGGCATGGCACTAGAGGTGGTTTCGACCAACCGCTCGTTCGGTGGTGTGCAGGGGGTGTATAAGCATCACTCGGCCGCCACCGGCACGGACATGACATTCTCCGTGTTCGTGCCGCAACATGCTGAGGGCGCACGGCTACCGGTGGTCTGGTATTTGTCCGGCCTCACCTGCACGCATGCGAACGTGACCGAAAAGGGTGAATTTCGCCGTGCCTGTGGGGAACTCGGCCTGATTTTCGTGGCGCCGGACACGAGCCCGCGCGGCGAGGCAGTCCCCGACGATCCCGGCGGCGCCTACGATTTCGGTCTCGGCGCGGGCTTCTACGTCGATGCGAGCGAGGCGCCGTTCGTCGACCATTATCGCATGTGGAGCTACGTCACTGAGGAACTACCGGCGCTCGTGGCGGCGGAGTTTCCGGCCGATGTCGCGCGGCAATCGATCATGGGTCATTCGATGGGTGGGCATGGCGCGCTTACCATCGGGCTCAACTTCCCCGACCGCTACAAGGCAATCTCGGCCTTCGCGCCGATCGTTGCGCCGGGGCAGGTGCCGTGGGGACAGAAGGCTCTGGCTGGCTATCTCGGCGACGACGAAGTGGCGTGGCGCAAACATGACGCCGTCGCTCTCATCCAGGATGGTGCGCGGGTGCCGGCCTTGCTGGTCGATCAGGGCGACGCGGACCAGTTCCTCGCCGACCAACTGAAGCCCAGCCTGCTTGCCGAGGCGTGCAAGGACGCGGGCATCGATCTGACGCTCAACCTGCGGCCGGGCTACGATCACAGCTATTATTTCATTTCCACATTCATGGAAGATCATCTCCGCTGGCACGCGGAGCGACTGGTCTGATCAATCTCGCTAGGAGGACCCGAGTTGGCTGAACTGGTGGTGATTGATCGTAGTGGCAGCGCGCGCACGATAGAGGGGGAAGCAGGCCGCTCGCTGATGGAAGCGATCCGCGACAATGGTTTTGATGAACTGCTTGCCCTGTGTGGGGGTTGCTGCTCGTGCGCGACCTGCCACGTTTACGTTGAGCGCGGCCCCGCCGACGCGCTGGTGCCAGGAAGCAACGACGAGGATGATCTGCTCGAGAGTTCAGGTCACCGCCGCGCAGACTCCCGCTTGTCGTGCCAGCTGTTCCTGACCGAGGCTCTGGGCGAGCTAATCGTCCGCATCGCTCCGGAAGACTGAGGATATGGCGGGTATGGACAAACGAGACGTCGTCATCGTCGGCGCCGGCCATGGTGGTGCGCAGGCGGCGATTGCGCTGCGGCAGCTAGGTTTTGCCGGCTCGGTCGCAGTCGTGGGCAACGAGCCCGAGCTTCCCTATGAGCGCCCGCCGCTCTCGAAGGAATATTTCGCAGGCGACAAGACGTTCGACCGGATCCTCATCCGCCCGGCCGCCTTCTGGGCCGAGCGCAATGTCGACATGCTGCTCAGCACCGCGGTGACGGCTGTCGATGCTACGGCGAAGCGCCTGAGCTTCGCCAACGGCGGCAGCCTCGACTATGGCGCGCTCGTCTGGGCGACGGGCGGCACCCCGCGCAAGCTGACCTGCTCGGGCCATGACCTCAAGGGCGTGCATGCCGTGCGCACCCGCGCCGACGTGCTCAAGATGATGCTCGAGCTCCCCATCGTCACCCAAGTCGTCGTCATCGGCGGCGGCTATATCGGCCTCGAAGCCGCTGCAGTTCTCAAGAAGTTCGGCAAGAAGATCGTGCTACTCGAGGCGCTCGACCGCGTGCTCGCCCGCGTCGCCGGCCCCGAGCTCTCGCAGTTCTACGAGGCCGAGCACCGCGCGCAGGGTGTTGATCTGCGCACCAGCGTCCAGGTCGAAAGCATCGAGGAAAGCAACGGGCGCGTCACGGGCGTGCGGCTGGCAGGGGGCGAGGTTGTGCCCGCAGACATGGTGATCGTCGGCATCGGCATCATCCCCGCGGTTGAGCCGCTGATCGCGGCGGGTGCGCAGGGCGGCAACGGCGTTGCCGTCGACGAGTTTTGCCGCACCGGCCTTCCCGACGTCTATGCGATCGGAGACTGCGCCGCGCATGCGAATGGCTTCGCCGATGGCGCGACGATCCGGCTCGAGTCGGTCCAGAACGCCCACGACCAGGCAACCATCGCCGCCAAGGCGATCACCGGCAGTTTGGAGCCCTACAAGGCCACACCCTGGTTCTGGTCGAACCAGTACGACCTGAAGCTCCAGACGGTAGGGCTGTCGATCGGTTTCGATCGCACCGTGGTGAGGGGCGACATCGCGACGCGCAGCTTCTCGGTGGTCTACCTCAAGAACGGGCGAGTGATTGCGCTCGACTGCGTCAATGCGGTGAAGGACTATGTCCAGGGCAAGAAGCTCGTCGAGGCCCGTGCGGAGGTCGACCCCGAGCTCCTCGCCGATGTCGCGAAGCCGCTCAAGGAGCTGATCGCCGCTTGAGGACCTAGCGCTCCTGGAGAGCACAGTTGATAGACAAGACGTGTGCGTCGCTTGAGGCGGCAGTTGCAGATATCGACGATGGCGCTTCGATCATGATCGGCGGCTTCGGTACTGCAGGCATGCCTGATGAACTGATCGACGCGCTGATTGCGCGTCGTGTCGGCAACTTGACGCTTATCAGCAACAACGCCGGAAATGGTGAGAGCGGAGTCGCCGCGCTGATCCGTGAAGGAAGGGTGCGCAGGGTCATCTGTTCGTTTCCACGCCAGCCGGACTCGCATCATTTCGATGCGCGCTATCGCGACGGAGAGATCGAACTTGAACTGGTCCCTCAAGGCAATCTTGCAGCTCGCATCGAGGCCGCGGGCGCTGGGCTAGGAGCGATCTTCACGCCGACAGGCTATGGTACGATTTTGGCCGAGGGCAAGGAAACGCGCGAAATCGATGGACGCCCCTATGTTCTCGAATATCCGATCAGGGCCGATTTCGCGCTGATCAAGGCGCATCGCGGCGACCGCTGGGGCAATCTCACCTATCGTAAGTCGGCTCGCAACTTTGGCCCCATCATGGCGATGGCGGCCACGACCACGATTGCTCAGGTCGCGGAGGTCGTGCCGCTTGGCGGCATCGATCCTGAGACGGTCGTCACGCCGGGCATCTTCGTCCAGCGCCTTGTCCAAGTTCCGGCCATTCCGAATGCAGAACTGGCGGACCTGGTGGCATGAACCGCATCAGCAGGGACCAGATCGCGGCACGGGTAGCGAAAGACATCCCGGAAGGTGCATATGTCAACCTGGGTATCGGGTTGCCGACCAAAATTGCCGACTATCTTCCGGGCGATCGTGAAGTGGTGCTGCATAGCGAGAACGGAGTGCTCGGAATGGGCCCGGCTCCAATGAAGGACGCCGAGGATCCTGAGCTGATCAATGCCGGCAAGCAGCCTGTGACGCTGCTCGCCGGAGGTGCTTTCTTCCATCATGGCGACAGTTTCGCGATGATGCGTGGCGGCCATATCGACATCTGCGTGCTCGGCGCTTTTCAGGTTTCCATCTATGGGGATCTTGCCAATTGGCACACTGGTGAGCCTGGAGCGATCCCGGCGGTAGGCGGCGCGATGGACCTGGCGATCGGAGCCAAGCGCACCTTCGTGATGATGGAGCTGCTGACGCGGTCGGGCGAGAGCAAGCTTGTCGATCGGTGTAGCTATCCGCTGACGGCCCTGGGGTGCGTGACTCGCGTCTACACCGACCTCGCCGTGCTGGACGTGGGTGCGCTGGGGGCGCGCGCGGTCGAGCTTGTGGACGGGTTGAGCATCGAAGAACTGCGTCGGCTGACGGGGGTGCCGATCGGCTGGGAGGCGGTTGCCAGCGATCGGCGAAGTCCATGAGTGAAGCGTTCATCTGCGATGCGGTGCGAACGCCGATAGGTCGCTATGGCGGCCGCCTGGCGAAGGTGCGCGCGGACGACCTAGGCGCCGTCCCGATCCGGGCGCTTGCGGCGCGCAACCCCGGCCTCGATCCTGGCACGATCGAGGAGGTGTTCTTCGGCTGCGCCAACCAAGCGGGAGAGGATAATCGCAATGTCGCGCGGATGAGCGCGCTGCTGGCAGGCTTGCCTGCACAGACCTCGGGAGTGACGCTCAATCGCCTATGCGCATCGGGTCTCGAGGCAGTCGGTGCGGCGGCGCGCGCGATCCGGCTGGGCGAGATGGGGCTCGCCATCGCCGGCGGGGTCGAGAGCATGACACGCGCGCCCTATGTCATGGGGAAAGCGGATGCTGCCTTTGGTCGCGCACAGACGCTCGAGGACACGACGATGGGTTGGCGGTGCGTCAATCCTGCGCTCGATGCACGCTATGGGACCGAGACGATGCCGCGCACCGGCGAGAACGTCGCTGAAGAGCAAGGGATCAACCGCGAGGATCAAGACGCGTTCGCGCTGCGCAGCCAATTGCGCGCGGCGGCGGCAAAGGCATCGGGCTTCCACGCAGGCGAGATCGTGTCGGTCGAGGTGCGGGACAACGGCGGCCCGTCGTCTGTTTTTGCCGAGGATGAGCACCCTCGGCCGAACACAACATACGAGGCGCTCGCCAAGCTCAAGCCCCTATTCGGACCCTCGGGCACTGTTACCGCAGGCAATGCGTCCGGCATTAACGACGGCGCGGCTGCGCTGCTTATCGCGAGTGAGGATGCGGCGAGGGCGCAAGGACTGACGCCGCGCGCACGCATTCTCGGCATGGCCTCCGCGGGCGTCGAACCGCGCGTGATGGGGATCGGGCCAATCCCGGCAAGCCGGAAGCTGATGGAACGCCTTGGCCTGATCATTGACGATTTTGATGCAATCGAACTCAACGAGGCTTTTGCCAGCCAGGGAATTGCGGTGTTGCGTGGGCTGGGGCTGCCGGACGACGCGCCCCACGTGAACGCCAACGGCGGCGCCATTGCGCTTGGACACCCGCTCGGCATGTCGGGTGCGCGTCTCGCGCTTACTTTGGTACGCCAGCTGGAGAAGAGCGGTGGCCGGCGCGGTCTCGCCACACTGTGCGTAGGCGTCGGTATGGGGCTCGCGCTGGCGGTGGAGCGGGTGTGATGCGAGAATTCACCTATACAGCCAATCCTGGACGCGTCGTTTTCGGCGAAGGCAAGATCGCCACTTTGGCAGAAGAAGTCGCGCGCCTAGGTCTCTCGCGCGTGCTGATGCTCTCCACCCCACAGCAGGAGGCCCAGGCGCGGGCCGTCGCCGGCGCGCTAGGTGGAACTTGCGTCGGGCTATTCGGGGGCGCGGCCATGCACACGCCGGTCGCGGTGACGGAACTGGCGCTCGCGGTCGTGACAGAGACGGGTGCCGATGGTGTGGTTGCGTTCGGCGGAGGGTCCACGATCGGGCTCGGCAAGGCGATCGCGTTGCGCACCGACCTTCCGCAGATCGCGGTGCCGACCACCTACGCCGGATCCGAGATGACTCCAATCCTTGGCGAGACGCAAGGCGGGCGCAAGGTCACACAAAGCACTTCCAAGGTGCTGCCGGAGGTAGTGATCTATGACGTCACCCTTACCCTTGGTCTGCCGCCGGCACTGTCCGGCACCAGCGGGATCAATGCGATCGCGCACGCGGTTGAGGCACTCTACGCCCAGAGCCGCAACCCGATCATCAGCCTGATCGCCGTTGAAGGAATACGCGCTCTTGCGCGAGCCCTGCCGCGCATCGCCGAGAGGCCTGGCGATGTCGCGGCACGCTCGGACGCGCAATATGGCGCCTGGCTGTGCGGCATCTGCCTCGGAGCAGTGGGCATGGCGCTCCACCACAAGCTCTGCCACACGCTTGGCGGCACGTTCGAACTGCCGCATGCAGAGACGCACACGATCGTGCTGCCACATGCTTTGGCTTATAACGCGCCAGCTGTGCCGGATGCGATGGAGCGCCTGCGCCAGGCGCTGGACGCAGACGACGCCGCGGCTGCGCTGTTCGACCTGGCCGGTGCGGTCGGCGCGGCGCGTGCGTTGCGCGACCTCGGCATGCCCGAAGCGGGAATCGATCAGGCGGCCGACCTGGCCCTGGCCAATCCCTATTGGAATCCCCGGGCACTCGACCGTGACGGCATTCGCAAGTTGCTCAAACGCGCTTGGGCCGGTGAACCACCACAACAAGGCTGAACGAGGGAGAGCAGGGCGTGAACATCAAATCCGACGTCGGCTATTTCGACAAGGTGCGTTCGGCCGAAATCGTCAATGCGCGGATGGGACCCGACGTGGATCCTCGGCTACGAGAGATGATGCAGAAACTGGTCCTGCACCTCCACGCCTTCGTTAAGGAAGTGAACCCGACCTCCGACGAATGGATGGAGGGGATCAAATTCCTTACGCAGACGGGGCAAATGTGTAGCGAGTGGCGACAGGAGTTCATCCTGTTATCGGACGTGCTCGGCGTGTCGATGCTCGTCGATGCGATCAATCATCAGCGTCCGCAGGGTGCGACAGAAAATACTGTGCTCGGTCCCTTCCACGTCGCGAACGCGCCGCGTTATGCGAACGGCGCCAACATCTGCCTTGACGGAAAAGGCGAGCCACTGGTCGTCCGCGGCAAGGTCGTGGACATCGACGGTAAGCCGGTTGAAGGCGCGTCGCTAGACGTGTGGGCGACCAACGATGACGGATTTTATGATGTCCAGCAGCATGGCATCCAGCCTGATTTCAATTTGCGTGGCATTTTCACCACTGAGGCCGATGGCAGCTACTGGTTTCGCAGCAGCAAGCCGCGCTTCTATCCCATCCCGGCCGACGGACCGGTTGGCGAATTGTTAGCGGCGCTTGGGCGACACCCGAATCGGGCGGCGCACCTGCACTTCATCATCGAAAAGGCTGGCTTCGAGAGAGTCGTGACGCATATCTTCACGCCCGATTGCAACTATCTGGCGGAAGACGCGGTGTTCGGCGTCAAGAGTTCGCTGATCGCCACGTTCCAACATGTCGAGGATCCGGAAGCAGCCACGCAGATTGGGCTTCCAAGTCCGTTCTGGGAAGTGGAATGGAACTTCACGCTGGTATCCGATAAGGGAAATCGCCGCTAACCAGAACGAGCTATCAATGGCTGCGCTTCCTGTTCACGATGTCGCACTACTCGGGCGGCGCTGCGTGCAATTGGCTTTCGGCGGCGCGAAGGACGCTATCCACGCGCGCGACTTCGGCCTCGTCGCCGCTGCGCAACGCGCTGGTGATCCGATCGACCAGCAGCTGGAGTGCGCGCGAGCCATGCTCTGCCAACAGCTGCGATGCCTCTTCCGCTGCTTCAGACATCTTTCCAGATTCGCGTTTCCCGACCCGCGCCAGTAGTCGAGAGTGCATGGAGCGGCACGGGTGCCGCAATTCGGAATAATACGATTTCCCTAGCCGGACTTGTTGGCTCCAGGCTCGTCAGCCGACGGCCCAGAATTCGAAAGCCCGCCACGCCGACCGTGCCCTCCGGGTTCGGCCTGATCATAGATCGACATGCGCGCGGCATTGGTATCGAGCCGCTGCGCGTGCGCGGCACCGGCTGCGAGCGTCAACGCGAGCGCGGCGCCACTGCCGGCAAGGGCTTACGGCTGCGGTGGCCTCAGGTGCGGTCGCGGTCTTCCAACTCTGCCGCGTTAGGCATGGTGTCGGCGCGGTCCCGGGCTCGGCGTGCTGCGCCCGCAAAGCTATTCCGCGCACGACAGGGACGGCAGCCTCTCCGGCCGCACCAATGTCGCCTGGCAGGTGACACCGGGCACGATGGCCTATGCGAGCTACGCACGCGGCTTCAAATCGGGCGGCATCAACATGTCGGGACTCCCGCTCGACAACAACAACCAGCCGGTGCTGGCGACCGCCGTGGTGCGGCCCGAACGGAACGAAACCTATGAGGTCGGGCTGAAGAACACGCTGTTCGGCCGTCGCCTGCTATTCAATATCGATGGCTTCTACACCAAGGTCCGCAATTTCCAGGCGACGGTGGTGGAAAACTCGCTGACCCAGACGGTGCAGCTCCGTGGCTATCTCTCCAACATCCCCGAAGTGACGGTGAAGGGGATCGAAGCCGACGTGACGGCGCTGCTGCTACCGGGCCTGAGCGTGCGGGGCAGCCTCGCCTATGCGGACGGGCGCTATACTCGTTATCCGGCCGGCCCCTGCCCGCTGGAGGTACAGACGGCGACGACAACCCAATGCAGCCTGACCAAGCAACGACTGGCGTCGCTTCCGCGCTTCGCCATTACCGCTGGGCTCGACTATGTGCGGCGGCTGGGTGCCGGCGAAGTGCTGCTCCATTTTGATACCGCGTCGCGAACGGGCTATAACGGCGACCCCAGCCTATCACGCTTCACGACCATCGCGGGGTATAATCTGACGAATTCCAATCTCGGATATCGACTGCCGAACGGCATCGAACTTATCGTGTTCGCCCGCAACTTGTTCGACGCCGATTATATTCAGAACGTGACGATCCAGGCCGGGAATTCGGGTCTGATCCTGGGCACGCCCAGCGATCCTCGCACGATCGGAGGGACGATCCGTCTCAGGCTGTGAGGTGCCGAAGGCAATAGCTAAACCTTCGCGCCCACTCGAACACACCTTTGGAGCGGGAATGACTTCTCACACTTTGGTCTGACGGCATGATCACGGGAGTTTCGGATGGAGCCGGCGGGGTGTGCCCCGGGGGTGCCATTGAGCGACATTTTCGGTTTTGAATTAGGAACAATTGGGGACTGCAGGGCATGCAGGGCAACGGTCGAATACCGCGTGCCGGTTCGAGTGGGAGGGCGGTGATGATCAGAACTGGGGAGAGAGTACCGGTGGCCGGCCCGGACGGCGCGACATTCTGCTGTTAGCGCAATAGCGGTTCTGTCGGCCGCCCTCGTGGCGTCGTCTGGACGTAGAATGGCAGACGTAGGACGTTGGCCTGATGGGCCGATTGAGTAACGTTACCGTCGACCCAATGCGATTGCTGGCGAAACTGCCCAGCGGCAGATAAGGATGTATGTGGCCTCGCCCGGGTGGCCGACGCAATGTTCAGGCGTTCGCTAAAGGCGTCGGCGGCTGCCAAGCGGCTTCTCAGCACCCGGGCGGCTGCACTGTTCGATAATGGGCCGCGGCGAACCCCGAAGGTGGTCGTAGTTGAAGACGGATGAAGGGCGTCCTCGAGTTCCCCGCTAAACTAACTCCATGGATTCCCATTATTTACTCCATTTTCGATGCAATTTTGACGGCTTATCTTGCATCGCCTTTGCGTTCTCGTAGTTTGATGATGCGCCGCTTACAGCGCGGCGCCGAGGCTTGAGAACCTCGCTTGGGAAAATGAACCAGCCGCATTGCGGCCGGGTGGCCGGCACGTATGTCCAGGCCGTTTACGGCTAAAGGCGTCGGCGCGCGCCCAAGCGTGCTCTCAACACCCGGCTTTCGCCGGCACTGCCTCGCGCGCTGGAGGCAGGCACGTGCGTGGCGGACAATCTGCGGGAAAGGGTGCGGCGGTACCGCCGGTTGTCAATTTGATGGCCGGACAGGTTATCGTCGATGGTGGCGATCGCGCGGCCGGAGAAGGCGAGCAGTTCGACGTCACCACACTCTACGCCGCCGAGGCGCCCAGGCTGTGGCGCTTATTCTGGCGGCGAACCGCGTCGTCGGATGAGGCGAGTGACCTGGTCCACGAGACCTTCGCACGTGTTTTGGGCCAAGGCCTGCGTTCTGGCATCGCCAATCCAGCGGGCTATCTCACGCGCATTGCGCAGAATCTGTTGCGCGATCGCGCCAAGTTCATGCGTCGGCGCTCCGCCGAGCTGCATATCCCAACAGACGACGCGGTTCTGGCCGGTACGGATCAGATTCGCTTGCTTGAGGTGCGCGACATGCTTGACCGGATCGAGCAGGCCATGTTGGAGCTTCCTCTGCGTGACAGGGAGATCTTCATGGCGCACCGCCTCGAAGGGCTGACCTACGGCGAGATCGCCGAACGCACCGGCTGTACCGTCAAGATGGTCGAGAAGGCGATCGGGCGCGCGGTCCTCGAGCTCGACCGCGCGCTGGATCAACGCTGATGCCCGCAGCGCCGCCGGAGCGGCCGGATGCGGAATTGGTGCGCGAGCAGGCCGCCGAGTGGTTTGCGCTGATGCGCGGACCCGATGCGTCGCTCCAACGCGCGGCGTTCGAGATGTGGTTGTCGCAGCATCCTTTGCACCGCCAGGCATATGACCGGATGGTGATGCGCTGGGACCAGGCACGGCTCGTTGGCCATACTGAAACCGGCCGCACGCGCACGGGATTGCCTCCGCGACGTGCTCCGAACGTGCGATTCGCTGCGGTGGCCGCGCTGCTGGTTGCCGCGCTGCTCGGTGGATCGGCGTGGCTATTGATGTCGGGGAGGACCGCTCCCGTCGCGCCATCCGCTGTGGTCGCTACCGAGCTGGAGACGCCGGTTGGCGCCATTCGGCGCTTGCCGCTGCCCGATGGCTCGGTGGTTACTCTCGATACCCGCACGCGGCTGCAAGTGGCGTTTGGGAGTGCCGAACGGCGCATCGTTCTGATTGCCGGGCGCGCGCGATTCGAAGTCGCCCATGACGCGGCCCGGCCATTCGTCGTATCGGCGGGCGAGGGCGAGGTCGTGGCGACCGGGACCGTGTTTGACGTCAGCTTGATCGGCAATCGGCCGCAGGTGCGGTTGATCAAGGGCTCGGTGGAGGTGCGCCGGCGTGGTGCTGGCGTGTCGGCGCGGCCAGAGGGGGTTGCGCGGCTGTCCGCGGGCCAGTCGATCGCGCTCGGCGTTGCTCATGCGTCACCTTCGCTTGCGGTGGGGGATGAGCGCTGGGTGTCGGGGGTTCTCAGCTTCGATGGCGTGCCCCTCGACGCTGCGCTTACCGAGGCGAACAGCTACTCCACCACAGCGATCCGGCTCGACGACCCGGCGCTCGGCATGCTTCGCGTGACCGGCGGGTTTAAGGCGGGCGACCAGCAGGGTCTGGCCTATGCGCTTGCCGCAAGCTTTGGGCTCGAGGCGGTGCACGATCCTGCCGGAAACTTTCTGCTCCGCCGTAGGCGGAAGTAGCCGAAATTTATTTTCATCGTGCCGGGGGGAAACCTCTCGGGCGTCGTCAAGCACCCCAATCGCTCCGCCGAACAGACGGAGCTCTGGGAGGCCGGACGATGGGGCGCACGAGAAGCTTGTTGGGATTGGGGATTTCCGCGCTGGCCCTGACGGCAAGCGCTCCGGCGAGCGCACAGGCGGACACGCTGCGCCATTACCAACTGCCAGCGCAGGAGTTGGGAGCGTCGATCCGGAGCGTGGCGCTTGCTGCAGGGCAGACGTTGATCGCGCCGACCGAATTGTTGCGCGGACGCAGAGCTCCGCCCGTCGATGGAACCTACACGCCGGACGAAGCCGTTGCCCGATTGCTCGCGGGCACCGACCTCCGGGTCGCACATGTAGGAAATGCGCTGGTGATCCGGCGCCAGGCTGCCGAAAGCGCGACAGACGCCCAAGGCGCAGGCACGGGTGCCGATGACGAGATTCTCGTTACCGGCACCCGCATTCGCGGACGTGCCCCGGCCGGCGCCGCGGTGACGACGATCGATCGCCGCGCGATCGAGCAATCGGGCTATTTGACGACGCAGCAGGTCCTGCAAGCGGTGCCGCAGAACTTCGGCGGCGGCGCGACCGAGATCAGCTACACAACCACGCGCAACGGTGCCGACGCCAATTCAGCGTTCGGCACCGGCATCAATCTGCGCGGACTTGGACCGTCCTCGACGCTGGTGCTTCTGAACGGCGAACGTCCGCCGATGGCAGGCTTTGCAGGCGTGTTCACCGACCTCTCGATGGTACCGATCAGCGTCGTTGAGCGGATCGAGGTGCTGCCTGACGGCAGCTCGGCGCTCTATGGTTCGGATGCCGTCGCCGGCGTGGTCAACATCGTGCCGCGGCTCGATTTCAAGGGATTGGAGGCGCGCGGTAGCCTTGGGTTCGCCGACGGCTTCAAACAGATTCAGGCCAGCGCGATCGGCGGCGTCAAATGGCGTGGTGGCCGTGCCGTGCTCGGCTACGAATATTATGACCGGGGCGCGTTGGCTGCCAGCCGCCGGCCTTACTTCAGCGAGGACCTGCGGCGCTTCGGGATCGGCGACTTTCGTAGCGCGCCAGGGGCGGTGCCGGGCGTTACGGTTGGCGGGCGCTCGTTCGTGGTGCCGGCGGGACAGAATGGCACCGCGCTGACACCGGCGGACTTCGCGGCCGGAACCGCCGAGAAGGGCGACGCCTGGGCTGGCGGTGACGCGTTGCCGGCGCAGCGCCGGCATGCCGTGTTTGGCGCAGTCACGCTCGAGCTTGGCGAGCGGCTGACCCTGCAGGGGCAGGGCTTGTACGGCGCACGGCATTTCGACGGGAAGGGCCGTGCGGTGTTCAACGCGAGCACCGTCACGGTTCCGGTCAGCAACGCCTTCTACGTCGATCCGATCGGCACCCATCAGCCGCTTCGCGTGAGCTATAGTTTTCTGAAGGAACTGGGTCCGGAAGGCATTCGCGGCAACACGGAGGCAGTCGGTACAACCGCGAGTCTTCATTGGTCTCCGGGCCGTTGGGACCTTGGCGTGCACGCGACCTATGGCCGTCAGGTCGAGGACATCCAGATCTACAATTTGATCAACACGGCGCGGCTCGCGACCGCGCTGGCGGATTCGAACCGCGCGACCGCGCTTAATGTGCTGGGCAATGGCACGGCGAACAATCCTGCTACGCTCAATTCGCTGCGCGGCTATTATTATACCGGCGGCACCTATGCGATGTGGTCGACAGCGCTCCGCGCTGACGGCCCGCTGGTCAAGCTCTGGGCGGGCGACGCGCGTCTGGCGCTCGGGGTCGAACATCGTCGCGAGCGCTACATCGATGCGGCCTCACCTTATGATCGTACGACGCTGACACCGATCGTGCAGCCGGGCGCGCCCATCGGCGACCGGCTGGTGACGGCGGGCTATGCCGAGTTGGCGCTGCCGCTTTCGCGTTCGGGTTCAGGCCTCGGGCGGCTTGATGTCTCGGCCGCGGTCCGTGGCGAGCATTACAGCGATTTCGGCGACACGATGAACCCCAAGGCCGGTGCGTCCTGGGAGCCGCTGGTGGGTGTGCGGCTGCGTGGGACCTTTGGTACGTCGTTCCGCGCGCCGAGCTTCTCGAACACACGCCAAGGCCCCGATGTCACTAGCTATTTCGCGTTCCCGCTCACGGACCCGGCGTCGCCCATGGGTACGACCAATGCGTTGATCCTGAGCGGCAACAAGCCGGGCATCGGACCCGAGCGGGCGACGAGCTGGACTGCGGGCATCGATTTTCGCGCCGGCTCCACCAACGGCCTGACCGCGCAGCTGACCTGGTTCGATGTCGATTATCGCGACCGCATCACCAATCCTGGCACGGCGCTGACCAGCTTCCTTATAAACCGTGCGATCTATGCGCCGATCATCACTGCCAACGCCGATCCGGCAGCGGTCGCCGCCTATTTCGCGAGTCCCTTCTACGCCAATTATTTCGGGATCCCCGCGTCTCAGGTGTCGACGATCATCGACGCGCGCACGCAGAATCTCGCGCGGCAACGCGAACGCGGGCTCGATTTCGACATCGGCTATCGCTTCGCGCTCGCCGGAGGCAAGGCCGAGCTCGGTGCGAGCGGATCCTACATTGTCGACCTGTCACAGCGCCTGACGCCGAGCTCGCCGAGCGTCTCGCTCGTCGGCACGCTCGGCTATCCGCCGGACCTTCGCGTACGCGGCCGCGCCGTCTACAATGTGCACGAGACCGGGCTTTCGGTCTTCGCCAACTACATCGACGGCTATGCCAACAACTCGACTGGCACTGTCCAGCATGTCGGCAGCTGGTTGACCATCGACGCGCAACTCAGCCAGCGCCTGGAATTGGGGCCGCTCGGCAAGCTCTCGGTCGCGCTCAGCATCAGCAATCTGTTCGATGCCGATCCGCCGCTGACCGTCGCGCGCTCAGCGTTCACGACCATCGGTATCGACCTCGAGAACGCAAATCCCGCCGGCCGCATCGTCTCGCTGCAGCTAACGAAGCAATGGTAAGCCTGCAGCGGCGGCGATCGGGCAGGGCAGCGCTGCTCCTTGGCGCCGCCTTGTTCCTCTGGAGTTGCGGTTCGGCATGGGGCGCTGACTGCGCAGATCGGCTGCGCTGGGTTCAGGCTGCGCCGTCGGCCCCGCGGCCAATTCGGGCCGAGGATCTGATCGAGCTGCGCGATTTTGGACCGGGCGATAGTGTCGTCCGGCGCAAGGGACTGTTCGCGCTGTCCCCCGATCATCGCAGTATCGCGGTTCTGCTGCGGCGTGCGGATGTAGCGACTAATAGCTATTGCTACGGGCTCGCCGTCGCCGATCTGGCAAGCGGTGTTGTTCGCTTCCTCGATATCGGCGGCGAGCCGATCCTGTGGACAGTCGACTTTCGCGGCCAGGCGGATCTCGACACCGGCGCGATCAAGACCGAACCGCCGGCCTGGTCTTCGGATGGCAAGGAGATTGCCTATCTCCGCCGCGATGGCGGGAGGACGCGGCTGTGGCACGTGGCGATGCGCGGCGGTCCTGCTCAGAAGCTCGCGACATTGGACGTGGATGTCCGTCGCTTCGCCTGGTCCGCAGACGGGCGCGGCCTCGTCTATGAAGTGCGCCCGCAGCTCGCGGCTGCTCGCGCCGCGATCGCTGAAGAAGGCCGGAGTGGTTACCTATACGACGCGCGCTTCGCGCCGATGCATTCGGCTGCGCCGAGCCCTCCTGCAGACACGCCAACCGAGTTTCGTTTCGTGTCGCTCGACGGTTCCCTCGACCGCGCTGCGACCGACGCAGAGCGTGAGCGGCTCGTGCCGCCGCCCGTCCCTGGTGCCCCGCCGCGGACGAGCGCCCATGCCGACGGCAAAGGTGGTGCCACGGCATGGGTCGCGCCGCGCGATCCCACAGTCTTTTCCGGCGCCGAGCCGCTGAGCGTCCGCGCCGCGGGTAGAAGTGTCACTTGTGGTGTCCCGGCGTGCAGCGACCGGATTGCCGGCTTCTGGTGGCTTGGCCCGCGCGAGTTGTTGTTTCTTCGGGACTGGGGAACCGATCAGCTCGGCGCGATCGAACTGTTCCGGTGGCGG
>Ga0207711_10001661_pt1 | contig 20519 bp, 35 predicted proteins | sample KBSS34metaG_FD_184401 | JGI IMG/M metagenome (GOLD analysis project Ga0207711, IMG submission 184401) | Switchgrass rhizosphere microbial communities from Kellogg Biological Station, Michigan, USA - KBS S3-4 metaG (SPAdes) (version 2) | ecosystem: Host-associated > Plants > Roots > Rhizosphere...
TTCCCGGCTGACCTCGAGCGCGCGGGCGACGTCGCCCGTGGTGAACTGCTCTGCTAAAATGTGCGCGCGCATGGCTCAGGACTCCCGGTCCGAGGTCATGTTCCCTGGCAGAGGGCCGCGGTTGCCTGGGGAGGCTTTGGCCGTGGTCCCTGCCGCTCTCCTACCTGCAAACTGCACTTTCGAAATGCAGTTTCTGAACCTCTCTCTTTAGTGCCTCCGTTCGGCCTCGTCGCTCGTGATGTTCACCGACACCCGGCCGGCGGCCATCTGCTCCTGCATCGCCTGCAGCGCCAACTCGGACATTCGCAGGCGCGATGCGGAGTCCGCCCGCATTGTGTCGATCCAGACCTCAATCCTCGCGAGCAGCAGCACCCACGTGCTGAGGACCACCACATTCCATGAATCCCACATGCCCGAGCGGTACTGCCCGCGCACGATGTCGTTCGCGACGATGCCGACGTCGAACACAATCGCCGACCAGATCGCCACCATGGCGAAGGTCCTCAGGGTCATGGCGGGCCGACGATCTCCCTGGTGCCCTTTCACGCGACGTCCTCGGCCTCGTCGAGTTCGTCGACGGCCCGGCGCAGGTTCCGTATCGCCGCGCGGCGCCGTGCTTTCGGATCGGTGTGCCCGAAGGTATCCGCCAGCGCGCGACAGACGCTGGCTTTCGCGGCGAGGTCGCACAACTCCAACCGCTCGAACTTGAATTTGCCGCTGTCGAGGTCCCGACAGAGCTGGCCCTGATCCATCTGGCCCATGTAGTAGGCCGCCGCTTTGAAGCTGCCGTAGTGCCGTAGGAGGGCGTCTTTCACGATCATCGTCATCGCGATTGACTGACGTTGACCGCCATAGCCACTCGGTTCAGCGTCGTCAACACGCTTGATCTCCATCGGCGGCAACGGGGTTTGTAGGCTGGGTTTCATGAGGCCTGCCGCAGCGCGCCGAGCGTCGCCCCGTCGAGAAATTCCTGCACAAGGCGCCCGCTCCACCGCTTCGAGCCCATCGGCTTGCGGAGCTCGAATCGGCGGAGCTTCCCGCCGTGATGCCAGTCGTAGATGGTGTTGAGCGACTTCCCGAACGCGCGGACGAGGTCGTGCGCGTCGCACGCGGCCGGGAGAATTTCGCCGACCGCGAGCGGCGGCGGCTTCGGGCGGAAGGCGCGGCTCATGACGCGATCCGCTCTCGGCCTGCAACCCGCGCCGCGCGGCTCTTCAGGAATTTGCGAATGCCGTGGAGCGTCAGTTCATTTGGGGACGGCTTGGGATCGTTCAGCAGCACGTGCAGGCTACTGAGGGAGATGTTCGTCGGGCTGACTTTGTTGATTTCCTCGGCGAGCTTGCGATAGGTCCAGCCCCGATCGAGGCGCAAGCTCCGGAGTTCCACGAGTTCAGCGAGCACGGTGTGTCCTTTCAGCCAGATGGTCAGTCCGTCTGGAAGGACACTAATGGTACGCATAGCCGTCCGTCAAGAACAAACTAGATTTTCTGTCCTTGAGGACAGGACGCTCAGTCAGCCACGATGCCCGGTGCCCTCCGCCGGCGATCTCCAAACGCTCCTGCAACGACTGGTCGAACACTACGGCACGCAAACTGCTCTGGCCCGCGCAATCAAGATTACTGATTCAAGGCTGGCCAAAGTGCTGAAGGGTGACAGCGGCGCGCTCAACGTGCTCAATTGCCTGCGACTCGCCAGGGTCGCGAACATCTCGCCGTCGCAGGTCCTCCGCGCCGCCGGCAAGGGCGATGTCGCGGCGCTCATAGAGGAGATGTACGGCGACAGCGCCCAACCCCCGCTGCCCACCGGCGCCGCGGCCACGAAGGAATGGCCAGGTCTGTCGCCGAGAGCCAAAGAATTGCTGCGCGGCTTCCTGGATGAAGTCGCCGCCCGAGGAAACAAACCGCCGCGCAAAAAGCGGAAGACGCCATGAGGCGTTTTCGCAACACGGAAAGTCAGCCCGCCGAACGTAAGGAAACCATCGCCGGCGATCCAAGAAGCCGCAGACCCGCTGAACGCTCGTCAACGATCGCAGCCCTTCCGCCTGGTAAACCGACCGACCCCTCTCGGAAAGTAGGTTCTCTATGTGGCGCACGCTTTACGCCGCGATCTTCGGCGCCCGGACACCGCGGCCTGTGGCACGAGTGCCCCCGCCACGGCCGCTGCGCAAGTTTGACTTTCCCAAAGATCCGCCCGAGGCCCCAGCGCCGTCCAAGCCCGTGGCTCGCGTCGTATCCGCCGTCACACCGCCGGCTTTCGATCCGCATGGGCAGCCTTACCAGGTGTTGTTCAATCGCGCGGGCCGGACGGAAAGGGATCTCTCGGAGCTGCTCGGACTGGCGAAGGGCATGCTCGTCGACGGGGTGGTGACCACGGAGGAAGCAACGTACCTGCGGGCCTGGTGCGTGAACCATCCCGACGCGATCGATCACTGGCCCGCGAATCAGATCGCCGCGCGGCTCACGCGGTGTCTCGCCGACGGGCAGATCGACGACGCCGAGCGCCTCGACCTGCACGACCTCCTCTCTGCGTTAGTGGGCGGGACGGCCTCCCTAGTCCTTGGGTATGAAGCCGCGACCACCCTGCCGCTTGACGATCCAGCCCCAGCGCTCTCCTGGGCGCACCACGTCTATGTGTTTACGGGCCGGTTCGCCTACGGCACGCGCGCGAGCTGCGAGCGCGAGGTGACCTCGCGCGGTGGCACGTGCGAAAAGACCATCACGAAACGGACCTCGGTGGTCGTCATCGGGACGTTCGGCAGCCGAGACTGGAAGCATTCGAACTACGGCGGGAAAATTCAGAAGGCGGTCAAGCTGCGCGACAAGGGCGGCGCGATCCGGATCGTTGGCGAAGACCATTGGGCGACCGCGCTCGGGCTACCTGAAGAGCCGCCCTTCTAGTTCCCATGGGCCGCCACGGCGCACGCCGCAAGATCGCCAAGAATATCTATGTCGACGATAAGGGCTACTACTCCGTCGTCGTGCAGGTGCGCGGCGAGCAGCAGGAACTCCGCTTCGACCCCGGCACGGAGATCGAGACGCTCGAGCAGCAGCGCGACCAACTCCGCGCGGACCTCCACGACAAAGCGCCGGCGAGCGCCCGCGGCACCCTCGCGCACGACGCGGTCAGGTACTTGAAACAGATCGCCGGCCGGCCGGGCTTCAAGGCGGACCGCTCGCACCTGCGCGCCTGGCTCGACAAGTTCGGACCCCGCCAGCGGTCGCGCATCGACGCCGGCGACGTCCGCACGGCGATCGCCGAGTGGCGCAAGCATGGGTCCCACATCGGCGGCCGCGGCACCCGCGTCCGGAAGGCCACGAAGGCGCCGGCGTCCGAGAAGACGTTGAAAGAACGCTACCGCGTTTTGAAACATCTTTACAAAATGCTCGATGGCCCGAGGGCAAAGACGCCGTGCGACGACGTCGAGCGACCGAAGCCGGCGGCCGCGACGCCGGTCGGTGTCCACGTCAGCCTGGTCCAGAAGGTGGCGACGGCCCTCGAGGCCCGAGCTCGAGGGACGAAGGTCCGCAGCGCGGAGCGGCAAGACTTCGCACGGTATCTGATGTTGACGACGACGCTTCAGCGCCCGGCGCAGCTGATGCGCGCGATCGCGGAAGACTTCCACCTCAGCTCGCAGTTCTGGATCGTGCGCGGCGCCAAGGGCGGCCCGACGCACGCGATTCACCTGAACAAGGAGATGCGGCAAGCAGTGAAGCTGTTCCTCGCCGCCGGCGCGGTGGGCCGGTACAACGACAAACAGCTCCTGGCGCTGGCGCGCGCGCACGGTTGGCCGGCGACCATCCCGCTCTACAACGCGCGGCACTCCGGCGCGATCGATGCGATCGAAGCCGGCGCCGACCTCGGGGATCTGCAGGCGATGCTCGGCCACGCGAGCATCGACACGACGCGGCGGTTCTACGCCGGCATCCTTCGCCTACGGCAGAAGAACGTCGGCAAATCCCTTGAGGGGCGGCTGAAGATCGGGTGATTGGCGCGGGGCGTGCCAAATAATCGTGCCAGACCGTGGCTTGGCACCCCTCGGAATCGTTCGGGAAACTCCGGGTTTCCTCGGAGGTGGGCTGAATCGAAATCGGCCCGCGGAACTTGGGCCAGTACGCGAAAACGGCCCGGAAATCCGGGCCGATTGAGTGGTTGCGGGGGCGGGATTTGAACCCGCGACCTTTGGGTTATGAGCTTACCGACGATTCAACGTTCTGTTGATTTCCCTACTGAATTTGTAGAGTTTCGTCGGTGCCAAATAATCGTGCCAGACCAACGCGGGGTGTAGACTCCTGAACCGTACTCCCAATCTTTTTCAGGAGGTGTGGTTATGTTGCTCGCCCTCGCGAAGAAACTCCTCGCCCAAGCGAAGCAGGCCGACTACGGGAATCTGCCGATCGGCACCCTGACGTTTGCGGAGCCGTATCCGCAACTGCGCTACGGTGACGTCGACGGCATCGGCACCGTGACGATCGACCAGACCGGGAACATGATCGGGATGAGTCCGGTCGAGCGCTGCAGCGCGAACGGCGAGACGGCCTGGATCCCGCTCGAGCTCGTGCACAACATCCGGATGGAGCCCGCCGGCTTCGTGGGCACGACGCGCGGGAAGACCGGCCGGGCGGCGAAGAACGAGACGAAGTAGCTCATCACCGTTTCGCCGATTCGAGTCTATCCCTGCAGTCCGGACACAGTCCGTCCGTGCACACGTGTGCGCGGTGCAATTCCGCCAGGCGCTTCGCCGACAGGCACCATGCGCAGCAGCGCACGAGCCCACCCGGTTCGACGACGACGACATCGTTGAGTTGCGTAGTCATTTGAGGGTGCCTCTCGTTTGCCGGGTGGCAGGGCTCCCTCTAGAATGTGGGCAGCTCGGCGACCGACCAAGACTCGGTTGACGGGTTAGGCGTCGTTCCGGTGTTAGAAGCACCGGGCGGCGCCGTTTCTTCTTCTCGCCCACCCAATATAGTTCTTTACACCTACCATGTAAACAGGTATTATTTAGGGAGTGAGCCGCATTGAGTTTCGCCGACATGCCTTCCAGCGGATGGCCGCAAGGGGCATCTCGGTCGCGGACGTGCTCACGGTGCTTCAGGCCGACGATGCGATTGAACGCTATCCGCAGGACACGCCGTTCCCCAGCCGGTTGTTGCTCGGTACCGCGAACGGCCGCCCGCTCCACGTCGTCGCCGCACACGACCACGTGGAAGATGTGACCTATATCGTGACGACCTACGAGCCCGACCCGGCGGAATGGTCCGCCGACTTTCGACGGAGACGTTCATGACGTGTCTCGCGTGTAAGCACGGAATCTTGAAACCTGGCAAGACGACCGTCACCGTCGAGCGCGGCAGCACTACGATCGTGATCCAAAACGTACCGGCGGACGTCTGCGATACGTGTGGCGAAGACTATCTGGAGGCCAGCGTCGCGACGGGACTCGAAGGCGTGCTCCGTCGGGCGGCGGAGTCAGGCGTGCGCTTTGAGCTGCGCGAGTATGCCGCGGCATGAGCACCAGGAAACTCCCGACACAACGGCCGCCGACCCACCCCGGAGAAATGCTGCTCGAGGAATTCCTGAAGCCGCTGAAGCTGTCGCAGACCGAAGCGGCGCGCCGGCTGAAGCTCCCACTGAATCGGCTTAATGAACTGATTAAGGGCAAACGTGGCATGACCCCGGACACTGCGCTGCGCCTCGGCGAATTGTTTCGGACGGGTCCCGATCTCTGGATGGATCTGCAGCGCGACTGGGATCTCTGGCACGCGCTGCAGCGGCGCAAGGACCGCGGCGAAGTCGGGTCGATTAAGCCCATCGCGAAAGCGTCATAAAAAAACGACTCGCCATGGAGCACAGCGACTTCCACATCGGCGAGGCATTCTGGACCGCGACCGGCGAGTGGCGGTGCACCGACGTCGGGACGCGGACCATCGTCGCCGTGAAGATCGACGCGACAGGCAACGCACTCGTCTTCGATGAGGACGATTTCGAGGGCTGCTTCCCCACTGCGGCCGATCGGGACGCCGACCGAAGAGACTGAGCATCATTGACTCTAAAAAAGGCGAGTGGTCCTGGATTCACGGCGACGACGCGCCTCACGTCGATCGTATTGGACGGCATCGCGGTTCGCTTCCGGAACGCGGGTCTCTACGTCGACGAGGCGAGTCCACTGAAGCGCTGGCATGTGGACCTGACGGACGTCCCTCCGTCGCTGTCGGCCGGATTGCCCTACCAGGCGGTGCTCGTCGACGACGACGGGACCGAGTATCGCGGCAAGGTCATCCCAAGCGAAGTTCCGAAAGATAAGCCAGACGCCGTGCGACTCCTCGGATCCGGCCCCTTGGAAGGCTGGCGCTCTGATGCCTGAGACCCTTGGCACGACGCTGGCAGCAGAGGTGGCCATGAAGACGATCACGGTGCTCGTCGGCCTGCTCTGCACCGCCCTGCCCGCGGCCGCACAGTCCCGGGTCTACACCAACGCGGACCTGACCCCTCGCCCGGTGACAGCCTGGACCCGGACGGTGACGCCGGCGGAACTCGCCAGTCTCGAGTCGCGGCAGTTCCGGCCATCCTGGAGCCCGTCGGAGCGGCCGTACGGCCCTGTCGTCGTCATCCTCCCCAACACGCCGCTCTTCGCCCCCTTTGAACCGACGCGGCCGCTCAGCGAGCCCTGGAGCATGACGACGTACGTTGGCGGAGGGTATGGTCGATCGGGAGGAGGTCATTCATCTAGCCGGCACGACAGCCGGTCCCCGTCAGGGCCCGGCATCCATCTTCGCTATCCCTAGGTTCCGCGTTGCCCGAGCGTGCCGGCCCGGCCGTAGTGGTTCAGGCGGGTGCGCCTTTCGAAGTCCGGCCGGGCCCGCAGCACCGCGCGCAGTTCCAGCACGGTCTGGCCCGCGACCGCCGCATACACGCACGCGATGAGCGTCGGCTCGTCGATCGCGTCGCCCATCTCCTCGAACCAGGTCCACCGGCACGTCGCCGCCAAAAAGTCGGCCGTGGCGACGTCGACCACCGGCAGCACCGTGATCACGATCGGCGCGACGCGCAGCGGCACGTGAACGCAGGCGACCGCGATCAGGAGCGCGCCGGCGCTAACACCAGCCCAGCGCACAACACCCCCAGGCGAACAACACGATCGCGATCAGGGCGATGCCGATCGTCCGCTCGGTGAGGATCATGCCGGCGGCTTCGCCGTGCCGAGGTACGGAATGACCAAGCCGCGCTGCTGCCGCGCGTTGATCGCGTCGATGATGAGTCGGTCGTGCGCCAGGCCCTCGACGAGATCGCTGAGCGTCTGGTGCAGGGCGTCCTGCTTGTCGCCGATCGCCTGCAGCTGGAAGCGCAGCCCCATGAGCGCGCCGGCCAGGTCGAAGGCATCGACGGGAGGGACGAGCACCGGAGGCGTCGGATCGACGACGACCGGCGGCAGGCTCACGCCGGCGTCCAGGTCGAACGGCGGCGCGAGCGGCGCCCCCGAGCTCCCGGTCGGATTCCACGCCGGCACGTTGCCGTTGTCGGGCGGCCCGGCGCTTCCGAGGCAATCGATCCAGCCCGAGGGAAAGGCGATGACGTCGTGCGAATACTTCACCCCCTGATAGACGGCGCCGTTCTGCGCGGGCGTCTTCACGACGAGTTGCGCGCCCTGATCCCGGAGGATCCAGGCGACCCGCCAGGTGATTTGCGCCGCATCCTCGTTGGTCTCCCACCGCTGACCGCGTCCGATGAGGAGCGCCTTGACGTCGACGACGATCTGCACACTCATGGCTGTGATCTCCTCACCCGGTAAACGGGTTCCACGCCGCCATCGTCACCCAATCGATCGTCGGCAGCTTGACCTGGCGAAAGTCGCAATCCGGACAGGCGAGCTGCACGACCCACTCTTCGCGATGCGCCGGCGAGGCGTCGAGAAACTTCATCACGACCGGCCGCAGCAACTCGTGTTTCGCGTTGAAGCGACAGACCAGCGGCTGCAGGTAGCGGTTCGCCTGGTAGCGGTGCACCTGCGCCCAGAGGACCATCGCCTCGTCAAACGTCATGGCAGCAGATGATTCAGCGGCGCCCGAATGTAGGTCAGCGCCCGCAGAAACCCGGCGCCGGCGCGGTTCGACGCCAACTCCTCGGTCGTCCACACACTGTCGACGCGCCCGTCCGGCTCGAGCACGAGCCACACTTCCATCAACGCAACACTACCCACCCGACGATCCGACTGACCACGCGCTCGCACCACAGGCACAGGCACAGCCACATCCTCCGCCCTACGGGCGCGTCATCGCCGGCGCCGTCGACGGCTGCACCGTGCCGGACGGGGCCGGGACGTAGATCACCTGAGGCGCCGTCGGCGGCGAGCTTTTGAGGAAGAACGTGGCGAGGGCAATCATCAGCAGGATCGCCGCGATACCGACCTGCAGGACGGACTTCAGATTCTCCTGCGTGCCGTGTCGCCCGCTCTGCGCGCCGGCGTCCGCGGCGCGCTGCGCCGTCAGGTTGCGCATTTCGTTGACGAGCTGTTCCATCATCGGGTCGGCGACGGCCTGCTTGCCCTGCCCGGTATAGCTCGACTTCTCGAGCGCGGCGATCCGTTCCGTGATCGCGTTGACGGTGTTGGTCAATTGCGTCGCCAGGTTCTGCGCCGACGTGTTCACGGCCGAGCGCAGGGTTTCCGCCGTCGTCGCCGCCGACGCCGCGAGCGCCGTCACCGCATTGCCCTGCCGGTCCGCTTCCGTCTTCGCGGCGAGCTGATCCTGACTGCGCACCGCATCGAGCCGCTTCGCCTCGAGCGCGTCGAGATCCTGCTGATGGGCCGCGCGGAGTTTGACTTCGTGCCGGAGCATGCGCATCTCGGTCTCGACCCGGAGGATCTTCTCTTCCTGCAGCCGGCGCTCGGCGAGGCGCAGATCGTCCTGCCGGGTCGCGCCCGCTTCGAAGAGCTCGCGAACGTTCTCCGTCGGATCGACGACGGGTCTGCCGTCGGCATCGACCCCGAGCCCGACGCCCGTCATGGGCTGACGCCGGCGGAGGGCCGGCCCGCGTTCGCGCTCCACGTGGCGCCGTTCACTGCCGGACATCAGTCGGCCTCCGTCGTCGTCGGGGGGACAATCTTCGCGACCTCGACCGCCACCGTCGCGCCCGGCGGAATCAGCGCGACCGGGCGGACCGTCACCAGGCGCAGTCCGATATTGGCGATCTTCACGAAGAGGGCGTAGAGGACGAGATACTTCGGCGGAATCGACGCGATGAGATCGGGATCGGCGAGGAGCGGCACCAGGGCAACGAGGGCTAACACGGCGTTCACGCGGAACGTGCGGGAGTTCCACAGCGAGATGGCGAAGTAGGTCACCGTCGGCGGAGGCCGCGCGGGATCGTCGGCCACGTGCGTCGGCGGGGGCGGCGGCCGATACATCGGCGGCAGGGCTGGGCTCACGTGTTGGACTCGATGAAGTCGCGGATGTTGACCCACACGTCGGCCTCCGCGAAGGCGGCGGTGACCTTCTGCTGCAGCGTCATCGCATTCCACGCCGCGATGCCCCGCGCGCGGACGATGAGCGCGCACGTAGCGAGCACATCCTTGCGGCGGCTGGTCGCCGTGAACTCCAACGTTCGCATCGTCGCCATATCGGCCGGCGTCGGCGCGGGCCCGAGTGTCGTTTCGTTCCACAACGCGAAGCTCTGTACCACGGGGCCCTCGGAATCGTCCCCGGCGAGCACGTAATCCACGAGCGGCAGGCCGACCTTCCCGCGTGCGGCGAGAAACGCCTGGACAGCTTTGTTGGTCATACAAAATACATCCCCGTCGCGCGGACGATCTTCCCGGAGAAATTCGCGTTCGTGATGGCGACCGCCGCCATCGTGAAGAACCCGAGCTGCGTGCCGACCGCCGCGATGAAATGCATGATCCCGGCGCCGTAGTCGGTGTACACCGTCGTCAGCGCACCCTGGAACGTGCCGCTCGTGAACGGCAGCCCACCGATCGCCGCCGCCAGGCCGCTCGCCGTCGCCGGATACTGAAGGGAAAACGCGACGGCGACGACGCGGCCGACCTTCGTGTACGTCCCGGTCCCCGACGCGAGCGTCAGGCCGGCGCCGCTGACATCGGTCGGCGTCCACGTGCCCTCTTCGTAATCGTCTAGGGTGTTGACATCCGCCGAGACATTCTGTGTCGCGGGGAATTTGATCTGCCCCGCGGCCGCACCAGATAGATCGAGCAGCCCCGCCGACGCCACCGTGCCCGTGAAGCTCGGTGCGGCCAAGGGCGCTTTCAGCGCATCGGCCGTGGTGGCAAACGCGGTCGTCGCGAGCTGGGTCGTGGACGTGCCGGCGCCGGCCGTCGGGGCCGTCGGGACGCCGGTCAGCGCGGGGGACGCCAGTGGCGCTTTCGCGGCGAGATCGGTGACGAGGTTCGTGACATCGCTTTCGACCACGGCGCGGAACGCCGGATCGGCGCCGGTGATGCCCCCGAGGAAGGTGCCGGTCGCCCCTTCCGCCGTGACGGTGACCGCGCTGGCGCCGTTGCCGATGACGACCCCGTTAGACGTCAGAGTCGCGACGCCGGTGCCCCCCTTGGGGACGGTGCGCACGGCGGCATCGGACGTGGCGACGGCCGCCGCGATCGCCGCATCGATCGAGGCCTCTAGCGCCAGCTCGAAGGCGGCGTTCCACACCGTGCCGGTCGTGCCGGTCCCGTCATCGTTGACGACAGTTTGTGGCGTCATAGCCATGGGCGTTACGCGCCTCCGCGCGCGACTCGCAATAGTTGTTCGAGGGTGAAGCGCGTCGAGGATCCCTGCGCCTGGCGCTTGGGCCAGCGCGCCGGATTGAAATCACTGATCGCGACCTGTTGCACTTTGAACGCTTGATTGACCGCGGTCGGCGCCGCCAGATTGACCGTGATGGTGCGGCCGGCGTGCGTGTTCGTATCGCGCGTCGTGTACGCGATGGCGACATCGAGCGCGCTGTGCGCGGCCAGCTGCGCCGTCCCCCGGGCGCGCGCCTCGGTTTCCGAAATGCGGCCGTCCTGAATCACGGCGCCTTCGATGATCCCGTCATCGACGGTGGGCAACATCCGCCCGGACATCTCGGCTTGCGCCGCGGTGTCATCGATCACGACGCGCAGGTTCACTTCGTCCCCGGCGCCGATGGGATACAAGATCGAGCCGACACCGTTGGCCGGAATGCCGAGCAGGGCCACGCACGTCGAGACGGTGGATCCTGACGGGACCGCGGCGGCGATCGAGCCGGCGCCCGTGGCCGGGATCCCGGTCAGCTGATTCGTCGACTTCCCGGTGTACCGAACCGGCATGTTGCCGGCGACGATGACCCAGCCCCCCGTGCTGAGGAACGCGGCGCCGCTCGACAAGTTCATCGTGATCGCGCCGGCCGCGGTCGCGCCGGATGTGACCGACACCGCCGATAACACCAGCCCGGAGGTATCCGTCGTCGGCGCGTTCGCGCCGAGGCTCGCATCCGGCGTGCTATCGGTGACGCCGGTTGTCGCGGTGTTGTTCGCGATCGTCTGTTGGAGCTTCAGCTGCGCGCCGCCGGCCGCCGTCCGGTACACCTTCCGGGAGGTCGTGCCGATCGGACCGGTCGGGACCACCGCGATCCACGCATTGTTGACCGGCGAGAACGCGACCCACGGCGCGATCTGGAAGGTGCTGCTGAATGGCGAATTGAAATTGTGCGGGGAGAGATCGAAGCTGATCTGCGCCGTCGCGCCGGCCGCGACGCCGTTAAAAATGTAGTCCATCAGATACCACGTCGTGCCCCCGCCATCGTTCCGGAAAAGGCCGATGTACCGGCCGATCAAATCGGTGCGCGAGATGAATGTCGCGCTGTACGCGGTGTTACCGGCGGCGACCACGCTCGCCGGTGTCCCGAGCGCGGTGATGCCCGACGCGAACCCGAACACCGTCAGCTGCGTGATGTCCTTGATCACGGCGATTGCGTAGTTCACCGTCAGGCCCACCACAGGACCGGCGCCGGGATAGGGTGAGGGCACGATCGACGCGACGGCCGGCGCGGTCGGGAGCGTTTCCATCAGCACCGACGCCGATAGCAGCGATGGGAGCGTTTCGCCGGCCGCCGTCACGAAGGTGTACGCCCATTGATGCGCGCCGTCCTCAATCCCGGTGCCAGCGAGTGGACGCACGGTCGGCGCCGTCGTCGGCGAGGCCTGGGTCTTTCCGGTGTAGGTGATCCGCTGTGGCCCGGATACCACGGTCCCCCCGGCGGCGTTGTACCAGCTCAGTTCGGCGACGGGGATCTGGGTTTCCCCGACCGCGCACGCCGCCACGCTAGTCGAGCCGCCCCCTTCGACGGGCTGCCGGGTGATGACCTGACTGAGATCGCGCGTGACGCGAAAGTCATTCATCTCGGTCAGCAGCGCGCTGGCGGCCGTCAGCGTGGTCGGATCGGTTTGCGAGGCATCGGCCGCGATCCCGAACCGTACGTCTTTCGCATACGTCGCCTTCCAAGTGCCGCCGATCCGGTCGGCCAGGTTCGAGAGCGCGGACGCGAGGCTTTGATTCGTGAACGAGATTTCATCGACCACCGGCAGGCCGGCGGCGACGCGGATCGAGGTCAGGCCCGGCGCCAGGGCAATGATCGCTTGCGCGATCGCGGTGGCGGATTGATTGCTGAACCGTTGACTGATGGTGCGCCGGGTCAGCTGCCACGTGTAGTCGATCACGTTGACGGCATCGCCCCCGGCGGCCGGCGTGCCGACGTAGCTGTGCGCATCGGTCAGGACCGTGCCGGCGAATTCGCGCTCCGCGTTATTGATCGATCCCTGGGTGATGATCACTTCCTGCCCGTCGGTCGGTTGGAAGCCCCGCACCTCGAAGCTGCACGTGTTCGGGGTTTCGCCGGCCGTCTCCGTGATCGTCAGCGTGTCGTTATCGACCTGCAGGGCGTCGACCAGGCGCGCCGAGGCGTACTGGACGCCGGCGATCGCGACGAACGTCAGCCGGGAATGGTGGTTGGCGCGGCTCGCCCCGGCGCGCATCACGCCGGCCTGGGCATACATCAGCGCGACGGCGCCGACGGCGAGGGTTGCCATTAGAACCGCACTCCGGTATCCCGCATCCGTTTCATCACGGCAGCATCGACGGCGGCTGCGATCGCCGTCGGCGTCGCCAGGGGCTGCGTCACGTAGACGTGGAGGTGCGTTTCGCCGCCGTTCATCGGCGACCCGTTCGGCCGGATCGTGCTGCCGGGCGGGACGTACATCGCTTCAGGACCGCGCTCGCCGACCATCGCCCAGCCGCCGGGCGCGTTCTCGACGCCGCCGGCGTAGCCGGGTTCCCTCGGGCCTTTGTGCGCGAACAGCGGATCGTTGGCGTTGATCGGGATCTTCCACGCCAGGTCGAACGCAATGGCGGAGGCCTGCGCGAGCGAGTAGCCGGCCTGCAGCCAGGTCGCGATCGCCGGGTCAATCTTGTCGCGGCCGGCCTGTGTGGTCGTGTCGATCTTGGTGGAGTTCCCCATCGCGCGGTTCGCGGCCGCCAACGCGGCGACGATTTCCTGCTGTTTCAGGAGTTCGTCGTTGTGCCTCTTCGCCGCCGCGGCCGCCGCGTCTTGTGCCGCGATCGCGTCGTGACCGTAGCCGCGGGCGGCGTCGCGCGCCTCCTCATATTTCAGGCGTTGCTTCTCAATCTCGTCGCGGTGAAAGCCGCCCGACGCGATCATTTCGTTAAGGGTGCGGCGCTCGTTGTCGGCGATCTCGTTCTGCGCCGCGATCGACGACGTCTTCCACAAGTCCCAGTTGATGCCGACCGCGCCCAGCTTCTCTTTCGAGTTCACGGCGAGCCAGTTGTAGAAGTCCGCGGTGTCGGTTTTTGCTTTCACCGCGGCCGCCGTCGTGTCGGCCGCCCACTTGTTAATGCCGGCGATTGCGATCTCGTTCGCGGTGCCCCCGTGCTGCACGATCAGCTGGTAGTACTCCTCTCTGAGTTTGGAGACGCCGAGGATCGCCGCCTCCTCGATTTTCGCGGCCTCTTTCTCGGCGTCGGCGGCACTCTTCGTGGCCGCCTCGTAGGCTTTGAACTGGTCGACGCTCACCCCGATGCCGGCGGCGTTTTTCGCATTCAGCGCGCCGATGTCTTTCAGATGGCCGAGGTACTGTTCTTGCCACGCCAGCAGCGGCTTCGCCGCGTCGAGCTCGAGCGCGGCCATGAACTTCTGGGCCGCGCCCTGTGCCGTCAGCGCGACGGTCGCCTCGTCGTGCGCGCCTGCGGCCTTTTTCGTGGCGGCGGCGTTCGCGTCGGTCGTCTTGTTTTGCTCGTCGAGCAATTTGGTGAGGTTCGCTGTCCCGGTGCCGTTGCGCCAGACCTTGTCGTCGAGATCCTTGAGCGACGCGGACACGACGGCCCACCAGCCTGCGCCTTTCGCGGCGGCGTCACTGAGGACGTTGAAGCCTTGCGCGACGGGCCCCATCATGTTCGCCGCGATCGACGACAGGTTTTTCTGGGCCCGGGTGATCGACTCGCCGAACTGGTCCATCGCGTCGACCGATTCCGTACTCGCGACCTCATTGAGGCGCTGCCACGTCTCCAGCGCCCCTTCAATCCCTTCCGAGGCGCCGGCCATGGCGGACCCCAGCTTCCCGCCAAAGAGATCCGCCGCGGCCGTATCGCGCAGTCCGCCCTGCAGGGTCGCGAGGCCCCCTTCGATCTTCAGGAATAGTTCTTTCCCGTTCAGCCCCTCGACGTCCTTGAGGGACATCCCCATGAGGTGCAGGCCGCTGGCCACCGACTCATCGCCGCCCGCGATGCCGCGGCTCAGTTTGTACAGGCCCTTGCCGAGGGTGTCCGCATCGACGCCGAACTCCGACATGGCCCCCGCCAGCCGCTGCAGGTCCTCGACGTTGATATGCGTCTGCTGGCTCAGATCTTTCAGCGCGGACGCTTCGTTGAGGGTGTCCTTGATGAAGTTGAACGCCGCGCGCGCGGTGAACATCGCGGCGAACCCCAGCGCGAGGCTCTTGACGGTGTCCATCAGCCCGCCGCTGGCCACGTCCGCCTGCTTCGTGTCGTTCGCCAGCTGCTGCATGCCGGCGGGCGCCTCGCGGCCGAGCACGCGGTACTTCTCGAGCGCCTTCTCGAGCGTGGCGTTGACGCGCGCCTGTTCGGCTTCGGTGAGCTTCGACGCGCCACCGATCTGGTTGACCGCGGCGGTGACGTTCATTGCGGCCTGAATCAGCTTGTCGCCACTAAACGAGGCCGAGAGCTTGCCCATCGCCGCCGTCGTCGTCTCGATCTGGCTGACCCCTTCGGCGAGGTTCTTCTTCAGTTCCTCGATGGTCGAGGCGACGCGGACGATCAACGCGGGATTGCCGGCCATCAGGCGGCGCCTCCGAGCCCCTGCTCGTCAATCGCGGCTTGGACGGCCTCGCGCGCGCGCCGATCGTGTGCGCCCTCCTCGAGCCGGGCGCTCGCGAACAGGAACGGTGCGGCCGTCATGAATTTGGTGCCGAACTCCAGGAAGCTGCCGATGTGCTGGCGGCCGTCGCCGACGTAGATCACGTAGCCATCGCCGCTGTGGGTTTCCTCGACGGTGATGGCGTCGCCGGTCTGCCCCGTCCGCCGTCGCACACGCGCGCGTGCCTCCGTCGCGATCGCCTCCGCCGTGACTTTCGCGGCCGCCTTCAGGTGCGCGTGCACGGCCTCCGGGATCGCGGCCAGCGCGGCCAACAGGCCCGTCGTGTCGACGTCGATGGTGAAGCTATCGGCCATGGCGGTTCTTCAGCTCGTCTTCCACGAGCGCGTGCTCGATCTCCGTCACCAATGTGCGCATCGGGGACGCCTGCCAGCCGGCAGGGTCGGCGACGTTCGCCGCGTAGGCCTCGGCGTACCGCCGGTATTCGATGATGCGTTCGAGGAATCCGACCGGCAGTCGCTGCTGTTCGGCCCAGATCGCCGTCGGGAGCGCGCCGCCAAATTCCTCAGAGAGGCGCCCGATGTAGTGCTCGAAGGGCTGCGGCCCCTCACCGCTCAGCGATCGGTGCAGGACCGTCAGTCGTTTTTTCGGGCGACCTCCGCGTCCTCGAGCGTCGCGTGGAACAGATGCGGTTTCGTCAGGCGGAGCACTTCGGTGGCGATGAAGTCGACGGCTTCGTCGTCGAGGTCCTCGATCGCATCGGACGCCGGCACCGCCGGCGATCCCGGCACGCTGCCCTTGGCCTTGACCTCGGCCCTGGCCGGTACCGCCTTCACCGATTGCGGATAGCTCCACGCGACGAGCCCGGCCCGCACGAGGGCGAACCGGTCATACCCGGTCAGCGGGTCGGCGATCGCCTTGAGCACCTCGGGGTCTGTCGCCCCCTTCTCCAGCGCCCGGCGAAAGACCGCGGGCCACGACCGTGCGCTGCCGCCGGCGAGGTTGTCGCGGTGCGCCTCGGCCGCGATGTCGCACTCGCGCCCGGTGAGCTTGCGCACGGTCACCGTCTGCGGCGGGTCGAACGGAAGCGGAATCGGCTCCGAGACGGACTGACTCGCGAACGGGTTGCCCACGGTCTAGGTCCAGACGCCGGCGCCGGTTGGCTGCAGGGTCGATTCGAACCCCGTGAGCTTGCCGTTGCTGGGCGCGACCTTGTACTTGTTGAGCCAGCACGACACGGTGAACGTCTTCGAATCCCCGAACACGATCACCAGAACGCGCGGCGTCGACGTCGGCAGTGCATCGGCGTCGCCGGGACGCAGGACCACGTGCGGGCCGGTCGTCGCCGTGGTGTCGAAGAGCCCCTTGACGGGAATGGGCGACACCTTGCGCATACCGGTCGGCGCGAACTCGCGCCACAGGTCGCCGAACGCCTCGGAGGACTGCAACTCGACTTCGATTTCGGCGCCGCCCAGATCCATCACAAACCCGGTGATGAGCCGCGGCGTGGCGGCGCTATCGGTGAGGCTGACGGTGACGACGGTGGAACCCTGAATACCTACGGCCATGATGCTGCTCCAGTTCTAGTTGCGCTTGAACCCGACAAACGGCGTGATCGACCCGGCGCCGGTGACGTCGCCGTTGAACGAGAGATACCGATCGATCGTGCCGGCCACAGTCAGCCGCTCGGCCGCCGGCGCCGCGGTGACGTTGGTGAAGGTGAGGAGATCCGCGTAGGTGACGTCGTCCGGCGAGCTCCGGATCTTGCCGATGAACCCGGAGAAGCCGCTGAGCGCGCTGACGAATTGGTAGCCGACACCGCCGAGCTTCGTGTTGCCTCGCACGAATGTGCCCGCGGTGCCGGCGACGCTGACGTTGACCGGCACGGTAAAGGTGGTCGCGCCGGTGACCGTGACGACCTGCGACCCGTTGATCGACGGCGTGCTGTTGCTGCCAGACACGACGATGACGTCCGTCGATGCCAGCCCATGCGGCACGGGCGTCGTGACGACGGTCGGATTGGCGAGCGTGTTCGACGTGATCGGGATCACGCGCTGCGTCGCGTCGAGCGCGTAGTCGACCGAGACTCCGTCGGTCTTGGTGTTCCAGTCGATCGTCTTCGCCGTCGCGGACTGTAAGATGACGCCCTCGTCGAGCTGCCCGCTCACCTGATACGAGACGTTGGCCTTGGTGAGTTTGCCGACCGTCGACAGCGGCGCGTACTTGATGGAGAACGCGCCCTGGACGGCGGTGAAGATCGCCCCGATGACGTTGCCCGCGAAGGCCCAGGCCACGAGCCGGACCGTGCTGGGCGCGGCTTTCATCGCGTCGTGAATGCCGGCCGTCGTGGTGTCGAAGAACGCCCCGCCCTGGGTGATGGTCGCCTTGCGCATGCCCGTCGGCACCGTCGCGCGCCACAGATCGCCGAGACCATCGCTCGGTTCGAGCTCGACCTCGACCTCGTGCGAAAAGTCTTTGATCTTCGCGGACAGCAGGTTGTAGCCGTCCACGACGAAGACGCCAAACTGTGAGGAGGACAGCAGACTCATGACGCGGCCTCGTGCCGGCGCGCCGGCGCCGCGGTCGATTCAATATGGCCGCTCGCGAGGAGGGCCGCTAAGCTCTCGGCCGGCACGCGCTCGCACGTCGCGCCCGCTTCCGCGAGGGTCTCGTCGTCCGCCGTCGAGAGCCGCCGGAGGGCGCGGTAGTCTTTCCCCTTCAACTCAGTCACACCAGACCTCGTCTTCCCACTTGTAGCCGCAGACCGTACAGACCGGCCGCCGCACGCCAAACCCGCAGGAGGCCATGCGCTTCTCCTTCGCGGCGCCGCAGCGCGGGCAATTCGTGTCGATCGCCTGGCGCGCCGGCCGCCCGGAGGCATCGACAATCGCGGGCGCCTGATCAGGGCGGTCGTCAGGCATTCGTCTCCTGGATCACCAGCTCGATGTTCGTCACGAGCTCGTGCACCTTGACGCCGTTGAGTTCCTGGTCGGCCAGCGGAATCGTTTCGATCTCCGGCAGCGGGATCCCGCTGCAGACCGTGTAGCCGTCGACGACGAGCGGCGCGCCCTCGAAGAGCAGCTCGATCGCCCGCGCCATCACCACGTGCGCGTCGCGCATCGTGCCGTAGGCGCCTTGGAACACATGCAGCCGCAGCTGGAGGCCTGGGACCGAGCCGCGGCCAGGGCGCGTGCCCAGGCCGCCGTAGTTCGCCTGGTGCAGTAGCTCGAGCCAGAGAAACGGAAAGGTCGGGCTCTCCGGGACGTCGGTCTGCACGCCGCCGGGGGCCAGCGCGTAGAGCGCGGCATCCTGGAAGAGCCCATAGACCGCGTCGCCGACGGCCGTCAGCGGGAAGACGTAGGCCATCAGACGATCTCCCCGCACTCGAGGAAGAGGTACTGGCGACCGTCGCCATCGGGCGGAATGCCGTGAATCTCGAGCGTGTGCAGCGGCGCGCCGGGGGGCCACTGCGGCGTCCAGAGCGCACGCATCTGCGGCGTCAGGTCACCGCGTGTGTGGACTCGAAACCGATAATCGAGCTGCGCCTGCAGCGCCTGGGCCTGTAGCCGCTCCATCGCGCGCACGGGCAGGAGCTCGGCGAAGACGGTGTCGAGGGTGGCCCATCCGATCTTGCGGCCGCCCTGCGCATCCGAGACATACGTCACAGTGATCGGCCCGGTCGCCGGCGTCGTCAACACGCCGCTGACGGTAAACGTGAACGACGACGCGCCGGTGACGACGACCTTGACCTTGCCGTTGTAGCCCACGGGCACGGCGCCGGCGACGGTCACGTAATCGTTCGTTGCGTAGCCGTGCGGGATCGCCGTCAGCGCGGTGGCGGTCGTCGTCGCGCGCGTGAGGCTCGAGACGACCAGGGCATCCGGGACGTTCTCCTGGATCGTCAACCGTTCCCGCAGCACGGGGCCCTTCATGCGACGCACACCTGGCGATACGGCGCGATCGCCTCCTCGTACAACTCCAGCGCCAGCGCGTCTTTGTTGATGGTGTAGTCGACGAGGAAGCCGACGGCATCGACCAGCGTCGGCCTGGCGGCCGCCAACAGCGGCACCGTGGTCCAGCCCGCAACGATTCGCAGCACATACGGCTGAAATGGTCGCAGGTCCGATGGCCACGCGCCGCCGAGGGCGAGGCCCAGGCGGCCGCCCGCCAAGTCGACGACGTAGTTCGACGGGTCGAGCGTTTGGACAACGCCGGCCGTGTCCGTGGATTTGAACGAGGTGACGGACTGCAAGGGCCTCGACTGCGACGGCAGCGTGAGGGTCCGCCCGGCGATCGCATCGAGGTACACGTCCCGTGTCTGCGTCAGCAGGGCGAGCCCGGTGTCCTGCTCCACCTTCGACCGGGCCGTCTTGATAAAGCCCAGGATCAGCGCGTCCAGGCTCGTGTCGGTTGCGCTGAGGCGCGCATAGAGTTTCGCCGTGGCGAGATCGATCGGCTCGAGCGTCGGCTCGAGGAAGACGACCGAGACCGCATGCGGTGCGGTCGCCGGCGCCGACTGGTTGGCCCAGAACGGCGGCTGGATGAAGCTCACCGCTTGCGGTTCCTATCGCCGCGGTAGGTGCCGGTCGTGAACTGCCCGGGCGGCAGCGTCGCCTGCACGACCTCCGCGACGAGCGGCACGCGGGCGAGCTCCGCCGCGGCCGCCGCGTCACGCGCCGGCAGTTGGACGACGGTGATGGGGCCGCTGTCCGTCGTGCACGCCGTATGGTCGGCGCCGCAGATGGGACAGCGGCCGGGATCGGATCGGGACATTACGCGACCCACTCCGCCCGAGCGCACCGGTGACGCCGCCGCCCGGGCCGCGTGGCCCGCGCGACGAGACGATCGTCCTCGCCGAGATCGAGGTCGTCGTCGTCCCAGCCAATCCCATCGAGCGCCTGCCGCGTCATGGCCGGGCTTACTCCAGGGCGTAGGTCAGGATCACGTCGACGGCCGTCGCGGTCGTCGCCGTGCCCCCGGTTTTCCCGATCGTCACGGCGGTATTGGCATCGAGCGGCGTCAGGGAGGCGCCGTCGGCCAACGCCACAATCGACGCCGTGCCGGCGGTCGCGAACGGCGATCCGAGCCGCAACAGCGTGCTCTGGGTCAGCCCCGCCACCGCCGCAATCCCGAGCGCCACCGACCCG
>Ga0207711_10001666_pt1 | contig 20482 bp, 21 predicted proteins | sample KBSS34metaG_FD_184401 | JGI IMG/M metagenome (GOLD analysis project Ga0207711, IMG submission 184401) | Switchgrass rhizosphere microbial communities from Kellogg Biological Station, Michigan, USA - KBS S3-4 metaG (SPAdes) (version 2) | ecosystem: Host-associated > Plants > Roots > Rhizosphere...
TGCGGTTGTTGCGGCCCGGACCAATCGTGGTCGAGGCGGAGTCCGCGACCGGCGAGCGGATCGAGGCGCCCGGCCAGCTCGCCAGCCATTATGCCCCGTCGAAGCCGCTCCGCCTCAATGCGATGACCTCAGAAAGCGACGAGTATCTGATCGGCTTCGGGGCGATCGAAGGAGATGCGAACCTCAGCGCGTCAGGCGACCTGGTCGAAGCCGCCGCGCGCCTGTTCGACCTGCTTCACGATGCGGACGCGTCGGACAGACCGAGAATCGCCGTGGCGCCGGTCCCAGCCGGCAGCCTCGGCGCCGCCATCAACGACCGGTTGAAGCGGGCGGCCGCCTAAAGCGCGGCGTTCATTCCCTTTACGCGCATCTGGAAGCTCTTCCTGAGCTTCTGCAGCTTGGGCGGGATGACAGCCAGGCAATATGGGTTCCGCTGCCCCTCCCCGGCCCAATAATCCTGGTGATAGTCCTCGGCCGGATACCACTCGCCTTTGGCTTCGATCGTAGTCACGATTCCATTCCCGTGATCCAGGTTGTTGCGGGCGATTGCTTCGCGCGCCTTGCGCTCCTGCTCCTCGTCCTGCGGGAAGATCGCCGAACGATATTGGGTCCCGACGTCGTTGCCCTGCCGGTTGAGCTGGGTCGGATCGTGCGTCGCGAAGAAGATGTCGAGCAAGTCGTCGTAGCTGAGCTCATCTGGGTCGAAGGTGACCCGGATCGCCTCGGCATGGCCGGTGTCGCCGCCGCAGACCTGCTTGTAGGTGGGATTGGCGACCGTGCCGCCAGTGTAACCGCTCTCGACCGACTTTACGCCGACCACGTCCAGGAACACCGCCTCGGTGCACCAGAAGCATCCGCCTGCGAGAACTGCGACTTGTTCGGCCATTGATCCGCTCCTTTTGCTCAGGATCGGAAATAGGCACTGCCGTTAGCCTTTGTAAGACGCCTTCAGGCTGGCCAGCTCTAGCCTCTTGCCGACCCACTCAGCCAGCTCCTCAAACTCGAGCGGTCGCTCGAACACGATGCCAGCTCGGCGGTCGGAATACCAACGCACTTCACCCTTCACAGGGCGGAGGCTCTCGACGACCACGACTACGTTCTTGCCGACGCAATATTCCTCGATCGGCTCCACCTTGATGCCGCCGAGAGAGATATCGTGCACGTCGACCGTGTAATAGGTCTTGCCGACGCGGACCGACGCCTTGCACGGGATGTCGAGACGGGGCGGGCGCGGACGGAAGCCGTGGCGCGGCTTCCTGCCGGCCAGAAGTTCGCCGAGGTCGACATTCTGGTCGAACTTCAGGCCGACCATGTCGTCGCGGGTCCATACCACCGTGCTGGGGATCCGCTGCGACGAGAGCTCGACGTCGACATGTTCGCCGACTTCAGGCGCTCGGGTGACGATCGCCATCACTCCGCCGGCCGACATGTTCTTGACCTTGATCAGCTGCTCGCTGCCGGATGCATCCTTCATCTTGCCGACGCGCAGCATGGCAGAAAGCCGCTCATCATTGCGCCGTTCAGAAGGACGGGGAACGTTCGTTGATAGGGAGACGGTGGTCGATTCGAAGGCAGCGTCGCTGGTGCCAATGCGCTCGCCTCCGAATTTTCTCCGAATAAGCTCTACGAACATGAGGGAAAATGCCTCCAACGGCGCAATTCGCGCCAAATTGGGACTTTATTGGTGACAGGGTTAAAAAGGCGTTGAGAAACCTTGTCTCGTGCGTTGTTGCTGCCTACGCCGTTTACGGGGAGTAACGAGTTCATGCCGCAGCCGCGCCTGCTGCTGATCGATGACGAGCCGGCGCTCGCCGATTATCTCGCGAACGCGGCGCGCTCGTGTGGCTTTGAACCCATCGTGACCGCCCGCGACGAGGATTTTCGAGACGCTCTGATTGCGAAACGGCCGGAGATGGTCGCGCTCGACCTTGGAATGCCGGAAACTGACGGGGTCGAGCTGACCCGCTTCCTTGCCGAGCAAAATTATCGGGGACCCGTGCTGATCGTGAGCGGGTTCGACCGCCGCGTACTTGAATCGGCGTTCCGCCTCGGCGAGGCGCTCGGCCTCAACATGGTTGGTCCAGTCGAAAAACCCGTGCGCCTGGACGTTCTCGAAGAGCTGTTGTCCAAGCTCAAGGCAACGCTGGTGCAATGAGCGCCAAGGCCGAGCTCAGGCTGGTTGACGGCCTTCAACTGGCGCTCAAGCGCCAGGCGCTGCACATGGTCTACCAGCCCAAGGTCTCGATGCGTGACGGTACCCTCGCGCAGGTCGAGGCGCTCGTGCGCTGGGACGACCCGGAGCTCGGAACTGTCGGCCCTGCCCGCTTCATCCCACTTGCCGAGCAGCATGGACTGATTGACGACCTGACCCATTGGGGCCTGCGCAAGATCCTGCGCCAGTGGCTCGAGTGGCGCCAGCAGGGGATCGACGCCTGCATCGCCTTCAACATCTCCGCGCTGAGCCTGCAGCACCTGGATTTTCCGGACCTGGTCGAGCGGATGTGCCGGGCGCTGAACGTGCCGACCGACCGCATCGTGCTCGAGTTGACCGAGGGGGCGACCCAGCCCTTGGTCAAGATGATGGACGCACTGACCCGTTTTCGGATCAAGGGAATCGGGCTGGCGATCGACGATTTCGGGACCGGCTATTCCTCGCTGATGCAGCTTCGGCAGCTTCCCTTCACCGAGGTGAAGATCGATCAGGCCTTCGTCGCCGACGCGCCGACCTCGCGCGATAGCCGGTTGATTATCCAGACCGTCGCTGAGCTGGCCAGGGGCCTCGGACTCACAACCACTGCCGAGGGCGTCGAGACCATCGACCAGCTGCGCATCGTGCGTGAGCTCGGCTGCGACTTCGTCCAGGGCTATCTGGTGTCGCCGCCGATGGACCCGGCGGCGCTCAAGCCGTGGACCAGCAAGTTCCGCCGCGCCTGGCCGGCGATGATTGCCGAGGAGAAGCTCGCCCTATGGGGCGACGTCGAAGCGGATACCCTGGGCGAGCGGCAGATCTGATCCGTAATTGATGGTGTTGGTCTGGCGCCGCATGTAGGCCCGCCAGCTGTCAGAGCCGCTCTCGCGCCCCCCGCCGGTCTCCTTCTCGCCGCCGAATGCCCCGCCGATCTCCGCTCCGGACGGACCGATGTTCACGTTCGCGATTCCGCAATCGGAGCCCGCGGCTGACATGAACCGCTCAGCTTCGCGAAGGTCAGTGGTGAAGATCGACGATGAGAGGCCCTGAGGGACCGCATTGTTGAGCGCGATCGCCTCGTCGAGATCGCGGTAGCGCAGCACGTACAGGATCGGAGCAAATGTCTCCTTGAGGACGCTACCCGCCTGCCCGTCCACCCCGACGATTGCGGGCCTGACGTAGAAGCCGCCAGCCACAGCTTCCACTCGTTCGATCGCATCGCCGAGTACCGCCTTCATGCTGTCCCAGGCGGCTTCGTCGATCAGCGGGCCGATCAACGTTCCCGGTTCGCGCGGATCGCCGATCTTCACTTGCGCGAAGAGACCGCGGAGGCGCGCAACAAGATTGTCGGCAACTCTTTCATGGACAATCAGCCGCCTCAGCGTCGTGCAGCGCTGGCCCGCCGTCCCCGCCGCCGAGAAAAGGATCGCGCGGCTTGCGAGCTCGAGGTCGGCGCTGGGCGCGACGATCATCGCATTATTTCCGCCAAGCTCGAGCAGAACGCGGCCAAACCTCTGTGCGACACGCGGACCGACGATTCGGCCCATGGCCGTCGAGCCGGTCGCCGAGACCAGCGAGATCCGCCGATCGTCGACAAGCGCCTCGCCGATGTCGCGACCGCCCTGGACGAGCTGCACAAGGCTCTCCGGCGCGTCGCCGAACCGCTCCCGCGCACGGCGGACCAGCGCCATCACAGCCTCCGCGGTCAGCGGGGTCTTTTCACTCGGCTTCCAGATCACCGCGTCGCCACACACGAGAGCAAGCGCGGCGTTCCACGCCCAGACCGCGACAGGAAAGTTGAATGCGCTGATGACCAGCACCGGCCCGAGCGGGTGCCATTGCTCCATCATGCGGTGGTTGGCGCGTTCGCTGGCAATGCTGAGGCCGTAGAGCTGGCGCGACAGCCCGACCGCGAAGTCGCAGATGTCGATCATCTCCTGGACCTCGCCCAAGCCCTCTTGGACGATCTTGCCGGATTCGAGCGTGACGAGACGCGCCAAGGGCTCCTTGGCGGCGCGCAGCTCCTCGCCCAGTAGCCGGACCAGCTCACCCCGGCGCGGCGCCGGCACGGTGCGCCACTTCAGGAATGCCTGCTGTGCACGAGCGGCCGCCTCCGCCGGGTCGCCCGTCGCGACACGTCCGATCTCGGCACCGTCGATCGGCGAGTAGCTAAGTAGATCGCCACTCGTGGCAACGCCGAACGTCCCCAGCAGTTCGGCCGCTTCCTCGGCTGGGCTCATGCCAACAGCTCCTTCGCTCGTCCCATCGCCGCCACGCCCGCGTCGATCGTCTCGTCTTTCTTGCCGAAGCACAGGCGAACCAGGTGACGGCTCGGCTCGCGCTCCGCGAACACGGACAATGGCACGACCGCAACCCCCGCTTGCTCCACGGCAGCCGTGGCGAAGGCTTCATCGTCGACCGCCAACCCGGATTCGGCGAGGTCCACGCAGAGGAAATAGGTCGAGGTCGCATCGAGCACCTCATAGCCCGCGCCGCGCAGCCCCTCCGTCATTCGGTCGCGGGCGCGCTGGAAGCGGTCGCGCATTGGCTGGACCCACGCGTCGCCCTCGTTGAGGCCGAAGGCGACTGCGGCCTGCAGGTTCGGCGCGGTTGCGAAGGTCAGGAACTGGTGAGCGCGAGCGACAATCGTGGCCAGTTCCGCCGCTGCCACGATCCAGCCGACCTTCCACCCCGTCAGCGAGAAGATCTTGCCGGCCGAGCCGACCTTGATCGTTCGGGTCGCCATTCCCGGCAGACTCGCCAGCGGCGTAAATGCCCGCCCGTCGAGCAGCACATGCTCCCACACTTCGTCGCTGATGACGATGAGGTCATGTTCCACCGCTGCTGCAGCGAGAATTTTTAGCTCGTCGGCATCGAACAATCGGCCGGCCGGATTGTGCGGGTTGTTGAACAGGATCGCGCGTGTCTTGGCAGTAATCGCCGCTTCGAGCGCGCCAGCCTCGAGACGCCAGCCGGGCGGCTGCAGCGCCACCTCGACCGGCGTCGCCCCTGCCCGGCGGATCATCGGCGCGTAGCTGTCGTAGGCAGGGGTGAAGATGATCACTTCATCGCCAGGCTCGACGGTCGCCAGGATGGCCGCACCGAGCGCCTCGGTCGCTCCGCTGGTGACGCAAACATGCTCGGCGGCGAGGTCCTGGCCGAAATGGCGCCCGTAATGCGCCGCCACCGCTTCCCTCAGCGCGGGAAGCCCCCGCGACGGCGCATATTGGTTGGAGCCTTCGGTCAGCGCCCGGGCGGCGTAATCCAGGATCTCGTCGGGCCATCCGAAATCGGGAAAGCCCTGGCCGAGGTTTACTGCGCCGTGCTTCGTCGCGGCGAGCGACATTCGCTCGAACACGCTCGTCTTCATCTGCTCGTAGATCGGGTTCATCGCCGATTCGCATAGCGCGGTGCACGGCTGACCGCGAGCGAGGCAACTTTCCTGAGCGGCGCGGATTGGCCTTCAACCGTCAATTCAGGAAGGCCCCAATGTCCCAGCGTAAAGCCACACTGTACCGAATGAAGCTCGCGACCCACGAATGCCCCTACGGTCTCCTTGCGAAGCGAATGCTCGAAGACGCCGGTTACGAGATCGACGAACATCTGCTGACGACGCGCGAGGAGGTTGACGCCTTCCAAGCTGAGCACGGCGTCTCAACCACGCCGCAGGTCTTCATCGACGGAGCACGGATTGGCGGCAGCGAGGAGCTCGCGAGCTATCTCGAGAAAGTCCCGCAGGACTAGATCAGCCGCCTTTCAGCACCGCCTGAAGGTATCGGGCATAGTCCGACTTGCCGTGCTTCGCGGCAGCGGCAGACAATTGCTGCTCATCGATGAAGCCCATCCGGAAGGCAATTTCCTCCGGGCAAGCGATCTTTGTTCCCTGCCGACGCTCGAGCGTTCCGACAAAGGCGGAAGCTTCGAGCAGGCTCTCGGGCGTGCCGGTATCCAGCCACGCATAGCCCCGGCCCATCACCTCGACCTGCAGCTGGCCACGGTCGAGATAGGTCTGGTTGACGTCGGTGATCTCGAACTCGCCTCGCGCTGACGGCTGGATGTTGGCAGCAATATCGACCACCTGCTCGTCGTAGAAATAGAGCCCGGTCACGGCCCAGTTGGACTTGGGCTGTACGGGCTTCTCCTCGATGCTGAGCGCGCGCATCTGGTCGTCGAAATCGACCACGCCGTAACGCTCGGGATCGACCACATGATAGGCGAAGACCGTTGCGCCGGACGTGCGTTGCCGCGCGCGGGCAAGCACTTCAGGCAGGCCATGGCCGAAGAAGATGTTGTCGCCGAGCACGAGGCATGACGGTCCACCCGCGACGAAATCGGCGCCGATGGTGAAGGCTTGGGCAAGCCCCTTCGGCTCCGGCTGAACGGCATAGGACATGCTCATGCCCCATTGCGACCCGTCGCCAAGCAGCTGGCGAAACAGCTCGGAGTCATGAGGGGTGGTGATCACAAGCACGTCACGGATGCCCGCGAGCATTAGCGTCGTCAGGGGATAGTAGATCAAGGGCTTGTCATAGACCGGCAGCAGTTGCTTCGAGACTGCGAGGGTCATCGGATACAGGCGCGTTCCGCTTCCGCCGGCGAGAATGATGCCCTTCACTTCGCTACCCTCCTAGTGCGCCAACAGCCTGGCAACGACGTCCCCGACGGAGCCATGCCAGTCCGGCAGCTGCACACCATGCACGCTGACGAGCTTGCTGCAATCCATCCGTGAGTTGGCGGGTCGTCGCGCAGGTGTCGGGTAGTCGGCGGTAGCGATGTGGCGGACCCGCGCCGTCGGGCCGCCTCGATCTACCGAGGCAGCGAAAATGCCTTCAGCGAACTCGGCCCAGCTCGCCTCACCCATGCCCGCACAATGGAACATGCCCCGCAGCGCTGGGTCGTCATTGGCGACGAGATTGCGGGCGACGGCGATGATCGCGTCCGCGATATCCAGCGCACTCGATGGATTGCCGCGCTGGTCGGCGACGACCCCGATTTCGTCCCGCTCACCCGCCAGTCGCAACATTGTCTTGACGAAATTCGCCCCGAACGGGCTGTAGACCCAGGCGGTGCGCAGCACGACGCTGTCGGAATGCCCGGCAAGCACAGCCTGCTCGCCCGCCAGCTTCGAGGCGCCATAGACGCCCGTGGGGCCGGTCGCGTCGTCCTCGACGTAGGGCGACGTCTTTGTTCCGTTGAACACATAGTCCGTCGACAGATGAATCAGCGGAACGCCGAGTTCGCTGGCGGCGGTGGCAATGGCCCTCGGGCCCTGTTCATTAACCGCGAAAGCAAGTTCAGGCTCACTCTCCGCGCGGTCGACCGCGGTATACGCCGCGGCTGACACGATGACGTTCGGCCGAGCCGCCTTCACGGCAGCGACGATATCGTGGGCCGGTCCGGCAAGATCGAGCTCAGGCCGGCCGAGTGTCACAACCTCGATATCGCTTCCCGAAGCGCGCTCGGCGAGCGAGCGGGCGATCTGCCCTTCCCGCCCGGTGACCAGCATCCGCATTGGTTAGCCCTTGCCGGACTTGAGGAGCCCGAGCCGCTCGCCCGCGTAACGCTCCCGCAGGGGTCGCCACCACCAGTCGTTATCGAGATACCAGCGCACCGTCTTTTCGATGCCCGTGTCGAAATTCTCCTGCGCGCGCCAGCCCAGCTCAGTCTCGAGCTTCGTGGCATCGATCGCGTAGCGCGCGTCGTGGCCGGGCCGGTCAGTCACGAACTCGATCAACTCCTCGCGGGGCCCGTTTGACGGCGCGAACTCGTCGAGCACCGAGCAGATGCGCCGCACCACATCGATATTGCGGCGCTCGTTGCGCCCACCGACGTTGTAGGTCTCCCCCACCCTGCCCCGGTCGACGATCAGGTCGAGTGCGCGCGCATGATCCTCGACGTAAAGCCAGTCACGGATGTTCTCCCCCTGGCCGTAGACCGGCAGTCGCTCACCCGCGAGCGCGTTGAGGATTGTCAGCGGGATCAGCTTCTCTGGGAAGTGGTAAGGCCCGTAATTGTTCGAGCAGTTGGAGACAACGACGGGCAGGCCGTAGGTGCGCTGCCACGCCTTGGCGAGATGATCCGACGAAGCCTTCGACGCCGAGTAAGGCGAACTCGGGTCGTACGGCGTATTCTCGGTGAACAATCCGTCTTCGCTGAGCGATCCGAATACCTCGTCGGTGGACACGTGGAGGAAGCGAAACGCGTCCTTCGCCGGCCCTTCTAGGTTCGACCAATGATCGCGTGCTGCTTCCAGTAACGTGAAGGTGCCGATCACGTTTGTTTGAATGAAATCCGCGGCACCGGTGATCGACCTGTCGACGTGGCTCTCCGCCGCAAGATGCATGATCCGGTCGGGGCGGAACTTACTGACCGCCTGCTCCATCGCGGCCCGATCGCAGATGTTGGCCTGGATGAAGCGATAGTTGGGCTTGTCCTCGACCAGCTTCAGCGACGCGAGGTTGCCGGCATAGGTCAGCGCATCGACGTTGAGCACGTCATAGCCCTTGTCGAGCACAAGGTGCCGAACAAGCGCAGAGCCGATGAAGCCTGCTCCCCCCGTGACCAGTACGCGCATCAACCGGCCTAGACGGTGAAATAGGCTGGCAAGTCAACCAGCTTCGGCTGCTCCCGGTCCTTTGCGGAAAGCGTCTCCGGCTCGGCTTCGTCAGGCCACTCCACGCCGATTGTGGGGTCGTCCCACGCAACGCCTTTGTCGTCGTCGGCGCTGTAGTAATTAGTAACCCGATATTGCACGACCGTGTTCGGCTCGAGCGTGCAGAAGCCATGTCCGAAGCCGACGGGGATCCACAGCTGGTTGTTCTGCTCCGGCGTCAACACGACCGACAGCCATCGGCCGTAGGTCGGTGATCCGGAGCGAAGGTCCACTGCGACATCGAAGAGCTTTCCGGCGATGCAGCGGACGAGCTTGCCTTGAGCAGCCGGCTGCGACTGAAAATGGATTCCGCGGATAGTGCCGGAACGGACACTCAGCGACTGGTTGTCCTGGACGAAATCAACCGGCCCGACATTTCCGACTAGCGCGTCCAAGCGCAGAATCTCGCTGAAATAACCGCGTTCGTCTTCAATCTTCTTGGGAATGACTTCGACGGGCCCTTCCAGGTCAAACGTGCGAAACTCCATTCCTGCTTCCAAGCCCCTCGTTCCGATGCCCGGTTCGACCATGCCTCAGAAATAGTTGGGAGCAAACTGGCAGGCAGCAAACCCGCCGCTTGTCCGCGCGGACCGAACCCTCTAGCTGCGGCGCCCTCGCCCGTCGTGTTCCTGTAGAGAGTAGCTTGTCAATGACCGCCGAGCGCCGCGTCCGATCGATCGCGCTCGGGCTGATTCTGCTGGTCGCTCTCGCCTGGCGGCTGAACAATGTCGGCTTCGGCTTGCCCAATATGTGGGACCCGGATGAGCCGATCTTCATGCTCATCCCGCTCGACATGCTCGGCCACAGGACACTGAATCCGGGCTGGTTCGGCCATCCCGGCTCGACCACGATTTATCTAATCGCACTGATCGATATGATCGTCGTCTCGCTCGGGATGGCGACGGGCCGCTATCCAAATCAGGCCGCCTTCGCGCAGGCCGCCTTCAACGACCCCGCGATGCTGTTCGTGCCGGCTCGCCTGGCAATGGTTCTGATCGCGCTCTGCACAGTGTGGCTTACCTACAAGGTCGGCAAGAAACTCGGAGGGACCACCATCGGGCTTACCTCAGCGCTGTTGCTTGCCATCAATCCGCTGCACATCGCCTGGTCTCAAGTCATCCGCACCGACATCCAGGCCAGTCTGTTCATGCTGACCTCGATCGTCTTCTGCATCCGGACAGCGGAGCGCGGACAGCTGCGAGACTACCTGCTTGCAGGCGCATTCGCTGGCCTTGCAACCGTCACCAAGTGGCCGGCTGCGACGGTCCTTTTCGCCCTGCTTGGGGCCGCAGCCAGCCACGGCCTGAACTGGCCGAATGCGCGGAAGCTGGCTTTGGCGGTGGTCGCATGGATCGGAGCGATGTTCGTCGCCTCTCCTTACATCTTCATCGACTGGAGAGCGGTACTTGCGAACGTCAGCGGCGAGGCGGCGCAAACCCATCTCGGGCATACGAGCAGCGGCTTCTTCAGCAACCTCAAATTCTACATTATCGACCAGCTCGGCGGATCGATGGGCTGGATCGGCCTGGCAGCAGCGTTCGCGGGTGCGGTAATCCTCGCCAGTCGCTCACGCGAAGCTCGGTGGACGCTGTTCCCCGCCACCTTGGCGTTCCTGATCCTGATCGCCGCCCAGCATCTTGTCTGGTCGCGCTGGATGCTGCCCTTGCTTCCTGCGTTCACCATCTTTGCAGCAGTCGCGATCGAGCGCGTCGGACGCGCGATTGCCGGCGCATTTCCGAAGATTTCCACGCAAATCGCGACGGCGATGGTCTGCCTTGTCATAGCCGCGCCGGCGTTTGCCGGAGCGATCAGCCAGGCCACCGAGCGTGCGAATGACACGCGCGCCTTAGCCGATCGCTGGGCGCAAGAGCACATCCCGGCCGGCAGCACCGTCGTCCTCGAACACCTCGAACTCGGGCTGCGCCGAGCGCCGTGGAAGCTTCTATTCCCGGTTGGCCGGTCCGGTTGCATCGATGCGGTAAAGGCGCTGAACGGCGGCGTTCATTACCGCGGAATCCAAAAAATGCGGGGCAATGCGCCCATAGCGGACTTAGGCAATGTCAGTTCGGAGCAATTGGCGAGTTGCCATGCAAATTACGCCATTTTGACTTATTATGACCTCTACCTCGACGAAACCGGACACTTCCCGGAAGAAATTCGTAACTATCAAGCGGTACTTGCTAACGGACGAACGGTCGCGTTATTCAGACCAGAGAGCGGACGGGTCGGCGGGCCTGTCGTGAGGATTGTGTTCATTCCGCCACACTAGATTCAATTGTTGGATTTGAATGAGATTGGGGTGGCAGCTGCCGTGCCTGAAAGGTATGGTTAAGCGCTATAAGTTATTAAAAGATATCGTTAAACCAAATTTAATATTTTGATGCGCTTGCTCGGGGTGGGCACGTACGAGTGGAGTTTGTTGCGTTGCAAGCAGTAATTCTTGCGGGTGGGCTTGGCACAAGACTGGGGGAAGAGACCTCAGTTCGCCCTAAACCGATGGTCGAAGTCGGCGGCAAGCCGATCCTTTGGCACATCATGAAGACCTATTCGTTTCACGGCATCAACGACTTCGTGATCTGCCTTGGTTACAAAGGCTATCTGATCAAGGAGTATTTCGCCAATTACTTCCTGCACACCGCTGACGTCACGATCGACCTGAAGCAGAATTCGGTTGAGGTTCACCAGAACTGGAGCGAACCTTGGCGGATTACACTGGTTGAAACCGGCGCAGACACACAAACCGGAGGCAGGCTCAAGGCAATCCGGGGCTATCTCGACCCGAACGAGCCCTTCTGTTTCACGTACGGTGACGGCGTCGCGAAGATCGACATCGCCGACCTCGTCTCCTTCCACCGCGCGCACGGCAAGAAGGCGACGATCACCGCTGTTGCTCCTCCAGGGCGCTTCGGCGCGCTCGAGTTTGCGAACGGCGACAACCTCATCCGCAGCTTCCGCGAGAAGCCGGCCGGCGATGGCGCGCTGATCAACGGCGGCTACTTCGTTGCCGACCCTTCCGTCCTCGACCTTGTCGATGGGCCCGACACCATCTGGGAGCGTGGCCCGCTTGAGACGCTGGCCGCGATGGGAGAGCTCGTCGCCTACCGGCACGACGGCTTCTGGCAGCCGATGGATACGCTTCGCGACAAGCTCCACCTCGAGGAGCTGTGGGAAGCCGGAGCGCCGTGGCAATGTTGGTAAGCGGTTCTCCCTGGGCAGGACGGCGAGTCCTCATCACCGGCCACACCGGCTTCAAGGGCGGCTGGCTGTCGCTTTGGCTTCACGCGCTAGGCGCGGAGGTCACCGGGTTCGCCCTTCCGGCTCCTTCCGGCCCGAGTTTCTTTGAGCAAGTCCGCCTCGGCGAGCTCGTCACCCACGTTCAGGGCGATGTGCGCGATCTCGACGCCGTCGCTGCGGTCGTCAAGGATGCGCGGCCCGAAGTCGTGTTCCATCTTGCGGCGCAGCCACTGGTTCGGCTGTCCTACGCCGAACCGGTCGAGACCTATGCGACCAATGTCATGGGAACGGTCAATCTGCTCGAGGCCTGCCGGAGCGCGACCTACCTCCGCGGCGTCGTCTGCGTCACCAGCGACAAGTGTTACGAAAACCGCGAGTGGGTTTGGCCCTATCGCGAGAGCGATCCCATGGGCGGATACGACCCGTACAGCAGCAGCAAGGGTGCTGCGGAGCTGGTCGTGGCCGCTTATCGCCGCTCCTACTTCAAGGAGGGCGCGCGCATTGCGTCCGTCCGCGCCGGAAACGTCATTGGAGGCGGCGACTGGGCGCTCGACCGCTTGGTCCCGGATATCATCCGCGCCCTGCTGGCCGGAGAAGCGCCCGAAATCCGCAATCCGAATTCGGTGCGCCCCTGGCAGCACGTGCTCGATGCACTCAGCGGCTATCTACTCGTCGCCGAACGCCTCGTCGACGGCGGTGGAGAAGCAGCGTGCGGGTGGAATTTCGGCCCCGCCGACGACGACACTCAGCCGGTCGGTTGGATCGTCGAGCAGATGCTCAAACAATGGGGCGGGAGCAGGCAGTGGATCCGCCCGGAAGGTGCGCAGCCGCACGAAGCGGTCCTACTCAAGCTCGACAGCAGCAAGGCGCGGACCGAGCTCGGCTGGCAGCCACGCCTGCGGCTCAAGGAAGCGCTGGCGAACGTCGTCGAGTGGCATTCGCAAGTGGCGCACGGCGCTGACGCTCGCTCGGTCAGCCTGCGCCAGCTCGCCAAATATGAAGGATGGAACGACCTCGTGATCAGTCAGGCGCAGGCGGCATGAACAAGCTTGCCCAATCCACGCAGCTCCAGGCTTTGGCGGACCAGACCGACGAGGCACAGTTCCGGCAGCTCATCCTCGACCTGGTGGGGGAATATGCGCGCCGGCACCACGCGCCGAAGACGTTCGTGCCAGGCGAGAGCCCGGTGCCGGTGTCCGGCAAGGTCTACGGCGCCGAGGACATGCAGAAGCTAGTCGACTCATCGCTCGACTTCTGGCTGACGACCGGCCGCTTCAACACGGAGTTCGAAGAGAAGCTCGCGGCTCGCCTCGGCGTGCGCCACGCGCTGACCACGAACTCGGGTTCGTCGGCCAACCTCCTCGCCTTCTCATCGCTCACGTCGCATTACCTGCGCAGCGAAGCGCTGAAGTCAGGCGACGAGATGATCACCGTCGCGACGGGCTTTCCGACGACGGTCAATCCGGCGCTGCAGTATGGGATCGTTCCGGTCTTCGTCGATACGGACATCCCGACCTACAACATCAAGCCCGACATGATCGAAGCCGCGGTGACCGACCGCACGCGCCTGATCATGGTCGCGCATACGCTCGGCAATCCGTTCGACCTCGGCGAGGTTATGCGCGTGGCGGAGAAGTACAATCTCTTCGTCGTCGAAGATTGCTGCGATGCGCTTGGCGCCACCTACGACGGGCGCGGCGTCGGCACCTTCGGCGATATAGGGACGCTGAGCTTCTACCCGGCGCACCACATCACCATGGGCGAAGGCGGCGCCGTCTTCACCGACAAGCCGCGCCTGAAGCGCGTCATCGAATCGATGCGCGACTGGGGCCGTGACTGCTGGTGCGCTCCGGGAATGGACAACACGTGCGGGAAGCGCTTCTGCCGCAAGCTCGGCGACCTGCCGATGGGGTACGATCACAAGTACACCTACAGCCACTGCGGCTATAACCTGAAGATCACAGACATGCAGGCGGCCGTGGGGGTTGCGCAACTCGGCCATCTCGACCGCTTCATCGCCGATCGCCGTCGCAATTTCGCGCTGCTGACCGAAATGCTGACGCCGCTCGAGGATCTTCTGATCCTGCCGAAGGCGACGCCGAACAGCGAGCCTTCGTGGTTCGGCTATCCGATCACGCTGCGTGAACAGACTCCAGCCATCCGCGACGAGTTGGTGCGCCACCTAGACGCCAACCGCGTCGGCACCCGCCTGTTGTTCGGCGGCAACCTCCTTCGCCAACCGTATATGCGCGGCCGCAATTACCGCGTCGTCGGGGATCTCACGAACGCCGATATCGTGACTGACCGGACATTCTGGATTGGCCTGTACCCGGGGCTCGGACCGGACCACCTCGAATATTCCGTTGAAAGGATCCGCGAATGTCTGTTGCGTTAGTCAGGGCAAACCAGCCCAACCCGCGTGGTTTCGAGCCCCGCTCGGCGATTGATTTCACGCGTTTTGCATCGCTCAAAGGCGAGTTCGAGGCCGAGGGCCTGACCGCGATCGAGCTGGCTTCGGAAGCGATCTGGGCCGCCCGCCGCGGCCTGGACTATCTGGTCAAGATCGGTGGCTGCGAAGCCAAGTCGGACGTTGAGTATCTGCAGAAGCTCGGCATCCGCAGCCTCGTAGCGCCAATGATCGAGAGCCGCTTCGCAATGTCCAAGTATATGGACATGCTTCCCGACGGTGCGTTCGATCATATCGGCGTTACCATCGAGACCTTCCACGCGGTCGACCGGATCGAGGAAATCCTCGACGCCGGCACCAAGCTTACCGCAGTCACCATCGGACGTTCCGACCTCACGGCCTCCTTTGGCGGCAAGAGCGTCAACTCGCCCGAGACGCTGGAAAAGACGCTCAAGGTCGCGAACGCTGCCAAGGCGCGTGGCCTTGAGGTGACGATGGGCGGCGGCGTCGATGCCCGCACCCGCGAGGTGTTGCGTGAAGGGCATGCGCTCAGCGAGGTGATCGACGCGGTCGAGACCCGCAAGATTGTCATGCCAATCGCCATGTTCATCCAGGCCGGCACGTTCGAGGACTCGATCGCGGCCGAATGCGAGCTGCTTCAGATCCGCATGCGTCCGCTGGAAGTCCAGCTGATGGCCATGACCAACCGTCTCGGCTCCATTCAGTCACGTCTCTGAGACCCAAGCGTGCAGCTCAAGATCGTCCTCGATTTCGACGGCGTGCTCTTCAACAGCGCGTTCGAAGCCTATTCGGTCTGCCGCCGGGCAGTCGAAGGCCGCGACGGCTTCCGGCAGGACGTCGATTTCGAGGAGTTCTTGGAGTTCCGCGCCTACGTGACCGACGCCTGGCAGTACCGCCGGCTGTTCGATGAAGCCGTCTACGACCGAAGTTTCGAGAAGCTGCCATCGGAGCAGCCGCACGACGAGGATTGGGCCTTCGCGAAGCGCTTCTTCGAATGCCGCCAGGAGATGATGTCGGATCCGGACTGGCCGAAGGTCATGTCGCCGTACGACTTCTTCTTCCAGATCAAGCCGCTGATGACCGCGCATCCCGATTACTTCCATGTGCTGTCGACGCGCGACGTAAACTCGATCACGCGGACGATGCGGTTCTACGGTGCCGACGAGATCGCGATCTGCGGCCAGGAGGACATCCGCCGCGCCGGCTCGAAGATCGATGTCGCGCGCTCGTTCGGCTGGCTCGACGAGGGCAAGCACCTCATCGTCTACGTCGATGACATGAACCACCACCTCGAACCGTTCGAGGGCAAGGTTCACCTGCCGCTACATGCCGACTGGGGTTACGACGCCAGCGCAGAGAAGAGCCTCAGCCAGCACCAGGTGATGGCGATCATCCACTCCATGCTCAAACTGCAGGCCAATGGATCAGCTCAAATACAGTGACCAGATCGGCGAATGGCTGAAGGCCGCTGGCTACACCCACTATTTTTACGTGGGTGGTGGGAACATCATGCATCTCACCGAGAGCCTCAGCCGCTATCTCACTGGCGTTCCAGTGGTTCATGAGGTCGCCGCGGGGATCGCTGCCGAATATTTCAACGAGATCGCGGCTCCGGCGAAGGCGCTGGCGCTGGTAACAGCCGGACCCGGCCTGACCAATATCGTCACCGCCATTTCCGGTGCCTGGCTCGAGAGCCGGGAGCTGCTGGTCATCGGCGGACAGGTGAAGACCACCGACCTGTCGAAGGGCGAGGTTCGCTCGCGCGGAATCCAGGAGGTCGACGGCGTTGCGCTGGTCGAATCCACCACCAAGCTCGCCTACCGCTTCATGAAGCCGGTTTCGGCGGCAGACTTCCTGGCCAAGCTCGCCGTGAGCTGGACGCCCCGCAAGGGCCCGGTCTTCCTCGAGATTCCACTCGACGTTCAGGCAGCAACGGTTTCGCGCGACCCCCTGCCCCCAGTGAAAGCCCCTGCGCTTCCGACGGTCCGCGAGAAAGACCTGCAGCGCGTCGTCGATCTCTACAACGAAGCCGAGCGCCCGATCCTGCTCGTGGGCGGCGGCGTATCGTACGAGATGGCGAAGCGGCTGCGCGAAACTATCATCGCGAAGCGCATCCCGACGATGACCACCTATAACGGCGCCGATCGCTTCGACGGCGACGACCCGGTTTATCTCGGCCGCCCGAACACGTGGGGGCAGCGCAGCTCGAACATCATAATCCAGGATTCGGACCTGATCATTGCCGTCGGCACCCGGCTCGGCATGCAGCAGACCGGCTTCAACTGGCAGGAGTTCGGACGGAAGGCGACGGTCGTCCAGGTCGAGATCGACGAGGGCGAGCTCAACAAGGGCCACCCGCGGATCGACCATCGCTACGGCGCCGACGCCAACGATTTCCTCGCGCGCTTCGTCGCCGAGGAGCTCGCGCCAAAGGACGAATGGCTCGCACGGGCGCACGAGATCCGGCGCGCCATTCCCCGGGTTGAGGACGTAAACAAAACCGGCGAGGGCTACATCTCGCCCTACGACTTCATCGTGCGGCTGGAACAGCTCACGAAGGCGGACGACCTCATCATCCCCTGCAGCAGCGGGAGCGCCTTCACGCTCTCGATGCAGCTCTACAAGCAGAAGTTCGGCCAGCGACTGCTGACCAACAAGTCGCTCGCGTCGATGGGTTATGGGCTTTCGGGCGCGATCGGCGCGGCGATTGCGAAGCCGGACAAGCGAACCTTCCTGATCGAGGGTGATGGCGGCTTCGCCCAGAACCTGCAGGAGCTGGGCACGGTCGCGATCAACCAGTGCAACCTCAAGATCTTCATCTTCCACGACCAGGGACACGCGTCGATCCGCATGACCCAGCGGAGCTATTTCAACGGCAAGTATCTGGGCTGCGACCGGCAGTCCGGGCTCGGCCTGCCCGACTGGACCCGCCTTTTCGCGGCGTGGGACGTGCCGGTGATGATGCTCCCGCTCGACTTCGACGACAACGACGAGTTCCTCGCGAAGGTGAGTAGCGACGGCCCGCAGGCCTTCATCGTCCCGATCGATCCCGAGCAAACCTATTTCCCGAAGATCAGCAGCCGCATCACGGCCTCGGGCTCGATGGAGTCCAACCCGATCGATCGCATGAGTCCGGACCTGCCTGATGGCTGGTCCACGGCGGCCGGAAAGTACGAAACGGTCGGGCGGTGACCGCTCGGCCAGAGCTGATGGGCACCGCGGCTGAAGCGCTGCGCTCGAGCCGCTATCGGATCATCGTGACCGGCGCAGGCGGCTGGATCGGGAAGGCGACGCTCGAGCTGCTTAACAACGCACTTGGCTCCTTGGCCTTCTCGGAACGCGTCGTTGCTTTCGGCTCGGCCGCCCGCGCGATCCGGATTTCCGACGAGCTTTCGGTCGATCAACGTCCCCTCGGAGAACTGGCGCAGCTTCCGGCCGCACCGAGCCTTGTTCTCCACCTCGCCTACCTGACGAAGGACCGCGTATCGGGAATGGACGAGGAGGAGTATCGGGCCGCCAATTCCAGGCTTCGGCAGACCGTCCTCGATGCGCTCGACGCAATTGACGCGCGCGCCATCTTCGTCGCCTCATCCGGTGCTGCGGCGCGAGCCGACGATCCAGCGGCGCCGTTTGCGATGCAATTGTACGGCTCTCTCAAGAAGGCCGATGAAGACGCGTTCGCGAAATGGGCGGAGCAGAGACACCGGCGCGCCGTGATCTGCCGGATCTTCGCTCTGTCCGGCCCCCACATGAACAAGCACGACACCTACGCGCTGGCGTCGTTCATCAAGGATGCGCTCGCCGGTGAGCCGATCACTATCCGTGCGGATTTCCCCGTGTTCCGCTCCTATGTCGCCATCCGCGAGCTGATGTCGCTGGTGTTCGCCCTGATGGTCGAAAGCAGCGAGGGCGTGGTTCGCTTCGACAGCGGCGGCGAGCCGCTCGAGATGCAGCGCATCGCCGAGATCGTGGCGGAGACGCTAGGCTCGCCCACGATCGTCCGGCCTGCCCTAACGTTAAACGAAGTCGACCAATATGTCGGCGACGACGCCGGCTATCGCGCGCTCCTCGGCCGCTACGGAATCGGACATCTCCCGTTCGTCCAACAGGTCGTCGAAACCGCCGCATCCTTTGCAGCGAAACCCTTCAGCGAGAAGCGTTACAGCCATGCTTAAGAATTCTTCAGCGCCCGAGATCTCAGTCGTCATTCCCTGCCTCAATGAGGAGGAGAATGCCGAGGCGATCTGCAATGCTGTCATTGCGGAGATGGAGAAGACCGGAAGCACTTTCGAGCTGATCTTCATCGACAATTGCTCGTCGGACCGGACCGTCCCGATCGTCCGTTCGATCTGCGAACGCGACCCACGTGTGAAGCTGATCGCCAACACCCGCAACTTTGGTCAAATGCGCTCGCCCACACACGGTATCTACCAAGCTCGCGGGCGCGCCGTGATCAACATGTGCGCCGACTTCCAGGATCCGCCGTCGCTGATCCCGGAGTTTGTCCGGCGCTGGCACGAGGGAGCCAAGATCGTCCTTGGCGTTCGCGAAACGGAAAAGTCTGGACCGCTCCTGACAGCGTGCCGCAATGCTTCCTACGCGCTCCAGCGCAAGTTCGGTGACTACCCGATTATCCCGAATGCCACCGGCTTTGGCCTGTACGACGCCTGCGTTGTCCGAGCCGTCGAGGCATTGAACGAGCCCGAGCCGTTCTTTCGCGCGCTGCTGGTCGAAACCGGTTTCCCGATCGAGACGATCGCGTTCAAGCGCCCGGAGCGGGCAGGAGGGCGGACCAAGAACAACTTCTTCTCGCTGCTGGACTTCGCATTGTCGGGGCTCGCCGGTTCATCGCGCGGACTTCTGCGCGTCCCTCTCTACGTGGGCTTCGTGACGCTCAGCGTGACGTTCCTATCGTTCGTCGGAGCTATTTGGACGGCGCTGCACGGCCTAAGCCCGTTGATGTGGCTGTTTGCAGGCCTGCTGGAACTTCAGTTCGGATTGCTCTTCATGTTCTTCGGGCTGGTCGGCGTGCAGATCCGCGCGATCTCCGATCGCACCCGCGGGACCCCGCTCGTGATCGAACGCGAGCGCGTGAACTTCACCGACGAAGGCTGACCCGTGTCCGATCTGTCATTGAGTTCGGCCCGGCGGCTGTTGCGCTACTACCAGGCGGGCGTCGTCAACACGCTGTTCGGTTATGGCCTTTTCGCCCTGTTCGTGAGGGTTGGCCTGAACATGTACGTCGCGCAAATTTGCGCCCACGTCCTAGGCGCGGCATTCAACTACTACAGTTACAGCCGGCACGTCTTTCAGGACGCCGAGGCATCGAAGCCACGCTTCATCCTTTCATACGCCTTCAACTACCTGCTCGGACTCGCGAGCCTTGCCGCGGCGTCCTTGATCATTCACTCGCCCTACATCGCGGGCATAGTCTCGATCGTCTTCGTCTCGCTGGTGAACTTCTTCGTGCTGAACAACCTGGTGTTTTTTCGTAAAGCGACCCAGTGAACGCCAGCTCGCTAGACACGCTAGATACGTAAGAAATCCGCGCGACAATGAAGCTCATGCAACACCAAGTGGAGAAGCCCTGGGGCCGAACCGTCCTGCCCAAGCCTTTTGCAAGCACGGAAGGCAAGCGGATCGGCGAGATCTGGTTCGAAGCACCCCACGGAGACGTGGAGCTGCCTCTCCTCACCAAGTACATCTTCACCAGCGAGAAGCTGTCGATTCAGGTTCACCCCAGTGAACAAGAGGCTCGAAGTCGTGGCCTCGCGCACGGGAAAAGCGAATGCTGGTACATCCTTGAGTGCGAACCGGGCGCGACGCTTGGGCTTGGGCTGAAACGGACGGTTACCAGAGACGAACTAAGGACTGCAGCGCTCGACGGCTCGATCGAGCGGCTTGTTGATTGGCGCCCTGTTGCAGCGGGTGAATTCTACTTTGTTCCTCCGGGCACGGTCCACGCCATTGGGGCGGGCAT
>Ga0207711_10001668_pt1 | contig 20458 bp, 18 predicted proteins | sample KBSS34metaG_FD_184401 | JGI IMG/M metagenome (GOLD analysis project Ga0207711, IMG submission 184401) | Switchgrass rhizosphere microbial communities from Kellogg Biological Station, Michigan, USA - KBS S3-4 metaG (SPAdes) (version 2) | ecosystem: Host-associated > Plants > Roots > Rhizosphere...
GTAATCGACGATAGCGGAATCGTGCACGCTGCGTTCCCAGCCCTGGGTGCACACCCAGCGCTGCAACCGTTCTTCCCAGTGCGCCTGGTCGGCGTAAACCCGGTCGGTCAGGCGGAACGTAGCCGGGTCGAACTTGAACACCGAGAGGTTGCCGAACTGGTCTCGGTCGGAATCAAAAAACTGGTAGTAGTAGATTGTCGAATGCTGTCCGAAAATCCACTTGCGATCGGGATTCAGATAGGTCTGCGCCGGCTTGCCCTTGATCAGGTTGCGCAACGCGTCCTGCCGCTTGTTGGCGTGGGGAAGATAGAACTGATCGAAGAAGAACAGCCCCGCCGCCAGCATCGTGGACACCACCAGGATGGGCACGATCACGCGGTAGATACTGATGCCGGTGGCCTTGATGGCGGTGATCTCGTTGGACCTCTGCATCAGGCCCAGCGTGATCAGCACCGCCAGCAGAATGCTCAGGTGCAGCACGTTGTAGAGAAAAAAGGGAGCAACATTGAGCAGGTACTCTCCCACCACCAGCGGCGAAATACGGTTGCGCAGGATGTCTCCCAGCAACTCAAAAAGCGTGAACACCTGCAACAGCATTAGGAACGACGCCAGGATCATGGTCAGGTAGAGCAGGAAATCCCGCAGCACATAGTCGTCCAGGATCATGGGGAAGCTGGCGCTGAAAACGCGGCGGCGGCTGACCGCGCGCTGGAATGCGTCCTCGGGCCGGTTGAATCGGAACATGTTCCTCGTCCCTTGAACCAGCCTGGTCTTCAACGGATTCCAGCGGGCGCGGAAGTGGCCGATCTCCAGGGGCCGGCGTTCCGCCCGCCACAACAGAAAGGCGCCGCCCAGAAAGAAGACGATGTTGGCCAGCCATGCCCCCAGTGCAGGCGGCACCTTGCCCTGGCGGGCCAGCGAGACGCCAATCAGCGTGACCGAGTAATAGGCGAACACCAGCAGAATGGTGAGAACAAATCCCGCCGACTTGCCGCCCTTCTTGGCCGACAGCCCCAGAGGAATTCCCACCAGCGCCAGTACCAGGCACGATGTCGGCAGTGCAAAGCGGCGGTGGAATTCGATGAGATACCAGGGAGCCACATACTTCTTCACCTTGCGCGCCTGGTCGCGCAGCTGCCACGTTCCCATCTGCGCAGCCGGCACCGGTTCCTGATCGCGACTGTCGGTCTGGGGAACTGGTATCGGCACATCGGTCTGATCGAAAGTCGAAATCTGGTAGTGGTCGGCAGAAGCAGGATCGGTCTCATGCGTGGACCCGTTGGTCAGGTGCAGGTGCAGCATCTGCGGCCCTTCGCTGACCAGGATGCCTTGCCGGGCCAGGGTAATGCGCGGCGAGGCCGGGTTGCTGATGTCCGCGATGAAAACGCCCCTCCAGATGGCGGCGCCCTGCGCGGCTTTCACGTCCTGCACGTAAAGCACAAGCTTGGGAAAGCCCTCGTAGAAAACTCGCGGCTGGATCTCGAATGACGCCTGCGAGCTCTTGAGCCGGTCCTCCAGCCTGCCCAGGGCGGCTTGCGAGGCGGGCGCGAGATACACCGCGTTGAACATTGCCAGGGCCCACGCAGTCACGGCAAAAATGGAAATCACTCGCAGAAAGGTCCACACCCCGATGCCGCTGGCCCGCATGGCGGTAATCTCGCTGTCCGCGGCCAGGCGGCTGAGTCCGATCAGAATTCCCACCAGCACACCCATGGGAATGGTGTAGGTAAAAGCCACCGGAAGGGTGTAGAGGAAGATTTCAAGCACGCTGGGCAAAGGCGCGCTGTTGCGCACCACCAGGTCGAGAATGTGTCCCAGGTCCCGCGTGAACAACACAAACGTGAACACCGCAACGCCGATGGCGGCGTGCGAGATCACCTCGCGCAGGATGTAGCGGGTCAGAATCCGCATGGGACTGACTCAACGAGCAAAGCCGAGCATAGCACGGAGAATTGACGGATAGCCGGTAGTATGAGGAAGAGCACCCCCTCGCATGTACCCGGGTTGGCATCCCCGGAGAAAGCGAGTCATCCCGAGCGCAGTCTCGAACCGCGCTGGCGCGGTGAGAGCAAGTCGAGGGACCACTACCTGGCCGGGGACTCATCAGCTTATGGGGATCCTTCGACTCCACAGGATGTTTCGCGAGCGAAACATCTTGTTCCGCTCACGATGACAAGGGATGGTTTTCGGCTGCGCCTATTCGGGTTTGAGGAAGAGGGCACAGAGCGGAGGCAGAGTCAGGCTCAGCGAAAAGGGACGGCCGTGCGTGGGCTGCGCCTCCGCGTGCACGCCTCCCAGGTTCCCCATGCCGCTTCCACCGTACTCCTGGGCGTCGCTATTCAGCAGCTCACGCCAGAATCCGCCCGAGGGCACGCCGACCCGGTAGCCGTAGCGCGGCACCGGAGTGAAATTACAGACAATCAGAATTTCATCAGCCGGCGACCGGCTCTTGCGCAAAAGGGAAATAATGCTGGCGGCTGTGTCATTGCAGTCCACCCATTCGAAACCGGCCGCATCAGTATCGAGCTGGTGCAGCGCGGGCTGCTCCCGATAAACCTGGTTCAGCTGCGCCACCCAGTTCTGCACCCCCTTGTGCACCGGATACTGCAGCACGTGCCATTCCAGGCTCATATCGTGCGCCCACTCCCGCACCTGACCGAATTCGCAGCCCATGAACAGCATCTTCTTGCCCGGCTGGGCGTACATGTAACCGAATAGCAGGCGCAGATTCGCGAACTTCTGCCACTCGTCTCCTGGCATTTTGCCGATGAGCGATCCTTTGCCGTGGACTACCTCATCGTGCGATAACGGCAGAACGAAATTCTCGGTGAACCCGTACAGCATGCGGAAGGTCAGCTGGTTGTGATGGTAGCGGCGATGAATCGGGTCTTGGGAGAAATAGGCCAGCGTGTCATGCATCCAGCCCATGTCCCACTTCATGCCGAAGCCGAGCCCGCCGACGTAAATGGGCCGCGACACCATCGGCCACGCCGTGGATTCTTCCGCGATAGTCTGAATGCCCGGGTACTCCTTGTAGGCCTCAGTGTTGAACTGGCGCAGAAAATCGATGGCTTCCAGGTTTTCGCGTCCTCCGAACTTGTTGGGAATCCACTCTCCCGCCTGGCGCGAATAGTCGAGGTAGAGCATGGAAGCGACCGCATCCACGCGCAGGCCGTCGATGTGATACTTGTCCAGCCAGAACAGTCCGCTGGCCATCAGGAAGCTGCGCACCTCATTGCGGCCATAGTTGAAGATGAAGGTCTTCCAGTCAGGATGAAAGCCCTTGCGCGCATCGGCGTGCTCGAACAGATGTGTGCCGTCAAAGTAAGCCAGCCCGTGCGCGTCGGTAGGGAAGTGCGACGGCACCCAGTCCAGAATCACGCCGATCCCTTGCTGGTGCAAATAGTCCACCAGGTACATGAAATCCTGGGGTGTGCCGTAGCGCGAAGTGGGCGCAAAATATCCCGTGGTCTGGTAGCCCCATGAACCGTAAAAAGGATGCTCCATGATGGGCATCAATTCCACGTGGGTAAAATTCATTCGCTTGACGTATTCCGCCAGGCGCGGCGCGGTTTCGCGATAAGTCAACGGCCGGTCGCCCTCTTCCGGGACCCGCATCCACGAACCCAGATGCACCTCGTAAACGGAAATCGGGGCCTGCAGCGAATCCCGCTTGGCCCGGGTTTCCATCCACTGCTTATCGGCCCACTGGTATTCCAGGTCCCAGACGACCGAGGCGGTGCGCGGAGGTTTTTCGTGAAGAACGCCAAACGGATCGGCTTTCTCGCCCACATGTCCCTGATTGTGGGAAACGATGTGGTACTTGTACAGCGCACCCTTGCCGACACCGGGCACAAAGCCTTCCCAGATGCCGGAACTGGCACGCGCCCGCAGGGGATGCGATTGCGTGCTCCAGCCATTAAAGTCGCCGACCACGCAAACCGAGCTGGCGTTCGGCGCCCAGACTCCAAAGTAAGTGCCCGCCTTTCCCCCGGCCATGGTGATGTGAGCGCCCAGCTTGTCGTAAATCCGGTAGTGCGTGCCTTCATTGAAGAGATGGAGGTCCTGCTCGGTCAGCAGGCTGGTCTCACCGGGCGCGGGCGGCGCTAACGTGGATGTGGTTTCTTTGTTCATCATTCACAGTAGTGCTCTCACAGTGTACCGGAGTTTGGGTGGAGAATGCCTCACCTTTGCGTACTTTGCGGGCGTCTTTGCGAACTTCGCGGTCAAAAGCTTTTTGCCGCAAAAGCCGCAAATGGCGAAGAGGCGCCCCTCGCTTTGGTAACATCGCGTAGGCGGCGACCGTCCTGCTAGACTTCTAAGCTTGGAAAACTCACGCTCATGCCCGTTCTGCGCGTCGTAGTTCTGTGGCACCAGCATCAGCCGTTTTACAAGGACCTGGTCACCGGCCAGTACCGGCTGCCCTGGGTGCGGCTGCACGCGCTCAAGGATTACTACGGCATGGTCAAGTTGCTCGACGAGTTCCCCAGCGTTCACCAAACGTTTAATCTTGTCCCCTCGTTGATCACCCAGATACAGGACTATGTGACCGGCGCCGCTCGCGATCCGTTCCTCGAGGTTGCGGCCAGGCCGGCCAGAGATCTCACCTCTGACGAACGTCATTTCGCTTTGCAGTATCTCTTCCAGGCCAACCCGGCAAATCTGATTGGACGTTATCCGCGCTACCGGGAGCTGTGGGACGACTTTCGCAACGCCGGCGGCACACCCGAAGGCGCCGAAAAATATTTCTCTCCACAGGACTTTACTGACCTGCAGGTGCTCTCGCAAATCGCCTGGTTCGATGAATACTTTCTGGACGATCCCGAAATCGCCGGCCTCATTCAAAAAGGCCGCGGCTACTCTCTTGATGATCAGCGCTTCGTGATGGCCCGCCAACGCGAACTGCTGGCCAAGGTCTTGCCCGCGCACGCCGAAGCCGCGCAGCACGGGCGGATAGAGATTTCCACCTCCGCGTTCTATCACCCGATTCTGCCTCTGGTCTGCGATACCAACATGGGCGCGGTTTCAACCCCCGGCCTGCCGCTGCCCCAGAATCGCTTTCGCCATCCTGACGACGCTCGCGAGCAATTACAGCGTGGACTGAATCTGCATGAGCAGGTCTTCGGGGTGCGCCCCCAGGGCGTTTGGCCGTCCGAGGGCAGTGTCTCGGAAGAAGTCCTGGGTATCGCGCAGGGTCTGGGCGTGAAGTGGATGGCCACCGACGAAGAGGTATTGGGGCGAAGCCTGGGTGTTTCCTTCGGGCGCGACGCGCATGGTCATCTGTCCGGCGACCTGGCCGAGAAGCTGTACACCATCCATCGCTTCGAGAATGAGCAGACCGCGATGAACCTGATCTTCCGTGATCACACCCTTTCGGATTTGATCGGATTTGTCTATTCCGGGATGACGCCTCAAGACGCCGCTCATCACCTCATGAACAACATTAAACAAGCGGCGTATCCACTTTTAAATAATGGGCATGATGCTGTCGTGCCTATAATCCTGGATGGCGAAAATGCGTGGGAATATTATCCTCAGTCCGGCAGGGAATTCCTGCGCCGGTTCTATGACGCCCTGCAGCGTGAGGATGGTGTCGAGGCCACCACGGTTTCCGAGGCCATTCAGCGCCACCAGCAGTTTCCCCGGCTCAAGTCGCTGGTTCCGGGCTCCTGGATTCACGCCAACTTCAACGTCTGGATTGGCGCGCCGGAAGACAACCGCTCCTGGGACTATCTCTACCACGCCCGCAACTTCTATGCCCAGACCGCTCCCGAGGCCGGCGAAGAGCAGCGGAAACTCGCCTTCGAAGAAATTCTGATCGCCGAAGGCAGCGACTGGAACTGGTGGTATGGCCCGGAGCATCATTCCGCCAACGACCGCGAATTCGACGAACTCTACCGCAAACACCTTTCGAACATTTACCAGTTGCTGGGCAGCCGCCCGCCGGACTATTTGTCGCAGCCTATCCTCGTCGGCGGGGAACGGCCCGCCGTGGTGCCGCAGACGGCCTATATCCATCCCCGGATCACGGGCGACATGGTGCGCTACTTCGAATGGATGGGGGCCGCTGTGTACACCGCCGACCGGCGCGCCGGCGCCATGCACGGCAAACAATTCTTGCTCGACGCCGTGCATGCGGGAATCGACAACATCTACATTTACGGGCGCCTGGATTTTACCGAGAATAAGGTCCCGGAAGCAGATTTCGAACTGGTGGTCAACCTGGAGTCCTGGGCGGACCAAGGCCAGCGGCCGCGCCGCGCCCTGCGTCTCGACGCCGCAGTAGAACAGCGCAGGATCCGGAATTGGAAGCTCAGCGTTCCCGACTCCGAAGCGCCGCTTGCGGCTTCGGACCAGGCCCGTGATCAGGTCACCGTCGCGCTGTTCCGGAATTTTGAATTCAAGGTCCCCTTGGAGTGGTTGCTGGCCACTCCCGTGACCTCGGCAACGGAGAGTGGGAACGGCACACCGATGGTTCCAGTCGCCACCCGGCTGCGCATGCGCTTCAGCCTGTGGCAAAACGGCTTGCCCGCAGACGCGCTTCCCCTGGAAGGGTGGATCGAACTCCCGCTCCTCAGCGAAGAAGATCTGATCGCGCAGCAATAATAATTTGGCTGTGGGTCTGACACGGATGTCCGACGCCTTTGAAGTTGCTTTTGGGTTTGGGGAATCTGCGATGGGGGCTGACCAGCTTCTGCGTGGCCCTTCTTTGCGTCCTTCGCGCCAGTTCTTTGCGCCCTTTGCGGTTAAAGGGTCTGACTTTGACTGCAATCAGACAAAAATCTTGAACCGCAAAGTTCGCAAAGAAAGCCGCAAAGAACGCAAAGAATTCAGAATCAAAACCTCACCCGCGCCGCGCGGAACGGCGCCTACTGACCGCCGGTCTCCGCCGTCATCGCCAGCGGACGGCTCAACTCCATCATTAACTCCGTGCCTGAGGGCAACACCGCGGAGCGTTTCTTGCCCAGCCAATGCGCCACCGTGAGAGTCGCGCCCACTGCTCCGCCGATCAGCAGGCCTTTGCCCCCGCCGGCCAGGCCGCCGATCAGCATTCCGCCGCCGGTGCCGAAACCGATCTCGGTCAGGTCCTTGCCATCGTGGCCATCACCCTTGAACTGGCCTTCAGTGTTGACATCGGTTCCGTTGCGCAGACTGGTGTCCACCATGGTGGCGTTCAGCATGTAGCGCTCGCCGTTGGGCAGCACCACCGCCTCGGGAAAAATTCCGATGGTCGGCTTGCCCGCAATGCGCCGTGGTTCGTTGACTTTGGTGACCCGCCCCTGCACCGTGGAGCCGACGGGAATCACGGTCTTGCCGTCGAGCATCACCGCATCCACCACGCGCCCGGAGAAAGCATCGCCTTCCTTGCTGGAGAAAGTTGACAGCGTGTTTTCCAGTTTGACTTTGAAGGCCGTGCCCGCGGGTAGAGCCATGTTGCTTTGCGCCCCAGCCGCGACCGCCAGACATATCACACCGAGCACTGCGAGTATCTTCTTCATTCCGCCTCCTGAGTTTCCGCTGCAAATGTGCCCAGCCGGCCGTAAAAATCCATCAACCGGACACCGATAGCTTCTTCACTGCCGCCAGCACCTGGTCAAACGGCGCCCGGTCGGTCTGACTGTCTCCGCGATAGATGTACTCCACCCTGCGGTCGCGCTCGATGACCAGCGACGCCGGGTGCGCGATATTGATTGCGTCCACGCCCAGCCGGTGATACAGCCCGTAAGCTTTGGTCACCGACCGGTCCTCATCCAGCAGAAAGGGATACGCCACGGGATGCGATTGCAGAAACTTGGCCGGCTTCCACACGCCCTCGCCCATTTCTGCCGCGATGTACACCAGGTGCGCTCCCGCCTGCTCGATTTCGGTTTTCATCGGCTCCAACTGAGCCATGCGTTTTACGCAATTCGGTCACCAGGTGCCGCGCAGGAATTCCACGATCAGCGTTCCCCGCGACAGAAAACCGGAAAGGGAGAGAATCCCGTCGCGATTTGCGGCCGACAACAGAAATTCCGGCGCCCGCGCGCCGACAACAAGAGTTTCCGTGCGATCCAACATCCTGCATCGACTCTAGAGCAGAAGTGGCGGACGCCAGCCTGTGAAAAACTCGAGGAACCAGCATAGACACGGGATATGAGATGGTGTGGTCGCGGGCGACTCGCCCGCGTGAAGGTCGCACTCAGCTAAAGCGGAAGAAAACGGACACGCAGATCGTGGCACGCACAATGTTTTTGCCGGCTTCGGCCGTCTCGCGGGCGAGGGCGCCCGCGCCACACTGGAAAAACCGATATAATTTCCAGTCTCACCCACACAGAAAGAACGAGGCACACCAGTAATCATGGACGTCATCAGGCAGATTCAGGAAATTCAGGCGCGCGAGATTCTCGATTCCCGCGGCAACCCCACGGTCGAGGCGGAAGTCACCCTGGCGGACGGAACCAGGGGACGCGCAGCCGTCCCCAGCGGAGCCTCCACCGGCGAGCACGAGGCGGTCGAGTTGCGCGACGGCGACAAGCAGCGCTACCAGGGCAAAGGCGTACGGAAGGCGGTAGAAAATGTGAACCGCGAAATCTCCGACGCCCTGGCCAACCTCGACGCCGCCGACCAGCGCGCCATCGATCAAAAGATGATTGAGCTCGATGGCACCGAGAACAAGGGCAGGCTGGGTGCCAATGCCATCCTGGCGGTTTCGATGGCGGCAGCGCGAGCTTCCGCGGCTGCGTTTAGCTTGCCGCTCTATCGCTATCTAGGCGGAGCGGGCGCCAATATCCTGCCCACTCCGATGATGAACATCCTGAACGGCGGCGCCCATGCCGACAGCAACGTGGACTTCCAGGAATTCATGGTGATGCCGGTCGGAGCGGAATCGTTTTCCGAAGCCCTGCGCTGGGGCGTCGAGGTCTTCCACACTCTGAAAGGCGTGCTTAAGAAGCGCGGCTACAACACTGCAGTGGGCGACGAGGGTGGCTTCGCGCCATCCGTGAAATCGAATGTCGAAGGAATTGAGGTGGTTCTCGAAGCTATCACCCAGGCGGGATATAAACCGGGGGAGCAGATTGCAATTGCGCTCGATCCCGCGGCCAGCGAGTTTTATCAGGACGGCAAATACGTCTTCAAGAAATCCGACAAATCGACCAAGAGTTCCGACGACATGGTGCGCTTCTGGGCCAAATGGGTGAAAGATTATCCCATCGTTTCATTGGAAGACGGCTTGTCGGAAAACGACTGGGACGGCTGGCAGAATCTCACCAAAGAGCTGGGCGACAAGATCCAACTCGTCGGCGACGATCTCTTCGTGACCAATGTCACATTTCTGCAGAAGGGAATCGACAAGCACGTGGCCAACTCGATTCTCATCAAAGTCAATCAGATCGGCACGGTCAGCGAAACTCTGGACGCGATCGACCTGGCGCGGCGCAACGGCTATACCTCGATCATCTCGCACCGCTCGGGAGAAACCGAAGACACCTTCATTGCCGATCTGGCGGTAGCGACAGGAGCGGGACAAATCAAGACCGGCTCAGCCTCGCGCACCGATCGCATCGCAAAATACAACCAGCTGCTGCGGATCGAAGAAGAACTGGGCGAAGCCGCCAGGTTTCTGGGATTGAAGGCCCTCAACTACAGGGTTTGACCCGGATACTAGACGGCTGGCGGCTCCGGCCCGAACGCAAGGTATAATCGCGGGAGCATATGACAGAATCCGAGATCATCTTTTCCGTTCAGGAATCGGCTGAGGGCGGCTACGAGGCGCGGGCGCTGGGCCACGATATCTTCACCCAGGCCGATACCATGGCGGAACTTCGGGAGATGGTACGTGACGCGGTGCGGTGCCACTTCAATGGAGACTCGGCTCCGGCTGTGATTCGTCTGCATATCGTGAAGGACGAGGTCATTCCAGCTTGAGATTGCCTCGTGATCTTTCGGGTCACGACCTAGTTCAGACGCTCCGCCAATATGGTTATGTGGTAACCAGGCAAACGGGCAGCCACATTCGATTGAAATCCACTCTTCGCGGTGCCGATCATCACATCACAATTCCCGCGCATCCCACGTTAAAGCTGGGAACGCTCAACGCCATCATTCTGGTGTTCCAACGTATCTGGATGTCGATCGCGCGCAGCTTCTCCGTGAGCTGTTCGGGGAATAGGCCGGATAAGCTCGGGACCACATTGATCGGGTCAAAATCCCATGGTGTCGTCGGCCGATGGCCCATATGTGGACGGCAGCGGCTTCCCGTTCAGACGCAGGTACACACCCAACTGGGCGCGGTGATGTACCAGGTGATTCAAAAACATCTGCCGGTAGGCCAGAAAACGCGATCCATTGAAGATAGGCTTGCCCTGAAAGCTGAGTTTCCAGTTCTGCGTCCAGGCCTCATCGGACGTGTTCTTTAATGCGGCTCGAACCTGAGCTGCACCTTCGTCGAAGACCTTAACCAGCTGGCTGGCGGACTCAAAGGGAACTCGTTTGCGGCCGCTGTCTTTTGAAAAGTCGAACTCGGGCGTGGTCAGGACAGTAACTCCGAATCCCGCCAGTTCCGCCACATGCGGAGCCAGTTTGTTCAGCGGCATCGATTTGGGATGAGGCACAAAGTCCTTGTTGTCCTCGGGCACTCGTTCCAGCATGGTGCGGGTGGTTTTCGCTTCGGCATCAAATTCAACAAGTAGAAGATCGCTGATGGGCATGCCTTCCTCCGAATGAAGATGAATGACTATATTACGCGGCCACTGATTTGAAAACCTGCCGCACTCGCCTATAATTTCTGTTCTCCAATTTCTCTTGTTCCTCTGCGCCTCGGTAATTCGTTTCCGGCGAGCCAGACACAAAGCCAGGAGCTTCATGAAGCGTCCTAAACCACTGGTGCTGATCATTCTCGACGGCTGGGGCTACCGCGCCGAGACTAAAGCCAACGCCATCGCCCTGGCCCGCAAGCCTAACTACGATCGCCTGCTGCGCGAATATCCGAATACCCTGATTCAGACCAGCGGACACTACGTCGGCCTGCCCGACGGGCAGATGGGCAACAGCGAAGTCGGCCATCTCAACATCGGCGCCGGGCGCATCGTGCACATGGACAGCACCCGCATCGAGCTGATGATCCAGAACGGCGAATTCTTTTCTCACCCCGTCCTGCTCGCGGCCATGAAGAACGCGCGCTCCGGCGGGCGCCGGTTGCATCTCTTCGGACTGCTTTCCGATGGCGGCGTGCACTCCTATCAAACCCATCTTTACGCCTTGCTGAAGATGGCCAAACAAAATGGGGTTGACCGCGTCTTCGTCCATGCCTTCATGGACGGCCGTGACACGCTGCCCACCAACGGCGCGGGATATTTGGAACAACTGCAGCAGAAGATGCGCGAGTACAACACCGGCAAGATTGCGTCCGTCAACGGACGCTATTACGCCATGGACCGCGATCGCCGCTGGGAGCGCATTCTCAAGGCATTCAATGCCATGGTTTTCGGCGATGGCGAAGGCGGCAAGTATGTGGACCCGGTGCAGGGTGTGAAACAGTCCTACAACAAGGGAGTGACCGACGAATTCATCGTACCCTTTGTTTGCGTGGACAATCGCGGCGAACCGCTGGCCACCATCCGTGACGAAGATTCGTGCATCTGCTTCAATTTTCGCGCCGATCGGGTCCGCCAGATTACCCGCGCGCTCACCCGCAACAGCGGGCTGAACGAGCAAGGTGGAAGCGACCTGCCCGGCGCCGCCGACCTCGATGCGGCCATCCCTCGTGATCGCGTCCCCAGCGACCTGCACTACGTATGCATGACCCAGTATGACAAGAAGTTCTCACTTCCAGTGGTAGTCCCCCCGGAATCGCTGGACAACATTCTCGCTAACGTGATGGGTCAGGCGAGTCTCCGCAACCTGCGCATAGCGGAAACCGAGAAGTATGCCCACGTGACCTATTTCTTCAACGGCGGAATTGAGCAACCGTTCCCCGGGGAAGATCGCCTGCTGGTGCCATCGCCCAAAGTTGCCACTTATGATCTGAAGCCCGAGATGAGCGCTGCCGGCATTGGTGACGCCGTCATCAAAGCTGTCGAAGACGGAACCTTCGATGTCATCATCGTCAATTTCGCCAACGCCGACATGGTGGGACACTCCGGGAAGATTGAGCCCACGATCAAGGCCGTCGAAACCGTTGATACCTGCCTGGGCCGTATTGAACCCGCGGTCCGCGCCAAGGGCGGTGCGTTGCTGATCACGGCCGATCATGGCAATGCCGAGATGATGATCGACCCCGCAACAGGCGGCCCGCACACCGCTCATACCACCAACCCCGTGCCCTTCATCGTCATTGCGGAAAACGGAAAGAAATTCTCTTTGAAGCCGGGAGGTTCATTGCGCGACATCTCGCCCACGGTGTTAGGCATGCTGGGCATCCCGCAGCCGAAAGAGATGACAGGACAGGATCTGCGATTGTCGCTGACGAAAGTCTAAGCCGTTGAAGTTGGGTTCTCCGTGTCCCCTGTGTCCTCCGTGGTTAAATTTGATCCTATGAAACTCCTGACGCTGGTCCACCATCCCTTCGAACTGTGGAACACGCCATCCTGGTTTTCGGAACGCCTGCATCAGGATTTTCCCACCGTGGAGGCCACCCAGGAATCCAGCTATGAAGGAATTGAACCCCAGCTCAGGGACGCGGAAATCATAGTCAGCTGGTCCCTGCGTCCGCAGCAATTCAAAGTCGCGACTAAATTGCGCTGGATTCATTCTCCTGCGGCGGCGGTTCATCAGCTCATGTTTCCCGAGCTGATCAACAGCGACGTGGTGCTCACCAACGCCCGTGACGTCCACGGCCCCGTGGTGGCAGAGCAAGTCATGGCCATGATCTTCGCCCTGGCCAGATGCTTGCCTCAAGCCGCACGCTTTCAGCAAAAGCATATCTGGGGACAGACACCCATGTGGCGCGGGCGCCCTCGCCCGCGAGAACTGGCGGGAGCGACACTCGGCCTGGTCGGCCTGGGCAGCATCGCGCGGGCCGTCGCAAAACACGCCTCAAATCTCGGCATGCGCGTGATCGCGGTGCGCGAGAACCCCGGGAAGGGAGCTCCCGAGGGCGTACAGCAAGTCTTCGCTTCTTCGCAATTGGATGAACTGCTGGCGCAATCGGACTATGTTGTGCTTGCCACTCCAGTGACTCCGCTGACCAACCGCATGATGGACGCGGCACGCCTGGCCAAAATGAAATCTGATGCCTGCCTGATTAACGTGGGCCGCGGTCCCCTGGTGGATGAACAAGCGCTGGCTCACGCCCTGCGCGAGAAAATAATCGGAGGCGCGGCGCTCGATGTCTTCGAAGCTGAGCCGCTGCCTGATGATTCGCCCCTATGGGACCTGGAAAATCTTCTGATCACGCCCCACACCGCGGGTCTCACCGAAAAACTCTGGGAGCGCCACTACCAGTGCGTCGCTGAAAACCTGCGTCGCTATCTGCAGGGCCAGCCTCTGCATTGGGTGGTAGATAAAAAGCAAGGTTATTAAAGTAGCGCCGGCGTCTCGCCGGCTGTCCCGAGGGCGTCTCGCCCTCGGAGATGCAGACGAGACGCCCCAACTACGGCCGCTGAGACGGTCGGCGCTACTTTGCACTAGCTGGCGCGAGGCATGGGTTTATCGGTCTTCTGAAAATCCGCCTTGGCCTCGCCGGTGGACGTGACATCCTGCGCGCCCGTATTCTCCAGGATCTCCTTGGCCTTCTTGGTCCAGTCGGAGTCATCGCAGTGCACCGAAAGCAGGATTCCGCCTTCCTTGATCCGGCCTTCGTAGCGCTTGGCCTCAAACTCCGGGATGCCCATGCCGATAAGAGCTCCGGTCAGGCCGCCAACCGCCCCGCCGACGCCCACGCCGGCCAATGCCGCCATGATCGGTCCGGCCGCGATGAACGGTCCCAGTCCCGGAATTGCCAGCGCGCCAATCCCAGCCAGCCAGCCCAGAGCGCCGCCCACGACCGCTCCGGTTCCCGCTCCGGCAGCCGTGCCTTCGGGTGCTTTGGTGTTTTTCTCAGTGGCAAAGTCCTTGGTGCCATCGTTGTGCGGAAACAGGACCGAGATATCGGTATTGCGGAATCCATTCTCCCGCAACATGTCCACCGCGCCTTCAACTCCGGCCCGGTCCCGATAGATTCCAAATGCTGCTGTGTTTTTGCCTGCCATGATGATCTCCTTATGATGATGTGGGTTTTCTGATGGTTTACGATATTATTTGGGCGCGACTTCAAGCTGGTTCGTGACCTTGTCTGCGCCTGCGATCTGCGCCGCTTTGGCCTCGATTGCCTGCTTTTCTTCTTCCGACTTTACCGGCCCCTTCAACGTCACCATGCCGTTTTGCGAGATGACCTTGACGTTGTGGGCATAGGTTGAGAGCGATTTGTCTTTCACCAATGCCTTTCGGATTTGCTGCGTCAGCTGCCGGTCAGTGGAATTCTCCTTTTGCTTATCGGCGGTTGCTTCGCTGTCGTTACGGTCGCGCTGATTGACCTTGGTGTTGTCTGCGGGTTGATCTTGTGCGCCCGGTTGGGCCCAGAGCAATCCCAGACTGCTCAACAGTACAAATTGCGCGAGTAGTGCCTTGATCGTGAAGTTCTTCATGATGCGGTCCACCTCCTGCTTTTGAATGCATGGTTAGGATGGCATGTGGGGGATCGGGGATGGCTGGTCTGCTCCGAATTCAGGAGAGGGTCGAACGCGGCCACGGATTCACATGGATAAACACGGATAAACCTATTCGACTATTCAAAAAAGATCTCTTGCGATTTATTCGTGTGATCCGTGTAAATCCGTGGCCGGGATTCTAAGCAGCCGCGGAGATTCTTTTTATCAGGTCTTCCTGCTCACTCTTGCTCTCGGCTCCGATGGTGAAGGCGTCGAGCACGCCGAGCGAGAGCGCATACTTCAAGGCTTCATCCTGCCGGTTGCGTAGATCACCCTGGCCGAGAATCTTCATTCCGACAATTCCTTTTCCGGCAGCCTTCATTTCGCGCAGTACGCCTACAACCGTGTCAGGATCCGCGTCCATGTGCGAACCAATCGGGTTGATGCGCACCAGATCCACTTCCACCCAGGGCGACTTGGCGGCGGCGCGCAGCGCTTCGATGCTGTGGCAGGAGCATCCATGGGCCCGGATAGTTCCTTTTTCCTTGGCCTCTGAGAAAACGTCCATGACGCCGCGGTAGCGCTCGGTCCAATCGCCTTCTGTGAGGCAGTGCATCAGGCAGATATCAATGTAGTCGGTGCCCAGTTCCTTGCGAAAGCGGTCGAGATCGGCGCGGGCCTCGGCGGGATCGCGCGCCCAGGTTTTGGTGAGCACGGTAACCTGATCGCGGCGGAGATGCTTGAGCGCCTCGGCCACGTGGGGATGGCTGCCATAGGCGTCGGCCGCGTCGAAGAAGCGCAGGCCGTTGTCGTGTCCGTTGAGCAGCAGATCGGAGAGGCCCTTCACCCCCAGAGCAGTCTGGTGAGAGTGATGTCCGCTGCCGACCGTGCCGGTTCCCATGGCGAGACGGCTGGTCTTGATCCCGGTTTTGCCCAGCACTACCAGATCCGCCGCCGTGAACTTGCGCGGCAGCGCCGGCACCGCGCTCATGGCCCGGGCCAGGCCTCGCGACCCGATCCACGCCGCTCCCACTCCGGCCGTTGCCCCGATGATGAAGTCTCTGCGTTTCATGGCGCCTCCTCGAAATGAAAGTTTTCTTTTGCCTGGTTAGACGACGTGATCTTGAGTCTGGATATCAACGGCATCACCGGTTCGACGTCGATCCCGATGTCCCGTCCGTGAACAAGACTTCCGCGGCACAACGGCGCTCCAGCCCACCCTACCCCTCAGCCTGCCCGAATTCAAGCCTTGGTCTGGGAAGAGCACGACTGTCTGGGAAAAGATCGGCTTCAGTCGGGCCAACCGCCAAGCCGATTGCGGAAGGGCACGACTTCAGTCATGCCAATCCATGGATGAGGGTGGTGGCTTCAGCCACCGGAGGTTAGCTTTTCCAGGCTGCCTGGCCTCGCGAATGAAAGTCGCTCTCTGGAAAGCAATGCGGCACAGGGTGACCTTGTGCCAGGTTCGCATCGTCCACAACCGACTCCCTTCTCGTCCACGGATTTCTACAGTGTTCCATGTAGTGGTTCTGAGACAACTCCAAATTGGCACGATGGATCAAAAGCAAAGTCATTAGGCCAAGATTGATTCGAATCACCAATGAGGTGACACATGCTTTGGACAATTTTCGTGATTCTGTTGGTCCTGTGGTTGCTGGGACTGGTGAGCTCTTACACGCTGGGCGGATTCATCCACATTCTGTTGGTGGTGGCGGTAGTGGTACTGCTGATCCAGCTGTTTTCGGGGCGCCGCCCAGCGCTCTGACCCGCGCGGAATCCCGCAGGGCAGACTATTCGGGCCTTGGCAACACATCGAATTCCATCTAAGGAGGATCCATTGAAACGATCTCTTATCGCACTGATGTTCAGTTTGGTCATGCTGGGTACCATGGCTTTCGCGACCGCCAAGGAAGATTCTGTGGAACGCCTGCAGAATGCCGGGGATGTGCTCAAACAAATCATGGATGCGCCCGACAAGGGCATACCTGAAGAAGTTCTGGACGATGCGAAATGCATTGTCGTGGTTCCGCACCTGATCAAGGCCGGTTTCATCTTCGGCGGCAAGCACGGCCGCGGCGTGGCCAGTTGCCGCACCGCCACCGGCTGGAGCGCCCCCGCATTCATCTCTGTGGGCGGTGGCAGCTGGGGACTTCAGATCGGAGCTGAAGGCGTGGACCTGGTCATGCTGGTGATGAACGACAAGGGTCTGCAGCACTTGTTGTCCAGCAAATTCCAGCTCAGCGGCGAGGGTTCCGCTGCGGCCGGACCAGTGGGACGTCATGCCTCGGCCGGCACTGACTGGAAACTGAATACCGAGATGCTGACGTACTCTCGCTCTAAGGGAGCATTTGCCGGGCTGACCCTGGAAGGCGCCGTGATCGAGCAGGACTCCGATTCGACCACCGCCATTTATGGCCACGATGTAGGGTTTCGCAAGGTCCTCATCGGCGACGTGAAAGCGCCCGCTGCGGCTGCGCCATTCATGTCCGCGCTCTCGATGGCCGGCCACCAGGCTGCCGCCCACGAAGCCAGGGAGAACGCACCGGACAAGAAATAAGCTCGTGCGGAATCGCCGCTCCGTCCACCAGCCCCGCCCGCCGGCGGGGCTTTTTTGCGCCTGTGCCTGGTCTGATGCACGCCGGCCGGTGGCTGTGTTTGAATGGTGTTATGGACCTGATTAAATATTTCAGCCGTCTCTTTGCCTACGACGGGTGGGCGAACCAGGAGGCGCTCGCCAGCTTGCGCGCCGCAAAGACTCCCCTGCCTCAAGCCCTGAAATTGATGGCGCACATCTTTAACGCGGAACGCCTCTGGATGGAGCGGCTGGAACAGAAGCCGCAGACTCTTCCGGTCTGGCCTGAGTTCACCGCTGAAGAATGCGAACGGCAGGCTGCGGAGTTACCAGCACTCTGGAACAAATACCTGGCCGCCAGCACCGAAGCCGACCTGGCCACGACCGCCACCTATCAGAACAGCAGCGGCGAAACCTGGAGCAGCCGCAAGGACGATATCCTGACGCACGTCATCACACATTCCATTTATCACCGCGGACAGGTGGCGGCGGCCGTGCGCGCCGCCGGATTCACTCCAGCCTATACTGATTTTATTCACAGCATCCGCCAGGGATTCGTAAAACAACTGTATATGCCGGACTCGATCGCCAGTCCCACTAAAATCACTCCCCTCTTCGCGCTGCAGTTTTGCGTGGTGCTGATCGTCATCGGAGTTGTCCTGCTTCGCCCAGGGGTGTGGAATAGCGCCCGCCTCGCAGGCTTGTGCATCGCCGTTCCCGCCGCCGTGCTGCTCTTCACCGCCCGCTGGCAGTTGGGGCAATCGTTTTCTGTCACTCCCCAGGCCAAAGAACTTGTCACCCACGGTTTGTATGCGAAAATCAGGAACCCGATCTACGTGTTCAGCGGGTTGCTGGTATTGGGCATCCTGATTTCCCTGCAATATCGTTACGCGTTGCTCCTGCTGCTGGTGCTCATACCTATCCAGATTGTCCGCGCCCGCCAGGAAGCCCGCGTGCTCGAAGCCAGGTTCGGCGATCAGTACCGCAAATACCGGGAGGGAACCTGGTTCTGACCGGATGCATCATATCCAGCAGGCAACCGGAAACAGCCGTGGAGTAAACATGCGGAAGTTCTTATCAGCGCCGGTCATACTTGCCTTGGCCGCCTTGTCCGTGGTTTCGACGTCGCGGATCTCCGCGGCGCGGGCACAAGGCGCCCCTGAGCCCGCCAGATCCCAGCTTCAGGATGCTCCCTCGCCCACCCCGAAGTCTGCGGCGGCGGCCGATGCATTACCGCCCGGGACCGTTCTCTCCGTCGAGTTGTCCAAGTCGCTGGACGCGAAGAAATCTAAGGCCAACGCCAAAATCGAGGCCAGGACTGCGATCGATTTATTGGTGCACGGTCAGATCGTCGTCCCGCGAAACACAAAAATCATCGGTCACGTAACCGAAGCCAAGGCCCACAGCAAGACGTCTCCAGGTTCGATGCTGGGAATTTCTTTTGAGCGCATGCTCCTGAAGGGCGGACGCGAAGTGCCGCTGCAAGCCCTGGTGCAGGCGATTGCCCGCCCATTGCAGCTGAATAACCTGGGGAACGAACCCGACGCTCTCACCAACGCGGCCTCCGGCATGCCGGGCCGGACCCCTGTCTCGGCTGGTGATTCCACCGCCCCTTCCATCCCACCGAAATATCCGACCTCTACCATTCCCGAACCGCCGGGCCTCAACGCGCCCAATCCTTCCACCATCAGCCCGCTCGCTCCCACCAGCCGCGGAGTAGTCGGGATAAAAGGTCTCTCTCTGGAGACCTCAGGCGCAGTCTCCGTCCTGACCTCGAGCACCGGAAATGTTCATCTCGACAGTGGAACCCAGTTGATACTTCGCGTGCAGTAAGAACAAAACTCCGCAATGTCATCCTGAGCGGAGTAGCTGGTTCGCGCAGCGAAACCAGCTGCGCAGTCGAAGGACCCCTAGCCCCCGAGGGGGCCCTCAGTCGAGGGGACCCTATTAAGCGATTCGCCCCGCGGTCAACGCCCTTCAGGAAGCCAGCGCGTACCGGCTGTCGGCGCGCCCGAGCAATGCCATCATCTCGTCGAGAGAAGCTATGTCGAACTCCGACATCGCGTTCGTATGCTCCAGCTTCTCCCGTACGAATCGGGAAGGATTGAACAACTTGAACCGGATATCGTGGTCGCGGCACCAGCGCTGCAGAAAAACCAGTACGCCGATAGCGCCTCCGCCGATGGCCTGCGTTTCCGTCAGGTCCAGCACGATGACATGAGCATCGGTCTGCTTGGCCACTGCGTCACGCAACTTAAACGCCTCATCACTGCGTACAAACCTGCCTTCGCATTCCACCACTGCCATGTCACCGACCTTATCAACATGTATGTTCGACATCATTCCCTCCGTATGCGATCTGCTCATGGTAAGAGCACGAAGGCTGCCAAGACCGCAGGCCTGTGTTTTGTGAGGGATAGCCCTACGGCAAATGGAAGGCGAGAAAGTTCGATTGGCCAGCAGGAATTTCCGCGCTAGGGAAAATGCTGTAGATCAGCAAGTGTGGCGCGGGCGCCCTCGCCCGCGGATGGCAGCGGCAAAGCACGCGGGCGGGCTGGTGCGAAGGGAAAGGGCACCACCCGGAAGAGCACGACTTAGCCATGCCATCATGCGCTGCAACGATGATGCGCATTAAGCCGCCAATGCACCGAAAGGGAAGGCGAACCAACAGAACGATTGCGGTGTTCGCTGGGGACAACGGGTACAAAGTCACATACGACGGAGGGTCGATGAACAGCTTCATGTCGCCTCCCGCCTTTACATCCGGTATCGATCCGAGACGCCAGCTCGACCGCGATCCGAAGAAGTTCGGAAAACTGCCCGCCACCCTAACGACCGAAAAACCGCGGCTTCCACACCACAGCAAGCCGGCTAAAACACAGTGGAACCGACTCGTCTCCGCGATCTTCATCCCCGGCGGCCGCAGAGGATTCCGTCTCGACCGCCGCCAGCCCCTCTTCGCCTCCCCGAGCTTCATCGCCACGAAATAAATCCCAGGCCTCGCGATACTTCTCAAACCGCGCCGTCTTGCACCCATCGTCCGGATAAAGCCGCAGACTCTTCCCCTGCGCCAGCGCCGCCACCGGCACCACATACCACGCATCCAGAGGAACAATGTGCGCCGCCAGAACGTCAATGTCCTCCGCCGTATAAACCACTTTGTTCTTCCCATAAACAAAATGGATCGGCTGAATATGGTATCCCCCCGCCCGCTCCACCGCCGTGCACTTGATCTGCACCCGCCACAACCGCCTCCCCGAATCCAGCACAAAGTCATAGC
>Ga0207711_10001674_pt1 | contig 20413 bp, 16 predicted proteins | sample KBSS34metaG_FD_184401 | JGI IMG/M metagenome (GOLD analysis project Ga0207711, IMG submission 184401) | Switchgrass rhizosphere microbial communities from Kellogg Biological Station, Michigan, USA - KBS S3-4 metaG (SPAdes) (version 2) | ecosystem: Host-associated > Plants > Roots > Rhizosphere...
CACGAAGAGCCAATAACCAATTGGACAACACAGTATCGGACTCACCCATTGCCTCGGTGCAACCGCCCTGAACGCTCCCCGCAAACCCCGCACCCGCAGTTGCGCTTGGAATGTAGGACAATCTTCATTACGCGATCAGGATGGAACAAACATCGAACAAATTCTTCAATGCGCCGGTCGAGCTTCGGCGCGGGTGCGGTTCGGCCTGGCTGTCCGGGCTTGCGCGGCCGTCGCGCGATTGCCTGGTGACGTCCCCAGACGGTCGGACGACCGACCCGATTCTGCCGGGGCATCGTGTCGCTTATGCGGCGCGCTCCGCCGGCATCGGCGACAGCGACGTCCGTGATCGTGTAAGGAGCGCGCGCCACGGCAGCCGCTCGAAGCTGCGTTCGACGAAGCCGAATTCGCGACGCGGCATGCGGCACATCGGCGCGGTCGCGAGCAGGCCGGAGCCGACGAATGGCAACCATCAACATCGTCAACTTCGTTGGATTTGGCAGCGCCCGATCGGGCGTGGAGTTGGTGCCCAGAACGCGATCGCGAGCAGGCCGGCGCCGACGAATGGCAGCCGTCAATATCGTCAACTTCGTTGGATTTGGCAGCGCTCGATCGAGCGGGAAATTGGTGCCCAGAAGAGGACTCGAACCTCCACGGGGTTACCCCCGCCAGCACCTGAAGCTGGTGCGTCTACCAATTCCGCCATCTGGGCACGGGGTAGGCGCGCGGCTCTAGGGAGAGCGCGCAAGCTTGTCAATTGAGTCGCGGTGCCGTTGTCGCCGGCCATTGCGCGAGCGGCGCGGCCTTGCTCTCGGCGCGGCCAGGCGCCATGGGAAAGTCGGTTCAGGTGCAAGAGGCAGCGATGAAGGACAGGCTGGTAACGCTGATCGGCGGGGGCGGATTCGTCGGCCGCTATGCCGCGCAGGAGCTGTTGCGCGCCGGTGCGCGGGTGCGAATCGCGCAGCGGCGGCCGGGCCGCGCGTTTTTCCTCAAGCCCCTGGGCGGGCTCGGGCAGACGCAGTTCATCGCCGCCGACGTCACGCGGCCGGACACGGTCGCGCGCGCCGTCGCGGGATCGGACGCAGTGGTCAGCCTCGTCGGCACCTGGGATGATTTCGACGCGATCCACGTCCGCGGTGCCGAGACCGTCGCCAAGGCGGCCGCCGCGGCCGGCGCCGACGCGCTGCTCCACGTCTCCGCGCTCGGTGCCGATGCCGAGGCGCCCTCGGCGTATGGCCGATCCAAGGCGGAAGGCGAGGCGGCGGTGCGCGCGGCGTTTCCGGCGGCGACGGTCTTCCGTCCCGCCGCGATGTTCGGACGCGAGGATGCGTTCGTGAATCGCTTTGCGGCAATGATTGCGACTCTGCCGGTGGTGCCGGTGCTCAAGCCCGATGCCAGGCTCCAGCCGGTCTATGTCGCCGATGTCGGCGAAGCCGCGGTACGCGCGCTCGCCGACCGCGCGGCGCATGCCGGCAAGACCTATGACCTCGCCGGCCCCGACGTGATGACCATGGCGCAGCTGTTCCGCTGGGTCGCGGGTGCGATCGGGCGCCATCCCGGCTTCTTCGAAGTGCCCGACGCGCTCGGCGGAGTGATCGCGGCGTTCGATTTCCTCCCCGGCGCGCCGATCACGCGCGACCAGTGGAAGATGCTCGGCGTCGACAATGTCGCGACCGGTCCCGGGCTCGCCGCGCTCGGCGTCCATGCCACGCCGCTCGCGGTGGTCGCGCCGCAGTGGCTGGTGCGCTTCCGCAGGCACGGCCGGTTCGCGCGGCTGGGCGAGAGCGCCTGACGCGCTGATCGCGAAACCGGTCGCGTGCGCGTGGCCATTCTAAGGGGGTGGCCATGGCCGAATATCTGACCGTCATCCTGCTTGCGATCGTCGAAGGCGTGACCGAGTTCCTGCCGGTCTCGTCGACCGGGCACATGATCCTCGCCGGCGCGCTGCTGCATTATGATGCCGCGCGATGGGAAGTGTTCAACATCGTCATCCAGCTCGGCGCGATCATGGCGATCGTCGTGCTCTATTGGCGCACGTTCGAAGCGGTGCTGCGCGGCCTCGCTCGGTTCGATGCCGAGGCGATCCGATTCGTCCGTAACATCCTGATCGGCTTCCTCCCTGCCGCCGCGGTCGGGATCGTGCTGCACAAGAAGATCGAGGCGCTGCTGCTGTCGCCGATCACCGTCGCGGTGGCGCTGATCGTCGGCGGCATCGCGATCCTCGCCGTCGAACGGTTCGCGCGGCGCGAAGCCGTCGAGATGCAGGGCGTCGCGAACCTGCCGCTCGCCAAGGTGGTTGGCGTCGGCGTGCTGCAATGCCTCGCGATGATCCCCGGCGTGAGCCGTTCGGGCGCCACGATCATGGGCGCGCTCGCGCTCGGCGTCGATCGCAAGACCGCCGCCGAATTCAGCTTCTTCCTCGCCATCCCCACCATGGCGGGCGCGAGCGCGGTGCAGCTGTGGAGTCATCGCGACGAGCTGGCGTCGGGCGCCGCCGTCGGGCTCGCCGAGATCATGGTCGGCTCGGTAATTGCGTTCATCGTCGCGCTGGTGGTGGTGCGCTGGTTCGTCGGCATCGTCACTCGCCGCGGCTTCGCGCCCTTCGCCTGGTATCGCATTGGAATCGGGGCAATTGCACTGGTGTGGCTAGTGATGCAGTGATACGTCCGTATCGGACGTAACATTCGACTGAGTATTTCCGAAACATGAACTTCGCGGTCACCCGTTGCATAAATAGGACATATAAGCTGTCCTATTAGTCACTTTGCACGTGACTCTTGTGGATAAATCTGCCAAGGGCGCGCGCATGGCAGACAATCGCATGCTCCAGTTCGTCGACCGCCGGCAGGCGTTCCCCAAGAAGCGCGCGGCGGAGCTGCGCGCCGAGGATTTCCGCGAGATCTCGGATCGTTACCCCGTGGCCGATGCCGAGGATCAGGCCGGGCGCTGCTCGCAATGCGGCGTGCCCTATTGCTCGGTGCATTGCCCGTTGCACAACCATATTCCGGACTGGCTGCGGCTGACCGCCGAGGGGCGGTTGCGCGAGGCCTATGAGCTGTCCAACGCCACCTCGGCGATGCCCGAGATCTGCGGCCGCATCTGTCCGCAGGACCGGCTGTGCGAAGGCAATTGCGTGATCGAATTCTCGGGCCACGGCGCAGTCACGATCGGCTCGGTCGAGAAGTTCATCACCGATCATGCCTGGGAAATGGGCTGGGTCGAGCCGCTCCAGGCGGGCCCCGAGCGCGGCCAATCGGTCGGCGTGATCGGCGCCGGCCCGGCCGGGCTCGCCGCCGCCGACCATCTGCGCAGCGCCGGCTATGACGTGCACGTCTATGACCGCTACGATCGCGCCGGTGGGCTGCTGACCTATGGCATCCCCGGCTTCAAGCTCGAAAAGCATGTCGTGGCGCGCCGCGTCGAGCGGCTGCGCGCGGGCGGCGTCGTGTTCCATGACAATTTCGAAGTCGGCCGCGACGCGTCGCTCGAGGAATTGCGCGAGCGGCACGACGCGATCCTGATTGCCACCGGCGTGTACAAGCCGCGCGCGATCAAGGCGCCGGGCGTCGGCCTGCCCGGCGTGGTCGAGGCGCTCGACTATCTCACTGCCTCGAACCGCAAGGGCTTCGGCGATGCCGTACCGGCGTTCGACGAAGGCCTGCTCGACGCCGCCGGCAAGCGCGTGGTGGTGGTCGGCGGCGGCGACACCGCGATGGACTGCGTCCGCACCGCGATCCGCCAGGGCGCGACTTCGGTCCAGTGCCTCTATCGCCGCGACAAGGCGAACATGCCCGGCTCGCAACGCGAAGTGGCCAACGCGGAGGAGGAAGGCGTCGACTTCGTATGGCTGTCGGCGCCGCAGGCGTTCACCGGAAGCGAGGGGGTCGCGGGCGTGAAGGTCACCAAGATGCGGCTCGGTGCGCCCGATGCCTCGGGCCGCCGCGCGCCTGAAGTCGAGCCCGGCGGCGACTATGCGGTCGAGGCCGATCTCGTGATCAAGGCGCTCGGCTTCGACGCCGAGGACCTGCCCAATCTGTTCGGCGCCCCCGATCTCGGCGTCACGCGCTGGGGCACGGTGCGTGTCGACAACCGCAGCATGATGACCAGCGTCGACGGCGTGTTCGCCGCCGGCGACATCGTGCGCGGCGCCAGCCTGGTCGTCTGGGCCATCCGCGACGGCCGCGACGTCGCCGAGCATATGCATAAGTATCTCAAGGTCCGCGCAAATGAGAAGGTAGCGGCATGATGACCAACGAACTCGAACGCGAACGCCTTGCCCGCGAGGGCATGTACCGCCCCGAATTCGAAGGCGATGCCTGCGGCGTCGGCCTCGTCGCCGCGACCGACGGCAAGGCTTCGCGCCGTGTCGTCCAGTCGGCAATCGATGCCTTGAAGGCCGTGTGGCACCGCGGCGCGGTCGATGCCGATGGCAAGACCGGCGACGGCGCCGGGATCCACGTCGACTTGCCGCTGCGCTTCTTCGACGATGCGATCGTCGCCGGCGGGCACCGCGTGCTGCCCAACCGGCTCGCGGTCGGCATGGTGTTCCTCCCGCGCACCGACCTCGGCGCGCAGGAGACCTGCCGCACGATCGTCGAGTCCGAGATCATCGAGGCCGGCTACACCATCTATGGTTGGCGCCAGGTGCCGGTCGACGTGTCGGTGATCGGCATGAAGGCGCAGGCCACGCGCCCCGAGATCGAGCAGATCATGATCGCCGGGCCGATGCCGGGCGCGCAGAGCCTCGTCGAGTTCGAGAAGAACCTCTATCTGATCCGGCGCCGGATCGAGAAGGCAGTGATCGCCGCGCAGATCAGCGGCTTCTACATCTGCTCGCTCAGCTGCCGCTCGATCATCTACAAGGGTCTGTTCCTCGCCGAGAGCCTGTCGGACTTCTATCCCGACCTCAAGGACGAGCGCTTCACCAGCCGCATCGCGATCTTCCACCAGCGCTATTCGACCAACACCTTCCCGCAATGGTGGCTGGCGCAGCCGTTTCGCTGCCTCGCGCACAACGGTGAGATCAACACGATCCGCGGCAACAAGAACTGGATGATCAGCCACGAGATCAAGATGGCAAGCATCGCGTTCGGCGAGCAGAGCGAGGACATCAAGCCGGTGATCCCGGCAGGCGCGTCGGACACCGCCGCGCTCGACGCGGTGTTCGAGGCGATCTGCCGTTCGGGCCGCGACGCGCCGACCGCCAAGATGATGCTCGTGCCCGAGGCCTTCGCCGACGACCTGCCGCCCTCGCATGCTGCGGCCTATCAATATCTCGCGAGCGTGATGGAGCCGTGGGACGGTCCCGCCGCGCTGGCAATGACCGACGGCCGCTGGGCGGTCGCGGGCCTCGACCGCAACGCGCTGCGGCCGCTGCGCTACACCTATACGTCCGACGGGCTGCTCGTGGTCGGTTCGGAAGCCGGCATGGTGGTGCTGCCCGAAAGCACGGTGCTCGAAAAGGGACGGCTCGGCCCCGGCCAGATGATCGCTGTCGACCTCGACGAAGGCAAGCTGCTCCACGATCGCGAGATCAAGGATCGCATCGCCGGCGAGCGGGACTATGCCGCGATGATCGGCGATTTCCTGACCATCGATGCGCTCGCGCCCGCGCCCGATACGGGGACCTGCCGCTACGACCGCGCCGAGCTCACGCGGCGCCAGGTCGCCGCGGGGCAGACCCTCGAGGACATGGAGCTGATCCTGGCGCCGCTCGTCGAAACCGCCAAGGAAGCGGTCGGATCGATGGGCGACGACACGCCGCTCGCGGTGATCTCGGACAAGCCGCGGCTGATCAGCCAGTTCTTCCGGCAGAATTTCAGCCAGGTCACCAACCCGCCGATCGACCCGCTGCGCGAGCGCTACGTGATGTCGCTCAAGACGCGCTTCGGCAATCTCGCCAATATCCTCGATATCGACGGCGGCAACACGCGCGTGCTGGTGCTTGAAAGCCCGGTGCTGACCTGCGCCGACTGGGATCGGCTCAAGGCACACTTCGGCAGCCAGGCGGCCGAGATCGACTGCACCTTCCCGGCGCACAGCGATCCCTCGACGCTGCGCGATGCGATCAAGCGCATCCGCTACGAAGCCGAGCAGGCGGTCCGCGCCGGCTGCACCGAGCTGTTCCTCACCGACGAGCATTGCGGGGAGGACAAGGTCGCAATCGCCGGCGTGCTCGCGGCGGCGGCGGTACACACGCACCTGGTGCGCCGCGGACTGCGCAGCTACGCCAGCGTCAACATCCGCACCGCCGAATGCCTCGACACGCATTACTATGCCGTGCTGATCGGAGTCGGCGCGACCACCGTGAACGCCTACCTCGCCGAAGCGTCGATCGCCGATCGCCACGCGCGCGGGTTGTTCGGCGAGCTGAGCTTCGAGGCGTGCCTTAAGAACCACCGCAAGGCGATCGACGAGGGTCTGCTCAAGATCCTGTCGAAGATGGGTATCGCCGTGATCTCGTCGTACCGCGGCGGCTATAATTTCGAGGCGGTCGGACTCAGCCGCGCGCTGGTCAACGATCTCTTCCCCGGCATGCCGGCGAAGATCTCGGGCGAGGGCTATGCCTCGCTGCACCTGTCGGCGATGATGCGCCACGAGACGGCGTGGGACAAGGCAGTGGCGACGCTGCCGGTCGGCGGCTTCTATCGCCAGCGCCATGGCGGCGAGACGCATGCCTATTCGGCGCAGCTGATGCACCTGTTGCAGACCGCGGTCTCGACCGACAGCTATTCGACCTATCTGCAGTTCGCGCGCGGCGTGCGCGACATGCCGCCGGTCTATCTGCGCGACTTGCTCGAATTCAACTTCCCGCACGAAGGCGTGCCGATCGACACGGTCGAGGCGATCACCGAGATCCGCAAGCGCTTCGTGACGCCGGGCATGAGCCTGGGCGCGCTCTCGCCCGAGGCACACGAGACGCTCGCGATCGCGATGAACCGGATCGGTGCCAAGGCGGTGTCGGGCGAAGGCGGCGAAGACAGCGCGCGCTACAAGCCGTACGAAAATGGCGACAACGCCAATTCGGTGATCAAGCAGATCGCCTCGGGGCGGTTCGGCGTTACAGCCGAATATCTCAACGCCTGCGAGGAGATCGAGATCAAGGTGGCCCAGGGCGCCAAGCCCGGCGAGGGCGGGCAGCTGCCCGGCTTCAAGGTCACCGAGTTCATCGCCAAGCTGCGCCACGCGACGCCGGGCGTATCGCTGATCAGCCCGCCGCCGCACCACGACATCTATTCGATCGAGGATCTGGCGCAGCTGATCTACGACCTGAAGCAGATCAATCCGGTCGCGCGCGTGTGCGTCAAGCTGGTCTCGTCGGCCGGTATCGGCACGGTCGCGGCGGGCGTTGCCAAGGCGCATGCCGACGTGATCCTGGTCGCCGGCCACGTCGGCGGCACCGGTGCCTCGCCGGTCACGTCGGTCAAATACGCCGGCACGCCGTGGGAAATGGGGCTGTCGGAGGTCAACCAGACGCTCACGCTCAACGGCTTGCGCGGCCGTGTGCGGCTGCGCACCGACGGCGGGCTCAAGACCGGCCGCGACATCGTGATCGCCGCGATCCTCGGCGCGGAGGAATTCGGCATCGGCACGCTGTCGCTGGTGGCGATGGGCTGCATCATGGTCCGCCAGTGCCATTCGAACACTTGTCCGGTCGGTGTGTGCACGCAGGACGAGCGGCTGCGCGCCAAGTTCGTCGGCACGCCCGAGAAGGTGATCAATCTGATGACCTTCATCGCCGAGGAAGTGCGCGAGATCCTCGCGCGACTCGGGTTCCGCAGCCTCGACGAAGTGATCGGCCGCACCGAGCTGCTCCGCCAGGTCAGCCGCGGCGCCGAACATCTCGACGACCTCGACTTGAACCCGATCCTCGCCAAGGTCGATGCCGACGATGCCAACCGGCGCTTCTCGCTCAGCACCTTCCGCAACGAAGTGCCCGACAGTCTCGATGCGCAGATGATCCGCGACGCGGCGGCGGTGTTCAGCCGGCGCGAGAAGATGCAGCTGACCTATACGGTGCGCAACACGCACCGCGCCGTCGGCACGCGGCTGTCGAGCGAAGTCACGCGCAAATACGGCATGACGGCGCTCGCCGACGACCACCTCCACGTGCGGCTGCGCGGATCGGCGGGCCAGTCGCTCGGCGCCTTCCTGTGCCAGGGCATCACGCTCGAAGTGTTCGGCGACGCCAACGACTATGTCGGCAAGGGCTTGTCGGGCGGCGTGATCGTGGTGCGGCCGATGGTCTCGACGCATATCGAGAGCCACCGCAACACGATCATCGGCAACACCGTGCTCTATGGCGCGACGTCGGGCCGGCTCTATGCCGCCGGCCAGGCGGGCGAGCGCTTCGCAGTGCGCAACTCGGGCGCGCACGTCGTGGTCGAAGGCTGCGGCGCCAACGGCTGCGAATATATGACCGGCGGCGTGGCGGTGGTGCTCGGCCCGGTCGGCGCGAACTTCGGCGCCGGCATGACCGGCGGGATGGCGTTCGTCTATGACGAGAACGGCGATTTCGAGCGCAAGGCCAATCCCGAGAGCATCGTGTGGCAGCGGCTCGCGTCGGCGCATTGGGAAGGCGAGCTGCGCCGCATGGTGATCGACCATGCCGACGCGACCGACAGCCAATGGTCGAACGGCCTGCTCGAGGATTGGGACCGCGTGCGCGGGCATTTCTGGCAGGTGGTGCCGAGGGAAATGCTCAGCCGCATCCCCGAACCGCTGATCGACGAACCCGAGGAGGCCGTGGCGGCGGAGTGACTCGCCGCCACCGGCGTCCCGACCGGCTTCGAGGCGCTTGCGCCATCGGACATGCGATGAGTCGCCCGTTCGGAGGAATACGGACGCGGCGTTAACGGATGTCGTAAACCATTCCCGCTATGCGCGAGATTCGTGGAGGCGGGAATTGGGCGCGTCGATCGGGAAGTATGAAGGGCTGATAGCGCCGCTGCTGACCCTGATCGCGCTGGCGATGCTGGGCGCGGCGCTGATCATTGCCTCGCTCGTGTATCGCGTCGATCGAAATGCGTCCGCGACGGCGCGGGCGATGGTTTCGGGTGCGCTCAAGCGCGAGACGCGCAGTCTCGGCGACTACAATTTCTCTACCGCGCATTGGGACGATGCCGTCGATCACATGTACGGCAGGGTCGACCCGGAATGGGCGCGCACCAACCTGTCCTATCCGATGCACAGCTATATCATCGACGCGCGGGGCAACGACCTCTGGTCGGCCGCACCCGGCGGCAAAGGGCAGGCTCCACCGCTTGCGCGCGCGATCGGCGGCAGACTCGCCACGCTGCTCGCGCGCCTTCCGCGCGACCAGCGCGCGGCGGAGCGGCGGACCACGGGCGTCGCGTTTCCCGTCCGGTTCCAAGGCAGGCCGGCGGTGATCGCGGGCATGGCGATCCTGCCGCTGCTGCGGCCCAAGGAGGTCGGTGGACTGCGCTATTTCGTGCTGGTGCGCGAGCTCGACATGCGCGTGCTGTCGGCGTGGCGCGACGCCTATGGGCTCGCCGCTATCGGCTGGTCGCCGCTGGCGGGCGATGCTTCCAATCGCCTCGAAGTGCGGGATCCGGGCGGCACGTCGCTGGGAACGATCGCCTGGCCTCTGCCCACTGCCGGGCAGGATGCCCTGCGGGGTGTCCTGCCGATCCTGCTCACGGTCGGTGGCGGCTTTGCACTGACTGCGATCTGGCTGCTGCGCCTGATCCTTCGCTCGCGCCGACGGCTCGAGGCGAGCATGCGCGCGGCACAGGGAGCGGCCGGCCGCGCCGAGCGGAGCGCAGCCGAAGCGGCGCATGCGCTCGGCGAGGCGGAGACGGCACGCGTGCGCGCCGATCAGCTCGCCGCGCACGCGCTCGAAGACCGCGCGCGTCACGAAGCGCAGTTGCGCGAGAGTCAGCGCCATGTCGCGGAGGAGCTGCGCCAGTCGCTGGCCAGCCTGGTGGTTGACCTGCTCGAGTCTGCCGGCGCCCTGGAGCAGAGCGCGGAGACGATGCTGTCCGTGGTGGCCAGCCAACAGGCCAAGGCCGGCACGATCCGCGACCGCTCGCACGAGGCGCGGCGCGCGACGCAGGCCATTTCCGACACGCTTGCAGCGCTGTCCACTTCGATCGTCGAGATCGGCACCGCGGCCGAGCGCACGCACGTCGCCGCGAACGACGCGAGCCTGCAATCGGCGCGCGCCCGCGGCACCAACAGCAATCTGATCCATAACGTCGATCTCATCAGCGAAGCCGCCGATCGCATCGCGGAGGTTACGAGCCAGACGAAATTGCTGGCGCTCAACGCCACCATCGAAGCCGCACGCGCAGGCGAAGCCGGTCGCGGTTTCGCCGTCGTCGCCTGCGAAGTGAAGGGGCTCGCCAAGCAGGTTGGCGACACGACCTCGGCGATCAAGGGGCGCGTCGACGGCGTGTTCTCGGCGGTGCGCGAGACGGTGGCGCTGGTCGATCAGGTCGACGGCGTCATGACCGTTCTGCTCGAAGCCGCGGCAAAGGCGGCGGCGGCCGCGCACCAGCAGACCGAGGCAGTCGGCACGATCCAGCGCAGCTCGATCGGCATTTCCGACAATGCCCGGACCTCGGACGAGGCGATCGCGGACGTATCCGCGGCGCTGGACCAGGTGGCGGACTCCGCTGCCGCCACGCGCGCGATCGGCGCTGCCGTGCGCCAGCACGTCAGGAACCTCGATGCGCGCTTTGCTGCGCTGGTAAACCGCCTCGAAGCGGCAACCTGAGACCCCGCCGGCGGCGTTCGGGGACGCCGACGTCAGGGGGATCCGCGGGGCTCGCCGGCCAGAATCTCGGCCACGGCGCGCAGCACGTCGCGCCGCATCTGTACCCACAAATGGCTGCTGCGCACTTCGATCGCGCGGCCGTTGTCGTCGCGACAATTGAGGCCGTTGACCAGCCCGTCGCTGCGGCTCCAGATCGCCGTCGACGGCATCGGCAGCGGTCGCGCCGCTTCCGCCATCCACGCCCGCGCGGACGGCGTCTCGATGCGTTCGCCACTCACCAGCTCATAGGCGCGCCACACATTGGTCGCGCGCGCCGATCCGGCGAACGGCGAGCTGATCGTGATCACTTCGCGCACGAGATCCGGGCGCCGATGCGCGGCGATCCGTGCCATGATCCCGCCCAGGCTGATGCCGATCAGCGTGACCTTTTCGCCGCTCGCGGCGTGCACCGCTTCGATCCGCGCGATCAGCCGCTCGGCATCGCGGCCAATCGTGCGCGGGCCGAAGTTGCGGCCCAGCTTCCAGGGCAGGGCGTGATAGCCGAGCCGCGTGAGCAGTTGCCGCAACACCAGGTTCGACGCATCGCTGTTGATCAGCCCGGGCATCACCAGCACCGGGCGCCCATCGCCCTTCGGTAGCTGCCCGAGGCTGGGCAGCGAAAGTCCGAGCTCGGCAAGACCGACCAGCGCGCGCGGGAGCTCGACCGCCCAGGCGAGCCCGGAGGGCGGAAGTTCGGGATCGGTCGCGGTCAGAGCCATCGCATCACCGTACTTGGGAAGGGAGTCCATCGGCCCATCTTCACGCCTGCGCTGCGCAGCGCCGCGCCGGTCCAGGCGTTGCAGGTGTTGATCGCGCTATAGGTGCCGCGGCCGGCATAGAAGGCGTCGTTGCGGCCATATCCGTGGATCGGCGCGAATGCGCCCGGGGCGGTCGCGAAAGTCGCGCGCACGAACGCGGCGAGGCGGCGATATTCGTCGGGGCGCAGCAACAGCGCGCGCCGATGCGCATCGGTGCCGGGCTCGGGCACATGTTCGACATGCACCACCGTGTCGGCGCTGCCGATCGCCGCGCGCAGCACGGTGCCCGGCCGCACGTCCGACCAGCGTGGCGTGAGCACATAGAAGCCGCGGTCCCCCCAGCCGAACACGACATGGTCGAGCCCGGCATAGCGTGGATCGGCGAGCGCATCGGAGCGGAGCAGGTCACGAAAGTCGACGCCCGCGGCGGCCACCGGCAGCACCAGCCCGGTGTGGATGCCATTGTCCTCGACATAGATGCGCACCCCTTCGGCGGGCGGCCGCCAGGTTCCGTTGGCGGCCAAGGCGCCGCCGGCGAACCCGGCGACCCCATAGCCGGCGATCATTGCGACCAATGCCAGCAGCGCACGCCCGCTCCAGCGCAGCGCGGTCCGTATCATCGGCGACCAGTCCATGGTAGAAATCGGCCATGGCGAACCAAACGCATGTGCTGGCTGAACCTCCGCCGAATGCCGCGCCCGATTGGACGATAGCGCAGAACTGGAGCGCGTATAGTGCCGAGGACCATGCGACCTGGGACCGGCTGTTCGCGCGCCAGGCGAAGCTGCTGCCGGGGCGGGCATCCGAGGCCTATCTAAAGGGGCTGCACGCGCTGCGGCTGTCCGAACGCGGGATCCCCAATTTCGAGGAACTGTCCGACCGGCTGATGAAGCTGACAGGCTGGCGCGTCGTAGCCGTGCCCGGGCTGGTGCCCGACGATGTGTTCTTCGAGCATATGGCAAATCGCCGCTTCGTGGCCGGCAACTTCATCCGCCGGCCCGACCAGCTCGACTATATCCAGGAACCCGACGTGTTCCACGACGTGTTCGGCCATGTGCCGATGCTCGCGGACCCGCGCTTCGCCGACTATCTCGAAGCCTATGGCCGCGGCGGGTTGCGCGCGCTTGGGTTAGGCGCGCTCAAGCAGCTCGCGCGGCTCTATTGGTACACGGTCGAATTCGGACTGATCGCCGAGCCCGAGGGCCTGCGCATCTATGGCGCCGGGATCGTGTCGAGCTTCTCGGAAAGCGTGTTCGCGCTCGAGGATCCGAGCCCCAACCGCATCGCCTTCGATCTGCGCCGCGTGATGCGTACCGACTATCGCATCGACGATTTCCAGCAGAACTACTTCGTGATCCCGAGCCTCGACGAGCTGCTGCGCGTGACGCTCGAGACCGACTTCGCCCCGCTCTACACCGAGCTCCTTGCGCTTCCGGACATCGCGGTCGCCGAGATTGTGCCCGGCGACGACGTGATCACCCGCGGTACCCAGGCCTATGCCATGCGCACGGCGTCGGCCTAGCGTCCGCTACCAGCTCCCGAACCCGGGCGCCTCGCCGCGGCCGCCTTTGCGGCGGCGGACGCGATCGGTGCCGTAGCGGATGCGCTTGCGCAGGCGAAGCACCGGCCAGTCGCCGCTGTCGTATTGCTCCTGAAGCAACAGCCCGTGCCGGCGATAAGCCCGGATCACCTTGTCGGCCTGGCGATCGAGCAGCCCGGCAAGCAGAAGCGTGCCGCCCTCGGCGAGCGCGGCGGCGATCGCCGGAGCCAGTTCGATCAGCGGGCCGGCGAGGATATTCGCGATGATCAGCTCATAGGGCGCGCGGCGGATCAGCAGCCGGTGATCGAGTCCTGCCGCAGTGACCAAAGTCACTGCGCCGGGTCCTTCGCCGACCGGTACTGCGTTGGCTTCCGCATTCTCCCGGCTGATCGAGACCGCCGCAGGATCGATGTCGGACGCCGTCGCTTCGGCGCGCGGCCACAGGTGGAGCGCGGCGAACGCGAGCAGCCCGGTGCCGGAACCGAGATCGAGCAGATTGTGCACCGTCATGCCCTGGCGCTTGAGCCGGTCGAGCATCGTCAGGCAGCCCGCGGTGGTCTCGTGATGGCCGGTGCCGAACGCGCGGCTCGCTTCGATACGGATCGGGTGCGCGCCCTCGGGAATCGCGCCGGCGTTGCTCGCGGTATGGACGTAGAAGCGTCCGGCATGCACCGGCGCGAGCCCGGCCTGGCTCAGCGTCACCCAGTCCGAATCGCGGATCCGCTCGGCGCGCAGGCGCAGGCCCGCCGCGCTCGGCACCAGCGCCTGCACTGCCGCGATCGCCGCGCTGTTGGGCTTGCCTTCGAAATAGGCGTCGAGCTGCCAGGCGTCCGGATCGTCCTCGATGCGTTCGCTCGTCATCAGTGTCGGCAGCGGATCGAGCCCGGTAGGATTTTCGATGTCGAATTCGATGTGCTCGGCTTCCGCGCGCGTGCAAGGTAGAGTGACTTTCCAGCTGGCCATATCAGCAATTGTTCCCGGTCGGTACGAAAGGACGAGCGATTTCAGCGCACATAGCTGGCGCCGTTGATGTCGAGCACTGCGCCGGTCATCGAAGGCGGCGCCTCGAGCGCGCAGAAGCGCGCGAGCGTCGCCACTTCGTCCGGATCGGCGACTCGCCCCAGCGGGATGGCGGCGAGCAGCGCATCGCCGCCACGGCTCGCGAGATAATCGTCGGCCATTCCGGTCATGGTGAAGCCGGGGCAGATCGCGAAGGCGAAGATCCGCTCCCGCGCATAGCCGCGCGCGATCGACTTGGTCATGCCGATCATCCCGGCCTTGCTCGCGGCATAATGCCAGTGCGCCGGGCTGTCGCCGCGATAGGCGGCGCGGCTGGCGATATTGACGATGCGACCGCTGCGACCGGCGGCTTGCCAGTGGCGCACCGCGAGGCGGGAGAGTTCGGCGGCGGCCGTCAGGTTGATCCGCATCGTGCGCTCCCACGCCTCGACCCACGGATCGTGGTCGAGATCGAGCGGCGCGGCTTCGAAGATGCCCGCGTTGTTGATCAGCACATCGATCCGGCCGTCGAGCCGGTCGAGCGCCGTGTCCCACAGCGCGCGCGGCGCGTGCGCGTCGGCAAAGTCGGCGGCGATGCCGCTGTGCGTTCCGTGGCCGGCCAGTCGCACTTCGGGCGTGTCGAGCGCAGTGGCAATGGCCGCGCCGATGCCGCGGCTGCTTCCGGTCAGTAGAACGTTCGTCGTCACGAATCCGCCCTAAGGCCAACGCGTGCCGAGGGGAAGCTTCGAATGCAGAGTATGGCGGTCCCCGCCCGTGCCGGTCCGGTAAAACCGATACTCGGTTTTTACGGCGCGGTTAGCCGCCGACTGCTACTGCATAGGTTTCCGCGGCGTCTCTCAACTTGGTCAAGCGGTCGTCGACCTCACCGAAATCTTGCTGCAGGGCGTCGATTTCGGTCGTCACCGTCTTGGTGTCCTCGCGGATGGCGCCGATGGTGGCGGACATCGAATCGGCGGCGAGCGCGGTTTCGTCGACGGCGGCGGTGATCGCAGTGACGGTCTGCGCCTGTACTTCCATGGCGCTGCGGATGCGGTTGGCGCTTTCCTGCACTTCGGCGACGGTGGCGCGGATCGAGGCGTTGGTCTCGACGGTCGAGCGCGTGGCGGACTGGATCGAGGCGATCTTCGAGGCGATGTCGTCGGTGGCGCGCGCGGTCTGGTTGGCGAGGCTCTTCACTTCCTGCGCGACGACGGCGAAGCCGCGGCCGGCGTCGCCGGCGCGCGCTGCCTCGATCGTGGCGTTGAGCGCGAGCAGGTTGGTCTGGCCGGCGATGTCGCGGATCAGCCCGAGGATCGATTCGATCGACTTGGCATGATCGGAAAGCGTTTCGGACATGCCGACGGCGTTGGTCGCCTGGCTCGACGCCCGCGTCGCGATACCGGCGGCAGCCTCGACTTCGTTGCGCGCGTCCTCGATCGCGCGGATCAGCCCGGCGGCGGTCTGCGCCGCCTCGCGCATCGCGACCGCCGACTGCTCAGCTGCCGCCGCGACTTCGGAAGTCTTGCCGAGCATGCCCCGCGTCGATGCCGAAGTGTGCTGCGCCTGCGTGCGCAGCGCGTCACCCTCGCGCATCACGCCTTCGAGCGTCGCGCCGATGCTGCCGCGGAAGGATTCGGCGAGCCGATCACGCTGGCGCTGCGCCGAATGGCGCGCCAACTCGCCGTACATGCCGTAGGTCACGTCGGTCTCGAGCGCGAACAGCCGCATGACGACATCGATCATGCTCGGCAGCCGCGGATCGTCCGAGCCGACATGGCGCATCAGCGACGCCAGCATCGATCGGTCGCGCGCGTTGGCCATCGACAGCATCGCTAGCGGCGGCACCTGGCGCCGATAGGCGGCGAACACGGCGTTTTCGAGCCCGTTGACCCAGCTTTGGCCGGCGACGTCGAGGAAGCGATTGCGCAGAAACGTCACCGCAATATCGATCATCTTCTCATTGTCTTCGGCGGACCAGACGGTATTGCCGCTGAAATGTTCGACCCATTGGGTCCAATAGGCCCGAGCGATGTCGCGAATGTCGCATTCGATCGCCTCGAGGATCTCGCGCGCGGTCGCAAGGAACTTGCCGTCGATTTGGAAGACGCGCGCGCGGGCCGCCACGTCGATCTGGGCGCTGATCGAGCCGAGCTCGGGCAGTTCCTCGTTCAGCGAATCGGTCACGCAAAGCTCCTTCCGTCCGGCGCATGCAATTCGCGCCCACTCGCCTCCGGCCTAGAGCAGCAGTGGTTAAGGCGTGGTTAGTCATGGCCTTGGGGACAGCCGCGGATGCTGGGCTGGCGTTGCAGCTTGCATCCCTGCCGCTGACGATTAAGGGAGGCGGCGTCGACGAAAGGAACCGGCCTTGGCCAACCCTAGAAACCCCGCGCGACCGTTGTCGCCGCACGTGTTCCATTACAAATGGGGACCGCATATGCTGGTCTCGATCGTGCACCGCGCGACGGGATCGGGCATGGCCACGGTCGGCACGATCCTGCTTTTATGGTGGCTCGCGGCGCTCGGGGGAAGCGAGGCGAGCTATGCCGCTTTCCGTGGCTGGTTCGCGACCGACAAAGGGCTCAACCCGCTCGGCTGGATCATCGGCGTGGGGCTCACGCTCGCCTTTTTCCAGCACCTCGCGAGCGGGGTGCGCCATCTTTTCCTCGACGCTGGCGCGCTGTTCGAGCTCAAGCGCAACAAATGGACCGCACAGCTGACGATGGTCTTCGCGGTTCTAGCTACCGCGGCCTTCTGGTTCGCGATCTGGAGCAAGATTCATGGGTGACGGCACCAGCCTGGGGCGTGTGCGGGGGCTCGGCTCCGCCAAGCAAGGCACCGAGCATTGGTGGCATCAGCGCGTGACCGCGGGCTCGAACCTGGTGCTGATGCTATGGTTCGTGGCCAGCCTCGCGCTGCTGCCGGGCTATGACTATGCCACGCTCGGCATGTGGCTCGCCTCGCCGTGGGCGGCGGTGCCGATGATCCTGCTCGTACTCTCGGTGTTCAGCCATTTCCGGCTCGGGCTGCAAGTGGTGATCGAGGACTATCAGCATGATTCGACGCGCGTCGTGCTGCTCGTCCTGCTCGACTATTTCACGATTGCCGCGATCGTGCTCGCGATCTTCTCGATCCTGCGCGTCGCCTTCACTGCCACCACGGGAGCACCGGCCTGATGCCTGAGGCCTATCAGATCATCGATCATACGTACGACGCGGTGGTGGTCGGCGCCGGCGGATCGGGGCTGCGCGCGACGATGGAGTGCGGGCAGAACGGGCTCAAGACCGCGTGCATCACCAAGGTCTTCCCGACGCGCAGCCACACCGTCGCGGCGCAAGGCGGCATCGCCGCTTCGCTCGGCAACATGGGGCCGGACCATTGGACCTGGCACATGTACGACACGGTCAAGGGCTCCGACTGGCTCGGTGACCAGGACGCGATCGAATATATGGTCCGCGAGGCGCCGGCGGCGGTCTATGAGCTCGAGCACGCGGGCATGCCGTTCAGCCGTACCGAAGCAGGCCGGATCTATCAGCGGCCGTTCGGGGGCATGATGCAGAACATGGGCGCCGGCCCGCCCGCACAGCGCACCTGCGCCGCGGCGGACCGTACGGGGCATGCGATGCTCCACACGCTCTATCAGCAGAGCCTGAAGTACGACGCCGACTTCTTCATCGAATATTTCGCGCTCGACCTGATCATGGAGGGCGGAGAGTGTCGCGGCGTGATCGCGATCTGCCTCGAGGACGGATCGATCCACCGCTTCCGCTCGCACGCAACGGTGCTCGCGACCGGCGGCTATGGCCGCTGCTATTTTTCGGCGACGTCGGCGCATACCTGTACCGGTGACGGCGGCGGCATGGTGCTGCGCGCCGGGCTGCCGCTGCAGGACATGGAATTCGTCCAGTTCCACCCGACCGGCATCTACGGCGCGGGCGTGCTGATCACAGAGGGCGCGCGCGGCGAGGGTGGCTATCTCACCAACTCCGAAGGCGAGCGCTTCATGGAGCGCTATGCCCCCTCGGCGAAAGACCTTGCCTCGCGCGACGTGGTGTCGCGCTCGATGGCGATGGAGATCCGCGAAGGCCGCGGCGTCGGCCCGAAGAAGGATCACATCTTCCTGCACCTCGATCACATCGATCCCAAGGTGCTCCACGAGCGGCTGCCGGGCATCACCGAGACCGGCAAGATCTTTGCCGGGGTCGACCTGACCAAGCAGCCGCTGCCGGTGGTGCCGACGGTGCACTACAACATGGGCGGCATCCCGACCAATTATCATGGCGAAGTCGTCCATGTGCAAGACGGCAATCCCGACGCCGTCGTGCCCGGACTGTTCGCGGTCGGCGAAGCGGCATGCGTGTCGGTGCACGGCGCGAACCGCCTCGGATCGAACTCGCTGATCGACCTGGTGGTGTTCGGTCGCGCGACCGGCAAGCGTATCGCCGAGATCGTCAAGCCGAATTCGGCGCACAAGGCGCTGCCGAGTGGTTCGGAAGAGCTCGCGCTCGGCCGGCTCGACCATTTCCGCTTCGCAACCGGCGGCACGCCGACCGCGCAGCTGCGGCTCGACATGCAGCACACGATGCAGAAGCACTGCGCGGTGTTTCGTACCGACGGGCTGATGCGCGAAGGCATCGAGCAGATGGACAAGATCTACGCCGGCATGGCCGACGTGCATGTGACTGACCGGTCGCTGATCTGGAACACCGACCTGATCGAGACGCTCGAGCTCGACAATCTGATCGGCCAGGCGCTGGTGACGATCCGCTCGGCGGTCAATCGCAAGGAAAGCCGCGGCGCGCACATGCACGAGGATTTCCCCGAACGCGACGATCCGAACTGGATGAAGCACACGATCGCGACGTTCGACGGCTGGGGCGGCAAGGGCGGGAGCACTTCGCTCGATTACCGCCCCGTGCACGACTACACGCTGACCGACGACATCGAGTATATCGCGCCCAAGAAGCGCGTCTACTGAGCCGCCCTACCGTGATCGCGTGCCAGCTGATAATGCAATCGGCGGGGACTTGATCGCGGGGGCGGGGTGAAGACGATCGGCGAGCTCATCGAGCATCCGGACGAATTCCAGGAGTGGTTCACCCATACCCGGGCAGCGATGACGGTGCTGCATGCGCTTTCGAGCATGCGGCTGCTCGAACTTTGGGATGCCGAACCGATCGCGCTCGCTGATCTCGCCGCCGGCGCGGATCTGCCGCTGGTGGCGATGGGCCGGATCGTCGGTTTCCTCGCTTCGCAGCGCATTCTCGAGCTGCAGCGCGACGGACGTGTCGCGCACACGCAGCGCTCGCGTACCTTGCGCGACTGGTCCCCGGCGCTCGCGTCGTCGCGAACCATCATGCAGGCGAGCTTCGAACTGGTCGAGGCGCTCCGCCAGGGCATCACGCCGTTCGAGGCGCGTTATGGCGCGCCGGTATTCGCCTATTTCGACGAGCACCCCAATGTCGCGCGGGTGTTCGGCGAGCATATGAGCCTGACCACGGCCTGGGCCGAGGACGTGATCATCGCGCAGCACAGCTTCCGACCCTTTCGACTGGCAGTCGATATCGGCGGCAGTCACGGCACGTTGCTCGCGCGGCTGCTCGCGGAGAACCCCGAGGCGCAGGGTGTCCTGTTCGACTTGCCAGCGGTCGCCGAACAGGCCGGCGCCCGGCTCGACTGGATCGCCGAGGGCGGCCGGATCGACGTGGTTGGCGGCGACTTCTTCCAATCGGTTCCCTCAGGCGGCGATCTCTATCTGCTGAAGCAGATCCTGCACGATTGGAACGACGACGAATGCACTGCGATTCTCCGCTCGGTGCGCATGGCGATCGCGCCCGGCGGCCGGCTCGCGGTGATCGACCGGCTGTTACCCGAGGAGAACGAGCCCGATCCGGTATTCGCATCGGACATCATGATGATGGTCTGGACCACCGGGCAGGAACGCAAATTGTCGCAGTTCGAACAGCTGTTCGCGGCGACCGGCTTCGCGCTCGACCGCGTAACGCGCAACTACCACCATGAGAGCGTGATCGAGGCAGTGCCGGTGTGAGTTTTCATTGCTCCCGGAGGCAAGCTCGGCGAGGATTATTCGATTTTCTTGACTTACCGGGGCACCATCCCTAAGTGCCACGCCTTCTCCATACACCGTAGCCCAAGGAAGCGTTCATGGCGCGCGTCACTGTCGAAGATTGCGTCGACAAGGTTTCCAACCGTTTCGATCTGGTGCTGCTCGCGGCGCAACGCGCGCGGCAGATCTCGGGGGGCGCCGAACTGACGATCGACCGCGATCGCGACAAGAACCCGGTCGTCGCGCTGCGCGAGATCGCCGAGGAGACGGTACGCCCG
>Ga0207711_10001684_pt1 | contig 20361 bp, 17 predicted proteins | sample KBSS34metaG_FD_184401 | JGI IMG/M metagenome (GOLD analysis project Ga0207711, IMG submission 184401) | Switchgrass rhizosphere microbial communities from Kellogg Biological Station, Michigan, USA - KBS S3-4 metaG (SPAdes) (version 2) | ecosystem: Host-associated > Plants > Roots > Rhizosphere...
GCACGGTGGATAGCTGCCACTTGCGACCCAGCGCATCCAAAAGTTTCACGTCGATTTTAGGACCGTAGAACGCCGCCTCGTTGGCCATCACCGGAGCCTCGATACCGAGCCGGGCCACGGCTCGCTGGAGGGCGCTTTCGCCCAGCTCCCAAAGGTCGGGGGTGCCGTCGTATTTTCCACTGACGCCGCCGTCCCAAGTCGAGATCTCGGCTTCGAATTTCTCAAAACCGAAGGCCTTCAGCGTATCGTAGGCAAACTCCAGGCAGCTCACGACTTCATCCTCGATCTGATCCGCCGTGCAAAAAATATGAGCATCGTCTTGGGTAAATCCGCGAACCCGCAGGAGCCCGTGCATCACGCCGCTGCGCTCGTAGCGATATACCGTGCCCAGCTCGCCGAGACGCACCGGCAGCTCGCGGTAACTGCGCAGCTTGTCGCGATAGATCAGAATGTGGCCCGGACAATTCATGGGCTTCAAGCGATACTCCGCGTCATCCAGCTCCATGCCGGCGAACATGTTCTCCGCGTAGTGGCTGAGGTGCCCCGACGTCCGCCACAAATCCGCGCGCATCACGTGCGGCGTGTAGACCAGCGAATAGCCGCGCTTCAGGTACTGGTCGCGCATCCAGTCTTCGATCTGCTTGCGAATGATGCCGCCCTTGGGATGGAAGAAGATCAGGCCGGGACCGGCCAGCTCCTGGATGCTGAACAGGTCCAGCTCCTGGCCCAGCTTACGATGGTCGCGTTTCTTGGCTTCTTCGAGCTTCGCCAGGTAGTCATCGAGTTCTTTCTTGCTGAAGAATGCCGTGCCGTAGATGCGCTGCAGGTGGGCGTTCTTCTCGTCGCCCTTCCAGTACGCGCCCGCGATCGAAAGCAGCTTGAATGCCTTGATCTTCTTGGTGGACGGCACGTGCGGGCCGCGGCAGAAATCGATGAACTGCGGGCCCAGCGTGTATTCGGAAAATATGTCGCCCGCGCGCTCCGTGATCAGCTCCACCTTCATGGGCTGGTCGGCATAGAGCTTCAAGCCTTCGTTTTTCTCGGTGTACTTGCGCTCGTAGGGCAGGTCGCGCGCCTGGATTTCCCACATCTTCTTTTCGATCTTCTCGAGATCCTCGGGCGTGAACGCCGCGTCTCGCTGGAAATCGTAGTAGAAACCCGTGTCGATGGGCGGCCCGATCCCCAGCTTGGTCTCCGGGAACAGCTCCAGGACCGCTGCGGCCAAAAGATGAGCGGTGGAATGCCGATACACTTCCAGCGCCTCGGGATTCCTGGTGGTCAGAATCTGAAGCTGGGCGTTGCCTTCGAACGGCCGGTTCAGATCCCAGAGGTTGCCGTCGACGCGCGCCACGATCGCGTCGTCCGCCAGCCTAGTGCTAATCTCGCGCGCAACTTCGAGGGGCCGAGTTCCCGCCGGGACGCTCTTGACACTGCCGTCCGGAAGGGTGACCTGTATGTTGTCCATGGGTAATTTTCAGGTTAACAAAACTGCCAATTCCCTCGCCTTCGCAAACCAATGCCGCCTGATATAGTTAAGGGGAGGTTCCATTCACCGTGACTCCCACTACCAGCGTGCCTACCGGATTCGATGAATCCGCCCTGGTAGCGCAGGCTAAGGCGGGGGACCAGAACGCTTTCACGGAGCTGGTGAATCGCTATGAGCGGAAGATCTACCGCCTGGCCAAGAACATCACCCGCAACGATGAAGATGCCGAGGACGTCCTCCAGGACGCTTTCCTCAAGGCCTACACGCACTTAGACAACTTCAAGGGCGATTCGAAGTTCTATACCTGGATCGTGCGCATCGCGGTAAATGAAGCCCTGATGCGCCTGCGGAAGCGCAAAACCGACCGCAGCGTGCCCTTGGACGAGCCCGTTGAGCTAGGCGAAGAAACGGTGCAAAGAGAGATCGCCGTCTGGGAAGATAATCCCGAACAGCAATATTCGCAAGAAGAATGGCGGCGCATCCTGAATGAGGCCGTCGAGAGCCTTAAACCTGATTTCCGCACCGTTTTCGTATTGCGCGACATCGAAGAATTGAGCACGGAGGAGACCGCGGAAACGCTCGGGATTTCGGTTCCGGCCGTTAAAAGCAGGCTCCTGCGGGCGCGCTTGGCTCTGCGGGAAACGCTGACCCGTCAATTCAAGCGGAAGGGAGAAAACTTGCTTGGTTACTTGTAAGCAGTTTCTGCAGGAGCTGAACGCCTTTCTTGAGGAAACGGTAGATCCGGAGACTAAGAAGCATTGGCAGGAACACGTGGATGCCTGCCCCAACTGCTTCGTCATCGTAGATACTACGAAGAAGACGTTGCAAGTTTATAAGGGCATAGAGCCGCAAACTCTCCCGGAAGATGTAAGAAGCCGTTTATGGCAAGCCCTGGAGAAGAAAATGGCAGCCAAGAAACAGCCTCAAGTTTGACCCCCTCCTTCCTTTAACCCCTCACAGACCCCTCCCCAAAACAAACACTTTCTGCACTGTTCTCCAACTTTCAACGGAAACTGTAACTGTTCCTGCGCCTGTTTTAACTCCGAAACGGCGTTTCGTGCGGCATCCAGATCTGCATCGGTCAGGCTGACTTCGACCATGCGATTCGAGCGCAGATAGTAGAGCACCGCCCGGTCAGGACGGCGTCCCGCGTAGCGCTCGACAGCGAGTGCGTAGAGCCGCAGCTGCAGCGCGTATCCCTCGGCGGCGAATTCGTCGCGGTCAGTCTTATAGTCCACGATGACCAGTTCCCCGCCCTCGTCAAACCACAGGTCGATCTGGCCGCGCACGATGACGTCGTCGACTTCAAACATGAAATCGAACTCGTGTTCTATCCGCGTGGCCGATGCCGCGCGGCGTCCGAGGTCGCTTAAGCGAAACCGTGCGACCAGCTCATTGGCTTCCTCGGACTCGATCTCTTCGCCCGCGAGCGCCGCGTGGACGTCCAGGCCGAGCTCGATCGCGCCCGTCCCTGGACGGTCTGGCGTTGGTTCCAGACCCAGATAGCGGCTCAGGTAGTATCGGCGGGGGCAAGCCTGGAACATCGCGATCGATGTGACCGCCATCGCGGAATCGTACTGGCCGGACACCACCGGCGGATCGACAACATCTTCGACAACGCTTGTCGTGGCGCTTCGAGAGGCGGCGGATGCGGCAGGAGACGGCGATTCCGGTACCACCGGTTCAGCCAGTTTCTGCCAGGGCGAGGATCGTTTTCGTTCGGCATAAGACAGGATCAGACGGTCCTGCGCGCGCGTCATCGCCACGTACAGCAGCCGGTTTTCTTCGGCTTTTTCTTTGCTCTCGATCTGCTGCATCAGCTCACCATGCACGGGATCGGAGCATCCCTGACCGGTCGCTGGATTTCGCCACTTCACGCCTAAACCCAAATCGCTCGATACCGCGATCACGGGCCTTCGGCGGTCCGGCATGCGATGCAGCGCACTCACGAAGACCACGGGAAACTCCAGCCCCTTGGCAGCATGGATGGTCATCATGCGCACGACATCGCCCGCGTCGGGCGGAGGAGCTTCAGCCACACTCTGGGTCCAGCGCAGCGCTTCCAAGTCGTGAAGTAGTTCGGCAAGGGGTCGCGGGCGATCGCGGAACTCGCGCCGCAGCCATGCCAGCAGCTTTTCGACGTTGGCGCGCGAACGTTCGGACAGACCCGTAGTGTAGCCGCACTGATCCAGAGCCATCGCGATCAACCGATCCGGCGCCACGAACCCGGCGAGCTCGCGAACACGGCCGAAGCGTCGCTCGAACTCAGCCCGCCAGCCTTCGCGGCCCAGTCGATATATCTCCTGATCACTTAACCCCACCAGGGGCCCGCGCAGCACGCCGATCAACGGAATCTCGTCCAGCGGATTCACCAGTGCCGCCAGAAGCGCCAGTAGATCGCGGGTTTCACGCGCCTCGAGAAACGTCCGTCCGCCGGTGAGCAAAAACGGAATCTGCAGACGATCGAAAGCCCGCTCGAACGGTCCAGTCGAGCCGAGGGTGCGCACCAGCACGGCGATGTCGCGATAATCAAACTCACCACTGTCTTTGAAGTGCCGGATTCGCGCGGCGACCAGATCAGCCTCGGCATCTGGAGAGTCTTCCCCGCGTCCTACGAGTCGCTCTACGGGGATGCTTACCGGTTCGAACTCCGTATGCGCCTCCAGCTGGCGTGGCTCAATTCCCGGCTGCCGGTCGAGCATCGATGAAACCGTCGCCAGGATCTCCTCACGGCTGCGATGGTTTTCCTTCAGTTCATCGATTTCCGCGCCGCTCGATCGGAGCTCGTCACGGTATTCGGCGAACACCTCCGGATCGGCATAACGAAACCCGTAGATCGATTGATTGATGTCGCCCACGCCAAAGAAGCTGGTCCGCAGCAGGTTCACCAGGCGCCATTGCAAGCGATTCGTATCTTGCAGCTCGTCCATCAACACATGCTCGAACCGGCCGGAGACCTCGAGTTGAACGGCTTCATCCGATTCGAGCAGCGCGACCGTAAACTCCTCCAGATCCGCGAAATCCACCGCGGATTCCTGGCGCTTTTTCGCGCGATAGGTTGCGTCGATCCGCGCAATCGCGGCGGATAAGAGATCGCGCAGGTCGGCGTACCATTCTCCAATCAATTGAGACTGCAGGGCCGGCAGGACCTCGTTCTTTAGACGACTGGCCGCCGGATTCCTGCCTACGCGTGTCAAGTTGAAATCGAATCTTGCAAGGACATCGAGATCCGGGCGCCTAAGGAACGCCGCGGCCCACTCGCGGAGCCGTAGCCCATCCGCGCCCCTCGGCGCCGGCCCCGTCACCAGCGAGTTTGCCAGCTCCCTGGCGACATCCAAACAATCTGGCGTGAGAGTTGCGGCCGGAATTTCGCCAATCCCTGACGAGCGCATGGATTCATACACCAGCACCAAACTTTCGGCGAGATCCGGCTGGCGACCGTCATCCTGGGTCGAAAGATCCAACGCCTCCAGCAGGCGGCGCATCCGCTCCGGTTGCTCGCGATACATCGCGTCGAGTGACGCCTCGGCCGCTTCACGCTCCAGTCGGTCGGCCGCAGCTTGATCGAGAACCTTGAAATCGGGCGGCAGGCCCGCGCGTATCGCGTTCTCCTGCAGCACGCGCGCGCAGAAGCCGTGAATGGTCGATACCCACGCGCGCTCGATCGCCTCACGTGTCTGGCGCGCCTCCGGTCTCCCAGTGAATCGCTGAATCAAGCGGCTCTTGATCTCGTTGGCCGCTTTCTCCGTGAACGTGATGGCGAGGATGGCATCCGGATCCACGCCGTGCGTTTCCACCAGCCACGCGAACCGCTCGGTGAGCACGCGAGTTTTGCCCGAGCCTGGCCCGGCGACCACGCACACGTCTTGTCCGATACGCTCGACCGCGCGGCGCTGGTCATCGGACAACGTCACGATGCCACCTGCACAAGTTTGGCGGACTCCACGCGACAGATGTCGCAGTAATCGCACCAGCGGCACTTCAGCGGATCTCTGGGATGTACAGCGATGTCACCGGAGGTAATCGCCTCGTGCACACGCAGTGCCGCGCTTTCGGCATCGTCGATCAAGGTCCGTATGAACTCGCGCGTGGACGATGTCCCCAGCGACTCAAGTCCGGGGATACTGATATGCCAGCCATCCCAAGTCACATCCTTCTTCAAGCCGCAGAACAGCATCGCCACCGGATCGAGCCCGAACGTGCGCGCAGCAGCCGCTAGATACAATCCGCCCTGGACCAGGTGGCCGTCGCCCGTATCCTCCACCCGCTCCCGAATCTTGTTTCCCGCGCTGTACTTGTAGTCGATAATCAGCCCCTGATTACCGGGACTGACGTCAATTCTGTCGATGCGCCCGGTGATGTTCACCAGAGGATTGAGCGGGTAGCTGAACTTCTCTTCGACCCGCGTCTCGATCCGCGCGGACCAGCCTCGGAGTTCGAATTGTCGATCGTCCAGGAAGCCGCGGAAATGCCGCATCAGCTCCAGACGGATGGCTTCGGTGCGATATCCCTCCGGCACTCGCAGACGCGTGCACTCTTCTTCGAAGATCTCGTCCAGAATCGCCGAGCCGAGCAGAGGCGCGCGGGTCCATTCGGCTAGCGCGCGATGCAGAATGCTTCCCTGCAATAGCAGGTCTAACCTGTCGCGCGGTGCCGCGGGACGCCGCCGCAGCCGCAGCGTCTTGCTCGCGAAAAACTGAAAGGGACATTGCAAAAAACTCTCAATCCCCGTTGGGCTTAACGTCTTTGGGCTGTATTCAACGTGACGCCGGTCTCCGGGCTGGCCTTCGACCCTCGGCTGAAGGCGGGGCACCATCGGCGTGGGTTCGATGGGTGCAAGGCTGCCCTCTAGGAAGAATGACGGAAGCGTATCTTCCCCTTGCTCATCGAAGCGCGGATAACTGAGAATCGTTTCTTCGGACGCCCGCGAGATCGCCAACTCGAATAGAAAGTGTTCTTCCCGTTGGCGATCCGCGGTAGTTTCCAGACCCGCTCTGCCGCGTTCTGCGTCACCCAGAATCGGGTCCTCGCGATGGTACTGGGGGAAATGCCGCTCGATGAGGCCGCAGACGAAGACGATGGGAAGCTCCCACTGCCGCGCTTCATAGGCGTCCATCACGTGGACCACGTTGCGGCGTAAATCGGGCACGCGCAAAGGTTCGAGTGCCAGCGCAGTTTCTACCTGCTTCCAAAACACCGCGAGTGCACATCGGCCGGATCCGTCTAGCGCGGCGGCAGCGCCGTCAAGGATTTCGTCCCAGGCAGCCAGGGCGGCTGAGGTCGATCGGAGCGCGCCGATTCGATCCCTATCGGAATCTTCTGTCACTGCCGGCGCCGGCAGCATTTTCCTCAGGGTCTTCAGACGCGCCGCCCACTCCTCGGGCTCCAAACGGTCGCGCGACCACCTGTCAAGAGCAGCAAGCTGCTCTAGTTCTGCAGGCAAAGGCAGACCCGCAGCCGGAAGCCGGTCGCGCCAGGCGAAATCCAATTGATCTCCAGCCGCAGTCGCTCCCCATCCGGAAACCGGCATGCGAACCGCGGATAGCAGCGTCTCCTGGTCCCATCCCGCGAGCATCGACCGTAGGACGCCCGCGAGAAACATCAGTGCCGGATGCGATCCGAGGGGGCCGTGAAAGTAAACCCTGGCGGGAATCCCGAAGCGTGCCAGCGTCGTCTCGACAATGCCCGCATACGGATCGCGTGAGCGCAAGACAATACCCATCTCCCGGAATGCGGTGCCCCGTGCATTGTGTTTGAGAATGCGGCGAGCGATTTCTTCTACTTCACGTTCGACGGTGGCGGCGGAGAATCCGGTCCGGTTCGCGGACCGAAGCGTCGAAGAAAGCCGCTGCTCCTCGAAGTCCGCGGATCCCAGGATGTTCCGAACCGCCTGCGAGCCGGACCAATCCGGAAGCGTGATGGTGACACGGGTGCGCTCGCCAAGCGCCAGAACCAATTCCGTTTCCGCAGCGGACAGCGTAAAGAAACCGTCGACAATGACGTTCGCCTTCACCGTGACCCGCTGCGCGGCGCTCCGTAGACGCGCGTGACGCAATCCCAGCCCACGTGCCTTCAGTCGGCGCTCGATGTCCTCTTGCAACGCCGCCAGGTCCGCGGGAAGGGCCTCCGGCGGCGCCTGTTCGAAGAGTTCCGCCAGCGCGCGCCGGAAACCGGGGAATCCAGCCACCGCGGTGAAACGTTCCGGCCGGAGCCGCTCCAGCGCCTGCTCGATCAATAAGTCCAGAAGCGCCGCGGGAGTCGCCGCATCGAGGGACCATTCTTCGAGGCAGGCCGCCAGCGTGCAGATCTCACTCGGCCGGACAGGAAATCCCGACCGCGTTAACGAATGGCGGACGTGCTCCACCATGGTCGCCGTGGGAACAACCAGGAGCCGGTCGCGATGGGATTTGAAAATTTCCAGCGCCGCGCGAGACTTGCCGGACGCAGGGGGTCCCGAGATCAGGAGGTTCAAGTTCCCAATATACGGCAGGTGACAAGATCACCTGTCCCACTGTCTACTTTTTCGGTTCGCTGCTCAGTTGGGGAGCCAGCTCGGTCCGCATCTTTTCGAACTTCTCACGCTGGACGGGCTGGAGAATTTGCAGGATTCGGCTCAATCCCGTGGAGCGCAGGTCGTCGAGTTGATCCTGCAAGCTCTCGTAATAGTGGCTGTAGTCCTGCAGCACCACGGCGATCTGATCGGTCTGCTCCGCGGAGAGGTCGAGCTTGGTCTTGAAGTCCTGGAGCACGGCGTCGTGGTTCGGCTGCGGGACTGGCGCTGCGGCCGCAACCCGGTGAAGGCGGTCATGCAGTCCGTATTTCATGCCCAACATACCAACGGCCGCCCCGGCTAGAAATACCAATAGTAATGTGGAGGCGATGCGGGGGTTACCGATGGATGGGCTATTGCTCACGATAGGTGACCAGATTCACGAGAACGGCGTCCTGATCGGGTGTGCCCGTCATGAGGCGCGGCTGGCTGTAATCGGAAAAGACCGGAAAATCCTGCGGCAAATCTGAAACCTGATCGGATACCAGGGTCACTTGAGGCAGCCCGTCTACCGCTGCGATCTGCGGCTCGGCCATTTGCTCGGAGGAAATCACGTACACCCCGAGCAACAACGCCAGAGCCAGCGCGGCCATCGCGATGCGCCGGCCAAACATGGAGTCGAAAAACAGGGTAAAGACCGAACTCGGAGTTTGCGCTTCAATCCGTTCCAGGACGCGGGCGTAGAAACCTGGGCGCGGTTCCACTTCAGGCGCTCGCCATTGTTGCAACATCGCCGCCTGCTCACGCATGGCCGCCACGGCATCGCGGCACTCTCCGCATTCCGCCAGGTGCTTTCCAGCGGGATGATCCGGAGCCGGGGAGCGTTCCCCAAGAACCTGTTCGAGATGGTCCCGAATGATTCGATGCATCATTTTCTTCCCTCAGTCACTTGCTATCGAACTCAACTGCGAGTCTTGCGCCCGCTCGTCGTACTTACCAGGTCCCTATTTGACAGCGACTCGACCGCGTCCCAGGCGCTGCGCGGCCTTCAGCAGCTTCTGGCGCGTCCGGAACAACTTGACCTTTATTGTATTCTCGTTCATACCGGTCATTTGGGCCAGTTCTTCCACGGAATGGCCCTCCACTTCCTTGAGCAGAATCAGGCTGCGGTCTTCTTCGGAAACCTTGGATAAGAGCTTCACCGCCAGGTCCCGCTGCGCCAATCGCTCATCCGCCGGCAGGGCCGGATCCACCGCTGGTTCGGACGCCTCCATGCGCTGCGATTCTTCCTGGCTGAAGTCGCTTTCGTACACCAGCCTGCGTACCCGCTTCTTGCGCAGATAGTCATAGCACTCGTTCACCGTGATCTTGTAAATCCAGGTGAGCAGCGAGCTGCGGAAGTCGAAGTTCCGGACGGAGAAATAAACCTTGCTGAAGACCTGCTGGGCGATGTCCTCCGCGTCGTTGTGATTGCGCAGGATGCCGTAGATGATCGAGAAGATCTTTGCCTGATAGCGCTCTACAAGCTCGCGGAATGCGAGTTCATCCCCGGCCTGTACCCGCCGGACCAGCGCCGCCTCATCGCCGTTCCTGTGATCCACTCGCGTCTTGGCTCGCGCCTTCGATCCAATCGCCGGGAATTGCAGCGTGCCGATCAAGGTACCCATATCTACCTGATCCGACGCACCCCACCTTCCCCCGGTTTCATTGGGTTTTCCTGAAGATAGGCGACCGCGACCCGTCGAGCCGAATACCCGGACAAACTGGACCGGTCTGGTCGCCTATAGTATAATGCTTTTGAGGAGCGAAATACCCCGCAATGGTCCAGCTAACGGAAACCGCGATCGGTAAAGTGAGAGAGATTCTTGAGTCCCAGGAGCCCAAACCGGCCGGACTGCGCATTGCCGTGGTCGGCGGAGGATGTTCGGGTTTCAGCTACTCGATGGCCTTCGAGAACAGCCCCGGTATGCTCGACAAGACCTACAAGTTCGACGACCTCAAAGTGTTCGTCGACCAGGCTAGCCTGTTGTACTTGGATGGCGCGGAAGTGGACTATGTCGAGAGCCTGGAAGGTTCCGGTTTCAAGTTCAACAACCCGAACGTGAAATCCACCTGCGGCTGCGGCAGCTCGTTTAGCGCTTAAGCCTTCCAAACTCCTCTAGAAAAACGAAGAGCGCCCCGGAAGGGGCGCTCTTTTGCTTTTGGGGTTCATACGTAGCGCTGATTCCTGTCCCCAAACGTAAAACGGGCCGGCTTTCGCCGGCCCGTGAAAGTTACAACTCGGAGGATTCGATTCTTACGCCTTCAGCCGACGGCGACCGAAGAATCCGAGACCGAGAAGTCCGAGACCCGTCAGAGACAACGAAACCGGCTCGGGAACGGCGGTCTGGGAGATGGAGAAGTTGGCGCCACTGAGCTGACCGGTTCCATGCGGGTCATAAGCGAAGGAAACGCCTTCCGTCTGGGTGAACAGGTTGATCGAACCGCTCTGGTTTTGCGCCACGGTTGCATTCAGGTTAACCGCGCCACCCGGCGTGTGGGTTACCACTGCCGTGGAAGCGTTCGGGATCGCGTTGCCGCCAGCCTTATTCTGAGTGAACATCTGATCCTGAACCTGGGTGATGAAGTTGGCAGGCGCGATGGCAGTGTCGACTGCCACGGTGAAGCCCAGCGTGAACGCGGTGGTGATCGGCGTCGCCTGGGTATCGAACTGCAGGGTGTACAGCGTGCCGCCACCCGAGATCGTGATGGTTCCGGTCGTGGCGCCATTGAGACTGAAATTGCTGAAAATCTTGTCTCCAAGTTCGCAGGTGACCGTGTTGGCCACATCAATCATGGCGGCAGTAATATTCAGGCCGGCGCAAGTTTGCGGGGCTACGATGTCGGTGCCGTAAGATGCCGCAGCACCAAAGGCGAAAAGACTGCTAAGCAGTAAAACTTTCTTCATTCTAAAATATCCTCCGTAGTGGACTTTTCTTGTAATCTTTTGCTAGCCGCTAGAGCTACTCAGAAAGTATACGGTTCCCGCCTTAGAATAGTCAAGGGTTATTCGGTAACCCTAAAGCCCTAGGCAAAACCTGCACGCCTCGTTAACAATCTGAAAAAACAGGGGTTATCGGAGATGCTCAACTGGCAGTACCGGTACGAGTCTAGGTATTTGCCGCGACGTCCTGGTACGGAAAGGATACGCCTAGCTAGGTGTTTAGTTCTGCCCTCCTCCATGTACAATACAGTTTCCATGCTCGAACGGCTGACCACGGAGCAACTCAATCCCGAATCCAGCTATCTGGATGAGCTTTCGACCGTAAATCTGCTTGAAATCATGAATGCTGCCGACGCCCAGGTGGCACTAGCGGTCGCTCAGGAGATCCCACGGATAGCGGCGGCCATCCAGGCGATCGTAGACGCCCTGGAGTCCGGAGGATCCCTCCTTTATATCGGCGCAGGCACCAGCGGCCGACTGGGAGTGCTGGACGCCGCGGAATGCCCTCCTACGTTCGGGGTCCCGGCAGGCTTGGTGCGCGGGATCATGGCGGGTGGAGAACGGGCTCTTACGCATGCTGTGGAAGGGGTTGAAGACGATCCCGCCGCAGGCGCGCACGATCTGGAAGCATCCGGTTTCGGTCCAGGGGACGTGCTGGTAGGGATTTCGGCCAGCGGCAGGACCCCATATGTGCTTGGAGCCGTGGCAAAAGCTCATGAAATCAATGGCTTGACGTGCGGGATCAGCTGCGTCCGGGATTCCGAACTATCGCGTGCTGCCCAATACCCAATCGAGCCGGTTCCCGGCCCGGAAATTCTAACCGGTTCCACTAGGCTTCGTGCGGGAACCGCCACCAAGCTGGTTCTTAATATGATCAGCACCGCAGTGATGGTGAAACTCGGCCACGTGTATGGCAATCTGATGGTCAACGTCCAGCCCACCAACCGGAAACTCGAGGATCGGGCCCGCCGGATTATTCAGGCCGCGACCGGAGTCTCCTACGATCGAGCGACCGAGCTTCTGGATTTGGCGGGGCGCAGCGTTCGCGTGGCGATCATCATGCAACAAAAACAGATCTCGCGGGAAAAAGCGGAGAGCTTGCTGACCGCGGCGAAGGGTCGGATTCGGGAGGCGCTAGCGCTTGGATAAGTTAGTGATTGAAGGGGGTGTCCCACTTCAGGGCGAAGTCGCGGTGAGCGGATCTAAAAACGCCGCGCTTCCTGCGTTGGCAGCCTGCCTCTTAACGGCTGACCAGGTGATTCTGAACCGCATTCCCCAGGTCCGCGACATTGGGACCATGCTCGGCCTGATCGGGCACATCATCGGAAGTAAAGACGGCAGCAAAGACGTCTCCGTGCAAGGCGGCCGCGTGACCATTCGCGCCGCCAAGCTGGAACATCCCGAGGCGCCCTATGAACTCGTAAAGACCATGCGAGCTTCGAGCCTGGTGCTCGGTCCTTTGGTTGGCCGCTGTGGACGCGCGCGGGTATCATTGCCTGGCGGATGCGCTATCGGAGCGCGTCCCATCAATCTGCATGTCTCCGGGCTTGAGCGATTGGGCGCGGAAGTCCGGCAGGAGCACGGCTACATTGAGGCGAACGCTCCCCGCGGTCTTCAGGGCGCAAATGTACAGTTCGACCGCATCTCGGTGACGGGCACCGAAGATCTTCTGATGGCGGCGGTGCTGGCCCGCGGCGAAACCGTGATCGAGAATGCCGCTCGCGAGCCCGACGTGGCCGATCTCGCCGCGCTGTTGACCGCCATGGGCGCCAAGATTGAAGGCGCGGGCACGTCCACGATTCGCGTGCAGGGCGTCGCAAAACTGAACGGCGCCGAACATACCATCATTCCGGATCGCATCGAAGCGGGAACGTTCCTGATCGGAGGCGCGCTCACCGGCGGCGATCTCACCGTGCGAGGATGCGCGCCCGAACACTTGCGAGCCTTGATCACCAAACTCCAGCAGGCCGGCGTGGAAGTGACTGAACCTTTGCCGGATACCTTACGCGTCCGCGTGCCGGGGCGCTTGAAGAATGTCGACATCACCACCGAGGAACATCCAGGCTTTGCCACCGATCTGCAGGCTCAATTCATGGCCCTGATGACCCAGGCCGCGGGGATCTCTTTCGTCACCGAGACGATTTTCGAGAACCGCTTCATGCACGCCCAGGAGTTGGCCCGCATGGGAGCGAACATTCGCCTCGAAGGCCGCCAGGCGATTGTCGCCGGACCTACACCGCTGTCGGGAGCGCAGGTGATCGCCAGCGATCTGCGCGCCAGCGCGTCCCTGGTACTGGCGGCCCTGGCCGCGCGCGGCGAAACCATAATCGATCGCGTGTATCACATCGATCGCGGCTATGAGAAGATCGAATCGAAACTGGCGGGCGTTGGCGCCCGCATCCGGAGGATGCAGTGAAACACAATCCTGGATTTCTGGCGCTAGTGAACGATGCCAAATCGCGCATCCAGCAGGTCGATATCGATCAGTACAAGACGATGCCCCGCAAGGGACATGTCTTGATCGACACACGCGAAGACACGGAATGGGAAAAAGGCCACGCCGAGGGAGCGATCCACCTGAGCAAAGGCATCATTGAGCGCGATATCGAGACAAAAATCCCCGACAAATCGACCACCATGGTCCTCTATTGCGGCGGCGGATTCCGCTCGGCGCTAGTGGCGGACACGCTCCAGAAGATGGGTTATACGAACGCGATTTCCCTCGACGGCGGCTGGCGCGCATGGAATGCGGCTGGACTTCCGGTCGTGACACCCTAGAGCCGGAGCCCTATGTCCAAGCGCCTGCTGCTAGGAATCGGACTGCTTTGGGTTAGTCCTGCATTCGCCCAGCTCGACCTGACCGGCATCTGGAGCTCGGTCTTTCACGAGGATCAACCCGAACGCATTCCTGGACCCGAGCTGGTGGATTACCTTGGGCTTCCCATCAATGAAGCCGCGCGCCAGTGGGCGCTGGCGTGGGACCCATCGCGGCTGACGGCTCCCGAACATCAGTGCCAGGTTCACACCGTCGCCTATATGTATCGCGGCCCTCTGCTGCTGCGCATTTGGGAAGAGCGCGACCCCCAGACCCAAGACCTCATCGCGCTGCGGCAATACATCAGCAATTACGAACAAAACCGGACCATCTACATGGATGGAAGGCCTCATCCTCCCGCCTACGCGCCCCACACCTGGATGGGATTCTCGACCGGCAAGTGGGAGGGGAACATCCTGACGGTCACCACCACGCACATCAAGCAGGGCTGGCATCGCCGCAACGGGGTCCCGTCCTCTGACCGGATCACGCTGGTGGAGCACTTCATCCGGCACGACGATCATCTGACCCATGTCACCGTGGTCACGGATCCGGATTACCTGGCCGAACCGCTGATCAAGAGCCAGGACTTTACACTGACGACGAGCGAGGCGGGCATCGGCACGGGCGGCATCACCACCGGCTGGCAGTACCCTTGCGAGTACGTGGAGGAGATTCCCGGACGCTCATCGGATCACGTTCCCAGCTACATGCCGGGCGAGAATCCGTTCGTCACAGAGTTCGCCGAGCGGCACAACGTGCCCGTGGCCGCCGCAATGGGTGGAGCGGAAACGATGTATCCGGAATATCGCAACAAGCTGAAGCAGTAGGGATCGGTTCTACTTGCCGACCATGTGCGGCAGATTTTTGTTGTTCTCGTTGCAGATGTCCTCGATCAGCTCGGTATTGAGCGCGATTTTCAAATAGCGTTTCGCACTCCAAGGCTTGGTGTACGCCTTGGGATCGTTGACGGTCATCTCCACTTCGAGGTTGCCGTAGTTCGGCCTCCGAATCCGCTCGACGGTCCGAGCTTCGCTGGTGAGCGGGTCGCCCTTCAAGTCCAGCCATAGGCCGTCTTTGTATCCGGTCGTTTCCACGACCAGCGCATCGCCCTCCCAGTGCCCCACCGAATAGCCTTTGAAACTAGGAAACGGATCCTTAGGCAATGGACGGCCGTCCAGGAAAATCTGGCGATACTGCGCCATGTATTCGTTGAGGATAATGACCGTATCGTCGGTCTGGAATATCTTTTGCGGGAAGAAATCCGCCCACTGCCGTACGGGTGGAATCGGCAGGCAGCGGGTGGTGGGGTCGTCCTTCCGGATGTTGGCCAGGTTTTGTTTAACCTGCGCCTCGGCCCAGGGCTGATACGGCAGAGGCACAGTAGTTCCGCTCTGCCCTTCTTGAGAACCGGTCGCGGTCACGTCCATCACGCCAATAGGCGCTCCGAAGGGAATGTCGGAGCAACCAAACACCTGCGCCGTTGCAGACTGCTCGCAGGGTGTCTTGATCGAATTCCAGACGCCGGACAGATCGGGGGTCTTACGGTTGGGAGCCTTCGGGGCGGGAGCATTCAGATCCGGTTTACCGTCGCGCGTCAGAGGGACGCGCTTGGTTTTCACCTCCGGCCATTGAGCCGCCGATGGCAGGACGGCGAAAGCGAATACGATTGCGGCGATGCGAAGGATTGTGGATGGCGAGCGCACAGGGATCCCCTCCGTCTAAACAGCATAAAGGGAATTGCAGCGGGGTGGGCTACGCCAGAACGTCCGACACCATCACCCAAATCATCAACACCAGTCCGGCATTGGCAAGAAAGGCCACGAACTTTGAAAAGCCAGAACCCATGAACTCGAAGCGCAGCAACAGGCAGAAGGCCAGGCCGCCGTACAAAATCACCGGCTGGACCGGACGATCCGCGCCATTGGTGAAGAGCACCGCCAGGGCATAAAACAGCAGCGGAATGTTGCTGTCATAGCGCTTGCGGAGCAGCATGAAGACCGAGACCGCGGCCAGGCTCACCACCAGCAGCTCGGTCATGTTCGTCGGAGTGGCGTTGAAGTACATCGCAATCGCTAGAAGTCTATCGGCGGATTCGGCGGGCGGGCTTTAGAGGCTGAGAACCCCCATTCATTCCCCCAACAACAATGCACGGGGGCGAGCCTCAGCCTCACTTCTTTTTGACTTGGCACAATGGGCGTGCGGAACACGCCCACCGGCGGTTTGACCTGATGCGATTACTGTCCGAAGCTGATGGCCACCATCGGCACGATATCGTGGACCCAGCCTTGGACATTGGCTCCGAAGTTCGGGGTGATCACCTGCTTGGGGAAAGGCGACATATAGTCGTGGACGTCGAAGCGCAGCACGGCGTGCGCTCTGAGTTTGATCTTGACACCACCGCCGATACTGACAACACCGGTCACATCGCCGGCCTTGGTGAGCAAGGCATACTGGCTCAGCGGCTGGACCACCGCCTCGGCGCCCGTCCCGCGATAGAACTTGATGCCGGCTCCGGCATCGAGAAACGGCCGCGTGGTGGCTTCGGAGGGTTTGGTATAGAACAGAAAGTTGTAATTGATGGTGTGCGTCTCGGCGCCGAAGGTCGCCTCGGTCGAGTTCTGTTTCAACCGGGCGTCGCCGAGCCCGTAACTGTAGCGGAGTTCCCCACCCCACCGGTCTCCCATGTTCTCGCCGACAAAGGTACTGACGGCTACGTTAGTCTTGAACTTGGCGGAGGCCGAGGTGGAACCCAGGCTTACATCCTGCGGAGTATAGATGCCTGCTCCCGCGCCCACACCGAACTCCCATTTTTGAGCCATCGCCGCGGGCAGCATGGCTGCCGCGGAACACACTACGAACAAACGAACGAGTTTCATGCTCTCCTCTTTCCTTATCCCCCGCTAAATGGCTCGCGGTCTGCGCCGCGCTTTTACTTCTGGACTCTTACTTTTGAACGACGCGTACATTCTGCGTAAACGTGAAGTCGTCCTGGGTAATGGTGAGCGGCACACTCAGGCCTTGCGGCGTCGAGTTAGAGACACTCACATTGATCACATACGCTCCCGGCATGCCCGGAACCAAGCCCGAGAACAGCACTGTGGATTCCACGCCTCCGATCTTGACCACGGGATCGATCACGGTGGTCGACAGCGGGTCTACCTGTCCGGCGTCTCCGTCGTTCACCGGCGGATTCACCGCGCCCAGTCCGGTCAGATAAATCGTGAGAACGTCGCCGCGATGCACCGGATTGGTGGAGGTGACCACCAGACCATTGCTGAAGCGGACGATTGCCGGAACATTCGCCACGCCATCGAGGGTAGTGAGAAACACCGCCGGCGCTGCGCTGAGTAGCGTCAGGAAGAACGTATTGCTCACGCCGCCGGGCGTATGCATGACCAGAGCGACATTGCCGGATGTCTGCGCCGGCACCTGCGCATTGACCTGCGTCGGAGAAACAAACATCAAATGCGTGGGGGCGCCATTCACAGTGAGGCAGCTATCGGCGATGGTGGTGGGCAGCGGCACCTCGCTAGTGGCCTGGTTGGTCCCGCTCAAATTGGTTCCCAGAACGGCCATCAGCCCGCCCGGCGCAACCGGCGACTTGAGATCCGCCGCGCTTACCGCGCTGGTGATGAAGGGCGCGGACACCGAGGCGTCATAATTCGGCGGCAGTATAGTGATCCCCGAGGTGGTCAGGGCCACAATTTCGCTACGGCTGGGAAGCATCGCCAGCGTGCGCGTGAAGGCCTGGCCACCCGAACCCAGAATTCCCGCTTCCACGACACCGGTCGGCAGTACCGCAGTGCCGTCCGCGGCATTGACGCGCGCCAGCACGCCGGGACTGGCCGAGTCGGGGGCCGAGAGAAAGAATCCATTCTGATCCACAAACGTGAACCCCGAAGAGAGTCCGGTGGTCGGCTGAATCGTGGCCATCTGCACCAGAGATGAATCGAAAACCATGTTGCCGATCACGTATTGTCCGAAGGACGAGGCCGCATACGCACCTGCGAGCGCGGTAAAATCCTTGCGGGAAACCGTGAAGGTATCGACGGTGGCGTCGTACAGCATCACGCTGCCATCCGACGAAGCCGCCATGATGCTTGCGCCATTGGGCGCCGGCGCCAATACCGTATTCAGCGGAAGCTTGTTTTCCCAGACGCCCAGCCGGCTGTACTCGGAAGTCGTGAGCGAGTTCAAATCTACTTTATCGATATGCGGATTCGCGCCGCCGCCGTCGCGCACCAGCACCAGCGTGGCCTTGGCCGACGAGGCAATGGATTGCACGTAGGTTCCCAGCGCGTCGATCGGGTCGAGCGCCTGTAGCGTACCCAGATCGAACACGCTGATGATCTGGCTGTTATCACAGCCCACCAGAAGCTTGGTGCGATCCCAGGTGATGGTCATCGACATGGGCTTGGTGCAAGTGCGCAGGGGCGCGACCTTCTGGGTATTCTTGGTCCCGTCGAAAACCAGAACTTGATTCAAGTCCTGGCGCAGCACGTAAAACTCATCCTTGGTGGGATTGGAGATCATGTCCACCAGCGTTCCGGGTATATCGATAAACGTTCCGCGCTGGTTCGGTTCGCGAGCGTTTATCAGAACGCGCACGTTCTTCGGAAGATTCACAGCCATCGAGGAGGTGAATCTCAACTGAACGGCGGACGTACCTTTGGAGTCGGCATACGCGTTCGGGTCGACTCGCACCGTGATCACTGTGCCGGTAGCCGAAGTGGTCCCTGAACTGGGTGAAACGTGAACACCCGGATCGGAAGACGTGATGGTAAACGGAACTTTGGCCCCGCCCGGATCGGCCAAAACGAAAGTCTGCGTAGCCAGAACCCGGTCGCAGAAGCTTCCGCGGAAAACCAGATCCTCGACCGACGCCGACAAACGCGGCGATAGGTTCAGATTGCCCACCGGCAGGATCAGCACACCGGAATCCGAAGAGGCGTACATCGTGTTTCGATCGCTCGAAAGGACAGCCCGCCCCGCCAGGTGTTCCGGCAGCTGGAGGCTCTCGCGAAGCGTGAGGTTATCGGCGTCGCGCACGGTGAGCACCGGCGGATCGGTCACATGCTGCGGCACTTCCGAATAGATCAGCCCGCGCACCGAATCGATGGCATGGCCACCAACGTTCAGCAAGCCCAGAGCATTCGGGAATTCCGCAAAACTGCGGTCCTGCAGGTCGGTCATGGCCCAACCCGTGACCGCGTAGGATCCATCCTGGGCGACGCTGACAGCCCGCGGCCCAAGAGGCGGCGACGCGGAATATAGGAAGCTCGTCAGCGAGCGGGAAGGAACGTTATAACGGAATACCAAGTTGTCTCCGAAGCCGTAAATCCAACTTCCGTCGCCGGACGCACCTACAGAGGCGGCCACAATATTGGGCGGAAAACTCTGGGGCGGCTGCGGGATGGTTTTGGCGACCTGGTCCGGAATGGAGATCAGAACCTGAGTTGTGCCCGAGCCGGGATCGAAGATGAGGAAGTTCTTGGTGGTGACCACCAGCGCCTTACCGTCGTTGCCAAAAGCCAGTCCCAAGGGCGGATCCGGCAATACGAACGTCTGCTTGGCATAGTTGTTGCGCAGGTCGATCAGCGTGAGACCATTATTTGGAGAGCCCGGCAGCGCGATGTTCCCGTAGTGCGCCACCAGCAGCCAGTGTCCGTCCGGAGAGATCGAGATCGAGCTCGGCTGGGCGGTCACGTTGAGAGCGGTCTGGATAGTCTTGGCCGCCAGCGACATCACTTCAATGCGATTGGCGGTGAAATCCGCAATGTACAGAACGCCTCGCGGCTCGTCGAGCGCAACGTCCGAAGAGGCGCCCCCGATCGACACCACTTTCCCGAACGTCCCGGCCATGGCCGTATGGCCCAGCAGAAACGCGCTCGATATCGCCAGCCAACAAAGCTTTCGAAGCATACTGACTCCGTTCCCCTCCAAAAAGTCTTCTTCCGGACTGCCGCGCTCCACTCGCAGTGAGTGATGAACGCGGCGTGCCGGCCATGCAATTTCTACTCTTGTGCCGTCCTCAGATCGCCTGGGCCACCAGCAACCCCGGTTTTCTGCGGTGCTCCCGCACATGGTTGGGCCGAAGAACTGCATCCAGCCCTCGCCACCGCCACAAAATCGCGCTCTTACGGCGCGTTACTCAGCGCTTTTTTTACGGCGAAGCACGATGATCCCTAGAAACAGGACCGCCAAAACTGCGCAAACAACTCGAACCGTGGAAGCGTCCAACATCGCTATTTCTCCTTTCCTGACATGAATTAATTCGACCTTCTTAGCCTTGACCTTTAGGCAAGTACTAGAGATTGGTCATCATTGGTACCAGTTCGCGGACAATCTTCATCGCCACCGGCCCCACCGTTACTAAAAACAGGGACGGCAAAATACAGAAGAAAATCGGGAAAATCAGTTTGACGCCCAGCTTGGCGGCCTTTTCCTCGGCCACCTGGCGGGCTTGAATACGCATGAAATCGGCGTGGGCTCGAAGACTCTGGGCCACGCCTGTTCCAAAACGGTCCGCTTGGATCAAAACGGCAACCAGCTTTTTGAGATCGTCCACTCCGGTGCGTTCAGCC